>OJPH01000001.1_pt1 | contig 344917 bp, 260 predicted proteins | sample 1598481 | NCBI WGS metagenome assembly OJPH01 (sample SAMN03922482, study PRJEB24848) | human gut metagenome | isolation source: stool sample | host: Homo sapiens | place: Germany | collected 2011-05 | reverse complement strand
TTTGCAAAAATACACCAAACTTATATAAATCCCTCATGGCAAACGACTTTTCTACGTTTCCGGTCACAATAGCCCGGTGTGCAACGCACTTTGCATCGGGCGGCATCACTGTTCCTTTGTTGTCCAGATAGTAGTTTTCGCCATTGGCGCTCATTATCCGCAGGATAGGAATGCGTTGGGTCACCTCGATGCATAGTTTGCCGCTTGGCGTCTTGTAACACTCCACTTCATCGATGAGAGGATGTTTGGAAAGTGCCTGTTCTAAGGGCTTGGCGTGGATGCGGTCTATGTTTTTACCTATGGGGCTGATGCCTTTCTTTTCCAGCATAGCGGTTACTTCTTTCTTCGTGATGAAACCGGCGTATATTGTGTCTTTGATAAGCAGCTCCACATCGTGGCATACTTGTCCGGCCGGCTTTCGGTTGAAAGCGGTAATGGCTACTACCAGATAGGTAAGGACAAGCAACAGGACGATAGAAAGTAAAATCCGTTTAATCATAGACTTGTTTACTATTTGCTTTGTTGTTCAAGCAACTGGGTTATGGAAGGCACATAGTTATCTAAATCACCGGCTCCCAGCACAATCAATACTTCGACCGACTTCTTTGAAAGCAGGTTCAGGATATCTTCCTTTGGGCAGATACACTTCTCGATGCCCGGACGCAGGTTGTCATATATAAGCCGGCTGCTGACACCGGGAATCGGTTGCTCGCGGGCAGGATAGATTTCCGTCAGAATAACCTCATCCAGCAGTGAGAGGCTGTCTGCAAAGTCTTTGTAGAAGTCTCTGGTGCGGGTATAGAGGTGGGGCTGGAAGATAGCGGTTATCTTCTTATCTTTGTAAAGTTCGCGGACGGACTTCACGCTTTGTGCGATTTCGGCCGGATGATGCGCGTAGTCGCTGAGGAATACGAGCCGGCTGGTTTTTATCTTGAAGTCGAAACGGCGGTCCACTCCGCGGAAACTTGCCATTCCTTGTTTGATTTCCTCGTCGGTCACTCCGTTCAGATGTGCGAGCGCCATGGCAGCTACGCCGTTCTCTATGTTGATGCCGATAGGTACGCCGAGCCGGATGTCATTGATGCGTGTATCCGGAGCCACGAAGTCGATGAAGATTTCGCCGTTTCCGATGCGGATATTCTCTGCATGGAAATCGCCTTCATCGCGGGAGTAGGTGTATACCCTTACACCCGGCTGCACGTCGGGTTGCAAGGCAAGGCCTTTACGGATAATCAATGCGCCTCCCGGCTGGATGAGGGTAGTGTAGTGACGGAAACTTTCCAGATAGGCTTCGCGTGTACCATATATGTCCAGGTGGTCGGGATCGGTGGCTGTGATGACACTCATATAGGGAGAAAGCCAGTGGAATGAACGGTCGAACTCATCGGCCTCAATCACCGTATACGGGCTGGTCTGGGACAAGAGCAGGTTTGTTCCGTAATTTTTGGAGATACCGCCGAGAAAAGCCGTACAACCTATATGCGACTGGTGGAATAGGTGTGCTGCCATTGTACTCGTGGTGGTTTTGCCATGAGTGCCGGCAACGCAAAGTCCCTTGCTGCTGCGGGTAATCGTGCCTAATACTTGGGAGCGTTTCTGTATCTCAAAACCCTTCTCGTGGAAGTAGGCCAGTTCGGCATGTTCCTGAGGTATGGCGGGGGTATATACTACTAATGTTGTTTCCTTTTCCTTGCAATTCGCCGGAATGAGGTTGATGTTTTCCTCGTAATGTATTTGTGCACCTTCTGCAATCAGATGCCCGGTCAGCTCGCTTGGCGTACGGTCATATCCTGCCACAAACTTGCCTTTGGAGAGGAAATAACGTATCAGTGCGCTCATGCCGATGCCGCCGGCGCCGACGAAATAAACGGATTTTATGGTTTCTATATTCATGTACTTGTTATTTAATAAGTTTCAGTACCTCTTTGGCAATGACCGTTGCCGAGTCGGGTAATGCCAGTTTGGCTATGTTGTTGCTCAAGGCTTTCAGCTTCTCGTTGTCTTTCACTGTTTCCAGCGCTACGGACAGCAGCTTCTCTTTGGCTTCCGCATCTTTTACGTAGATAGCGGCATCCTTGTCGACAAGGGCCAGTGCGTTTTTGGTTTGGTGGTCTTCTGCCACATTGGGCGACGGTACCAGAATCACCGGCTTGTGCAGCAGGCAGAATTCCGAAATGGAACCGGCGCCGGCACGGGAGATTACCAAGTCGGCGGCAGCGTAGGCATTCGCCATGTCCTTGATGAAATCTGTCACATAAAGGTTGGGAAGGGCGCTGATGTGTGGGTGGTGCACCGCCTCACCGGTTGCTGTGGTGATTGCGTCCCTTACCTGTTCGATATATATTTTACCGGTTTGCCAAATGAACTGTATGTCGGGGTTCTTCCGGATGATGTCCAAACCTGCGGTTAAAGTCTGGTTGATGGTTCGTGCACCAAGACTGCCGCCCAGTATGAGGATTGTTTTTTTGGCGGGGTCTAAGTCGAAATAGCGTACGGCTTCTTCGCGGGAAATGGAATGGCCGAGCAGGTTCTGGCGGACAGGATTGCCGGTCATAATGATTTTCTCTGCGGGGAAGAACTTCTCCATGCCTTCGTAGGCGACGCATATCTTGCAGGCTTTCTTGGCAAGCAGCTTGTTGGTGACGCCGGCATAGGAGTTCTGCTCCTGTATCAAGGTGGGCACTCCCATCATTCCTGCCGTTTTCAGGGTAGGACCGCTGGCATAGCCGCCTACACCTACTGCCACCTGTGGGCGGAACTGTTTGATAATGTTGCGTGCTTTCCATTGGCTGCGTGCCAGCTTCACCAATACGGCAAAGTTCTTCCACAGGTGTTTGCGGTCGAAACCCGCTACGGGCAGACCGATAATCTTATAACCGGCATCGGGCACACGTTGCATTTCCATGCGCCCCTCCGCACCTACGAACAGAATTTCCGCATCGGGACGCAATTCTTTGATTGCGTTGGCAATGGATACAGCCGGGAAAATATGCCCTCCTGTACCACCACCGCTGATGATAATGCGCGGTTTGTTGTTCTTCGTTTCCATATCTGAGTGTATATCTACTTGCTACTAATAACTAATCTTATCTTATTCAAATTCAGCATCGCTGTTCAGCATTTTGGCTGTCGGTTCTGCGGCGCTTTGCGCTTCACTGTAAGTGCTTTCGTCTCCGTTATCGGTTTCTATCTGCGTGGTGGGCAAGGCCTCGTGTTCCCTCTGTTCTTCCAACTTGGCTGTATATCGGCTGACGCTCAGTATCATACCGATATAGGCGCAGTTAATCAAAGTGGAAGTACCTCCCTTGCTGATAAGCGGTAACGGCTGCCCCGTAACGGGAGCTAATCCCACAGCCACCATCATATTGAAGACGGCCTGCGATACCAGCAACAGGGCTATGCCGATGATGAGGAAGGCAGGGAAAGTTCGGTCGCACTTCTTGGCAATGCGTCCCACACGTATCAGCAGGCAGATGTAAAGGAATACCACTATGATTCCTCCCACCAGTCCGAGCTCTTCAATGATAATGGCAAAGATGAAGTCGGAAAATGCCTGGCTCAGGAAGTCGCGCTGTACGGAATTGCCGGGGCCTTTGCCGACGACATTACTGGTGGCAACGGCGATACGTGCATGGGCTATCTGCGCGTCTTTGTCTATATCGAACTTCGCAGCGGGAACCTCCTCGTCATTTGTGAACTTCTCGATACGGGCACGCCACGTGTCGAACCGGTGCAGGAAAGGTATGTCGCTGTTCTTCGTCATCAGGAGGAAGGTGACGGCGATGACGCCTACCGATGTCAGACCGCCGATTAATACCAATAGTTTTTTTGCGGAAACACGTCCTATGAACATCATCAGGAAAACCACTCCAAACAGCAATGCCGCTGTGGATAAGTTTTCCGGGGCGATGAGCAGGCAGATGGCTCCGGTTATTATCATGATCCTTTTAAATGCCTTTGGATGGGCTCCGTCTTCGTCTTGCCCCTTGGAAAGGATGAAGGCTGTGACAATGATAACCGCCATTTTTGCAATCTCCGAAGGTTGGAACTGTATGCCCATGAATGTCATCCAGCGCGCCGCACCATTGATGCGTTCCATCATCATGACCAGCACCAACAGTATGGCAGAAGCCGGTAGCAGAAAGACGGGAAACACCTGGAACCATTTGTAGGGAATGTTGTGCATGAGAACCACAATTACAGCACCCACCATTAGGATAATGCTGTGCTGGGTGATAGGCCCCCAGTGGTCGCCACTCTTGTAAGTGAGCGTACTGGCAGCACTGAACACTTCCGTAATGGAGATGAGACAGAGGAAGAGGAAAATTATCCAGATTACTTTGTCTCCTTTGAATATGCTTTTTAATAAATCCATTTATAATTCTCTTACGTATTTCTTGAATTGATCGCCCCGGTCTTCATAACTCTTGAAGAGGTCGAACGAAGCGCAGCAAGGACTTAACAATACGGTCTCACCCTTCTTGGCCAATTGGAAAGCTGCTTCCACTGCATCTTTCATGCCTGTTTGCACGTCGGCCACAGGAAGCCCGAAGCGGTCGAAGAACTCATGCAACTTCTCGTTGTGCAGTCCCAAATAGACTAAAGCCGAACATTTGGTACGTACCAGTTCTTCTATTTCGGTATAATCGTTTCCTTTGTCTTTGCCACCGAGAATGAGGACGGTCTTGGTGGTCATGCTTTGTAAAGCATACCAGCAGGAATTGACGTTGGTTGCCTTGGAGTCGTTGATGAACTGGATGCCGCGCACTGTCGCCACCTTTTCAAGGCGGTGTTCCACCCCTTTGAAATCGGACAAGGCTTTGCGGATATCTTCTTTTTTGATACCGGCAAGGTTGGCGGAGATACCGGCAGCCAGTGAGTTATACAAGTTGTGGGTGCCATGTAGCGCAAGTTCCTCTTGTTCCATGTTGAAAGCGATAGGCTCGTTGATTTCCACTTCTCCGTCTTCCACATAGGCGATGGCGCCGTCCTCTTTTACGGCGGCGAAAGGATAGGGATGCGCTTTTAAGCCATGCTTCTCCAGTTCTCTGCGGATGATAGGGTCGTCGTTCCAGTAAATGAAAGCGTCTTCCGGTGTCTGGTTCTGCGTGATGCGGAATTTCGCATCTACATATTTCTGCATGCAGTGGTCGTATCGGTCCAGATGATCGGGAGTGATATTCATGAGGACAGCGATGTTGGCGCGAAACTTATACATGTTGTCCAACTGGAAGGAACTCAGTTCTATGACATAATAATCATGCTTTTCCATGGCTACTTGTAGGGCAAGGCTGTTGCCGATGTTTCCTGCCAGTCCCACGTTCAGTCCCGCACTCTTGAAGATATGATAAATGAGCGAAGTGGTGGTAGTCTTACCGTTGGAACCGGTGATACAAATCATCTTGGCGTCTGTATAACGTCCGGCAAACTCTATTTCGGAGATGATAGGAATGCCTTTTTCTTTTAATTTTAGAATAAGCGGAGCGTCATTGGGGATGCCGGGACTTTTCACCACTTCATCGGCGTTGAGTATCAGTTCCTCAGTGTGTTGCCCTTCTTCCCAGACAATGCCATGCTTGTCCAACAGTTCCTTGTATTTGTCTTTGATGGCGGACATATCGGATACGAATGTGTCGAAACCTTTTACTTTGGCGAGTACGGCAGCTCCCGCACCACTCTCGCCAGCTCCTAAAACTACAATTCTACTCATATATTATTATAATTAAGAATGGAGAATGATGAATGAAGAATTCAGCTGCGTATTGTTGCGCTGTATCGGTAATTCTTCATTTTTCATTCATAATTCTTCATTGGGTTGTTATCTTATCTTTAACGTTATAATTGTTATTGCTGCCAATACAATGGTTACAATCCAGAAACGGACGGTAATCTTTGATTCATGGAACAGCTGTGTCGGTTGTGTAAATACCACTTTGCAACCGGGCTCTATCAGGTTCATGCCGGTACGGAAGTGGTCGTGTATCGGCGTCCGTTTGAAGAGGCGCTGTTTAACTCCTTTTCGTTTACCGGCTTTATAATATACCCGTTGCAGTATCACCGACAGGTTCTCTACGAGGAATATCCCGCAGAGAATAGGTATCAGCAGTTCTTTGTGGATGATGATGGCATATACGGCAATGATACCGCCGATGGTCAGGCTGCCCGTATCACCCATGAATACTTGTGCCGGATAAGCGTTGTACCAAAGGAAGCCGATCATCGCACCGATGAAGGCGCAGATGAAGATTACCAGTTCTTCCGATCCCGGGATATACATGATATTCAGATAGCCGGCATATTCGATGTGGCTGGATACGTATGCCAGTATACCCAGCGTCAGACCGATAATGGCGGAGTTGCCTGCTGCCATGCCGTCCATGCCGTCGTTCAGGTTGGCGCCGTTGGAGACGGCGGTTACCACGAAAATCGTAACGAACACGAACAGTATCCAGCCGGCTGTTTGTGCATGTTCTCCCATGAAGGAGACAAGGTCTGCATAGTCCAGGTTATTGCTTTTGAAAAAAGGAATGGTGGTCTGTGTAGCCTTGATTTCTTTGGCAGCATGTACTACTTCAATGCCTTGTCCCGGCTTTTCCACTTCAATATTCTCACGAATGACAACCTGCGGGCTGAGGTATAGCGTAAGGCCTACAATCAGTCCAAGACCTACCTGACCGATGATTTTGAATTTGCCATGCAGCCCTTCTTTGTCTTTTTTGAATATCTTGATGTAGTCGTCTGCAAATCCCAATGAGCCTAACCAGACAGTGGTGATAAGCATAAGAATCATATAGATATTGTTCAGCTTGCCCAGCAACAGACAGGGAATCAGGATGGAAAAAATAATGATTACTCCGCCCATACTCGGCACTCCCACTTTGTTTACTCCGAACGGGTCGATATTGGCATCCCGTTGCGTCTCGGTGATTTGCTTGCGTTTTAATAGATTAATAAACTTATCACCCCATATGCTCGAAATGAGCAATGCCAGGATGATAGCCATTAACGCCCTGAAAGATGTGTAGCCGAACATGCCCGCACCGGGGAAGTCGTATTTGTCTAACCATTGAAATAAGTAGTATAACATGTCTTTTTCAGTTCTGAGTTATGAATTAATGAATTGCCGGCATGATGTGTGCGGAGCAAACAGCATGACATGCTTCTTTGGAATTCATGATTCATGGTTCTCAATTCATAATTTCTTTAATAATTTCTTTATCGTCGAAATGATGCTTCACTCCTTTTATCTCCTGATAGTTTTCATGTCCTTTGCCGGCAATGAGGATGACATCTCCCGGTTGTGCCAGCATATAGGCGGTTTTTATTGCTTCTTTTCTATCGGTAATGCTGATTGTCTTCTGCATATCGTCCTTGTCCAGTCCGGCCAGCATATCATTGATGATGTCCTGCGGCTCTTCAAATCGCGGGTTGTCGGAAGTGATGATGACGCGGTCGCTCAGGCGGGCAGATTCCTTGGCCATGATGGGGCGCTTTCCTTTGTCGCGGTTGCCGCCGGCGCCGACTACGGTAATCACTTTCCCTTTGCCTTCCAGCACATCGTGAATGGCATTCAGCACGTTGACCAAAGCGTCCGGAGTGTGTGCATAGTCCACAATGGCAGTAATGCCTTTGGGAGAGCGGATAGAGTCGAACCTTCCGGCTACCGGGTGCAGAGTGCTGAGAGCTATGAGGACATCTTCTTCTTTCTTGCCCAACAATACGGCTGCGCCGAATACGGCGAGAAGATTGTAGGCATTAAACTTGCCGATGAAACGTACGGCCAGCTCACGATTGTTGAAGTCAAGCAGCATGCCTTCAAAATGAGATTCCAATATCTTACCCTTGAAGTCACTCAGGCTTCTTAAGGAGTAGGTATATACTCGCGAACGTGTATTTTGAGTCATGACCAAGCCGTTCTTGTCGTCAAGGTTGGTAAGGCTGAAAGCATTTTTCGGCATATCATCGAAGAATTTCTTCTTAGCCTTGAGGTAGTTCTCGACAGTCTTATGGTAATCCAAGTGGTCGCGCGTGAGGTTGGTGAAGATGCCGCCGGCAAACTTCAGCCCGCTGATGCGTTGCTGCGCAATGGAGTGGGAACTGACTTCCATAAATGCGTATTTGCAACCGGAATCGGCCATTTCGCCCAACAGGCGGTTGAGGGTGATCGGATCAGGGGTGGTATGTTCGGTCGGTATGGCCCGGTCGTCGATGTAGTTGCATACGGTGGAAATCAGTCCGACTTTATATCCGAAATGGCGGAATGTATTATATAATAAGGTAGCAATGGTTGTTTTGCCATTGGTGCCTGTCACGCCCACCAACTCCATTTTGGAGGTGGGATCGCCGTAGAAAGCGGTAGCAACCTTGCCAACTGCATTTTCGCTGTCTTTTACTTGGATATACGTAATGTTGGGGGTAGGTTCTTCCGGCATGTCCTCGCAGAGCACAGCTATGGCGCCCTTTTCGATAGCTGCCGGGATGTATGCGTGCCCGTCGGTCTGCGTGCCGCGCATCGCCATGAACAGATGTCCGGCTGCAACTAAACGGGAGTCGATGTTTACTCCTGTTATGTCTTTCTCCGTACTACCGGTGACTTGTACCGGTTGTATCGTTTTTAATAGTTCGCTTAATTTCATACCTTATTATATATAATGTATATTCTATAATTAATGTAACGTCAGGCTTATCGTCTGTCCCCTGACAAGTCTGCTGCCACCCGGAATGGACTGGCTTCTTACTTTGCCGACGCCGTTGAGGCGCACCCTCAGTCCTTTTCGTTCCAGCAGGTAAACGGCATCTTTGGCTCCCATGCCTACTACGCTGGGCACTATGCCGGCGGAGCTCTTCTGGTTTTGCAGGATGACGGCAGACGGGGCAGCCTGGCTGTGTCCCCATAGTTCTTGTCCTTTTTTTGCCTCAAACTGTTTCTGTACCGGGACATCCAGGGCATCGAGCACGTATAACGCTTCGTTCATCTCTCCGGCTTTTACCGTAGGAATCACGTTCGTGGTGCTGTCTATCGCATTGCGTATGTCAAATCTCAAATTTTTGGCATATACTCTTTCGGCAATCTTGCTGAATACGCTACCCGCCATTAAGCCTCCTGATGCCGGAAGTCCGGGTTTTTGTATGGAGACAATGCAGCTGTATTTGGGCGCCTCGGCCGGGAAGTATCCGCAGAAGCTGACAAGATAGTTCACCCGCCCCGCCTTATATCCGGCGGCACCTTGGGAAATCTGTGCAGTACCCGTTTTGCCGGCTACGGCAAACTGTTTGCTTCCGGCAGGTTTTGCCAATCCTTCGGAGACCACCTTATGCAGGATTTCCCGTATTTGTGTCAGCGTGTGGTCTGAACAGATTTTGGGATTGATGACTTCCGTTGGGAACTCATGGACAACTTCGCCGTCCTTCACTGCTGCTTTCACGAACTTGGGGCGCACCATTGTGCCGTTATTGGCAATGGCGTTGTAGAAGGTCAGGATATTGAGCGGCGGCACCTGCGTTTCGTAGCCGATACTCATCCAGGGCAGGGTGGTCTTGGAGAAATAACGTTCTTTAGGGCCACGTATGTTGGGCTTGCCTTCTCCGGCTATTTGCAGGTGGAGCGGGCGGTCTATGCCGATGCGCTTCAGGCCGTCCACAAACTTCTGCGGATTGTCGCCGTAATGTTTGTCGATGAGATGCGAAACGCCGATGTTGGATGATACTTCCAGGATGCGCGTTACGTTGATCTTGCCATATCCGCCCCGGTGCCAGTTGTGGTCTTTCATTGCGCGGCCATGCATCATCATGATGCCGTTTCCTGTATCGACTTCTGTGTCGGGAGTGATCTTTCCGTCCTCCAGTGCCACCATGATAGAGGCGGTCTTGAAGGTGGAGCCCGGTTCCAGCATGTCGCTGATGGCGTTGTTGCGCATTTCGTAATACTTTCCGTCGCCCGCTTTCATCATATTGACGATTGCCTTTACCTCTCCGGTCTGCACCTCCATCAGTACGGCGACGCCTACATTGGCGTTGATTTCCTTCAGTTTGTCTATCAATGCCTTTTCACAAATGTCCTGCATGCCCACGTCGATGGTGGAGATGATGTCGCAACCGTCTACGGGAGCGATGTCCACTATGTTCAGGTATTTGTTCATCACCTTCTGGCGGTGGGTAATGCCGTCGCGTCCTTTCAGCAGGGTGTCAAAGGCAAGCTCAATGCCGTTCTTTGCCCCTTGTGCCGTATCGGCGTAGAGGTCGCCCAATGTACGGGCTGCCAAAGAACCGAAAGGTTTTTTACGCTGGTTGTAAGTCTGCTCGTGGAAGCCGCCCTTGTATTTGTTCAGGTTGAACACCGGCAGCCGCTTGGCTTCTTTGTACTGGATGTAAGAGATGCGTTTGGGATAGATCAGGTAGTTGCGGCTTCCCTTTTTGCGCCCTTTCAGCAGGTGCCTCTTGAATTCGGCGGCGCTCTTATCCGGGAATATCCGGTGCAGTCCCTCGCAGATTTCACCCAGGTGGTTCATAAGCATAGTGTCTTTCTTCTGACCGCCTGCTTTGAAGTCCATGTAAATGCGGTACTCCGGTAAGGAACTTGCCATCAGTTTGCCGTCGGATGAAAGAATATTGCCCCGGTTGGGCTTGACGGTGACGTTCTCCTTCACAAAGCGGTCGGCGACATCTTGCCAGTACTGCCGTTCGGCAAACATGATGACGGTACCTTTTACGATAATAGCCACTCCTATCAGTCCCATGACAAGGACTACGAAGAAGTAACGTGTCATTATATTTTTCTTGTTTACTGCCAAGGCTTTTTTAATTTACTGTTTTAACGAATTACAATTTACTATTTGGGGGGTTATGATTTACTAAACTGTCGCTTATGATTTACTAAATCGTTGCTTGCAATTTACTAAATCTTGTTTGCCCCTGTTCTTTGCTCTCATTTGATTAAATACGGCGGATTGGTCGAAGTCTGCAAATCGCTTTCTTTTGTTGCGATATATTCCTCGATGCGCGATTGACGGCTGCGTTCCATTAATTCGGAGCTGCGTGTCAGGGCGTCGTACTTAATATCTATCAGTTCTTTCTTGAGTTTGTCTATCTCTATCATTTGTTGCTGACAGGCATAGCGGTTGTGGATGTAGAACAGAATAAGAACCATGATGAGAACAAGCAGTCTGGTCTGGCGGCGGAAGAAGTCCGTAGCCAGAATGTCGCCGCCGATAATGTTCTTTAGCGAGGTGCGTCTTTTCACTTTTTCACCTTTCTGTCCTTCCTGTTTATAATCTGTTTCGTTCATCACCCTATTGCTTTATCACTTTTTCATTTTCATTTATTTCTCAATCTTCTCCGCAATCCTCAGTTTGGCGCTTCTTGAGCGTGGGTTACGTTCTATTTCCGTTTCGTCCGGAACGATAACCTTGTTGTTGACCAAGCGGAAAGGCGTCTGTACGTTCCCGAAGAAGTCTTTTTCGGCTTTACCTTCTATGTTCCCGGTCTTCATAATGTTTTTCACCATGCGGTCTTCCAAAGAATGGTAGGTGATTACCACCAGTCGGCCGCCGGGCTTTAATGCTTCCGTAGCGGCATATAGCATCTCTTTCAGTGCTTCCATTTCCCGGTTGACTTCAATGCGCAATGCCTGAAATACTTTTGCGAGTTCTTTCTTTTCTCTTTCCCGTCCGAAGAGGGGCTTGATGATGTCCAGAAAATCTCCGATCGTACTGATCTGCCGGGTGGCGCGCGCTTTGACTATGACGGATGCCAGCTTGCGGCTGTTCTTTAGTTCCCCGTACAAATAGAAGATATCGGCAAGGCGTTCTTCCTCGTAGGTGTTCACAATATCGGCGGCGGTGCATCCGGCGCGTTTGTTCATACGCATATCGAGCATACCGTCGAAACGGAAAGAAAATCCCCGTTCGCTGTCGTCGAAATGGTGCGACGACACGCCAAGATCGGCGAGTATGGCATCCACCTGCTCAATGCCATGATAGCGCAGGAAGTTATGCAGATAACGGAAGTTGCTGCGTACAAATGTAAAGTGCGGGTCATTCACAATGTTCTGTTCCGCATCTTCGTCCTGGTCGAACCCCAGCAGCCTTCCGCCTTCACCCAGCCGGGACAGTATCTCGCGTGAATGGCCTCCTCCGCCGAAGGTCATGTCCACATACGTTCCGTCGGGGCGTATATTCATGCCGTCAACACTCGGCATCAGCAGTACCGGAATATGATATGTCGTTTCTTCTTTCATCTTTCATCGTTAATACGTTAATCACTAATCATCCCACTCTCTCCCAAGATGTCTTGCAAGGCTTCGCTGAATTCTTCGGGGTTCATGAAAGGCTGTTCGGCCTTTTCTTTCGCCCAGATCTCAATCGTGTTGTCCACGCCGATGAAGCGTACGTCGCTTTGTATGCCTGCCATTTGCAGGTAGCGTTTGGGCAACAGGATGCGTCCGTTCCCGTCGGGAACCATGATTTCAGCATCACTCACAAACTGTCGGAAGATTTGTTGGTGTTTCGCATTCCATTTGTTCAGCCGCTGCCGAAGTTGGTTCTGCGTGGCGAACCAGACACTTTCCGGATAGAGCACCAGACAGTCTTGGAATACATCTTTACGCAACACGAGCCTTTCCTCGGAGACAGCTTGCAACTGCTTCCGGAAGCCGGCAGGGATAAATACGCGTCCCTTTGCATCGGTCTTAGCTTCGATATTGCCTAAAAAACGTATCATTTTTCACCTTATTATAATAAGTGACGGTAAAAATACACATTTCCCCACAATTCCCCACAATGTTTTAACTAAAATCTTACTTAGAAGTTTTCAACAGCCTGTTGATTACTTATTTTGTTGGAAATGAACATGCTGTCAAGACGCTTTGATCGGTGGGGAATTGGGACGGGTCAACCGTTTTCCGGGACAAAAAAATCCCATGAGGCGAATGGATTTACCTCATGGGATGAATTTATGTGGTTTTATGTAGATGCCGATTAAACAAAATCCTTCAATTCCTGTTGTAGTTTTTGGCGGGTGAAGAATATGCGGCTCTTTACTGTTCCTAACGGAAGTCCCAGTTTTTCGGCTATCTCGCGGTATTTGAAACCGGAAACGTGCATGGAGAACGGGACTTTATATTCGCGTGGCAATGAATTGACAATGCGGTGCATCTCTTTCAGGTCGTATGCGCTTTCCGTACTCTCAAAAGCGTTGTCGCGCGGAAGATTCAGATGGTAAAGATTGTCTGTCTGGTCTACAAATGTCTGGTCGCGCACCACTTTACGGTAGTTGTTGATAAAGATGTTGCGCATGATAGTATATATCCAACCTTTGAAATTAGTATCGGGCATGTATTTATCTTCATTATCCAAAGCTTTGAGCGATGTTTCTTGAAGAAGGTCGTTTGCTTCTTCTCGGTCGGAGGTGAGCTTGTATGCGAAGCGTAATAAGTCGTTTTGAACCCCAACCAGGTCTTTTTTAAATGTAATACTGTTCATAATGTGCTTTGTTAAATGATTACTTGTTCGTTTAGCTTTTCAGCTTTGCAAGTTTACGAAAGTTCCGGCTTCCCGGCGGGCGGTTTTCAAGCAATCTTTGGGGGAAAATCTATCAATTGATAGATTTTAGGTGCTATTTGATAGATTTTGGGTGTAGTTTTCTATCGAATATTTGCATTTAATTAAAAAGATGCGTTAATTTTGCGCAATCATTTCATCATAAGAAGAATGGCTGACGACTCTTTATTTTTGATTGACATTGATCGGATTCTTCGGGAAAAAGCTCCGAAGCATGTAAAGTATATCCCTAAGTTTGTCGTGTCTTACTTGAAGCGCATCGTTCATCAGGATGAATTGAATGTCTTTCTGAAAGAGTCGAAAGATAAGGTAGGGGTGGAATTCTTGCAGGCTTGTCTGGAGTTTCTGGATGCCAAGCTAATAGTGAAAGGTGAGGAGAACCTGCCCAAAGACGGTCTTTACACATTTGTTTCCAATCATCCTTTGGGCGGTCAGGACGGAGTGGCATTGGGCTATGTGCTTGGAACCTACTACGGTGGAAAGGTGAAATACATGGTCAATGACCTGCTTATGAACCTGCATGGCCTGGCTCCCCTCTGTATCCCTATTAATAAGACCGGTAAGCAGGCCAAGGATTTTCCGAAAATGGTAGAGGCCGGGTTCGCGTCGGACGATCAGCTTATCATGTTTCCCGCCGGGCTTTGTTCGCGCCGGCAGAATGGCGTCATCCGCGATTTGGATTGGAAAAAGGCGTTTATAGTGAAGAGTGTGGAGGCGCATCGTGATGTGGTGCCTATCCATTTTGAAGGACGTAATTCCAATTTCTTTTACAACTTGGCAAACCTCTGTAAAGTGTTGGGCATCAAGTTTAATATTGCTATGCTTTATCTGGCGGATGAGATGTTGAAGAACCGCCATAAAACATTTACCATTACAATAGGCAAGCCCATCCCCTGGCAAACATTCGATAAGACGAAGACACCTGCCCAATGGGCCCAGTATGTAAAAGATATCGTGTATAAATTATAAATTGAAAATTAAAATAGAAGACCGGGAGTTGATACGGAGGACATTTATTCTCAACTCTCAATTCTCAATTAAAGTAATATGGAAGATATAATTGCACCGATCAGCAAAGAATTGCTGAAAGCGGAGTTGACGGAAGACAAACGCTTGCGCATGACGAATAAGAGTAATAATCAGATATACATTATTACTGCTCAGGATTCACCCAATACGATGAAAGAAATCGGGCGTCTGCGTGAAATTGCATTTCGGGCTGCCGGTGGCGGAACGGGCATGTCGATGGATATTGATGAATACGATATCATGGACAATCCCTATAAGCAGTTGATTGTCTGGAATCCGGAAGCAGAGGAGATATTAGGCGGTTACCGTTATATTCTCGGTACGGATGTACGTTTCGACGAGCATGGTGCACCGATTCTGGCTACTGCACACATGTTTAACTTCTCCGATAAGTTCCTGAAGGAATATCTTCCCACTACCATTGAGTTGGGGCGTTCGTTCGTAACGCTCGAATATCAGTCCACCCGCCGCGACAGCAAAGGCCTGTTTGCGCTGGATAATCTGTGGGACGGCTTGGGTGCGTTAACGGTGGTTATGCCCAATGTGAAATATTTCTTCGGAAAGGTCACCATGTATCCCAGCTATATACGCAAAGGGCGTGACATGATCCTTTATTTTCTGAAGAAGCATTTTGCGGACAAAGACAGCCTGATTACTCCGATGAAACCGCTGCAATTGGAAGCTGACGAGAAGGAACTGGCAGCTTTGTTCTGTAAGGATACATTTAAGGAAGATTACAAGATCCTTAATGGTGAGGTGCGTAAATTGGGGTATAACATCCCGCCATTGGTAAATGCATATATGAGCCTTAGCCCGACCATGCGTATGTTCGGTACGGCTATTAATTACGGTTTCGGTGATGTGGAAGAAACCGGTATTTTAATCGCCGTTGATGAGATTCTGGCAGAGAAGCGCATCCGGCATATACAGTCGTTTATAGAGAACGAGCCGGATGCATGTAATCTGACTTCCGGGGCGAATAAGATATTCTTTCCGAGCAGATAACCTCATTTTATACTGCCGGCAGACTGTTTCCGTTGATTTTCCGGTAGAGGTCGAGCGCAAAGACGTCCGTCATGCCTGAGATATAGTCCAATACCGCCTGTATTCTTTCATACAGCGCGGTTGCTTTCATGTTATATTGGCCGGATACGCGGTTGATGAGCAACTGCGAATATGTTTTTTCCGGTGAGCACACTGCATCGATCATCAGCTCAAGCAGGGTGCTGATGATGCGGAAACCGGCAAGTTCTATGTCCAGTACGTCGCGTGAGCGGTAGATTTTCTTGAAAGAGACCTCGGCGCAGTGCTTGTAGGCAGCAGCAGGCCGTTCCGAAATATGCTTGATGAGGCTGCCTTCAAATTCCCCTTCTAAAATCCGGGCTTCATTATTGAGGAACGCTTGGGTGCATTCGCCGATGAGCAGTCCGATGACAGACGAGCGCAGATAGGCTATCTGTTCGTTGGTGTCGCTTACAATCTTGAAAGTGTCGAGTATGTGTGCCTTGCGTTCGTCGGGGAAGTAGGACAATAGCAGTTCCTGTGTTTCCTGCGTAGTCAGGATTTTCAGTTTATGCGCATCTTCAATGTCCATCATCTGGTAGCAGATATCATCTGCCGCCTCCACCAGATAAACGAGCGGGTGGCGGGCATACTTCAGCGGAGAGTCGTTCAGCTTCTTCATGCCCAGTTCTTCGGCTATCCGCCGGAAGCTGTTTTCTTCGGTTGTGAAGAATCCGAACTTGGACTTTTCTCCGGCCAAACTCGATGAAAAGGGATATTTTACGATGCTGGCAAGTGTGGAATAGGTCAGGACGAAGCCGCCTTTGCGACGCCCTTCAAACCGGTGGGTAAGCAGGCGGAAGGCATTTGCATTTCCTTCAAAGTGTGTCAGGTCTTCCCATTGCGCCGGGGTCAGCTGTTCTCCGTTGGGCTGTTTTTCTTTCAATGCCATGCCCTTTCCTTCCGAAAAGAAGGTGGAGATGGCGCGTTCGCCGGAGTGGCCGAAGGGTGGATTTCCCAGATCATGGGCGAGGCAGGCGGCGGAAACGATAGAGCCGATTTCCGGCAGGTAGGAGCTTTGCAGGTCGGGACGGCGCTCAAGGATGGCTTTGGCTACATCGCTGCCCAACGAACGGCCCACACAGGATACCTCCAGACTATGTGTCAGCCGGTTGTGGACAAATATGCTTCCGGGCAGGGGGAACACTTGCGTTTTGTTCTGCAATCTCCGGAAAGGGGCGGAGAAGATAAGGCGGTCGTAATCCCGCTGAAATTCGGAACGGTTCTCGTGTCGTTCTTTGTGAAATTCTTCCAGGCCGAATCGCTTGGCAGATATGAGGGTATTCCAGTCCATGACGATAATTATATTAATTGGTGATGTGAGCCACTTGTCGGGTTATAGCTCATTTCTTTCCGGTAATGAGTCCGGTCCGACTCCTGATTCGCATTAATAACAGATTATTTAACTGCAAATGTATCATTATTTTGCTTCAAAATCACTATTTTCGCCCTCTATAATGAAAGAAGCCCTGTTGTAGAGTAGACTTAGCAGGTCTTTTTTGTAATAGTAATCTTAATTAATCCGTAATTAACGCCATGACTGTCCAAATTATAAATAAGTCAAAACATCCGTTGCCTGCGTATGCCACCGAGCTGTCTGCCGGAATGGATATTCGTGCCAATCTTTCCGAGCCGATGGTGCTGGAACCGTTGCAGCGCTGCTTGGTTCCTACCGGCCTGTATATTGCTTTGCCCGCAGGGTTTGAGGCGCAGATCCGTCCCCGTAGCGGGTTGGCCATCAAGAAAGGAATTTCGGTGCTCAACTCTCCGGGTACCATCGACGCCGACTATCGCGGTGAGATTTGCATTATCCTCGTGAACCTTTCTTCGGAAAGATTTGTGATTGAGGATGGAGAGCGGATAGCCCAAATGGTAATAGCCCGTCATGAGCAAGCCGTATGGCAGGAAGTGGATGTGCTGGACGAAACGGAGCGCGGTTCCGGCGGCTTTGGGCATACGGGCGTGTAGTTGGTGATGAGTTATAAGTGATTAATGATTGGTGATTAACGGAAGTTTACTTATACCATCTGATTTTACATAGATAATGAGCATATTCAAGAACAAGAAAACAGGACTATTTTTATTGGTGGCAGGCTTCTTGCTTGTTTCCTGCGGGACGTCCCGTAAGCAGGCAAAGGCATTATCGGCAAAGCCTGTGGCCGAACTCACTCCGGAGCAGCAGCGCAAGTACGATTATTTTTTTCTGGAAGCATCCCGCCTGAAGATACAAAAAGATTATGACGCGGCTTTCGACTTGCTGCAGCACTGCCTGACAATCAATCCGAATGCTTCGTCGGCTCTGTATGAGCTGGCGCAATATTATCTGTTCCTGAAACAAGCGCCTCAGGGACAGGCGGCGTTGGAGAAGGCGGTGGAAAATGATCCGGATAATTACTGGTACAGTCAAGGGTTGGCGAACCTCTACCAGCAGCAGGATGAAAAGGAGAAGGCGGTGCGGTTGCTGGAAGATATGTCTGTACGTTTCACCGACAAGCTGGATCCTCTATACGCCCTGTTGGATATTTACAATCGGCAGGAGCAATACGATAAGGTGATTGCCACGCTGAACCGGATTGAAGGGAAGATGGGCAAAAGTGAGCAGTTGAGTATGGAGAAGTTCCGTATTTACCTGCAAATGAAAGACAATAAGAATGCTTTCCATGAGATAGAGAGCTTGGTTGCGGAGTATCCGATGGACACCCGCTATCAGGTTGTGCTGGGTGATGTCTATATGCAGAACGGGAAGAAAGACGAAGCATACGGCATATACCGTAAGGTATTGGATGCAGAGCCGGATAACGCAATGGCTATGTATTCGCTTGCCTCCTATTATGAAGCCACTGGGCAGAAAGAGCTCTATCAGCGGCAGTTGGACACATTGCTGCTCAACAAGAAAGTGCCTTCGGAAACGAAGATGAATGTAATGCGGCAGTTTGTGGTGCAGAATGAGCAGGACGGCAGGGACAGTACGCGGGTCATCAGCCTTTTCGACCGTATTCTGGAACAAGAGCCGGACGATGCCGGGATACCGATGTTGTATGCCCAGTACCTCCTTTCCAAGGGGATGAACAAGGAAGCGTTGCCCGTATTGCGCCGGGTGTTGGCAATCGACCCCACCAATACGGCTGCCCGTATGATGTTGTTGGGTGAGGCTGTCAAGAAAGAAAATTACGGTGACGTCATTGAGCTGTGCGAAGCAGGCGTTGAGACCAATCCTGAAATGCTGGAGTTTTATTTCTATTTGGCCATTGCCTATAATCAGGCCGAACGGACCGATGATGTGATTGCGGTCTGCCGGAAAGCGTTGTCGCACACCACAGACGAGAGCAAGAAAGAGGTTGTTTCGGACTTCTATTCCATTTTGGGCGATGCCTACCATACGAAAGATTTGAATACGGAAGCCTATGCCGCTTATGATTCGGCGTTGGTGTACAACCCTTCCAATATCGGTGCGTTGAACAACTACGCTTATTATCTGTCCGTCGAGCGTCGCAATCTGGATAAAGCGGAGGAGATGAGCTATAAGACGGTGAAGGCCGAACCCGATAACGCCACTTATCTGGACACCTACGCTTGGATTCTGTTCGAGAAAGGCAATTATGCCGAAGCCCGCCTGTATATAGACGACGCCATGAAGAATGACGGCGGCAAGAGCGACGTAATTGTGGAACACTGTGGCGACATCTATTATATGACGGGTGATGTGGACAAAGCTTTGGAATACTGGAAGCAGGCATTGGAGATAGGCAGCAAGTCCAAAACCCTGAAGCAGAAGATTCGGCAAAAGAAGTATATCGGTGATAAGTAACGACGTATATGTCGGTGACCAATAAAAAGTGATAAGACGATGAAACAAGTAAAATCCAATAGTAAGATACTGCTCTTTCTCCTTTTCTTCCTCTGTTGTCTGACGGGGTGTAAGACTTCCCGTAAGGCGGAGACGTCCAAATTGCCTGAGAGCGCCCGTTACCTGTCTTCTAAAGTACGGTTGACGATTCCTTCCAAAGACGCTGTTTTCACCGTAAACGGCACGATGAAGCTGATAAGCGGCGAGCGGATGCAGCTCTCGTTCTTGATGCCTATCATACGTACGGAAGTGGCGCGCATGGAGGTGACGCCCGAAGAGATATTGCTGGTGGACCGTATGGGCAAACGCTATGTGCGGGCTACCCGTAAGGAACTGAAGGATGTATTGCCGAAGAAGGCGGATTTTGCCCATTTGGAGAAGATCCTGTTCGATGCTTCCAAGCCCAAAGGAAAGAGGGAGCTGACAGGGAAGGAGTTGGGTATTCCTTCTTTGGAGAAAGGCAGGGTGGAGTTGTCCGGCTTTTCCTACGGTCCGTTTTCCCTGACGCCCACTGAGTTGTCTTCGAAATATACGGAAGTCGAGTTAAGTGAAATATTAGAAATGCTGATGAGCTTATGAGACGTTTGCTTTGTATTTTTATAAGTTGTTTCTGTCTGGTTTTTCCGCTTCTTGCACAGTCCAACAGGCTGATTAAGGAGCTGGAGAGCAAGCGCGGTGCTTTGCAAAAGCAGATTACCGAGTCGGAGACACTTCTGAAAACTACAAAGAAGACCGTAAGCAGCCAATTGAATGGGCTTGCCGCCCTGACGGGGCAGATAGAAGAGCGTAAGCGCTACATCCTCACCATCAATAAGGATGTGGAGGCGATAGACCGCGAACTGTCATCGCTGGAGCGTCAGTTGGGGCAGTTGCAGCGTGATTTGAAGGACAAGAAAAGGAAATACGACTCTTCTGTCCAATACCTTTATAAGAACCGCTCCATTGAGGAGAAGCTGATGTTTATTTTCTCTGCCCAAAGTCTGGCGCAGACTTATCGCCGCTTGCGCTATGTGCGCGAGTATGCCACCTATCAGCGTTTGCAGGGTGAGGAGATACTGAAAAAGCAGGAACAGGTGAATAAGAAGAAAGCGGAACTCAGGCAGGTGCGCGCTGCAAAAGCCGATCTGCTGAAGGAGCGTGAATCCGAGAAGATGAAGCTGGAAAAGCAGGAGAAGGAGAAACGTACGCTTGTCACCAGCTTGCAGAAGAAGCAGCGCGGTTTGCAAAACGAGATTGCCAAAAAACGCCGCGAAGCCAATCAGCTCAATGCGCGCATCGACCGCCTCATTGCCGAAGAGATAGAGAAAGCCCGCAAACGTGCGGCGGAGGAGGCCCGTCGCGAAGCTGCCGCACGCAAGAAGGACGGTGCGAAGACGGACAAGTCGGCTACGGCTTCCGGTGCATCCAAAACAAAGGCTGCTCCTTTGGAGACTTATACCATGAGCAAGGCCGACCGCGAGTTGTCCGGCGATTTTGCCAATAACCGCGGTAAGCTGCCTATGCCCATCAGCGGGGCTTACATCATAACCAGCCATTACGGGCAGTATGCGGTGGAAGGGTTGCGCAACGTCAAGCTGGACAATAAAGGCATCGACATTCAAGGAAGGCCGGGAGCACAGGCCCGCGCCATTTTCAACGGTAAGGTGGCGGCCGTATTCAAGCTGAACGGGTTGTTCAATATCCTTATCCGCCATGGGGCATATATTTCCGTCTATTGCAACCTCTCTTCCGCTTTGGTGAAGCAGGGCGACACAGTCACCACCAAGCAGGCCATCGGGCAGGTATTCTCCGACGGAGCCGACGGTGGACGCACTGTACTCCACTTCCAGTTGCGCCGGGAAAAGGAGAAACTGAATCCCGAACCCTGGCTGAACAGATAAATTCTTTCTTTCCGTTTCCCTTAGCAGAACATTTTGTTTCAGTCTATCGGAGCTTTTCTGTTTTTCTGCATTTGATATTTGGTTTCGGTGGGTTTGGACAAAATGCCCGGCCGGACGGAACAGCTGTTTAGATAATTACGGATGTCATATATATATTAAGGTAATTCGTACCTAAAGTAATCAAATGTTGTATTATGGATTTTAAAACAATGAAGTATGAGACAGAAAAGTTTGACCGACTTCATGAATGAAGTCATTAAAGATTTGTGCGAGCAGGGCCGTTTTGCTACGGCCCATGTCTACAAGTACGCTTTGCGCTCCTTTACGGAGTTTGTGGGCGGAGGTTCCATTTATTTCGGCGCGTTCAGCAAGCGTTCGTTGCGCCGCTTCCAGACCTATATGGAGGAGCGGCAGCTCAGTTACAACACCATTTCCACCTATCTCCGCTCGTTGCGTGCGGTCTACAACAGTGCGGTGGATGCCGACTTGGTGAGGGGAGAGTTCCGCCTGTTTGCCGGACTGAAAACCGGGGTGGCTTCGGAACGTAAGCTGGCGGTTACGGCGTTGCAGATGCAGAAGCTGCTCAAGCAGCCTTTGTCTGCCGGAGCGCTCAAGGCTTCCGCTGTCCGCCTGTCCGGTGCGTCCGGTTCGGATGATTTTCTGGCACGCATGCAGAAGGCCCGCGACTGCTTCTCGCTGATGCTTTTCTTGCAGGGGATGCCCTACGTGGACCTTACACACCTCCGCAAGTGCGACCTTAACGGCAACCTGCTCACCTGCCGCCGGCGTAAGACGGGTACGGAACTTTGTATTCGTGTCACTCCCGAAGCTATGGCTCTGATAGAACGGTATGGCAACCACGACGAACATTCTCCCTACCTGCTCAACCTGCTTGGCAGCAACCCTGACGGAGAGGAGGATTTCCACCAATACCGGAGCAAACTGCGTGGGCTGAACTATTACCTTTCTTTTCTTCCCTCGCTCTGCGGATTGCATGGCTTGAAGATAAGCTCCTACACCCCACGCCACACATGGGCCACGCTTGCCAAGTATTGCCAAGTGCCCGAAGAGATTATTTCCGAAGGACTGGGACACTCCTCTCTGGAGGTCACCCGTTCCTATCTGAAAAGTTTTGAAGGGGATGAACTCGCTAAAGCCAACAGAATAATAATTGATTATATTTGGTCCGGGAATAAGACCCTGTGGAATAAGCAGTAATGTGTCTGTTACTCCGTAAGTAACGGAAGTAAAACCGCAGCAAAGATATGAATAATTATATAAAAAACAATATACAAAACATAATCATTTAAAAATAAAAAGGTTTTAAGATGTCTTTCTCTTTCCATACAAGCTAAAACACCGACATATCGCGCCTCTTCGGCCTACGAGAACGCATACGGTTCTCATCTCCATATTTGGATCTGAAAATGGAGACACTGTTTTATATGCCTGCCCCGGCATATTATCATTTATAAATCTTTTGTTGGAGCCTGTAACGCTTTACAGATAGGTTGTTTGTTTTTTACTGTTACTTACGGAGTAACAACCTACAAACAAACAAAATGATATGCTTAAATTACCGGTTCTGACACTGCTGGTTTTCTTTTTGGGGACAATTCATGTCCGGTCCGTTCATGCACAGGAGAATTCTTTATCTCCTCCGGCCTGTTCCCAAACAGTCTATTTCCGTTTCGACAAAGCGGAGGTTGAAAGTGCGTATATGGACAACCGCCACGCCCTGTCCGCTTTGGACAGTCTTTTCTCCGACCCTGTATATGTATGGTCCATCGACTCCATTTATATCCACGCTTATTCTTCACCCGAAGGTAAGAGTGATTACAACCTTGAGCTCTCCCGCCGTCGTTCACAGGCCATGAGCAAATACCTTACGGAACGTTATCCCATGCTGAAACTCGGTTCCCGCATTTCCTGCATTTCAGGTGGTGAGAACTGGGACGGGATGAGGAAAGCGGTGGCGCGCGCTTCCGACTTCAATGAGCGGGAAGAGGTGCTGATGATTATCGACCAAGTGAGCGACCTTGCCCGGCGCGAACAACTGCTGAAACGCCTTAATGCCGGATTGGCATACCGCTATATCAAAGACAACATCCTGCCGCCGCTGCGCAATGCAGTGGTATGTGTCATACGGACACGTCGTCCGTTGCCCGACAAACGGCATCCTTCGCTTCCCCCCGTCCGTTCCTTCCCCCTGCATTCGGCCACTGTGCAGCCGCAGTTGCGGGAGGGAGCGGAGACCGTTTCCCCACCGGACGCAAAGCGGGTGCGCCCCGCACGCTATGCCGCCCTCAAAACCAATCTTGTCGCTTGGGCCGCCACTACCGTAAACCTTGCCTATGAGGTGCAGGTGGGCAGGCGCTTTACGCTGGACCTGCCGTTGATGTGGAGTTCGTGGGACATCACCGCGGAGCATGCCTTGCGCGTGATTGCCTTTCAGCCCGAACTCCGCTATTGGTTCTCCTCTGCGGGAAAGGGGCATTTCATCGGGGTGCATGCCCATGCCGCCCGCTACAACCTGAAGTGGAACGCAACGCGCTATCAGGACAACGAGTGCCCCCTGTTCGGGGCGGGCGTGAGCTACGGTTATGCGTTCTCCTTCGGCCCGTCATGGGGCATGGAGCTCAACATCGGAGGAGGCTATGCCCAAACCCGCTACCGCCTGTACAGCAATGTGCCCAACGGTGCATGGCTCGATACCCGCACCCTCCGCTACTGGGGGCTTACCCGCTTGGGAGTGTCATTTATCTATAAACTGCCGCAGCCATGAAAAAACGACTGATACACATATATACTCTCACCATAAGGCTCTGCGCTCCGGCGTTCACGCTGTCCGCCTTGTCCGCGCTTGGGGCGATGCTTGTGCTTCTTGCAGGGTGCATCCACCAGTATCCCGACGACGGGCAGGCGGCGGACGTGACGCTCCGGGTGCAGTTGCTGCCCGAACGCGAACTCATCCTCCTGCCTCCCATCACTAAGGGCGGTGCCTCCGTCCTTCCCGAAGGCTGCCTGCCCCGCGTCACAGTGGAAGCCCGTCCGGCGGACGGGAGCGGTGCGGAAGTGGTGCGGACGGTAACGGCATTGAGTGCCGAAGAGTGGTCGCAACCCCTGATCACCCTTCCCGTTCCCCTGAAACTCAAGGCTGTTCCCTATCGGTTTACCGTATGGGCGGACTATACGCGGGGAGCATCGCTGCCCGATACATACTACAATACGGAGAATTTCCGTTCTGTGTCCCACACGCTTCCGTATGAGGAAGACTACCTGCGGCGCGAGGCCTTTTTCGGCAACGCCTCCGCAGACCTTGCGGGCGAGGAGTGGCGGGACGGCATACAGATAACCGTCAAACGTCCGCTGGCGCACTACCGCATCGTTGCAACCGATGTGCAGGAGTTCCTGAACAGGCAGCAGGCCAACGGCCGTCCCGGTGCGGGCGAATACGAGGTGAACATCATCTACGCGTACTTCCTCGTCACCCATTTGGATGCCGTTACGGGGCAACCGCTCAATTCCGGAGCGGGCTTCAGCTATACCCGCAGCATAAATCTCTCTGAAGATATGACCGAGTGCGAGCTTGCCGCAGACTATATACTGGCGGACGAGCAGGGTTCGGGAGTGACGGTGACGGTGGAGGTTCGGGAAAAAGGCGTCGGGAAAGCTGTGCTGAGCCGCAGCTCCGGTCTGGAGATACCTTATCGGAGGGGGCACACCACCACCGTCACAGGCCGTTTCCTCACCACCGGTAGCGGAGGAGGCGGCGGTAGCAGTAGTGGCGGCATAGATATAGGTATCGACGGAGACTATGACGGAGAGATAAACATAGATGCGAGGAACTAAATATTTACTAATTATAAAAACAACTTTTATGAAAACAAGAAATCTATTAATGAGTCTGATTGCCCTCGTGGCAATCTTAATTGCCTCCTGTTCCGAGCAGCAGCCGGGTACGGGGATGGAAGCGGGCGGCACGAAGACCCTCACCTTCCGGTTGACTACGGACGGGCAGGCGCAGACGCGTGCCGCAGCTCCCGTAGTGACAGGACACAAGTTGCAGTACATCCTGCAAGTGCTCGATGCGGGCGGAAGCATTCTGTCCGGATATACGCAGAGAGTAGAAACAGGTACTTTCGATGTGACGCTTCCGTTGGGCGTGGCCTATACCTGTCTGTTCTGGGCGCAGTACATTCCCAATGCAGGCGGTGGCAGCGAGTTCTTCGATACCGACGACCTCAAGGCTGTGGCTTTGAAGAAAGCGCTTACTGCCGATGACCAATGTCAGGCATTCTGTGCTACGGCATCCGTTGCGGCTGCCGACGAAGCGCTGACGCACACCGTTGTCATGAAGCGTGCGGTGGCGCAGGTCAACATCAAGAGCGACACCCAGATGACGGGCTACTCCAAACTGACGGCAGCCTACACCAATGTGCCCAACACGTTCAATGTGCTGGATAATACGGTGACTGACAACACCGGCGGCGTTAACGGGGATGCTGATTTTGATATAACCAGTTTCAGCTCAACACCCGGTGCCGACGGCAAGTACATCTACCAGTCGGCCTACTTCCTTGCCTCTGCCGACGGTGCGGGCAGCATGCTGAATATCGCTCTCAACACATACATCACCGCCGCACCGGGCGCTGTATTCAAGACGATAACCGTCAACAACGTACCTACTAAGAAGAATGTGCGGACAAATGTGCTTATGGACTTTGCTGCTACCAGCTCGACATATACCTATACGCTGGACTTTGCGGACTTCGATGCGCCGGATATCAACCATAAGACTGTAAGCACTTGGGACGGATCATATCCTGCCGTCAATACAAGCGCTACATATAGCGGTGGAGACGGAAGTCAGGCCACCCCTTACATCATTGGTTCTGCAACGGACTTTGCGCAATTTGTGAAGAATATAGCTAATAGCACCTATACGAATGATAAATATTTCAAGCTGGATGTTGATATTAATCTGAATGATAAGTCTTGGACGCCGACAGGGGAATTTGCCGGTGTTTTTGATGGGCAACATCACAAGATAACCGGTTTGAAAGTAAGTGTCGCAGGTGATTATGTGGGATTATTTGGCCGAATCTCTAATAGCCCCTCCTCTGGTATATCGAATCTTCATGTCAGTGGAGATGTTGAGAATACGGCTTCAGAGGAATATGGGTTTAAGACTACCGGAGGAATATGCGGCACCAACTATGGAGTAATTACTAACTGTTCTTTTTCGGGAAGTGTCCGCGGGGCAGAGAGAGTGGGTGGAATTGCAGGTGCATGCGATGGAAGAATTATTTCTTGTAAGAACACAGCAACCGTTTTCGGTAAAGAAGCAGGTGGTATTGCCGGGAGGAATAGTACTGCAAAAGCCATTATATATGGATGCTACAATGAAGGAATCATAGAAACAAACGGAGGCAGTGCAGGTGGAATATACGGAAAGGATGATAATTTTGAATTTGATATAAAGGGATGTTATAATATCGGTACGGTACGAAGTTCCTCGGGAGGGGGAGAGCTCGGGGCTATTACTTCTTATTGGGGCGATAATAGCGCCAGTTATAGTATGGCTTCATGCTATGTCAAGGAAAAATATGCCCTTTTCCATGCTACGGAGGAAACAGTATTCGGTTCCTCTGACTGGCCTACTTCCACAAGCAACACAGTGTGGTACGCCGACCCAAGCAATGACGGTACATACACAGCAGGCTCCGGCGGTGTGCCTACCGGCGATTATAAGTTCTGGAAATCCCTCGGTAGTTGGAACGGCGGTACGCCCCAATATCCCAAACTATGGTGGGAAGAGTAAGCATGTCCGATGCCAAACATTCAATGAGTGCCTCCCCATGATGAAGCGTAACTTTATCAAAGTATGCCTTCGTCAAGGCGAGTCACTCAACTGGGAGAACTTCAACAACCGTATCTGCGTACTGGTGCTTCAAGGCAGTATCGTAGTATTCGGCAGACATGGCAAGATGCTGTTCCGCCTTAATGCGGGTGAGGCAAATGTTTTTGAAGGGACTCCCGAATGTACGGGTACGTCCGTCACCAATGACACAGAAGTGATTATTGTTTAATTATCCGTCACGCCATTGATGGTCGGCATATAGGGCGATGCAATGTTGCAGAGTAGTGAAACCGATTGTTAAGCGACATACCGGGAGTTTCAATGAAGGGGACCGGGAGTTTCAACCGTTGAAACTCCCGGTTTACCTCAATGAAACTCCCGGTATCCCTTAGGGAAACTGATAGTTTATCCCGTTGAAACTGGAAATGCCCTGCGGGAAAAAGGGAACGAAAACGGGTGAAGCTTAAATCTCCGCCCCGTCCAGCAATTCAAGATACAGCGTAATGGCTTCTTCTATCTCTTTTACAAAGATAAATTCGTCCGCAGTATGTGAACGGCTGCTTTTGCCCGGTCCCATTTTCATGGACGGGAACGGCATCAGTGCCTGGTCGGACAGTGTGGGAGAGCCGAAGGGCACCCGTCCCAAAGCAACGGCCTTCCGCACCAGCGGGTGGTCCGGCGAAACGTGTGAAGAGCCCAGGCGGAACGAGCGGGCTTTGGCTTCGCAGGAGATATGTTTCTGTATCTCGTCGAAAAGCTCCTGATTGGTATAACATTCGTTGCTGCGGATGTCTACGACAAACGTGCAGCGGTCGGGGATGACATTGTGCTGCGTTCCGGCATTTGCCATGGTGACACTCATCTTTACCGGGCCCAAGAAGGGAGATTCTTTCGGGAAGCGGTAGTCGCGAAACCACGCAATGTCGTCCAATACCTTATATATGGCATTGTCTCCTTCATTACGGGCGGCGTGCCCCGAACGTCCGTAGGCAGTGACATCCAGCACCATTAAGCCTTTCTCGGCAATGGCGGGCTGCATCTCGGTGGGCTCACCCACAATGGCGAATTGTATGGGAGGCAGCTGCGGCAATACGGACTCTATCCCGCCCTTGCCCGATACTTCTTCCTCGCAGGAAGCAAGGAAAATCAGGTTGTACGCCTGTGTGGTGCGGCAAAGTTGCAGGAACACCTGCAGCAGGCCGACCACGCTCGCGCCGGCGTCGTTACTTCCCAGACCGTAAATCTTGCCGTTCTCCTCCACTGCGTTGAACGGGGCTTTCCGCCATCCGTTTACGGGCTTCACAGTGTCGATGTGCGAGTTCAGCAGCAGTGTAGGCTTCTGCAGGTCGAACATCGGGCTCAGGCACCATATATTGTTGCCCTTTCTTCCGGTGGCCATTCCCTGCATCTCGATGTAGTTCTGCAGGAAGTCGGCGGCCTGCTCTTCTTCGCGGCTCAAGGAAGGAATGGCTATCAATGATTTGAGCAATCCGGTTGCTTCGGAAACTAAAGTCTGTACGTCGGTTGTCATTGTCGGGATCGGTTATATAATTCATTATTACTCCGCAAACTTACGGATAAATCCTGAAAAAGGAAGATAGTTTCAAATAAAACTAATACCTTTGTACCCATATTTACCAATTTATTAAAGATATGACTTATCATCATTTGTCTGTCATGGTACATCGTCAGGCAGAGAAGTATGGAGACAAAGTAGCCCTTAAATACAGGGACTATGAAACATCACAATGGATACCCATCACTTGGAATAAATTCTCTCAAACAGTACGGCAGGCTGCCAACGCTCTGGTGGCGTTGGGTGTGGAAGAACAACGAAATATCGGTATCTTTTCACAAAATAAACCGGAATGTCTGTTCACCGATTTTGCAGCTTTCGCCAATCGTCTGGTCACTATACCGCTGTATGCCACCAGCTCTTCGGCACAGGCGCAATACATCATTAACGACGCACAGATACGCTTCCTCTTCGTAGGCGAGCAGTTCCAGTATGACGCCGCCTTCAGTGCGTTCGGCTTCTGCCACTCCTTGCAGAAACTGATTATTTTCGACCGCAACGTAGTGCTCGACCCCCGCGACAAGACATCCATCTATTATGATGAGTTCCTCGCATTGGGCAAAGACCTGCCCCATAACGATGTTGTGGAAGAACGTACCGCACGCGCTTCGGACGAGGACCTTGCCAATATCCTTTATACCTCCGGCACCACCGGCGAACCGAAAGGGGTGATGCTGCATCACTTCAACTACCGGGAAGCCATCCGCATCCACGACATCCGCCTGACTGCCATGACGGATAAAGACGTGTCCATGAACTTCCTCCCGCTGACGCATGTGTTTGAGAAGGCTTGGACCTATCTCTGCATCCACCGGGGAGTACAGGTGTGCATCAACCTCCGTCCGGCAGATATCCAGACCACTATCAAGGAAATACGCCCCACGCTGATGTGCAGCGTTCCCCGCTTTTGGGAGAAAGTGTATGCCGGCGTGCAGGAGAAGATAGCGCAGGAGACCGGCTTGCGGAAAGCGATGATGCTGGATGCCATCAAGGTGGGCAAGATGCACAACATTGACTATCTGCGTGTGGGCAAGACACCCCCGCTGCTGCTTCACCTGAAGTATAAGTTCTACGAAAAGACTATCTACGCCCTGCTGAAAAAGACGATCGGCATTGAGAACGGAAACTTCTTTCCCACCGCCGGAGCTGCCGTACCCGATGAAATCTGCGAGTTTGTACATTCCGTAGGCATCAATATGATAGTGGGGTACGGGTTGACGGAATCTACCGCCACCGTTTCCTGTTTCCCGGACAAAGGCTATGAGATAGGTTCGGTGGGTACGCTGATGCCCGACGTTGAAGTGAAGATCGGAGAGAACAATGAGATACTGCTCCGGGGCAAAACGATCACCACCGGTTATTACAGGAAGCCCGAAGCCACCGCCGACGCCATTGATAAGGACGGCTGGTTCCACACCGGCGACGCAGGACACCTGAAAGACGGTCATCTGTATCTGACCGAGCGCATCAAGGACCTGTTCAAAACCTCCAACGGCAAGTATGTCTCTCCGCAGGCGTTGGAAACGAAGCTCGCGATAGACCGCTATATAGACCAGATTGCCGTCATTGCCGACCAGCGTAAGTTTGTGTCCGCCCTCATTGTGCCCGTCTATGGCTTTGTGAAGGACTATGCCAAAGAAAAAGGCCTTGAATATAAGGATATGGCCGACCTGCTGCAACACCCCAAAGTGCAGGCGTTGTTTCGTGCACGCATCGATACGCTGCAACAGCAGTTCGCTCACTACGAGCAGGTGAAGCGCTTCACTCTTCTGCCCGAACCTTTCAGCATGGAACGTGGCGAACTGACGAACACGCTGAAGCTGAAACGCTCTGTGGTGGCAACGAATTATAAGGAGCTGATTGATAAGATGTACGAAGAGTAACGCGTTTTTTCGGACTTTTGCACTATCTTTGCGGCTCGAAAAGATAGAATTTGAAGAAAGCATATGATTACCATTGAACAACTGAAGGATATAAAGGAACGTACCGAAGCGTTGAACCGCTATCTGGACATCGAAGGAAAGAAAATACAAGTAGAAGAGGAACAGTTGCGTACGCAAGCTCCGGGCTTCTGGGACGACCAGAAGGCTGCCGAGGCGCAGATGAAGAAAGTGAAAGGCTTGCAGCAATGGATTTCCGGCTACAACGAGGTCAGGATTCTGGCGGACGAACTGCAACTTGCGTTCGACTTCTACAAAGATGAACTGGTGACGGAAGAGGAAGTGGACGAAGCCTATGCCAAAGCGTCTGCCGCCGTAGAAGCCCTTGAACTTAAGAACATGCTTCGCGAAGAGGCCGACCAGATGGACTGTGTGCTGAAAATTAATTCCGGCGCCGGCGGTACGGAGAGCCAGGACTGGGCAAGCATGCTGATGCGTATGTATCTGCGCTATGCCGAGACGCATGGCTATAAGGCCACTATCGCCAACCTGCAGGAAGGCGATGAGGCCGGAATCAAGGCTTGCACCATTGAGATTGCGGGTGATTATGCTTACGGTTACCTGAAAGGCGAGAATGGCGTGCACCGCTTGGTGCGTGTGTCTCCTTACAATGCGCAGGGTAAACGCATGACTTCTTTTGCGTCGGTTTTCGTTACTCCGCTGGTGGACGACACCATTGAAGTGAACATCAATGTAGCCAATATCTCATGGGATACGTTCCGTTCCAGCGGCGCGGGCGGACAGAACGTGAACAAGGTGGAATCGGGCGTGCGTCTGCGCTATCAGTTCAAAGACCCTTATACGGGCGAGGAAGAGGAAATCCTGATTGAGAATACCGAAACGCGCGACCAGCCCAAGAACCGCGAGAATGCAATGCGCCAGCTACGCTCCATCTTGTACGACAAGGAGCTCCAGCACCGCATGGCGGAACAGGCGAAGGTGGAAGCCGGCAAGAAGAAAATCGAATGGGGCTCGCAGATACGCAGCTACGTGTTCGACGACCGCCGCGTGAAGGACCACCGCACCAATTTCCAGACTTCGGACGTAAACGGAGTGATGGACGGCAAGATAGACGGCTTTGTCAAGGCTTACCTCATGGAGTTTGCAGGCGCGGAGAATGCTTGATCCTTTTTAAAGTTAACTTCATTGTTCGGAATAAGTTAACTCTGTTGCGGGTAAGAAGTTAATATCGTATATGCGGGAAGTTAACATCATATAATCAATGATGTTAACTTCCCGCTTTTTTCTTTTATAAATGTTTGCAAACTTCCCGAATTTCTTTTTACTTTGTTTGTCGTTGAACTTTAAACTGTAAAAACACCATGGGAAAGAGCAAAAAGAAAGTAATGCACAGTCGGAAAGAAGAAGAACAGGCCAAGAAAGTGTTGCTGATTATCGGAGTTGTAGCTCTGCTATTGGTAGTCGCCATGCTGGTAGGTTACTCCTTCTTGGGCTAATCGAAGATAGAATATGCCGCAAGAGATAGAACGGAAGTTTCTCGTAGAAGGGGAATATAAGTCGCAAGCATACGCCCAAAGTCGTATTATTCAGGGCTATATCAGCAGTGCGCGGGGACGGACGGTAAGAGTGCGTATTCGCGACGGACAAGGCTACCTCACCATTAAGGGAGCATCCGACAGCTCAGGCATCAGCCGCTACGAATGGGAAAAGGAGATCCCTTTGCATGAGGCCAAAGAGCTGATGAGGCTGTGCGAGCCGGGCGTCATCGATAAGACCCGTTATCTGGTGCGCAGCGGGCAGCATGTTTTCGAAGTGGACGAGTTCTACGGGGAAAATGAAGGGCTGACGGTTGCCGAAGTAGAGCTTGCCTCTGAGAATGAACCTTTTGAGAAACCGGATTTTATAGGGCGGGAAGTTACGGGAGATATCCGTTATTACAATTCGCAACTGATGAAGCATCCGTTTAAGGAATGGGAGTAAACTAATCGTGCCTTGTAATTGTTCATTCGTATATGGAGAAACTGTACCAACACTTGCCGGAAGAGCTCGTCACTTTTATTCTGGTGACGGTGTTCTCTTTGCTCATAGGCCTTTCCTTGCGGCGCATCAGCCTGAAGCGTGAAGGGGAGACCACCCTCTTCGGTACTGACCGTACATTTACTTTTATCGGTATTCTGGGTTATCTCCTCTATATTCTCGATCCGGTGGACTACCGGCTTTTTATGGGCGGCGGAGCTGTCTTAGGGCTGTTGCTTGCCCTGAACTACTACGTCAAGCAGGCGCAGTTTCATGTGTTCGGGGTGACTACCATTGTCATAGCGCTCATTACGTACTGCATCGCGCCCATTGTCGCCACGCAGCCTTCATGGTTCTATGTCATGGTGATTGTAACGGTATTGCTCTTTACGGAGTTGAAGCACACCTTCACCGAACTGGCGCAGCGGATGAAGAATGATGAAATGATTACGCTTGCCAAGTTCCTTGCCATCAGCGGTATTATTCTTCCGATGTTGCCCAATGACAACCTGATACCGGGCGTTAACCTGACGCCTTACAGCATATGGCTGGCTACGGTGGTTGTTTCCGGCATTTCCTATCTCTCTTATCTGTTGAAGAGATATGTGTTCCGCGAGTCCGGCATTTTGGTCTCCGGCATTGTGGGTGGGTTGTACAGCAGTACCGCCACCATCTCCGTATTGGCACGCAAGAGCCGCAAGGCGCCTGCACAGGAAGCGCCCGAATATGTGGCTGCCATGTTGCTGGCGGTCAGCATGATGTTTCTGCGGTTCCTGATCCTGATAGGGATATTCAGCATAGGAACTTTAGCCGCCGTCTATCCCTACCTGCTGATTATGTCGGCAGTTGCCGCCGGAACAGCCTGGTTTCTACATTCCAAATGGAAGCGTCCGGCCGTATCCGGGACTACCGATGAAGAGGAGGATGGCAGCAACCCGCTGGAGTTTAAGGTGGCGCTTATTTTTGCCGTACTTTTCGTGGTCTTTACAATAGCTACCCATTATACACTGATATATGCCGGAGAAGGTGGGCTCACCTTACTTTCTTTCGTATCCGGTTTCAGTGACATCACTCCGTTCATCCTGAACCTTCTGCAAGGTACGGGCAGTGTGCCCGCTTCGCTGATAACGGCCTGCACCATGCAGGCAATAGTAAGCAATATCGCCGTAAACATGTGTTACGCGCTCTTTTTCTCCGGTAAGCAGAGTCCGTTGCGCTCGTGGATATTGGGCGGCTTCGGCTGCGTCATTGGCGCCAACGTATTTTTGCTGCTCTTCTTCTATTTTCTGTAAATCAATCTGCTTCTGCAAAGGTAAATCCTAATTTCCGTAACCCTTGTTGCACGTCCGGATGGCTCATAAACAGTTTCCAGAGCAGTCCGCTGCGATAGTTCTCGATCATGACGGCTATCGGTCCTTGGTCGATGGCAAGATAGCGCTGCGGATACCAGTTGTCCGTTTCGCTGAAAGCGTCGTAGAAACCGTAAGGGCCGAACACCTTATCGCCCATGCCGTAAAGGTGGCGCATCACTTGCAGCGAATATTCCGGCGTATATACAATGGACGACAGGGCGGCGGTGGGGGAGATGACTCCGCGGTCGTCGCCCTCGTTGGGAGCGTGGGCGGCGTATCCGTCTACGGAGTAGCTGGCGGTCAGCCCCCAACAGTCGGCGCCGAAACCTTTGTAATGTTTGGGGTTACGGATGCAATAGGCGCGGTTCACAAGTGTCAGGTTGCGCATCTCGCCGAAGTAACCGGGACAGTACTCGTCTTTCAGACCGTTAGGGTCAAGTCCGAGGAAAGAATACTGCGCCCAGAACAGCGGCCCGGCTTCTGTGCCCTGATACCGCAGGTGCAGCTCGATGCCTTCTACCTGATGCGGACTGACGATAGCGCCGTTCTGCGCCCATCCCTCGTGGTACACCGCGGCAGGTACGCCATGAGTGGGCGAAGCGGCGGCGAGGATATACATGATGAGACATTCGTTGTAACCATGTACGGGGAAATTCATCTCCCAGCCATATTCGGGACTCCAATGCCAGTAGAGCACATTCTGGTCGCCCTGCCGGTAGAAGTTCCAGTCCACTTCCCGCCACAGCTTGTCGATGCGGGCGGCAAGGGCTTTTTCCTGCGGACTGCCGCCTGCATAGTATTGGTGTACGGCAAGGAGTGCCTGCATGACGAAAGCGGTTTCTACGAGGTCGCCGCCGTTGTCTTTCTGCCCGAAAGGCTTCACCCGCCCCGTATCGCCATACCACCAATGGGGGTAGGCGCCATGAAAGCGGTCGGCGGTTTCGAGGAAGGAGACAATGCGTTCCATACGCGCCAAGCCTTCCTCGCGGGTGACATAGCCCCGGTCGATGCCTGCCAGCACCGCCATGATGCCGAAGCCGCTGCCGCCGGATGTTACTACATTCCGGTCGTTTTCGGGATATACTCCATCCATGTGGATGCGTTCGCGTGCCAGCCCGCTGTTGGGCTCGGCGCCGTCCCAGAAGTAATTGAAAGTCCGGCGCTGTACGGTGTCCAGCAGGGCTTCGTCGGTCAATGTTCCGGATGTGCTGCCGGACTTCTTTGTGCCGCAGGCTCCTACGGAAAACAATAGGAGGAGAAGCGGGATATAAATGTTTACTGATTTCATTCTGTTTGAGTACAATAGTTAATTAAATCGGTTGAAACGGGTCTCTTATTTCAGGGTGATACGTGCCGTCTTGGCAGCCTGACTGCTTCCACCGATGAAGAGGTCGAATTCTCCCGGTTCGGCCACATGGTTCAGGTCGTAGTCGTAGAAGCGCAGCAGTTCCGGGGTAATCTTGAAAGAGACCGTCTTGCTTTCGCCTGCGCGAAGGAATATTTTCTCGAAGCCTTTCAGCTCGCGTACCGGACGGGTGATGCTCCCCACAAGGTCGCGGATGTACAGTTGCACTACTTCCGAACCGTCGCGCTTTCCGGTATTGGTGACGGTGACCACGGCGGTGATAGAACCGTTCTGCTCCATTGAAGGGGTGCTCAGGGCGATGTCGCTGTATTGGAAGGTGGTGTAGGACAAACCATATCCGAAAGGATACAGCGCGTCGTTGTCCACATCCAGATAGTTGCTGCGGAACTTCTCGAACCATTTGCCGGCTTGTAGCGGGCGTCCGGTGTTCTTATGATTATAGAACAGGGGTATCTGCCCTACATTCTTCGGGAAAGTCATTGTCAGCTTTCCACCGGGGTTGACATCGCCGAACAGGACATCGCCAATGGCATAGGCGGCTTCACTTCCGCCGAACCACACGTTCAGAATGGCGGGAACATGCGCCTGCTCCCAAGTGAGTGTCAGCGGGCGTCCGGTGAAGAGGGTGAGCACTACGGGCTTGCCTGTATTCAGCAAGGCTTCCAGCAGGGAGCGTTGCACGTCGGGAAGGTCGAGGCCGGTGCGGCTGGAGCTCTCGCCGCTCATCTCGGAAGACTCGCCGAGTGCGGCCACGATGACATCTGCACCGGCGGCCACTTTCAGCGCCTCGTCCAGTAATTCCTTGTCCGTCCGGTTGTCCCGGTTCAGGGAGCGTCCGAACATGGTGGCGCGTTCTTCGTAGGCTGCATCGCCGATGAGGTTGCTGCCTTTGGCGTATGTGATGTTCACTTTGCCGTTCATCATCTCTTTCAGCCCTTCATACAAGGAGGGATAGTCGTTGAGGCGGGCTGCCACGCTCCATGTTCCGGGCATGTTGCTGCGGGTGTTTCCCAGCGGGCCGATAACGGCCACCGTTCCTTCTTTTTTCAGTGGTAGCAGCGGTTCGGGCAATGAGCCCGGATGCCGTTTTACGTTGCCGTTCTTCAGCAGCACGAAGCTCTCGGCGGCAATACGGCGTGCGGCGGCGCGGTGCTCTTTGGTGAAGATGTCGCGGGCGGGCCGGTTCAGGTCGCAGTATTTATAGGGATTGTCAAAGAGTCCCAGTTTATACTTGGCTTCGAGGATGCGGCGGCAAGCTGCGTCGAGGGTTTTCATACTCACCTTGCCCGACATGACGGACTTCTTGAGTGTGCCGGCAAACCCCTCGCTCACCATATCCATATCTATACCTGCATTGAGGGCGCGGGCCGAAACGGTTTGAAGGTCGCCGATGCCATGTTCTATCATTTCGGATATGCCGGTGAAGTCGGTCACTACAAAGCCGTTGAAGCCCCATTGCTTGCGGAGCACATCGGTCATCAGCCATTTGTTGGCTGTGGCGGGCACGCCGTCTATCTCGTTGAAGGAGGCCATAACGCTTCCCACACCTGCCTCTACGGCGGCTTCATAGGGATACATGTATTCGTTGAACATGCGGTTACGGCTCATGTCTACCGTATTGTAGTCACGACCTGCCTCACCTGCCCCATAGAGGGCGAAATGCTTGACGCAGGCAAGGATCTCGTCGTTACGTTTCAGTTGGTCATCGAGGTTGGCTCCCTGATAACCGTAGACCATTGCTTTGGCAATTGCTCCGCCAAGGAAAGGGTCCTCGCCACTGCCCTCGCTGACACGTCCCCAGCGCGGGTCGCGGCTGATGTCCACCATCGGACTGAATGTCCATGAGATGCCGTCGGCACTGGCTTCGACAGCGGCAATGCGCGCGGATTCCTGAATGGCGGCCATATCCCATGTGCAAGAAAGTCCCAAAGGAATAGGGAAGATGGTTTCGTAGCCATGTATCACGTCCATGCCAAAGAGCAAGGGGATGCCCAGCCGGGAGTTTTCCACCGCCAACTTTTGCACGTCGCGTATCTTGGCTACTCCTTTCAGGTTGAAAAGGCCTCCGACGAGCCCGCGCTCAATCTTCTTGGCAACATCGCTGTTCTTGGCTTGTCCGGTAGTGATTTCACCGGTGACGGGAAGGTTCAGCTGGCCGATTTTCTCTTCTACGGTCATTCGCTTTATCAGCGCATCGATAAAGCGGTCCATGTCTTGAGGGGATTTCTGCGCCTGCATCGTGGCAGCGCCCAGAAAGGCGGCTGCCAGCAACAGGCTTGTTCTTCTAAAAAACTTCTTCATGATAGGTTTCTTTGTAATGGTTTCTTTTAATATGCTTTTTGAGCCGGATAATAATTTAGGTTTTAGTAATTAGGATTCTGTACCAGTACCCCGTTCGATTTGTCAATCTCTTCTTGCGGCAACGGCAACAGGGCGTTTTTATCCTGATAATTCTTTCCGGCAGCCTGAAGCACTTCCTTGGCGATGCCCCAGCGTACAAGGTCGTAGAAGCGGTCGGGTTCCAATGCCAGCTCTACGCGGCGTTCATGGCGAATGGCTTCACGCAGTGTGCTCTGGTCGGTAGACGTGACTTTGGGCAGTATGCTGCTGTCCGTACCGCGTGCATGGGCGCGGACCTGTTCCAGATAGTCGATGGCTTCGCCCGGAATGCCTTTTTCATTGGCAGCTTCGGCAGCCATAAGCAATACGTCAGGATAGCGGATAATGCGGATATTTACCCAGAACCCGTCTTTGGTGTATTTCTTACGCAGTTCGGGCGATGTATATGCCTTTTTATTGAAATAGGCGCCCATTGCGGTGGATACGGGAGACTCGCCGTAGGGCTTGTTGGTGTTTTCCGGTGTAACGGGTTCGCTGATGCTCCGGCGGAAATAGAGCAGGGAGGCGTCTTTACGGGGATCGCCGGCTTCGAATGCCTGTCCCACCAGTGTTGTGCCCATGTGCCAGCCCCAGCCAAGATCCCACTCGCCGGCGCCGCGTACGCCTTGCACCTGGCAGAACTGGCTGCCGATGACGTCACTGTTCTTCAAAGCGTCGGTCGATTCGCATTGCAGCTCGAAAACGCTTTCGCCGCAGTTCTCGCCTTCTACGGTAAAGACTTTATCCACCGGGGTGTTCAGGTTGTATATGCCCGACTTGACAACTTCGGTGGAGGCGTCGTACATGTTATCCCAGTCATTGCGCATCATGTAGGTGCGGGCGTGCAGCGAACGGGCGGCTCCCCATGTGATCCGTCCGGTATATTCGGAGGTCCATGTCAGCGGCAGGCATTTCTCGGCCTCGGTCAGGTCTTTGTCTATTTGTTCGTATATCTTGTCGGCAGTGGTCTTGGGCACATTGGCATCGGATGCTTCTTCCACTTTAAAAGTCACCAGAGGCACTTCTCCCCAAGCGCGCACAAGGTTGAAGTAGCAATAGGCGCGGAAGAACAGGGCTTCTCCTTTGGTACGTACATTTTCCGGATCGTCTTTGTTTTCGCTGTTTTCCAGATCATCCAGTATTTCGTTGCACTGGTAGATGATTTTATAGTTCTGCCCCCAGTAGGCGCTGAGCGTACCGTTGGAAGCTGTGTACTGGAAGTCGTCCCACATGGCTGCCTGGTCGGCGCCGTCGCCGGCATCGCTTCCCTTTTCGGAGTCCTCGCTGCGCACCATGTGTATCATGAAAGCGGGAATGCCGGCAGTAATGTTGTAACTGCGCATCAGGTAATATACGTTGTACATCTTTCCGCCGATGAGGGCGTTCGGAGCGTCGTCCTCGGTGAACTGTCCCAGCGGGTCGCGATCGAGGAAATCGTTGCAGGATGTCAGGGCAAAGGTGGTGAGCGTGCCTGCTATCAGAGTTAAAATCTTATTTTTCAGTTTCATAATTATTATTTTTTAGTTCATCGCAGCGGATACCGGGTTGCGCGGCTCTGTGTGCTCTGCGGTGAATTGTTGTTAGAATGTCAGGTTGAATCCGAATGTATAAATGGCAGGCATCGGATAACTGCCGTCGTCTACGCCGAAAGCAATGGCGCTGCCGCCCAGTTCGGGGGTGTATCCGGTGTTGTGCTTCCAGGTCTTCAGGTTCTGAATGTTGACATAGAGCTTCAATGCCTGCATACCGATTCTGGATATGAGGGTCTTGTCGAAGTTATAGGCCAGTTGCACGTTGCGGATGCGGAAGAAACTGCCGTCTTCGATGTAGTATTCGGAATTCAGGTTGTTGATGGTGTGCTTCGTATTCAGCAAGGGTTGGGTGTTGCTTGTGCCCGGCCCATGCCAGCGGTCCATGCGCTGTTCCATGAAGTTGAACTGGCTCCAGTTGTAGTTGTCCCATGTGCGGAATATCTGGTTGCCGCCTTGTCCCATCATGTCGATGCCGAGTTCCCAGTTCTTATAGTTTACGCCGAGGGTGATGCCGTAGGTAACATCCGGGGTGGGGTCGCCTATCATAGTACGGTCGGCAGTGGTGATTTCGCCGTCGCCGTTCACGTCCTTGAATTTCAGGTCGCCCGGTGTGACGGTGGCCAGCGTGTTTTTAGGTGACTTGGCTATTTCTTCGTCTGTCTGGTACACGCCTTCCACTTTGTAGCCGTAGAAGTAACCGATAGGATAGCCGGCCATTGTGTAGCTTTGGCTCTTGTCGCCGGCAATGATTGAGTAACCGTCCTGCACCAAACTCAGCACTTTGTTCTTGATTGTAGTGAGATTGGCGCCCACGTTATATCCCCAGTCACCGATCTGGTCGCGCCAGTTGATGGCAAGTTCCACACCTTTGTTCTCGATGGAGCCGAGGTTGCCGATGCCCGGCACTGTGCCCGAAATGCCCGGTACCTCTGCCAATAAGTCTTTGGTGGTCTTTTGGTAATATACTCCTTCAATGTGTAGGCGGTTGCGGAAAAAGTTGGCTTCTGCTCCTGCTTCCCAAGCCTCTACTTTCTCCCAACGAAGATTAGGGTTGGGCAGGTAGGATAGCTGGTAGCCGGGATAGATGGCGGACGGCTTGCCGAAGACGGCAGAGTAAGCGTTGGTCAGCAACGGTTCGGCAGGATAGGCTTTATCCAGGTTCTGGTTGCCGAGCGTACCCCACGAACCTTTCAGCTTCAACATGTCCAGCCAAGTGATGTCTTTCATGAATTCTTCTTCGGACATCAGCCAGCCTGCACCGATGGAGTAGAAGTTCTGCCACTGGTTGCCGGTGTAGGAGAATGCGGAAGAACCGTCACGACGGAACGAGCCGTTGAACAGGTATCTGCCCTTGTAGTTGTAGAGCACGCGCCCCAGCATGGAGACAGTGCTGCGCTCCCATTGCTTGCTTTCATTGGTGGCTGTCGCCGCATCACCGATGCTGATGTACCATTTGTCGGGATTGTTGGGAATAACCAGTCCCACGCCTTGCGTGCGCTCGCCACCCAGCATTTCCAGTTTATTATAATAGGTGGTGAAACCGGCTGTGGCGGTCAGGCTGTGTTCGCCCCAGCTATTGGTGTAGGTCAGCAGGTAGTCGCTTTGCACTTTGGCTTCGGTCTCTTTGGATTGTCTCACTCCGGTCTTGCCGTTGCCGAGGGTTACGACGTTGCCTTCCACACTGCTGTCGAATACGGTAATGATAGGCGTATAGGTACGGCTGCTGTTGGAGGCGTAGTCCATGGAGTACATCACCTTGAACTGGAAGTTCTTCAGGAAGTCCCACTGGGCGTACACGTTACCCGAAGCGCGATAGTTTTCCGTACGTGTTGTATTGGCTTTCAGTTCCACATCAACCATGGGGTTGTTCATCTGTGCCTTTTGAAAGCCGGGTAAGGTGGTGTACAAACCGTATTCTTCATTGTATACGGGGGCTACCGGGGCAGCGCGGAGGGCTGTTGCCACACTTTTGGTATCGGCAGGCAGTATGCGTGCGCCGTTGAACTGGAAACCCACTTTGAAGTTGTCCGTAACTTTGTAATCGTTACTTATGTTCAGCGTGATTTTGCTGTATTTTTCGTGCTTGATGTTGCCTTGCTCATAGGCATAACCGGCACCGAGGTAGAAACTGTGTTTGGCGGAAGCGCCTGTTATGCTGACATTGTTGTTGGTGATGAATCCGGTCTGGAAGATCTCATCCTGCCAGTTGGTGTTGCCCGTCCATGGGGTAAAGTCGAATTCTGGGCTGCCTTCATTCCTCAACTGCTCGTTGTAGAGTTCCTTGAATCCGGCCGCATCGGTCATTGCAATCTTGTTCGCTACGGTTTTGAAACCGAATGAACCGTTGATGTTGACGCGCGTCTGTCCTTCCTTGGCTTTCTTGGTAGTGATGATGATGACGCCATTGGCGCCGCGCACACCGAAAATGGCGAGGGACGACGGGTCTTTCAGGATTTCCATAGACTCGATGTCCTGAGGATTGAGGAAGTTGATGTTGTCATTGAACAGGCCGTCTACCACATATAGCGGTTTGTAGCCGTTGATGGAGTTTGTACCGCGCACGCGTATTTCGGGGTCTGCACCTGCTTTGCCGGAGTTGATTACCTGTACGCCGGCTATCTTTCCCTGCAAGGCAGCTACCGGATTGACTACGGGTTTGTTGGCAATCTCATCACCTTTGATATTGGTGATAGAGCCGGTGAGGTCGCGCTTCTTGGCGCTACCGTACCCGATGACCACTGTTTCGGCAAGCATTTGCGAGTCATCTTGCATCTGTACGTCGATGACGCTCCGGTTGCCTACCTTGATGGCCTGTTTTACCATACCCACGTAGGAAAACTCCAATGTTGCTTCGGACGGCACTTGGATGGAATACTTTCCGTCGATGTCTGTAATGACACCGTTGGAGGTGCCCTGCTGCAGTACGGATGCTCCGATAAGCGGTTCGCCTGTCGCATCGACCACCGTACCGGTCACTGTCTTGTTTTGAGAGAAACCGGGGATTGCCGTAAGGAGCAAACATGCTATCAGAAACAGATTTTTCAGCCAAAAGGCTCTCTTCATAGGAAGTTTAGGTTTTTTCTTCATTGCATAAAAATTTAGTGGATAACTAACTTGATTGTTTTCTCTGAAACAATCGGGATGCAAAAAAGATTTCAGACCTTTATATATCTCCGGTTTTTAACACAATTCGCGGGGGAAGGAGAGGAGGAGTGCGTGCCTTTTCTGTGATATGCCTACAAGAAAAAAGAAGATGTATTTTTGATACATCTTCTTTTCTGTCATTTGTCTTTTATAAAAAAACTGTGCGGGTGATAGGACTCGAACCTACACGCCTCACGGCACCAGATCCTAAGTCTGGCGCGGCTGCCAATTACGCCACACCCGCAAGGGATTTTCCGTTAAGCGGTGCAAAGATAAGAAGTTTTCTTGGTTATGCAAGCAAAAGCGTAAAGAAAGTTGCTCATTTCATTCCGGCATCCATTTCCCTTTAAGGAAAGTCCGGGCTTTCTCGATAATGGTATCTATGTGATTGGCTTCATCCGCTTTGTCCATATCAACTTTGATGTCAGGTTCTATGCCCCATTCTATCTGTTCCATATCTACACTGAAATGCGGACTGGCTGAAAAACGGACGGTCCATCCGTTAGGCAGTTCGGAGGTAAAAGGCATGCCGGAGCCGCCGCCGGTGTTGTCGCCCATGATAGTGACATTGGGCAGGCAACTCATCTGGTTCACAAAATCGTTGGTGGCACTGTATGAACGGCGATTGGTCAATACCACCACTTTTTTTTGCCAACGTATGCTGTTGCTGGGTTCCAATTCTATGGGATAGGGCTCGGAGAAGTCATTGTGACCCTTACCCGTTTTATGGCGGATGTACCCGGTCAATACTTTTTTGTTGGTGAAACGGGCAGCGATGCGTGTGGAATTGGTTACATTACCACCGCCGTTGCTGCGTACATCAATGATAAGTCCGTTGCATGCGGCAAGGTAGGAGAGTATCTCATCCAGATTCCCATCACCGATTCCCGAGGAGAAACTTTCGTAACGCATATAGCCGATGTTGTCCTCGAATATCTTGTACTTGACGCCTGCGGCAGTGCGGTAGTCGGTACTGGCTTTACCCAAATATACATCTTCTACAATATCCTCGCGAAAGTTGCGCGGGTAGTCCTGATACCATGCATCATAATAAGATACGTTGTGGGCGGAAGCGAGGTTTACATGCCCGTCCTTCAGTTCGTTCAACATATTTCCCAAGACTTCAAACAAGCCTTCGCTGCTCATAGTGTTGGTGATGAGTTTGCTGTATTTGTCATGTATGGCATTCCAGTCTATCTGTTTGTATTCCAAAAAACAATACTGCTCATCGATAATCTTCCATAGGGCTTCAAAGTTGCCTTGTGGAGTATTGGTCACCTCTTCTTCGCGGATGCAACTGCTCAGCAGAGGAAGTACGACAATCAAAAGTGCTATTTTTTTTAGAAGTCCCATCATCTTATTCTTTTCTGATTTATCATCTTACCGCCCTATCGCCTTCTTTTCTTGTTCTTCAATAAATACACCTCTTTTACGAAACCCACCATGAATACATGTGAGTAGGTGTGTGTCTTTATAGCGTTTACGTTGGATTGTTGGGCATCCCATATATAGGCAAAACGCATCTTGGCACGTCCTATCGGAAAGTCTGCCGTCAACATCTGCCGCAGTGAGGGCTGGTTGTGTAATGAGGTGAATTTCACAACTCCGCTGCTGTTCCCCAATGAGAAGATTTCATAATAGGATTGGCCGTAATGCGGTGAGAACATCACTCCCATTAATGGCAGGTTGACCTGATAGCGCAATGTCAGCGGGTAATTCTTTATGCGTAAGTCCCAAACAGCCATGCCCGATGCATCTAAGTTGATATAGGCGCGTGCCGATGCCGGATTGTTGGTGTTGCGGAGGTTATAGACGAAACCGCCGTTCAAGTCGGCAAGACCGCCGGCGAGTAACTTGAAGTTACTCGTGATGGGAAAGTTATAGTGCAGACCATAGTTCCAGTTGGCCAATGCGGAGAATGTATTGTTGTTGTCCACTTTGTTATGGGTATACCCGAGGTCGGCTTGAAAGAAGCTCTGCAAGGACAGTTTGCCGTCCATCCATTTGGTCATGCGCATGCTCTCACGTGAGACGCGGAAATCTATTCCGGTATATTCCTGAGGAGACAGATATGTGTCGAATACGTTCGTAAAGCCTACGCCGTACATGGTGGCGCGGGTCACGAGACGGCTTTGCTCCAGCCTCTCCGCTTCCACAGGAAGCTGGGCCTGCATTGTTTTGCTGTGCAATAACAAAAGCAGGCAGATAACCGGTATTACCGGTTTAGGTAGTTTCATGTTCCTTGCTGTCATCGTTGTTAGAGAACAATTTCATTTGTCCCGTCAGTTCATCCAGAATGTCACCTTCACTCTTTCCATGATCCGGATCCAGTATTTCGGCTTCTTCCTCCTCGCTGCTTTCGGCGTGCTGTGGGGCTTCCGGCTGACGGAGGGGCTCTAATTCATTGATGGTGTCCAGTGTGTAGGTAGTCAGTCGCTTCCCTTTGGCTTTGAAACCTTTCACTGCAATGAATTCGTCCGCATCAACTATCAGTGGTTCGCGGAAATTGTCATGTCCTCCGAATACGACTTCCAGTCGTGGATAATATTCGTCAGTCAGCAGAATGAGGCGGCTGTCTTTATTCTCGCCCAAATAGTTCTGTTTGCGGTTGCTCGCCTCAAAACAGAAACGCTTGATGTAGGGATAGCCTTGCTGGTCGGCATCATAGAGGACGGCTGTCCAGACCTTGTGCGGATCGTATTTCTCCAGTACCCGTATGTTGTCTTCGTAATGGTTGTTCACGTCGAAATTGCTGGTGTAGAATTCGCCGTTGTTCAGCACAACCAGAATTTGTTCGTCGCTCTGGAACTCACCGAGGTATTCTCCGCGGCCGTCATAATTGAGACGCAACACATCTTGGTCGAACCATACTTTCCGTCCGCCCAGTGTAGAACCGCCGCGTTGCTTCAAGGCTATCTTATGAACCGGGTTACGGGTGAGTATGTTACCCATAGCCTGGCGTCCTTTGATGTTTATCTGGCTGAAGTCTTCTTCGAAAATTATGCGGCGTATACGCGGATTGGGTTTGAGGGTTACTTTGATAACCTCAGCCTCACCGTTGGGATTGGCTGTGAAATATACGATACGTGAGTCGGGAGTGCCTTGTGTCACGTCATATTCGCGGTCGCGTACTACGGAAGTTACGGCAAAACGCTTGATGTAGTGCGTGCCTTCTTTCCCGTCGCGGTAGACAACATTGTAAATGGTGCGTTTATCGTTCTTCTTGAATACGTTGGCATAGAGGATATTCTTGCCGACAAACTTCTTATCCGTTACCGGAGTGATGATGTAACGTCCGTCCCGGAAGAAAATTATGACATCATCAAGGTCGGAACAGTTGGCTATGAATTCATCTTTCTTCAAACCTGTGCCGATGAAGCCCTCCTCGCGATTGATATATAGTTTTTCATTGGCTTCTACCACTTTAGTGGAGTCAATCGTATCGAAGTTGCGTAACTCCGTACGACGCGGGAAGCCTTTACCGTATTTTTCTTTCAGCATGCGGAACCAGTCTACCGTATATTCCACGATATTTGCCAAATGGCGGTCTATCTCCTCAATGTCCGCTTTCATACGGGCAATCAGCTCTTCGGCCTTGTCGGAGTTGAACTTGAGGATGCGTGCCATTTTGATTTCCATCAGCTTGAGAATATCTTCTTTGGTCACTTCGCGGATAAATGTGGGGTAGTAAGGTGTCAGACGCTCATCAATGTGTTCGCAGGCAGCATCCATATTCTTGGCCTGTTCGAATTCCTTGTCCTTGTAGATGCGCTCTTCAATGAATATTTTTTCCAGTGAAGAGAAATGCAGGCTTTCCAGTATTTCGTTTTTACGTATCTCCAGTTCTTGGCGTAGCAGGGCCAATGTGTTGTCTACGGACTTCTTCAGTACATCGCTGACGGTGAGAAAGTGTGGTTTCTGCTCATCAATAACGCAACAGTTCGGAGAGATGCTGACTTCACAATCTGTAAAGGCGTAAAGCGCATCAATCGTTTTGTCCGATGATACGCCGGGAGCAAGGTGTACCAATATCTCCACATTCCCGGATGTGAGGTCTTCTACTTTCTTTATCTTGATTTTTCCTTTTTCGCTTGCTTTGACGATGGAATCGCAGACACTGGCTACTGTTTTTCCGTAAGGTATCTCCCGGATGACAAGTGTCTTGTTATCTACCTTTTCTATTTTGGCGCGTACACGTACAGCGCCTCCGCGCTCACCGTCATTATACTTTGACACATCAATATTGCCTCCTGTCTGAAAGTCGGGATAGAGTTTGAACTCCTCGTTGTGCAGGTATTTTACAGACGCATCACAAAGCTCGTTGAAGTTATGCGGCAGTATCTTGGACGAAAGTCCTACGGCAATACCTTCCACGCCTTGCGCCAGTAAGAGTGGAAATTTGACGGGCAGTGTCACCGGCTCTTTGTTTCGTCCGTCGTATGACAGTTTCCATTCGGTTGTTTTGGGGTTGAACACTACGTCGAGGGCAAATTTGGAAAGGCGCGCCTCGATGTAACGGGGGGCAGCCGCACTGTCTCCTGTGAGAATATTACCCCAGTTTCCCTGACAGTCGATAAGCAAATCTTTCTGACCGAGTTGTACCAGTGCATCACCGATGCTGGCATCGCCATGCGGGTGAAACTGCATGGTGTGTCCTACGATGTTGGCCACTTTGTTGTAGCGTCCGTCTTCCATGCGACGCATGGAATGTAGGATGCGTCGTTGTACAGGTTTCAACCCGTCCATGATGTGAGGTACGGCACGCTCCAAAATTACGTATGAGGCATAATCCAAAAACCAGTTCTGGTACATGCCACTCAACTGGTGCTTGATGTTTACATCATTGGTATCCGCAGGTTTATAGTCCGAATGTCCTTCGCCTCCTTCCGGAAGCTCTTTATCCAACTCGTCTTTTGGTCCTTCAAAATTTTCACTCATATTTGTTCGGGAATTGTCTATTCATGAATAACTGCTAATTTGGCAGTTGCAGGCAAAAATACGAATTATATTCCATTAAAGAAAACCTGTATCGGAGTTTTTTGAAGCGGTTCTTTGTTCTGTGTTCGATGAGTGAGGATATAGGGAAAGCGTGAATTATACAAATCGGCAATGAAACAGTACCGATTTGTATAATTCACGCTTGATTTTATGTTATAGCTTTTGTGTTGTGATCTTCACAAAGTTGACTACCCGTTTTTTAATGATCACGGAAGTTCCATTTGGAATTGTCGCTGTTCATATCGAATTTGCCAAGTGAAGGGGTGCTGTCACCTACGGACACCAATACCAGTTCTTCATCAGTGCCGGGGACTTTCTTGGGCATGATGCGGTAAGTGCCGTCAATGAGTTGCTCTATTCTCCAAAGTTGTTCGGGAGCGCCGGTAAATTCGGGTACGGTTGAGACCTCAGCATCTGCTGTGGCTGTCAGTGCCCGGTTAGTGCCTTCAATTACTATTTTGTAGTAGGGAGCTCCCAGATATCCGCCTGCATCGGGTACGGCTGTGATTGTCCAGCGTTGGTGAGGACGGAACATATAGTCACCGATTCTTACATCAATATTGCCTTGCGGCCATGTACCTATTACCTCTTCCAATGTCTGTGACTTTAAAGGTTGGACAGGTTCTTTACTCTCTTCCCAAAAACGGTGTCTGACACTTGCCATACGTACAAAGTCAACGGCAAGTTCAAGACCATAGCCTCTGCGTTCGGATTCTATTTCATAGGTTCCTTCCTTAAATACTTCACCTGCTACCGGCCAGTCGTTCTTCCATAAAAGAGGACGTATGGCGAGTACGCTGCGACCGCCGCGGTCAAAGTCGGCCTCAAAATGACATGACATTTTTTCTACTCCGTCAGTCTCGATGAAACGTCCGAAATGTCCGGGACCGGTTTGGCGATTTCCTGCGGCAAGCACCATTTTTCCGCCACCTTCCAGCATATCTCTGCCCATATTGTCAATGTATGGCCCTGTAACCTTGCGTGAACGGCCTACTACAATATTGTAAGTGGAATTAGGCCCGTCACAGCAAGTGCCATGTGTACCGAGCAGGTAGTACCAGCCGTTGCGATATATCAAATCGGTAGCTTCACAATCAATAGCGATATTGATAGGCTCGTTGCCTTCTACTCGTTTACCGGTGGCGGGGTCGAGCTCTACCAGTCGGATAAAACCGAAATAAGTACCGTAAGACAACCATAAGCGGCCATCGGTAGGATCAAGTAGCAGTCCGGCATCAATAGCGTCGCAATCTTCGTTGTCCTCTGATGAGGCAACGGCTATCGCTTCTGTATATTTGAAATCTGGTGATTTAGGGTCTAGTGTCTTGTTCCACATTGTCAGCACAGTACCGCGATGACTGCCTCCAAGACCTCCGCCGGTAGCACTGTAAGCAATTAGGTAACGGTCGCCAATCTTTACGGCATCGGGAGCCGCACCTCTGCCGGGCCTCACTCCACCGCCGTTCCATGTCCAGCCATCCTCGGAAATCAATCCGCCTCCGCCTGTGCCGAAAGTGTAATATTTCCCTTCACATTCCATGATAGTGGAAGGATCGTGTATATAAGGTTCTCCGATTTGTGCGGTTGCTTTCTCTGATATCAGCAGGGATAATAGGGTTGCGGCACCCAAGAATATAGTTTTTGTTTTCATGGTTATTTATAACTAATGGTAATGTTCTTAATAGGTGCTCCTTTTTCATCAAGGAGACGGATACAAAAATCACTCATTCCGGGACCGTTAATGATAGCTCCACGTATAATGTTTTTCCCTTTCTTCAAGGTCAGGCGTTTGGACAAGCAATCGTCCTTAACCATACGGCGGTCACCGGACAAAATAACAGCCTCCTCACCATTAAGCCACCACATAGAAGCGGAATTTGAACCTACTGAAATCCTGACGTTTGGTATGTCTTCCGGACAATTGATAACTGTAACTGCCCAAAACAATACGCCGTATATCTGCTTTTGAAGATTGGATGCAAAACGAAATAGTTTCACATTAAACAGGTTGCTGTCAAGTGCATGCCAGGTTAGTTTCTGCTTGCCTACTTTCACTTTGTCACCGTCTTTGGGCAATACGGTGAACTGCTTGGGAAAGTATTCGGTAGCAAATGCTTCGCGAATATAACTGTCTGTAAATACAGTATTGCTGCGGTTAGGCTTGTCAATAGGTTCAAGCAATAGCCAACGCCGTATGAAACCTTCATCATCAGGATACATGACATCGGTGGTTCCCGGTGAAAAATAAGGAGCCAAAGGAAAGCCGGCCTCTTTGTTTTGTGCATATACATGCACACTCATTATGGTGGCGAGGCAAATCGCCAACAATGCTTTGTAATAAGGAATTTTCATTATTATAAGTGTATTTCTCAATGAGACATTAATTATTTTCTAAATAGCAGCGGAACAAATTCTTTCAGGCATCTGCGCCAAGTGAGGAATTCATGGGCTGTGCCTGGAGACTCGTAATAGATATTATTGATACCGGCAGCCTTCAGCCCATCGCTGAGTTTCTTGGTTCTTTCGGGACGCTCTTCCGAACCGATGCCCAGGAAAAAGACATGAACTTTGTCGTTGAATGCTTTGCGGTCTTTAAATGCTCCGTTGTAAGTAGTGTCAATATTCGGCAGATCAATGCTGCCTGCTCCACTGAAACCGCCTATATAAGCAAATTTATCTAAATTATTCAGTGTTGTGTTGAATGTAAGAAGTCCACCCCATGAAAGTCCTGCCATTGCGCGGTTTTCCCGGTCGGTCAATGTCCGGTAGTTGGACTCAATGTGCGGGATAATTTCATTCACCAGAATGGCCGGAAACTGAGCCCCGAATTTGGCTCTGGCTTCAGTGGGACTTTCACCCGGTTTGTTTTTGAATACTTCAATATTGCCGTTGTCCATTACTACAATCATAGGCTTGGCTTTACCTTCGGCAATCAGATTATCCATAATGAAATTCATTTTGCCCTGGTTGGCCCAGCTTGTTTCATTTTCTCCCATTCCATGTTGCAGATATAGCACCGGGTACTTTTTAGAAGGGCTTTTATCATATTCTGCCGGTGTGTAGACCATACATCTGCGCCATTCCTGACGGATGTTGGAATAATACCAACTTTGGCTTATTAGTCCATGAGGTACATTCTTGATGGCGTAGTAATCGACTCCTTTTTCCGGAATTTCAATGCCGCTTACCCATTTACCCATGCCGAAAAACGGTTTACCGTTAGGGTCAGCAGTACTTACTCCATCCACTATAATCTGATAGTAATGGAAGCCGACAACTTCAGGCTCTTTCGATACGAGCGACCAATATCCATCTGCTTCTTTAGTCATTTCACCGCGGAAGCTGATTTCTACTTTTTGTGCATTGGGGGCAAATACTCTGAAGTGTACCCGACGGTCTTCGCCTATACGGGGATACTCGGCCCCGTTGATGTTGTGTTCGTTGGGAACTGTTCCTTCCGGAAAACTTTGCTGTTGGGCGTACATTGTTAAGGGTAGCGCCAATAAAGATGAAAAAAGAAGCTTTAATGCGTTTTTCATAATTTGAATATTTAAAAAGGTGTGTAATTAAAATTATTTGTGATTGTCGTTATTTGAAAAGGAGTGGAGCAAACTGATATAAGCTTTCACGCCATACAGGCCAGGTGTGACCGCCCGGAGTTTCAAAGTAAGTGTACTTGATACCTATTTGGTCAAACCGTTTCATCATTACCTGGCAATTGTTGTAAGCTATATCTTCCTTGCCGCCCATGGATATCCAGAATTGCTTCAGTTTTGTATTATAATCGTCTTTTTTGTCTTGTAACATTTTGTAGTATTTCTCGTTGTCATTGCCGCCTCCGAAAGGAGTAGGGTTAGCCCACCAACCGGAGCTGAATATTCCTAAATAGGCAAAGTTGTCGAGATTAGGAATACCGACGTTCAGGGTCTGAATACCTCCCATGGAAAGTCCTGCCAATGCGCGGTTATTGCGGTCGGTTTTTACGCGAAAGTTTTTTTCTACAAATGGAATACATTCTTTGAGGAGCTCACTTTCAAAGTCGTGAGTGTTGCCGTCCGTCATGACAATAATCATGGGTTTTGCTTCTCCTTTAGCTATCAGGTTATCCATAATGATGTCGGTACGTCCTTGGTTGGCCCAACCGCGTTCATCTTCACCACCGCCATGTTGCAAATAGAGTACGGGGTAGGATTGTGTTGAGCTGTCATAGCCTGGTGGACAGTATACGAACATACGTCGCCAATCATTGGAAGTCTTTGAAAAATAGCGTTTCATGCGGATGTCCCCATGAGGCACATCTGCCATATAGAAGCGCACATCACCCTCTGGATAAGGTATTTCCGCACCACTTGCCATCATGCTACATCCATAGAACGACTCACTTGCCGGATCTGCAACGGATATTCCGTCAATAATAAGAAAATAGTAATGAAAACCTTGCGTGAGAGGATCTGTAACACCACACCATTCACCGTCGGCATTGCGGACAAGATCGTATTTGCGGCCTAAATCAATCTGTACCTTTTTAGCATCAGGCGCTTTTATTTTGAATTCTATACGGTTGCCGGGTAACAGGCGTGGGTATACGGCATTGCGTACATTGAGTTCGCCACGTTGGCCGGGCAACATGGATTCACTCTTTGCCGGACGACCGGATTGTGCCATGAGAATTCCCGAACATACTGCTTGGAATAATAGGAAAATAAGGATTCTGTTCATAAAGTAATCTATATTTTAGTTGTTATCTTTGCAAAGATAGTCGTGCCGTCGGCCTTTTTCTTTGTACTTTTGAACACTTTCCTTATACTTTTAAATATAGATTCTCTATTTTCTCATTATTGACTTAGTATTGGAAAAAGTAATATTTGTATCTTTGTCATGATTTAAATAAAGAAACCTTATATATATGAAAAACTCATTGTTGTTATTTTTAATCTTTTTCTTACTCAGACCTTGTAATGCGATTTCTCGAGATTTTACGTTTAGTAATATCAATGAGTCATTTGGTATTTCTATGCGGGAAATAACCGCAGCAGTGCGTGACGATGATGGGTTTATTTGGGCTGCTTCGCGTTCGGGAGTCCTGCGTGTGGCATCCGATGATTATCGGCTTTACCAGCTTCCATTTGCTACAACCGATGTGCTGCAGCTTAAAATGGCCAGTCGGGGCAGTCTGTTGGTGGTTGCAACTCAAAATGGACAGGTCTTTCGCTATAATCGCATCCTGAATAAGTTCGAACAGTGGTTCACTCTTTCATCATTATTGGGCAATGATAATTGGGTCACTAATCTGTTGATAGATGTTGATGGGAAGGTGTGGATAAGTACTAGTATCGGTATCTTTTTTTGGACAGGTAAAGAAGTTGCTCGGGCATTTGATGATATGGCAGGTGTTTCTAATATTGCATTACTGGAGGATTGTCATGCATTGGCTTTTGTACAATCATCCATATATCATATGGATACCCGTAAACATACGTATACCAAATTGTGCGGTCATCTTCCCACTCTTATATCATCCGCCCGTTTTGATGCGCATGCCGGACGTGTCTGGGTGGGTACTTATGATGCGGGATTATGGGAGTATGAACTTACCACTCAGACAGCCCGGAAAGTTGCGGTTCCGCATTTTCCACAACTAATTGTGCGGGATATTCTGATACCTGACTCTACTTCCCTTTGGGTGGCCGTTGATGGAGGGGGGATATGGATACTTGATTCAAAAGCTTGTCGGGTACAGCAGGTAATACGAGAGGATGTTGACAAGCCTTCCTCTTTGAGGGGTAACAGTGTCTATTCTTTGCTGGCTGATAATCATAACCGGATATGGGTTGCTACCAATGGCGGAGGTTTACAATATACGGAGACTGCAAGTGTTGATGTGGAGCATCTGATACATGGCATCAACAATTCGCAATCATTACATAATAATGAGGTAAATCACATCATGGCCGATAGCCGGGGAAATCTTTGGATTGCAACGAATGATGGCATCAGTTTGCGTAACGCTAATACTCTTCAATGGCATCAGCTGTATAGTGGACGGCAGAGGGCCTTTTTATCACTGGCTGCCGATAAGAAAGGACATATTTATGCCGGTACTTATGGTGAAGGTGTTTACGTGCTGGATGAGGTTACGGGACGTGAGTTGCGTCATTATACAAGCGATGATGGTAACATATTCGGGGCAGGTGGCTTTGTATTCGCTGCTTATACCGACAGTCAAGGAGATGTGTGGCTGGGTGGCGTAAGAGGCAGTGTGTATTGTTGCAATTCTGCCAGTGGAAAACTTCGCGCTTATGACACGCAACCCGTTTATTGTTTTGCGGAACTTTCACCCGGACAGATTTTGTTGGGATGCGCTTATGGCTTGTTGCTAATGGATAAAGAAACCGGAAAGTTTGATGTCCTTTTATCCGGTAATACGATACATGATATTGCTGTAGACGGACATACGATATGGGTTTGTACTTCAGGCAATGGTATGATAGGACTGGATATGCGTACAGCCAGACAAACACATATTACTACACAGCAGGGATTACCCAGTAATTATATCAAAAGCGTATTGTTGGCCGATAATAATTTGTGGATAGGTACAGATAATGGAATATGCTGTTATAATCTTACCAATAAGCAAATACGAACTTTCGGCACCCAGCAGAATTTGGCAAATGTGTCGTTCAGTGTCAATGCAGCCTGCCAACTGCCGGATGGGAGATTAGCTTTCGGTAGCAACAGCGGTGCTGTGTTGTTTTATCCCGATAGGATTGATACAGTTTCTGCTTTGGGGCGTATTTATTTTTCGGATATACGCGTATCGGGCCGTTCCATTCGGGATATAGCTGATTTTAATTTGTCTGTACCAATTGACAGCCTTTCTGTGTTACATTTGAGTTATCCGCAAACTTCTTTCACCTTGTCGGTGCTTCCGTTGGGATGTGTCGGTAAGTCCGTTGCTTTTTCATGGAAATTGATGGGGCAGGATCATGTGTGGAGCACTTATACGACTAGCCGGTATATCAACTATACCAATTTGCCGGCGGGAAAATATACATTATGTATCCGGTTATCCGATGGTAGTCTTTTGTCGGAGCGGCAGATGTCTATTGTTGTAGATCCTCCTTTTTGGAAAACGATATGGTTTCGATTGTTGCTGACAGTTGTAATAATCGGAGTGTTATTTCTTGCAGTTCGCTATTACATGCAATACTTGCGCCGCCGTTATTCAGATGAGAAAATACGTTTCTTTACACGTATGGCACATGATATACGTACCTCACTGATGCTTATTAAAGCGCCCATAGAGGAATTGCATAAAGAAAAGGAACTCTCATCGTGGGGAGCTAAGTGTTTGACTTTAGCTTCTGAACAAACTGCAAGATTATCTGATACGGCCACACAACTGCTCGATTTTGAAAAGCTTGATATCGGATGTGAACAACCTCAGTTTACAGATATCAGCCTTACTGATTTGATAAGACGGCGTACCGGAATATATGCATCGTATGCGGCCGGACAGCAAATAGATCTTTTAGCTGATTTGACGCCGGAAGATTATTGGATACAAGCCGATGCACGCATGCTTGAAAGGGTGGTTGATAATCTGCTTTCCAATGCGGTGAAGTATTCGTCCTCCGGTGGACGCGTTGAGGTATCTTTTATAGGAAAAACGGATGAGTGGATACTGCGTGTCAAGGATTATGGTATGGGGATCAGTAAAGCGGCGCAGCGTAAACTGTTTCGTGAGTTCTACCGAAGTGACAATGTTGTAAACACACAAATAGTTGGTTCGGGGATTGGCTTGTTGATGACCAAAAAGTATGTCTCTATCCATAATGGGAAAATTGCCGTAACGAGTGAACTTGGTGTGGGGACGACTTTTGATGTAACTGTGCCTTTGAGACCTGCTTCTAAGACAAAAGCCGCTGATATTCCAGCTATTAGTAATAAAGTTGATGAGCCGGTAATGGATGATGTGGAAGCACATGATATGCATATCCTTATCGTAGAAGATAATCATGCTTTACGCGAGTTTATGGTACATCCGTTGCGTGAGCATTTTCGTGTGACTACTGCCGATGACGGGCAGCAGGCTTGGGAAATGATGAACGAATTGCAGCCTGATCTTGTGGTCTCCGACGTTGTTATGCCACGTATGGATGGTTTCGAGCTTTGCAGAAGGATCAAGTCTACTTATGAAACATCCCACATTCCTGTAATTCTGCTTACTGCCCTTTCTGATAAAACCAACCAGTTGCATGGATTGGAATTGGGAGCGGATAACTATCTGACCAAACCATTTGATATGGCGTTGTTGGCAAGCCGTATCACGTCTATTATCCGCAATAGACGCACTGTACTTCAGAAGGCCATTGAGGTGAAACGTGATGATGCCCATTCTATTGTGGCAAATCGAATGAATGATGAGTTCATCAAGAAAGCGGTTGAATGTGTGCGTGCAAATATTGCCAATGAGAATTTCGGTAAAGAGGATTTTGCATCTGCTCTTGCCTTGAGCCAGTCATTGCTTTATAAGAAAATCAAGGCGCTTACTAATTTGTCTGTGGTGGAATTTATCCGTTCAATTCGATTGAACTATGCGATGGAAAAGCTTCGTTCGGGAGAATATAACGTGACAGAAGTGAGTGAGATGTGCGGGTTCAGTACACCTGCGTATTTTAGTAAGGTCTTTAAGGAATATTTTGGAAAGACACCGACGGAAGTTATGTAAGGATATTCAGTAGATTTCCTGAAATTAGGTTTTATGGGAAATATACTTTATTTTTTTTTCTATCAAAACGCGAGTTTATCATTTGGAAACGTCACTCCCCATTCCCGTCTCAGTTCATCCATTATACGCATGATGCGTAAGGTTTCACGATGGGGCATATAGGGTGACTCCAATAATCCCTGCTTCATGGCTTCGAAGCAGGCAATAACCTGATACTCGTAGCCTGTAATTTGAGGAGGTGCGGGGTATTCGGCAGTCAGGCGGTAATCCAGATCATAAACACGCGCCACTTCCGGATTGTTGATATTTTCTACGATGATATACCCTTTATCGCCTGAAATTATGCCCTTACGGTCACTTCGCGGATACATGGAACTGTTGAGCACTGCCATTCTCCGGTTACTAAAGAACTGCGTGATACTTTCTTGGTCATCCATTCCCGTATCGGTTTTGGTGCAGGCGGATACAATGCGTTCTATCTCGTCTCCATAAATCATGGCAGCAAAGTTCAGCGCATATACGCCGAGATCAAGCAAAGTACCTCCTGCCAATTCGGGACGCTGCATTCGTTCCTTTTCCGAAACCGGGTAACAGAGATTAGCGGTCAGTATATAAGGATGTCCGATAACGCCCTGTCTTACCAACTCGATGATTTTGAGCGATAACGGCATATAACGGGTCCAAATTGCTTCGGTAATGAATACTTTGCGGTTTTCGGCAAGATTCAGTAAAACTTCGGCCTCGTAGGCATTGGCAGTGAATGCTTTTTCACAGAGTATGGGTTTATTGTGCTCAATGCAGAGGCGTGCATGTTCATAGTGTAAAGCATGAGGAGTGGCTATGTACACCAGTTCTACATCATCATCCTTAACCAGTTCTTCGTATGAGCCGTAACTACGGGCAATGCCATGCTTGGTGGCAAAATCATCAGCGTGCGCTTGTGTGCGCGAGGCTATGGCAAGACATTCGTAACCTTTCATTCCAGCCAGGGTGATTGCCATTTTCTCAGCAACCCAACCGGATCCAAGGATACCTATGGTATGATTCTTTACATTCATGTTTATTCTGTCTTTTTACCGGTTTGCTTTCCAATAAATATCTATCATGTCCTGCATATTGAGAGGTTTGAAAGTACCGATGGTGTGTGCGTCGTTGTCACTGCAGATGCGTGCCATTGTTTGGATTTCCTCTTCCGTTGCCAGACGTCCTATCAGCTCGGGAATAGAGGTAGGCATGCCGATCGCATGGTAGAAACGTTCCATGGCTTCGATACCAGCGAGGGCGGTGTGTTCGGGAGAGGTGAAATCATTGGGCACTCCCATTACATTTACGGCAAAACGGGCGAAGCGGGTGGGGCGTAGCAGATAGACCGTACGTGCCCAGCTCCCCCAAATGGAGGCTAATCCGGCTCCATGCGCTACGTCGAACATACCGCTGAGCTCATGTTCCAGACAATGAGTAGACCAGTCTCCTACGGTGCCACATCCAGTCAGATCGTTGTGCGCCAGGCTACCTGCCCACATGATTTGTGCACGACTGACGTAATCGTCCGGTGTATGCAGTACCTTGAAAACTGTTTCTTTCACTGTGCAGAGGATACTTTCCGCCACACTGTCCGTTATTTCCATATCATCTTCGTGTGAGAAGTAACGTTCCATAGTGTGCATCATGATATCCGTCACGCCGCAGGCTGTTTGATAAGCAGGCAAAGTGAAAGTACGTTCAGGATTCATTACGGCGAATTTGCAGCGGAATATGTCGGTGCAGTAGTCTTTCTTCAATTTACCTTCGTCGTTGGTGATGACACTGCCATTACTCATTTCGCTGCCAGCAGCCGGAATGGTAAGTACTGTGGCTACGGGCAGGCAGGTTTCAGCTACGGCTTTACGGAGATAAAAGTCCCATACGTCACCTTCATAAGGTACTCCGATAGAGATGGCTTTAGCAGAATCGATGACACTGCCGCCACCCACAGCAAGGATAAAATCCACACCTTCTTTCCGGCAGAGTTCCACGCCTTCGCGTACTTTCGCTACACGCGGATTGGGCACCACGCCACCCAGTGTGACATAGGCAATGCCTGCTTCTTGAAGCGAACGGCAGACCGCATCAAGTAATCCGGAACGTTTCGCACTCTGTCCGCCATAGTGCACCAAAACTTTTGTACCTTGATATTTATGGACAAGCTGTCCTGTTCGGGCTTCTGCTTCACGCCCGAATACGACTTCGGTAGGGGCGTAATAGTTGAAATCTTTCATGTTGCTTTAGAACGGTTATAAATATTAATATGTGTTTGCGTTTATCTTACTTACTAAATCGAGAATACGAAAATATGTATTTCCTGTGGATTATTCAAATGCATCATCGTTTTTTTAGGCTTTACACGAATTTTCTGTATTTATCTTTAGATTATCCGCATGATGTCCGTCTATAAGTTTTCGACCAAAGTCGATGTTATAATTGATAGCAGTGAGCGTCGGTCTATCAAAAAGTTTTCATTGAGATAGCCTCTGTTGAACTTATAGCAGACCTCATTGTCTGATGGCTATTATCCAACGCAATTTGTATCTAAACCGTTCAACCTATAAGGTTCTACAGATTTTAAATATCTCATTAACGGATAAAACGCCTTTACCAGAGTTGTTCAATAAGACTAATTTCAATGATTTCAAAGAGCAATTTAGCACCCTTTTCATGGGGTTGTTTGATTAATATTTAATTCGTTCCGATTTTAACGGAACATTAATGATAGAAAGTTTTTAATTATTTGTGACTAATATCTAAAAGTATAAGTATTATATTTAAAAATATAACATGAAAATTAAAATATTGTAGTTCTTTGCAACAAAAATATATTTTTATTAATTATCAAATTTGTTAAACCGTAAAAAAAATGCCTATGGAAAAATATTAAACACACACAAAAACATACTAAGATTTACGTACTATAATCTATTTAGACATAGATTGTTTGACGATACTATTGAAAACATATTTTTTATTAAAATTATCAACTTTATACTTATGAAAAACAAAGTTTTACTATTTTTTGCATTGGTGGTACTGTGCTGCTCTTCAGCATGGGCTCAGATTCAAATTAAAGGGACTGTCGTCTCGGAAAACGATTCCGAGCCGATGATTGGAGTTGCGATTCTAGAGGTAGGAACTTCGAACGGAGTCATTACAGATTTGGATGGGAATTTCAATATTCAGGTAAAGAACGAAAACAGCCAACTGGAAGTGTCGTTTGTGGGATATAAAAAGCAGATAATCAAACTGCAGGGGCGCACTAACCTAAATGTGCGACTGGTTGAAGACACGAAAGTGTTGGATGAAGTGGTCGTTGTGGGTTATGGTGTGCAACGCAAGAGTGACCTTACCGGTTCGGTAGCTTCTGTAAAGGCTGATGAACTGAAAGGTTTGTCAACTACCGATGCTGCTGCTGCTTTGCAAGGTAAGGCAGCAGGTGTACAGATTTTGAATGGTTCTGGTAAACCAGGTCAAGGCGCATCAATCCGCGTTCGTGGTTATTCCTCAAACTCCAACAACATCGGTCCTTTGCTGATTGTTGATGGTTTGCAAGTTAGCTCTATCCAATACCTCGACCCTTCTATGATTGAATCAATGGAAGTATTGAAGGATGCTGCTTCGGCTGCCATCTATGGTGCTGAAGCAGGTAATGGTGTTGTTCTTATCACTACTAAATCAGGTGCGAAAGGACGAGGATCTATCACTTATAGTGGTAAGTGGACTAAACAATCACTCGGAAGCGTGCCCAATTTGCTTAACGCTACTCAATTCAAGGACTGGATGACTATGCAGCTTGGTGCTGAATCTGTGAATGCTACTTTGGCTGATGCTCAGACTCAATACGGATGGGATCCTAATACCGATACAGACTGGTTAGATGCTTATTTCGAAGATACTTGGGCTCAACAGCACACCCTTACTTTCCAAGGTGGTAACGACCGCGGCTCATACTTCCTGAGTGTGAACCATGTGAACCAAGACGGTATCGTTAAGGGTAGCAAAGATAAGTACGAACGTCTTACCGCTCAACTGAATGCCGATTATATGATTAAGGATTGGTTGAAAGTAGGTACCAACACCTCCATTGAAAAATGGAGTTCTCGTGGCATATCTGAACAAGGTTATGGTTCTTCATTCGAAATGCTTCTTTTGATTGACCCGTTAACTCCGCTCTATTGGACAAAACGAGAACAGATGTTGGGTGAATATCGTAACTACTACGACCAAATTCAAGCAGGTAACTCTAACTACACTCTCTTTGGTGATGAAAATGGCTACTATGCCACTTCCTACTTCAACCAACGTCTTGCCGGTGGTAACCCCTTCTCACAACGCGACCGTTCTGAATCGCGCAACAGTGGTGTAAACGTTAATGGTACTGCTTACATGAACGTTACTCCTATCAAGCAAGTGACTTTCACTTCCCGTTTGGGTTATCGTATCTCCTTCAACAACGAATCTGACTGGCAATACCCCTACTACCTCAATGGTCAAACCAAAGGTGATAACTACACTATCTCAGGCGCCAGTAGAAACTCTACTTGGTATCAATGGGAAAACTTCGTCAACTATAACGATATCTTCGCCGGCAAACACGCTGTAGGTGCCATGGCCGGTATGTCATATCGCCAAAGCGATTCAAATTATGTCAGAGCCAATGCTTCGGGTCCGGATATCCTTAAAGCTTATTCTCCCAACTTCATCTACCTCGATTGCGTAAATGCTAATGATAAAACAGTAAAGAACATCGGCGGCATACCGGGTACTTCTCGCGCACTCTCTTACTTCGGTCGTGTAACTTATAGCTATGACAACCGCTATAGCGTTCAGGCTAACTTCCGTGCCGATGCTTTCGACTCTTCCAAACTTTCGAAAGACAACCGTTGGGGTAAGTTCTTCTCCGCATCTGCAGGCTGGACATTCTCAAACGAAAGCTTCTTCAAAGATAGAGTTAATCCAAGCATCATGTCATATGGTAAGATACGTGCATCTTGGGGACAGAATGGTAACGTGAACGTATTGAAGAACTATGCATATATAGCTGGTATTAATACAAATGGACAATTCTATAACTATGGTTCAACAAGTGCCGTTACTTTAGGTTCAATGCCTAACGGTATTGCCAACCCTAACTTGACTTGGGAAACTTCAGAACAAATCGACTTGGGTGCTGACTTCCGTTTCTTAAACAACAGATTGACCGTTGGTTTCGATTGGTACAAGAAAATTACTAAGGACTTGCTTGTAGATGCTCCCACTATGCCTGAATCAGGTGTTTCTACTATGACTGTAAACGCTGGTGAAGTTGAAAACAGCGGTTTCGAAGTAGAACTTAGTTGGAAAGACCATATCGGTGACTTCAAATATGGAATATCTGCTAACATGGCAACACTTCACAACGAAGTGACTTACCTCGATCCATCTATCGAACGTATCGCTGGCGCAACTGTTGAAGGTGCATCTCCTGAAGCTGTTCGTTGTTACTTCGAAGAAGGCGAACCCGTATGGTACATGCGCGGTTATAAGTATGCAGGCGTTGCTGCTGACGGTACTGCACAATACTACACCAAAGATGGTCAATTGACCAACGACCCACAAACTGAGGACATGACTAACATAGGTTCTGGTCTTCCTACTTTGACTTACGGTATTACCTTGAATGCTGAATACAAGGGATTCGACTTCACTTTGTTCGGTACTGGTGCTGCCGGTAACGATATTTACTACGGTCTCTATCATACAGGCTACAACAACATAGCAGAAGATGTTTATAAAGACTTCAAGTCTGGCAAACTTCCTAATGCCTCTTCCGTAGCAGGTAGTGGTACATTCTGGCGTTCATCTGCCATGGTTTACAATGGCTCGTTCTTCAAGATCAAGCAAATTCAACTTGGTTACACATTGCCTAAGAGAATCACTAATAAAGCATTCATCGAAAACGCACGTGTTTACGTATCATTGGACGACTTCTTCACATTCACCAAGTATCCGGGTCTCGATCCTGAAACTTGTACAAATGAATACAACTGTCCGGGTTTGGACAAGGGTGCATATCCTAACATGCGCAAGATGGTATTTGGCGTAAGTGTTACATTTTAATTTTAATTAATCGAAAGAGATATGAAAAAAATATTTTTATCAATCGCTTTGCTTTCAAGTATGATGTTCACCGCGTGTGAAGACATGCTTGATGTGGAACAGAAAGCAACCAGCAATACAGCTAACTTCTACAAGACTGATGCGGATGCCGAATCCGCGCTGACAGCCATGTACGCTACTTATATCAATGAAATCGGTGGTACTGAAGGTATTTGGAATGCCTATATCATGGGGCTTAACTACTCTGCCGACGATGTGTTTGCAGCCGGTGGTGACATTAACGACCACGCAGATTTCCGTATCCTTAATGAGTTCCGTTATGATGCCAGCTCTCTCCCTATCGGTAATCTTTATAATCACATTTATAAGGCAATCTATTCTGCCAACTTGATAATTCACTATTTTGGTGAAACAGCAGATACTCCTATTAAGAAACGAGCTGTTGCCGAAGCTAAGGTTATGCGTGCATGGGCACACATGTTGGCTGCACAGGTGTATTATCAACCTCCTTTGATTGACCACCTCATCACCGATGAAAAACCGGTTAATGCTGAGTCACAAAAGGCTATCTTTGACTGGTGCGTGAAAGAATGTGAAGACGCTCTTTTTGACTTGCCCGATCGTAATGGTAAGAATGATAAAGAAGGTGCTTGGGTTGTAACTAAAGGTTTCGCTCAATTCGTAGCCGGTAAGTCTGCTCTTTTTGCAGGTGACAATGCTAAGGTGATTAGCGTAATGAAGCCCCTTGTAGAGTCTGAAAACTACGACCTCGTTCCGGGTGAACGTTTCCGCGACTTGTTCCACGTAGAAGGTGATGGTTGTGAAGAAAAGATTTTCGAATTCAACTATATTACTAATACAGCGGCTGCAGGTGGTGCAGATGCTTGGAGAGTCGGTAATAATCGTGGCCGTTGGATGGTAGCTAACGTACTTAACTGGCGTGGTGATGATATTCAAGGTGGTGGTAAGAGTCCGCTTATTTGTTCAACCGGTGGTTGGGGTGGTGGCTCTATCAATCATGAGTTTGCTCACAAAATGCTGGCAAACGATGGTGACAGCTATCGTCGTAAAGCTACTTTCTTGACTTCCGATGAATTCTTTTACGATGAAGAACTTTGCGGTTGGAAAAGCGATGCTACTTGCACTACTCGCGCACAAAAAGAAAAAGACCCGGAACGTGGTATTACCAATACTTATGGCTCATTCTCTCGTAGTGACGTGATGGAAGTGAAGATGATGATGCATCCTAACGATGCTGACTTATCTGTAGGTGACAACTGTAACAATACGAACCTCTGTATTGCTCGTTTGGGTGAAGCTTATCTGATTTATGCAGAAGCTTGTATCGCATCAAATCAACTTGGTGAAGCTAAGAAATATATCAACAAGATTCAAAATCGTGCAGGTTCAAAGACTGTATCTGAAACTGTTGACCTCAAAGTGCTTCAAGACGAAAAGCAATATGAACTTTGGTTCGAAGGCTGCCGTTGGTTCGATATCGTTCGTTGGGGTATTGCTAAGGAATGCTACGACAAGGTGCTTGATAACATCCCTTATCAAACTGACGAATATTGGACTTCCCCTGCAAATGCCAGAAAGCCTCACAAGCTTGTGTATGACGTACGTCACCCATTTGCCGAGGCTGGTATTACACTTAAATTTGTTGAGGGTAAGCACGAATACTGGCCACTCCCACAAAATATAATCGAAATCAACGACCAAATACATCAAGTACGCGGTTGGGCAAAATAATATTCATAATTTAATCAGAACGCTGAAGGGGCTGTGTCAAAATTGCACTGCCCCCCCAAAAAAAAGTTAGACGTTAAAAAAATAACGTTATAAATTCTCTAAATAATGAGCTCGGTATTTTACCGGGCTCATTCCCTTAAGCCTCTAATTCTATCATTATTATACCAATCAATATATGCCTCTAGTTCCTTCTTGAACTCTTTCATGGATTTAAATTCTTTGTTGTATAATAGTTCTGACTTCATAAGCCCAAAGAAGTTTTCCATAACAGAGTTATCCCGGCAATTTCCCTTTCGTGACACGCTTTGTACTATACCATGTTCGTTCAAGGCTTCTTGATAATTTTTATGTTGATATTGTCATCCTTGATCAGAATGCAATATGATTTGATTCTCTTTTGCTAATTTGTCGGTAATGGCAAACAGATCATTCAACATTTTGTTTATTTGCTCCAAATCCGCTCTGTCGGCTATATTATAATTTAGTATTTCTCCGTTAAATATATCTATTACAGGTGATAAGAAACTTTTCTGCTGACCGATTGAGATTTGCGACACATCTGTGGCAAGCTTAAGATAAGGGCAATCTTACCGACAGTTCCTTTATATGACCGATAACATGAAAATGAGTTATCAACTCAACCACGCTAACTCCGGCTTCATGAAGTCGGAGAATCTCTTGCTTTTCTTCTAATGTGTGATGCATTGACATAAATAAACCCCAAAAGTTTTTTGTCTAACTTTTGGGGTTCACTTTATTTTGACGCAACCTCCTCTAGGGCTATTGAAAAACTATTTCGCTACTCCTTGCTTGGTCTGTATTACAGTCTGCATGGTACCGTCCGGATTATACTTTAATTCATCCACACATACGCTGCGTCGTCCTATTGCTCCGGCATGACCATCAAGTGTTAACGTTGCATTGTGGTAGAACAGATACCACTTGCCTTGGAATTCGGCAATTCCCGGATGGATTGTAAAACTGTTTTCTGCCATGCCGGTCAACTCCCCTTGTGGTGTCCATGGACCTTCCATGCCAGGAGCGGTGGCATAAGATATGGTTTCACGCCCTTGTCCGAATGATGCATATGTGAGGTAATACAAATTGCCATGTTTATGTAACCATGGACCTTCTACATAACGGGGCAGGTCTACTACTTGGATATCCCCGTCAATTTCGGTGAGATTGGGCTTTAATTTGGCAAGGAAACAAGTCCCATTTCCCCAACAAAGCCATGCTTGTCCATTGTCATCGATTAAGGCAGTGGGATCTATGTCATTCCACCAGCCACGTGGACCGTTGGAGGTCATATCATCGGTTACAAGAGGCTGGCCGATTGCATCAGTAAAAGGTCCGGTGGGAGTATCTCCGACGGCTACACCGATTGCTTTGCTATTGTAGGGTTCACCGGCTTGTACAGTAGTATAGTAATAGAATTTGCCATTGTGCTCTATAACTTGTGAGGCCCATGCTTCACCAATCCCCCATTTGAAGTCTGTGGGCTTCAATACAACACCATGATCAGTCCATGTTTGCATGTCCTGTGTAGAGTAACATAACCATTCGGTAATGTTGAATTCTTTACCGCCATGAGCCGTGTCCTGACCTTCATAGAACTCGTCGTGCCCTACGTAAAGATAGAGAGTTCCGTCGTATACAAGCGGAGCCGGATCTGCTGTAAATTTGTCTTTAACTAAGGGGTTGCCTGTGTTTTGAAAAGTGGGTAATTGTGGGCGTTGTACACATCCTGCCAGCAGGACAATGGCACAAAAAATAAAAAGCAAATTCTTTTTCATACGTAATATGTTATTAGATAGCATTAATTAATCAAGGTTGAGTAAGGCATGAACCTCAATGCAAAAATAGGCCTGTAATGCATTTGTAGGCTTGTGCTTTTAGATATTCAGTTTATATTTTTAGATAAAAATAAGTCCTACATACTTTTCCCAAAGTAGTAGGACCCGTTTCTAAGTATGACTAACTTATGTATAACTGATGATTTGTGTCTGTTTAAGTTTGTTATATTCGGTTTTGAAAGAATTATTCAAAGCTGATCCAGTCTACTGCTACCGGGTTTTCTCCGGTCTGAGTTATAATCAGGTCTTGCATGCTTGTAGGTGCATTGGATACATTTGTACTGATTTCGGTCCATTTCCCGGTTGGTTTTATGGGCAATTCGGCAATTGTCATTCCTTTTTCACCGGGAGTCCGCAGGGTTATTGCTCCGCCTTTTTCCGAGCGCACACGTGCTTTGAGCCGCTTTACGGGAGTGGTGCCGAAATCTACTTTATTATATGTCACCCATGTACCAGCTCTGTTGAATAAGGTCTGCCAGCCTTCAAATGTATTGGAAGGCTCCAGATAATCAATAGTCACTCCGTAGGGGCTTATGGTAGAATAGCGGTCAATCTGTATTTTGCTTCGTGCATCGGTTATTCCTACACCGCGCAGTGTCGGTTTGACTTTCTTGATAGTGCCGTCTGTATTGAAGAATAGCGAGTCGATACGCGCCGAACGGTTCTTGTCGAAATTGGGAGAATAGTCATTATGGTGATAGAAGAGATACCACTGCCCATTGTACTCTGTAATGGAGTGGTGGTTTGTCCAGCAGCCGGAAGGTGATTCATCCATAATTATTCCCGTAAAGGTGAACGGACCCATTGGGCTGTCTGCCATGGCATACGCCAGAGTTTCAGTCTTGTCCTGCACCCAGGGGAAAGTGAGGTAATATTTATTATTGTGCTTGAAGGCATATGGCCCTTCCTTAAATCCGTCAGGCAATCCTTGAATCTGCATGGGTTCTGAAGCGAGTTCTTTCATGTTCGGTTTCAATTTGGCAACTGAAATTCCGCGTCCGGACCAGTAAATATATGCTTCTCCATCTGTATCGATGAGGACGCAGGGGTCAATGCCGCCTACTCCTTTTATAGGTTCGGCTTCCGGAGTGAAAGGTCCTTCCGGACTGTCAGCGATGGCTACACCGATGCTGAATCCGCGTCTGCCTTCACCTTGGGGAGTACTGGGAAAATAGAAATAATATTTTCCGTCTTTGTACACACAGTCGGGCGCCCACATGGAGTAGGAGTCGGGCTGTACCCAGGGTACTTTGTTCTGAGTAAGGATTACACCATGGTCTGTCCAGTCGGTCAGGTTGGTCGAGGAAAATACATGGTAGTCTGCCATGCAGAACCATTCTTTCAAACGGTCAATAGGACTGGGTATGTCATGCGAAGGGTAAATATATACCTTGCCGTTGAACACTCGCGCCGTAGGGTCGGCGGTAAATTGGTCTCTGATGACCGGGTTCTGCGCCTGAAGGGTACTTGCAATAGTAATTGCCGCAGAGAATAAAAGGAAAAGTTTTCTCATGATATTATAATGTGTTACATGTTATGATGTTACAAATGTAACAAGTTCTTTCCTTTTTTCCTTATACTTTTAAATACACCTCTTGTGTTTTTAAGTAAAAAGTGCCCTATAACATAAAAAGACTTGTAATGAATAGAATACAGGGGTATTTGTGGAAATTATAAATCCCCCTTATCTACTTGATAAGAGGGGAGAAGTCCTGTTTATATACTTTTACCCATTTCGTAGGCCTCTTGCATGGCAGGATTTCCTTTGATTTCTCCAGTGTGCCATACTCCCAGTCCATACACTATTCCCTTAACCGTAGGATTCTCCAGACAGTCGAGGAATCCTTGGAAAGTATCGATTGTGCGTAACATCTTTTTCCGGTCGTCTTCGGCCGCGGTTACGATAAAGTAAAACTCTTTGTCTGCCATCTTTGTGTATTGGCTGCAACAACGGTCTATTAAGGTTTTCATCTGTGCCGACATGGTGTAGAAGTAAACGGGTGTACTCATGACGATTACATCTGCGGCAAGCATCTTTCCGATTACTTCGGTTGCATCGTCTTTTTGAGGACAGGGCTTGCCATACAGACTACACATGCTGCATCCTGTGCAGTAGTGAATGGCTTTATCACGAAGGAAAATTTTTTCTGCATTATTGCCAGCCTTGATCGCTCCGCGCAGGAATTCATCGCAGAGTGTATCGGAGTTACCGCCGCGACGCGGACTTGATGAGAGAATCAGTACTTTTTTCATGTTTGTTTCAATGTTTTTGTTTACTGCAAAAGTAGAAAGATTTTATCAAACGGTTTGTATCTGAATCTTCGGAAGTTGTATCTTTATTACGGTTTTTGCATATGTATGCTTGAAGAAAGTTGACTGTTCAGGATACCTTTCAACTTGTATTTTCCTAAATATCGAATAACTCCTGTCATGCGATGGGAAGAGGAGGAATCAAAGGACGGAGGAAGAATAAGATAAATTAATATCCCCCGTTACCCTACATATAAGATAAATCCCTATCTTTGTGGCGCTTTTTATCTAAACAAAGATTTCAAATTAATTAAGATACAACAAAAAATGGCACAAGAAGACGTTTTTAAGAAACTCGTATCACACTGCAAGGAATACGGATTTGTGTTCCCTTCCAGCGACATCTATGACGGTTTGGGAGCCGTATATGATTATGGTCAGATGGGTGTGGAACTGAAAAATAACATCAAACAGTACTGGTGGCAAAGTATGGTGCTGCTGCACGAGAATATAGTAGGCATTGACTCGGCTATCTTTATGCATCCCACAATCTGGAAGGCAAGCGGACACGTAGATGCGTTCAATGATCCTTTGATTGATAACCGCGATTCCAAGAAACGTTATCGTGCCGATGTGTTGATTGAAGATCAACTCGCCAAATATGACGACAAAATAAACAAAGAAGTTGCCAAAGCTGCCAAACGTTTCGGTGAAGCTTTTGATGAAGCACAGTTTCGCAGTACAAATACCCGCGTGCTGGAGCATCAGGCTAAACGTGACGCTTTGCACGAACGTTTTGCCAAAGCATTGAATGATAATAACCTTGATGAATTGCGCCAGATTATATTGGATGAGGAAATTGTTTGCCCTATCAGCGGTACGAAAAACTGGACGGAAGTTCGCCAGTTCAATCTGATGTTTACCACTGAAATGGGTTCTACTTCTGAAGGTGCAATGAAGATTTACCTTCGTCCGGAAACAGCTCAAGGTATCTTCGTGAACTATCTGAATGTACAGAAGACCGGTCGTATGAAGATTCCTTTCGGTATCGCACAGATCGGTAAGGCTTTCCGTAACGAAATCGTTGCACGCCAGTTCATCTTCCGTATGCGTGAGTTTGAGCAAATGGAGATGCAGTTCTTTGTAAAACCGGGTACTGAACTCGACTGGTTCAAGACTTGGAAAGAGACCCGTTTGAAATGGCATAAGGCATTGGGCTTCGGCGATGATCATTATCGCTATCACGACCATGACAAGTTGGCTCACTATGCCAATGCTGCTACGGATATCGAATTCCTGATGCCTTTCGGCTTCAAGGAAGTGGAAGGTATTCACAGTCGTACGAACTTCGACTTGTCTCAACATGAGAAATTCTCCGGTAAGAACATTAAATACTTTGATCCGGAAACCAACGAAAGTTATACTCCGTATGTTATCGAGACCTCTATTGGCGTAGACCGTATGTTTCTTAGCATTATGTCGGCTTCTTACTGTGAGGAGCAGTTGGAGAATGGCGAGACTCGTGTTGTCCTGAAGTTACCTGCTGCATTGGCTCCGGTGAAACTGGCTGTTATGCCGCTGGTGAAGAAAGACGGCCTTCCTGAGAAAGCTCGTGAGATTATTGATAACTTGAAGTTCCATTTCCATTGCCAGTATGACGAGAAAGACAGCATCGGTAAGCGTTATCGCCGTCAGGATGCCATCGGTACTCCGTACTGTGTAACTGTGGATCACCAGACGCTGGAAGACAATTGCGTAACGTTACGTAATCGCGATACAATGCAACAGGAACGTGTAGCTATCTCTGAACTGAACAATATCATTGCAGATCGCGTAAGCATCACGTCTTTGCTGAAAACGCTGCAATAAGAAAATATTTAGCTGTCCGCCATTCGGGGTGTTACAAAGAACGGCGGATAGTGAATATAAAATAATAGTAATTCTATAATTTTTTAATTAGATGAAGAGACCGTTCTTTTTGTTTTTGCCTTTCTTGCTCTTCGTGGCAGGTGCATTCGTAGCTTGCGAAGAAGTGGAGGAGGCTGGAAAATATGATAACTGGGTGCCACGTAATGAAGCTTTTATTGATTCTATAAAAGCCGAGACCGGTAATAGCATTGTAGCTTCGTTGGAAGATGCAAAGAATATGGAAATTGGAAAACTGTATGCTATAAAAGTCGAAACTGGGGGTGTCAGTGTTGATGGTAATTCCAAGCCCCAATATGTCTATTGCAAGAAGCTATGGAAAGAAGATGGAGGAGCATACCCGCTATTTACCGACGAGGTAAGCACTTACTATTACGGTACTTTCATCACAGGGGAGGAATTTGACGGTAATTTTGACGGCTTTGGAGCAACAGACAGTAAGCTACCATTGCCTTTGTCGTCGCCCTCGTCCGAGTCATCCGAATTACTTGCCGAATCCAAGTGGCCTACGGATTTTAATTCTCCTTCTGAATTTTTTGTTTCGAAAGTAATTTCCGGATGGACATGGCCTTTGCAGTATATGCAGGTAGGCGAACGTTGGCTACTGTATATCCCTTGGCAAAGCGGATATGGTTCGAGTGGTAATTCATCCATTCCCGGTTATTCATCATTGACATTTGATGTATATTTGAAAGGAATTGTGTAGGAAAAACGAATTGATATGAATGAGAAAGGTGATAAAGTTTGCTCTTTATCACCTTTTCTGTTTATAATCAGGGACTTATCAGGTGCCTTTTGTTATATCTTCTTCTTAATGGCTTTTACCCAGATTTTATAGCCTTCTTCCTTTAGATGCAGTCCGTCGGTTGTCAGATCTGCTCGTAACACATTGCTTCCTTTTTCTGTGAACAGAGGAAAGAGATTGATGTATGTCAGGCCTTTTTCTTTGGCAAGAGCTTCTAACTGTTTATTGATTTCGGGTATCATACTTGTTTTTCCCGTCAGCCTTTTATAGCGGCCGAAACTCTCATTGATGGGAAGCAGGCTTTGCAGGTAGAGTCTGGTGTCGGGAGATTCCTTCCGAATGCGTTCTACCGTTGTGCGAATCATGCTGACAATACTGTCACTTGTCAGGCCATGGGAGATGTCGTTCACACCGATAAGGAGGAATAACTTGGCAGGATGTCCCGGCAATATTTGGTGGAGACGGTCGTATACACCCATCACTTCATCGCCGATGATGCCGCGGTTGCGTACATGCTTGTTACCGAGGCGGGCAGCCCAATTACCACCGTTTTCTGTCAGGCTGTTGCCTAACATTACGATGTCCTTGTTGCTGATAGGAGCTTCGTCCATGAACTGAATGAACCGTTTGTAGTAATGTTCTGTATATATACGCGGAGTAGGGTGCGCTTGTTCGGGGACTACATGTTGCAATGGTTGCGCAATGGTTATTTGTAGTCCGCAGAAAAGGAAAAGAAAACTTAGATATGTTCTCATAATGGTAGCAGGATTAGAGGTAAAAGATTATAGATCGTCACTCCTTAATCCGATAAGCATCTGCGGCTTTTTTCACAGAGCCATGCATGAGTAAGAGAGCTTTGGCTTTTCCATAATCAAGTCCTAATTCTTCGACCAACATACGTGTTCCGCGATCTACCAGTTTCTTGTTGCTAAGTTGCATGTTTACCATTTTGTTACCTTTTACACGCCCCAATTGTATCATTACGGAAGTGGTAATCATATTGAGAATCATCTTCTGCCCTGTACCCGATTTCATTCGGGAGCTTCCCGTAACATATTCCGGGCCTACAATCATTTCAATGGCTACGTCTGATTCCGCTGCCATTGGAGAGTCGGGGTTACTGGTGATGCAGGCTGTCAGAATCCCATGTTCGCGTGCTTCATGCAGTGCGCCGATTACGTAGGGGGTAGTACCGGATGCAGCTATGCCGATGACCGTATCTTTATCCGTAATATTGCGTTCTACGAGTTCCTCCCAACCACGTTGCATGTCATCTTCCGCATTCTCCACCGGGTTGCGTAGGGCTGTGTCACCACCGGCTATCAGGCCGATAACCAATGTTGGCGGCATGCCGAATGTCGGTGGAATTTCGGAAGCGTCGAGCACGCCAAGGCGTCCGCTTGTACCGGCACCCATGTAGAAAATACGTCCGCCCTGTTTCATGCGGGGAACTATCTGCGTCACTAACTTCTCTATTTGAGGTATTGTTTTTTGTATGGCAAGCGCCACTTTTTGATCTTCTCTGTTGATGTCTACCAGTATTTCATGGACGGACTTTTTTTCCAGGTCGTTGTAGAGCGAGGGTTGCTCTGAAATTTTTATAAACATAGGTCTATTTACTTTATGGGGGTTGTTGTTTACTATTTTATCACCTTATAGGTTACTTTCCGCTATGATATTTAATCAGTCCTTCCATTGGACTCTTAATGATAGTGCCCAACTGGATATTCATTTCCTGTGCAGCTTCTGCTAATATTGTTTTATAATAGAAAGCTACCGAACCGATAAAGTGTACTTTGCTATTACGGAAGTTCTCATATTGCATGACATTGCGTTTGAGGAATGATTTGAAACTTCCCAGTACCAGCGCATGTATGCAAGGTTCATCTATGTTCTGTGCGAGGAAAGGCGAAAGGCTCGCAAGAAAACGGTTAGGAAATGGTTTGCGATAAACGCGGTCTATAATGTCGGCAGGTGTCAGGCTGAACTGTTTGAGAAATTTCTCCTTCAATTCGGGAGTCATCTGGTTTTTCAGTATATCACCTACCAATAACTTGCCCAGTACGGCACCGCTGCCTTCGTCTCCAAGTATGAATCCCAACGGGGACACATTGGAAACAATCTGCTTTCCATCATAATAGCAAGAATTGGAGCCTGTACCCATAATACAGGCAATGCCGGCCTCGTGTTGGCAGAGTCCATGAGCAACAGCAAGCATATCTGTATTGACTTCTACCTCTCTCTTTATTTGGAGATGCTTGGTAATGGCGCGGTGGACCATAGCTATTTTATCGGGAAATCCGCATCCTGCACCATAGAAATATACGGCATCCAATGCATTTGTTTTTAACTGAGGCAACAGTGATGTTGCGATCTCATTGCTGATTTCCTCTTCCGACTGAAAGAAAGGGTTAATTCCTTTCGTGGATATCTGTTGGATGGGTTGTCCGTTTTCTACAACACACCAATCGGTTTTTGTAGAGCCACTGTCTGCTATTAGAATCATATCTTTATAGTTGTTTGGTTATTAGTGATTGATGATTAATGATGGGTGGTTAGTGGCTGATAGCCAATTGCTGATCACACATCACCAATTGTTATATTTTTATATAAATCTTCCGTTTGTAGAGCTGGTAGCCGATGCACCAGTTTATGCCGACGAACGACAGCGCATAGGCCAGTGAACCGCCGGTTTCACCGAATATCGGCATCAGCAATATCTTATATAGGAATGTGTGTATACTGATGCTGCTTTCTCCCCATGGGAAGCAGATGCTGCCGAAGAGAATACTAAGCACGCCTCCCAATACATACATGAACAGGGGGTTGACGCCGAATGATTCGAAGAACAGGCTCCATTTCTTATAGCCTTTTACATCAATAATCCAGATGAGCAGTGCCAGAAAGCTGGAAGCCAACCCGCATGTTGTGAGAACGAAGGTAGGCGACCAAATCTTTTTGTTGATTGGGCATCCGTAACTCAACAAGAAACCGGAGAATGTAAGGATAGTGCCTACTAAAAACAATTTGATGAGATGTGAGTTGAGCATGCTTTCACGATCTTCATTGGCTTTGCCCCCTTCGAGCATCATGCGTCCCACACAGAAGCCCAGCAGTACATGGGCTATGGCGGGAATGGTACTTAAGAGGCCTTCCGGATCGATGCCGTTGTCCTTGTACATGTGTGCTGGGGTCAGGATAGTGCGGTCTACGATAGAAAGTATGTTCGTATCGTTATAGGCAAATCCATTGCCACATAGCAATAGGATGAAATATCCTGTCAGAAGAGTGGCGATAAGATACGGGATGTTCTTGTGCTTCATGGTCAGGGCAATGATAGCGGTAGCGCCATAGCAGAGAGCCAGGCGTTGCATGACACCCAGAATACGGATACGATCGAACGTCCATACGGATTCCCATAGTTGCGTGCCGAAACTGATGCCTTCGGTGGGAGAGGTCCAATAATAGCAGAACTTCGAGAACCAGCCGATAGCCATACCTATGAGGAAGATAAGTATGGTGCGTTTTAAGATTTTTATGCCGGCGGCATGACTGAATTCAAAATTATATTTCTTCAAAGAAATGTACGTGGAAATCCCCATGATGAACATAAAGAAAGGGAACACAAGGTCGGTGGGGGTAAGGCCGTTCCATTCCGCATGGCGCAAGGGGGCGTAAATATGTGCCCATGTGCCCGGATTGTTGACCATGATCATTCCCGCAATGGTGACTCCCCGGAGGATGTCAAGGGCAAGAATACGTTTGTTTGTTTTTACTGCATTACTCATAATTTCAGGTGTGTTAAGTTAGTCTTGGGTTGTTGTCAAAGGTTGTGTGCATTGATCTACGAGGTAGGCAATGGACACATATGGGATACCGGAGTTGGTTGTCAGTCCGATTTCACAGGTGCGGCTGTTGGAGTAACCGATGCCGATGCCGGCAGCCTCTATCTGTGGACGGAGCTTACGCAGGGCGTAGGCATTCAGTTCGGGATACGTGAAGCCTCGGTCGCCGGCAAAGCCGCAGCAACCTACCTCTTCCGGCACGATGACCTTTGTGGAGCAGAGCCGTGCCAGGGCTATGATTGTATCGGCCAGTCCCATTTTACGCATGGAGCACGTTATGTGGACTGCTATGGGTCGGTCAATGGGAGTGAATGACAGCTTGTCGCGCAGGAATGTGTATATGAACTCTGCCGGTTCATAAAGTTTCATTTTTTGAATGGTGCTGCGCATGCGGTGCAGACATGGGCTTTGGTCGCACAGGACAGGGTATTCCCCTTCTTCGCTGGCTTCCCAAAGCGCCGCTTCCAGTTCGGCTGTTTTGCGGTTGGCTATGTCGAGCATGCCTTTGCTCTCCCAGATTGTGCCGCAACAGAGCTTTTCCATGTTTTTAGGGAAGATGACTTCGTAACCGCCTTTTTGGAGCAGGGCGATCATTTTGTTGACCAGCGGCTGTTCCACAGGAGATTTCTTGGGCAGCCCCATCGTTTGGTTGATGCAACTGGGGAAGTAGACTACTTTATTTCCGGCTTTTAATTCTTTAGGCTTGAATTTGTAGGGCTTTGGCATTGCCGGAGTCCATAGGGGGATGCCGAGGGCATTGTGCATGCCTTTGGTGATACTGCTCATCGCTTTTGTTCCCAAAATGGAATGGCCGAGGTCTGCCAGTCCTAATATAGGTCGCAGTGCGCTTTTGATACCTGCAAAATGGTTGGCGGCAAAATTTCCGGCTTTATAGCCTAAACTGCCTTGCGGTAATTCTTCCTGGCGGATGATGTGCGTAAGGTCACCAGTATTGATTCCCATAGGGCAAGACATGGAGCACAGTCCGTCTCCGGCACAAGTCCGGTTTCCGGGGTAGAGATATTGCTTTTCCAACAAGGCCAGACGTTCAGGAGCATCGCCATTCTGCCGGAGACGGGCAATCTCTCTTTGCAGTACGATGCGTTGTCGCGAGGAAAGGGTGAAACCGCAGGAAAGGCAGTTCACTTCACAAAAGCCACATTCAATGCAGCGGTTCACTTTGGCAGCAGGGCTTTTCGCATCTAAGGGTATGAGAGGAAGCGGTTTGAAGTTCTTTATATGGCATTTCGGGTCATCATTGAAGATAACGCCCGGATTCAACAAGCCCTGTGGGTCAAATAGCTTTTTAACGGCTTTCATTACTTCGTAGGCGGAGTCTCCCCATTCGTAACGAACAAAGGGAGCCATGTTGCGTCCTGTACCATGTTCCGCCTTCAGAGAACCATCGTATTTGTCCACCACCAATGTTTTGACATCGTTCATCAGCTCCTCGTAACGCTTTACTTCGGCGTCACTGCCAAAGGACTGGTTGAGGATGAAGTGATAGTTACCTTCCAACGCATGTCCATATATACAGGCGTCTTCGTAACCATGCCGGGCGATGAGTTGCTGTAACTCGGCGGTTGCCTCGGGCAAATCTTCGATGTGGAAAGCCACATCTTCGATGAGACAGGTTGTTCCCGGTTTTCGCGTTCCGCCTACGGAAGGGAAGATACCGGAACGGATAGCCCAGTATTGTGAATATTCCTCGGGCTTGTCTGTGAAGCGTACAGGCGTATAGGTTCGGAAGTGAGAGAGACAATGTTCTATTGCACCGATATTCCGTTTCAGTTCTTCGTCTGTGCGGGCTTTGGTTTCGGTCAGTACGGCAGTCAGTCCGGTTTCGTCTCCCGGTTCTATGCCGGGCAGGGGAGATGAACATATTTCTCCTCTGTATTTCAGGAATATGGGGTCGCTGACCGATGCCAGGGACTTCCAATCCAGTAGTTCTGCTCCTTTTACAATCCACCCGCCGTTGTTGTCCGTCAGCTTCTTCATGGCCACTACGGCACGACAAGCGTCTTTTATAGTCTTGAAGTAGAGCATGGCGCTTGCCTTGCAGGGATAGTCGTACTCTGTTTTCATGGTGACCTGCGAAAGGAATGCCAATGTTCCTTCCGAACCGACCATAAGGTGAGCTATGATATCGAACGGATCGTCAAAGCGGATGAAAGGAAGGAGGTTCAGTCCTGTTACGTTCTTGATGGAATATTTGTAATGAATACGCTCGGATAGTTTCTCATCGGCGCGTACTTCATCGCGAAGCGTACAAATCCGGCGCAAGAAATCGCGGTGTGTCACTTCGAATGCGGCACGGCTGACGGCATCTCCGGTGTCAAGCACCGTTCCGTCTGCCAAAACAATACGGGCGGAAAGAAGCACCTTGTCACTGTTGGCGTGTGTGCCGCAGTTCATGCCGGAAGCGTTGTTCATGACGATACCGCCCACCATGGCGCTTTTGACGGAAGCTGGGTCCGGAGCGAACTTCCTCCCGAAAGGGGCTAACAGCTCATTGACCCGTTGACCGATGATGCCGGGTTGCAGGGTAATTTCCTCATGGCCGGCGGAAAGGCTGTATTGTTCCCAGTGTTTGCCGGCTACGATGAGTATGGAGTCACTGATGGCTTGTCCGGAAAGGCTGGTTCCTGCCGCTCGGAAAGTTACGGGCAGGTGGTGGTGACCGGCTAGTTTCAGTAATCGGGAAATCTCTTCTTCTCCCTCCGAGCGGATTACGATTTGCGGGATGAGGCGGTAAAAACCTGCGTCCGTTCCCCATGCCAGTCGGCGGAGTTCATCGGTGTAGATCCTTTCTTGCGGGATGAACTGTTTCGCTTCCTGCAGGAAAGCCATGTAGTTACTCTGTTTCATAACGTATAATTTGTTACTGTTATGCATGTTTCCGTATACTCTCGTCGGGATGTGCTGTGAAGCGCATTTGCGGAGTGAAGGATTCAGTATACGATTGAAATGCATTCATGATCATATCAATTTGTATTCAGTTTTGCTTGTCAAACTATTTGTATAAATAATATGGTTTCGACAGTTTGCGGAAGTCTTCGACATCCTTATACCAATACTCCCGGATATCCTCCCACCGGTTGCGCTTGCTGAACCGTTCGCGTATCTGTTTGGAACCGCTTACTTTATCGAACATGGCAAACCGGCCTTTGTCTGCATGGTCGAAGACGGCACGTTCGGGATAGAGGGCGGCTACTTTCTCCATGACGAGAAACTGTATTTCACTGAGTGGAGCTTTGCCAAAGTCCATGATGTGCACCTGCACACCTTGCAACAGTTCGCCTTTGCCTACGGAGTAGAACGGTTTCAGATACATAGGCCGGAAGATAACACCCGGTACGCCCAGGCTGTTCAGGCTTTTGGCAAGTTTCTCCGCTTCCACCCATGTAGCGGCAAACATTTGGAACGGAATCGTATAACCTACTCCGATAGACATGTAGCCTAACTCGCCTAAAATTCCGCTGACAGGATAGAAAAATGCGGAATGTGGATGTGGGATGTGCGGGGATGAAGGAACCCATTGCAAGCCGGTCTGTGTGTAGTCCATTTTGCGCTTCCAGCCTTTCATTTTTACAACCTGCAGTTTGCATTGCTTTCCGTCTTTCAGCATCTTCTCTCCATTCAGCAGTAAAGCTAACTCACCGCAAGTGAGCCCGTAAAGATACGGAATTTTGAATTGGCTGACAAACGAAATGCAGTCATCTTCTGTCAGATTGCCTTCAATCTTCAACCCGCCTACGGGGTTGGGGCGGTCCAGTACAATAAATTCTTTTCCGTTTTCGGCGGCAGCTTCCATGGCAAGTCCCATAGTGCTGATATATGTGAACGAACGGCAACCGATGTCCTGTATGTCATATACCAGTACATCGATGTCTTTCAGCATTTCCGGGGTCGCTTTGCGTGTCTTGCCGTAGAGGGAATAAACGGGCAGCCCGGTGGAGGGGTCTTTTATGTCGGTCACATGGTCGCCTGCATGTACATCGCCGCGCACGCCATGTTCCGGACCGTAAAGGGCTACGAGGTTCACGTTCGGTGCTTCATGCAGAATGTCTATGGTGGACTTTAACTTGTTGTCTACTCCGGTAGGATTGGTAATCAAACCTACGCGTTTCCCCTCCAGGCACTTGAAGTTCTGTTCTTTCAGCACCTCAATGCCGGTTTTGATTCTTATCTTCTGTGCTTGTGCCATACTGCCGCAAAGGAGGCAGAGCAAGCAGGCTATAATTGTTCTTTTCATAAGCATGTATTCTGAATTAGTTATGTTGTTTGTATCCGTCACTCTTCATAATCATTTTTTTCCGTATTCCGGATCAATCCTTCTGTCTGCAAAAATTGTGACTATTACGGTGGCGACACAGCAGATTATCACCATCCAGAAGAAGTTGATGTAGCCGATTGCTTCCTGAATATACCCTGCAAACATACCCGGAATCATCATACTCAATGCCATGAATGCGGTGCAGATGGCATAATGGGATGTCTTGAACTCACCTTCGGAGAAGTACATCATATAGAGCATGTAGGCTGTGAATCCGAATCCGTAGCCGAATTGTTCGATAGCAATAGCCGTTGATATGGCAAACAGGTTTTCGGGCTGGCAAACAGCCAGGTAAACGAAAGTCAGGCAGGGGAGCGTCATACATGCCGCCATCCACCAAATGGACTTCTTTAATCCTATGCGTGATGCGAACAGTCCTCCAAGGATGCCGCCCAGAGTGAGAAAAATTACTCCGATAGTGCCATATACGATGCCTACTTCTGCCGTAGATAGCCCTAAGCCTCCCGCTCCTTTGGCGGCAACAAGGAAAGGCATGCACATCTTGATGAGGAATGCCTCGGGCAGACGGTAGAGCAGCATGAATACGATGGCAAGCAACACGCCCGGTTTGGTGAAATAAGTGGCGAATGTACGGCCGAATTCTTTGAAGATGGCCTTTGCACTGGCTGTTCCCGGTGCCAGTACCGATTTGTCGGAAGCCGGTTTGGGGATTGCAAAGAGGTGATAGAAACTTACTGCACTGAACATGACGGCTGTAACCAGCATCGTGATGGTCCATGACAGTGGGATATTGTCGTATTTCAATTCGATGGCGCCGGCAATGGCTACGAGCACTCCTTGTCCGAAAATGGACGCGAGACGATAGAACGTACTGCGGATACCGACGAATTCTGCCTGTTCGCCCGACTTTAACGCCAGCATATAGAATCCGTCCGCTGCAATGTCGTGTGTGGCGGAGGCAAATGCCGTAATGATGAACAGTACCAGGGTAATGGTGAACATACTGATAGGAGTCGTTCCGGCTGCCATGGTCGCTTCGTCCGGACGTGGAATGGTCAGGGTCAGCAAGATAAAGGCTATCGACATCAGTATCTGCATGGAGACAACCCACCATCTTTTGGTCTTGATGATGTCCACAAACGGGCTCCAGAAGGGTTTGATAGTCCAGGGCAGATACAGCAAGCTGGTAAACAGCGCCATGTCTCCGTTGGGAACACCCATTTTGGCAAACATCAGTACTGAGATGTTATTCACGATAAAATAAGGGATACCTTGTGCAAAGTACAGGGTGGGCACCCATGCCCAAGGGGATATTTTTTTGATATTATTCATTCTGTTGGTTGTTTTTCGGTTATTAGATTAGTCATATAGTTTGTCAATAGTGGCGCCGGTATAGTAGTGCAGCAGTATCGCGTCATATTGATATCCCTGCTCTCCCATTACGGCAGCGCCTATCTGGCAGAGGCCCACACCATGTCCCCAACCGGCTCCTGTGAGGATAAAACGTCCGGGTATACCTTCCGCCGACAGTTCTGCCCGGTCTATGACAAAGGCGGAACTGTAAAGGTGTGAAGGAGACAGGGTGCGTCGGATCTCTAACTCTTTGCCGATAGTACGTGTCTTTTTGGTCCCGACGATTTTCAGCCTCCAAAGGCGTCCGGAAGTGCCGCGGGCCACAGGAACAAGATCGATTATCCGCCCGTAGTCAACTCCGGAACGTTTCAGGATGAGGGCGGAGAGCTCGTCCTGAGTATATTCTACTTTCCAGCGGTAGAAATCTGTGGTTTCCTGGTCGTAATTGTTGAGAACCTGCGACAGGATTTTCTTGTCCGTAGTGTTGCAAAATGATTCGGGAGAGGTGCGTATCCAGCGGTCGGCTTCGGCTTCCTGTGTCAGGTCGGGCAACTTGGAAACGAGTTTTCCGCTTCCTGCCAAATAATCACGTTGTTTGGCGAGGTAAGGGCGTCTGGTGTCTTCCCAGCAATATTGAAATTCTTCGAAGATACCGCCGCAGCATTTGGAGAAACGGGCGTCGCAGATATTACCTTCCGAAGTAAGCACCTGTCCGCGGGTAGCAGCTATCGCCTGCCTGACTATGTTGGTAGAGGCGCGGGTAATTCCCTGATAGCGTTGGCAGTGATCGTCTGCACATACATCGAAATGGGTATGGTCTTCGCGGTCGTACCAGCGGATTAACTCCTCGTCGGTTTGGGTGAAAGCGGAATAACCGGTGTGTGCTTCTGTGATTTCCTTGTTCTTCCGTATCTGCGCCAATAGCCAACTGCGTGAAATGACAGCGTGTGCTTTCAGCAGTTCTAAGGAAGCTGTTGCACTCATTTCGCTGGAAATGACACTCGTCAGATAGTCTTCGATATGGATGACATTGATGCCTGTTAATTTGCCGTTTTCCACAATAATTTTCAAAGAACCAGAAAAGCGTTGGTCTTCTTTGCGCTCCCAGTGGAAGTTTATGCCGATAGTCACGTCCAGCAATTCAAAGGCGGCAGTTTCTTCCAGAGGTTCAAACAACAATTCATCATATTGCCGGCCGTTCCAAAGGATTCTTCCTTCGTTATAGGTGACGACTTGTTTGCCACAGACTTCCTTACCGGATGTGTGGTAGGGGGTCAGTAGGATGAACTCTATCTGCGGTTCGAATAATATACCGACTTCTACTTTAGGTTCTTTCATATTCGTCTGTTTATAAAGAATAACGATGTTATATTTGTTCTTTGATACGTTGCCGTACCTTTTGGAAATCTGTGGGCGAAAGGCATACTTCACCTAATATTTGTGCGATGTCCTCTGCCGTTATTTTGATGAAATCTTTTTCGACGGGAGTGATGAATACACCGCCTAAATCAACGGATGCAGGACTGCTTAGCAGATTTGCGTCTCCTTCGGCTGTGTAACAGGCCGGACGGTGTTTGGCGCGGGGAAAGATGAAAACAATCCATTTGCCGGCTTCGTACATTCCGAGAACGTTCATCATCGGTTCGTCCTCACCAGGTTGTATGTCCAAAGAGTGATAGACGATGTCGAACAATTTAATTGCAGTTTTCCGGTCGGCAGACTCAATAACAAGCGTAGTGCGTGGGGTGTCGTTCAGGTGCCAAAGGGTGGCTTGACCGTAATCCGCTACTTTGCCTGCCACCAGCTCTCGCCAGCTTTGCTCAATGGGCATGAAGCCTTTGTTGCCAGCTTGGAAATGTGCATGGTCGGGAGCGGAAGCGCCGCATTTGGGGCCGTTGTAAAAGATTGTATAATCAGTCAACTGTTGTGCCAGATCCAGCATATCGCCGAAACGGGGGGATATGCGTTGATTCACATGCGCCGTTTCCGGTATCGTCAAATGACGGGGAAATATAGGAAACGGATTGACTAATATATTATAGTGCCCTTCAAATGGAATACCTTTTTGCTCTGCCGGCAAATTGGCGGGGCAGAGAAAGCATTTCCGCTCCTTTATGGACTTGGCATCTACTTTGGCTCCGGAAGACACGATACGTGCCGGATTGAACTGAACCTTGTAGAGAATCCCGTTTACATTCAGTTCTTTCACCTGTACCCCGGAAAGGGCGGCGTAGTTGTTACGCGCCGTTTCCCAGGAAACAAGTTGCTCGGTCAGAAGATTGTGTATGGTCTGGTTCATAGATTATTTCTAGTTTTTCTTGTTCATTGCTACACGCGCCTGCAATTCCCAAGTGCGGATGCGGTCTTTATACAAGTTGTGTCCGTTCATTTTAACGACATCCAATGAAGCGTCTGAGTTGTCATCCCAGCGGCGGCAGAGGTAAACGACTTCGTAGACACGACCTATCTGGTATCGGCGGGAGAAGTTCAACCCCAAAGCATAGTCTTCACCATAGCTTGTATTGGGCACTTTAACTTCACGCAACACCGGAGTATAGAATGCACGCGGTGCACCTAGTCCGTTGATGCGCAGGGCATTGTTCCGCCCGTTGTGCGGTGTCCATTCCTTGTGGTCGATAATGCCCGGTGCAATCATATTCATATTGAAGTCCGTCATCATGTAGGTACCCACTACCATAGCACAGTTCTGTTCGTAGAAAGCGCGTACCATTATAGCCAACGTATTTTCATTGGCGTATACGTCGTCGCTGTCCAACTGTATGGCAAACTTTCCGCATTTGGGATGGTGTATGCCCATGTTCCAGCAACCACCGATACCGAGATCGTTGCGTTCGGGGATTATATGGATGAGGCGTTCATCGTTTTTGAACTCGTCGATGGCTTCTGTGGTTCCGTCTGTGGAGTGGTTGTCAATAATGATGAGGTTGAACTTGAAGTCTGTCTTCTGACTTAGAACGGAACGGATAGCATCGCGAATGGTGCGGATGCGGTTGCGTACGGGGATGATGACAGATGCCTCGTACTCGAAGTTGCCGGCAGAAAATTCTATTTGCTTGAATTCCGGTTCCAGATAACCGCCTATTTCTTTCAGGTGTTCCGTACATGCTTTTTCCATTTCAATCTGACGGTTACGGTTCTTCGGATCGACATAGTCAAAAATCTTTTCGCCGCTTTTGCGCGTATCATTTTCCACCTCGCTGTACAGGTATTCGTTGATGTGCACAAGATCTGCATTTTGGCTCAACTTCAGGCGTAAGTCGTAGAGACCGGCAAAGTTATACTCGGATGTTATGCGTCCGGCTGCCTCTTTTAGTCTGGATGTATTGAAGAGTAGTACTGAACCGAAGTTGAAATCATCCCTTAGCGAGCCGAACTGGTAGTCTATGACAGGGGCATTGGTTTGTTTGCCACCGGCTATCTGATAATGGTCGGCATATACCATTCCCGCATCCGAATCTTCGGCGATGTGCATCATGCGCTCCAGTGCAAACATTCCCAGTTCAAGAGTGGTCTCTTTGGTATAGAGCAATGTATATTCCGTATTCGCTTTTTGTGCTATGGCTTTCATGGTAGCGCTGCTATGAGGCATGTCTACAACTAAAAGTTCGCAACCGGGCAGCGGTTCAAGGGTAGGGTCTGTTGTTACCAAGTGGATATTTCCAACGAGACCGGTAATCTGTAATCCTTGTACTGTCTTTTCAGCTTGTTCTTTTCCTGCGTAGGGAATAAAGCAATCAATCTTCTTCATATCTGTAAGGTGTTATTTTTTATTTTTGGTTCTTATTTTTTTATTTTGAATTTAAGTAACCCTGCCTCTCCTCCGGTGGCGGTGAACAGTATCCGGTTACCGCTTAGCGGCACTACGGTGCTTATAAGGGAGTTACCTATTTTGTGTTTCCACAATACTTTTCCGGTCTTAGCCTCCAATGCGAAGATAAGACCTTCTTTTGTGCTTCCAAATACGATCCCATCTTTTTCGACCTGCATGGAAGGTGCGTGCTCGTAGCCGAATCCGACATTGGATGCCCATAATTCATGCGGGTGGCTGCCTTTGGTGGAGTAGCAGACGATACTGTCGTTCATCGTTTTGCTGTAAATGCGTTCTCCATCTTCGGACAATCCTATCGTTTCGCGTACCATAGACTGGAAGGTGCGCCATACGGTATTGCCTGTTTCTATCTCAATGGCAGTCATGGCGCGTTGCGGGTCGGTGATGAATACTTTCCCCTCTGCGGCTACCGGCCATACGGCTGCCGGAGAAAAGTGCATGCGGGTCAGTCCGCCTGTCCATTTCCATAACTCCCTGCCGTCTGCCTTATTCAGCGCATACAAAGTGTTGTCCCATGCACCGAAGATGACTTTGCTGTCCGTCACCAGAGGTTTGGTTTCAATGTAACCCTTTACACCTGTAAAAGTCCACTTTATCTCTCCGTTGCAGGTGTTGATGGCGCGAAAGGTATGGTCGCTGGCGCCTATATAGGCAGTGCCGTTGTCTATGGTTACTGCCCCCAATACGGGTTCGGAGGTTTCCACTGTCCACAATAAGTTTCCGTTTTGAGCATTCAGACCGTATATTTTGCAGTCTGCGGAACCGAAAACAACAATCCCCTCGCTGACAGCGGGTGTTCCGACGATTCTTTTTCCGGACTGGAAACGCCATAGCGCCTTGCCGTCTTTAAGAGCATAGGCGGTCAGGTATCCCATGTCGTCACCGATGAAGACTTTATCCTTTTCTACAGCTGGCGAGCAATAAATGCCGACTCCGGTTTTTGTTATCCATTGTTCTTTCACCTGCGGATATTCTTTGTTTACGGAGAAGTCCGGATATTTTTCGGCTTTCCCATTGCGCTCGTAATACGATTCTGTCAGGGAGAAACCTGCCCATTGTTTTTTCGGCTCTCCGATACGTTGTGTATAGACGCGAATGGAGTCCTTGGTTATCTCGTAGATGCCATAACCCGGTTTCCCATCCTTGTCACGCAGGTTGCTGCGCATTAATACTCCCGGAATACCGTCATAACGCAAATCGCGGTTACGGTGATAGTGTCCGCCGATGAATAGGCGTATGTTATACGGACGTACGGCATCTGTCACCTCATACCAGTTATCCACATCGCCTTCTATCATTGGGTAGTGGGTCACAAGTATTACAGGCTTGTTCTGTTGAGGATCTCCGGTGTTGTATTGATTCATTCTTTCTGTCATCCAACGGATATCCTGGGGAACGACATGCCCGTATGCCATACGCATCAGGGGCCCGGAGTTAAAACCTAAAAATAAGAATCCTTTGTGTTCGAAATCGAACCGTTCGCCACCGAAGATTTCTCCGAAGGCGGTACAGCCGGAATCGCTCCATTTGGTTTCATGGTTGCCCAGTGCCACATAGTATTTCACTTTCAGCAGGTCAAGGCATGATTTTACTTTTTCCATAGTGGCACGATCGCCTTCCTCGGTGATGTCTCCTGTTACTAATACAAAGTCGATGCTGTCTGTGGCATTTATCTGTGCGATAGAACGCAACAGGTCTTCGGTAGGGTTGGGGTTGCTTGGACTTAGATGAATGTCCGTCAATTGTGCGAAGCGGAACGCTATTTGTTGCGCCTGCGCCATAAACGGCAGCAGGCACACAAGCAGGGCACTGATGAATAGTCTTCGGTTCATAGATGATGATTGGTTTTATAATTTTTCTTTTTACTTTTTGGTATTGCTGTCGAAAAACGTCATAATGGCGTTCATCAGATATTCTCTTTCTTCCGTAGTACGCAGTGACTCGAAAGGAAAACCTAATACGCAAGTCTTATAACTGCCTTGATAGGCTACGCCGGCGCTCAGGTTATTTTCCGGGTAACGCATGATTGTATATGCTCCTTCCGTAGCAGGTTCAATAGCATCGGGAGATTCTACGACGTAAGAATCAGAGTTCAGCTCATTGTAATAGGTATAGTTTCCTGTAAGGGAGGGGAACGGGGAAGTTACGCACTTCACCTTGCCCATAATGGCTGCTTGTCCCGCACGCCACTTATATTTCAGGACTTCCATTGCAAATTTCTTATCTTCTTCTTTGGCAGTAATAAGGCGGTTATCCCATAGGTCTGTCCCTACGTATGCTCCGGATATGAAGATGTTGCCGCCCTGGTTGCAGTAGGCCGTAATACATTCTTGCATCGGTTTGCTGAATGTTTTGAACTCCAGAGGTTTTACTCCGCCTCTACCTATCTTGGTTTGACATTCTTTGCCGAGGATAAGATCGGTGTATTTATAATCGTCCAAGGTTATTTGCCCATCTTCAACAGCTTCGTCGCTGCATGACACAAAGGAGTAACCTGCCTTCAGTATGGCAGTTCCATGCAGGGCCGGATAATCGAACGTGTTTCCGGCGATGACCTGTGTCTCATAATTACTGTAACTGTCACCGAAACCGGACGCGTCATCATCCATCCAGGGGATGGAGCGACGGTACTCTTTCATTTTTCCTATATAACTGATGTCTTTGATGTAGGGCACTCCATGGTCTAATTCATCCAGAAAGCCGGCAAGCAATGTATCTGCCGGAGGGGCAGCGACAAAATCAGCGGGTGCACTGATGCGGTCAAACCCATTCACTACCAATACGGTCCCTTTGCTGTTGAAAGCCTGCCCTGCCGAAAGTATTTCGGAGGGGAAACTTTCACCACCTTTGTTGAGGGCGGTTACTTTGTAGCTGCATACAACACCCGCCGGAAGCGTGGTGCGATAACTGTTTTTATCTACTACTACGCCGTTGTCAAAGTCGCCGTTGCCGGTACGGGTGTAGACAATGTATTTTTCGGCATTGGCTGTCGGTTCCAATGGATCGGCTACTGCTTGCCAGGTTAGTTCAATCTCATTTTCACTTATCATACGCAGGGCCATGTGGTCGACCGGTAAAGGCTGCACGATATAGTTCGTGCGGTATTGTGAGCAGAGGAACTGCAACATTCCTTTGTAGATGGCGCGGCTTACCGTAAAGCGAAAACGCGGATCAAGCCCGTATCGCATATCTGCGAAATTCTGGTGGGAAAGTAACTCAAGCAGCATAGTCGGCACTTGGGGTACACGCGCTTCGTAATACGATTGATTCCATTTTCCGCGGCGTGTCCATTGGGGTTCGTAAAGAGTGCGGATATCGCGCACGATATTGGATTGAATCAGGTCCGTCAAATCATGTGAGAGATAGCGTGACGCGCCGTTGGCGAACACCCCCTTGTAGGAGTCAGTTTGGTAAATGCCGAGTGTTCCGATGATGGAGTCGTTGAGTGTGGTTCCGGCATCCGAATGGAAGGCGAATGCCATATCTACCGGAATGTTCAGACCTCTTTCTGTGGGATTGGCAGCAGAACCACCGGCGAGATAGTTCACCCATATAGCGCGGCTTTTATAATCATCTGTGTAATCATTCTTACCCTGACTTTCCGAATACACACTGTCCGGGATGCCTGCCCATTGCATCCAATAACGGGCGGCTTCGCAGAAACGCGGATAGCCGCTTTCCTGATATATGGCTGTATAGGGTAACTGATGTGTGGTTTTAGTCTGTTTGGTTTCATCCGATGAATTGGCGGTTTTATCGGAGCTTTTCAGATTATCCGTAGCACCTTCTTCCGAAATGCGACGGGCAATGTTACCCATGCCGCCGCCTATTTTGATCGCATCGGCTGTCACTGTTTGTCCGGCTTTGGCGGAACGATTGCTCAAGGTTACTTTGTATGCATTATCCTGTCCTGCGTCGAAACCGAAAGTGCCTAAATAAATCCAGGTACCACCGCCCATCTGCTGGTTGACTTTGAACTGGGATGCTCCGCCTTTATGGTGGACGGTGTAGAGGGCGTCATCACTGCTGTTCGGGACGGTATGATAGGATACATAGACTGCGTATTGTCCGTCCCGGGGAATTTCGGGTATCCATTCGGCAACGCTTTCTTTTCCTTTCTTAATAGTCTCTATGGTGCGGAATGTTCCTTCTTTAAATGGATTCTCAAAATCGGTGTATAACGGGCGTAGATGTGCAAAACCTTTTCCGACACCTTGCATCCAAGGCTTGTCGGTTACCTTTTCCGTATAAATGGAGCGTGTATTGAGGCAACCGTCGTTATCAATAATGATTTCGGCAGTCTGGCAGTCACGCTCACGTGGAATCAGCACATTGGCTCCGGCATTTTCCAGCATCGGGACGAGGTAGGGGAGAACAAAACTTTGTGTATACAGGTCCTCCACAGTCTGAAGACAGCGGGCGCGTTGCCACTCCCAACGGTCTAGTTTCGGCTCATAGTAGAAACCATGGCTTTGCCATAAGGCTATGTGGCGATTCTGCAATCCGTTAGTGGGCGTATAGGGTCTGGATACTTTGGTCACCAAAGGCTTTTTCACTTCTTGGCTGAATACCAGGGCTTTTTTATCTCTTTTTGAACGAAGCGCCTGAGGTATCAGTTCTTCAATACAGTGTTTATTGGTATGTAACTGCAATCTGTATTTTGTAAGTTCGGCCGGTAACAAGGCGCTGATTCCTTGATAAATCTCTGCCACGTTATTTTCCCGGAAAGGAATGTAGGAACAGTTCATGTTGGCAAACAGTTGCAGAGCGTTACCCTTTATGGCAACGGAGTCAATCGTGATGTGTCCTATGGATACCTCTTTTCGCGCGGTAGCATCCAGAAATTTTCCTATTTCTTGGCGGATTTCTGGAGAGAGTTCTTGCGCGCCGCCCGTATGGGGGATAAGGACGGCGACAAGCATACTGAATAAAAAGTGAAGTCTTACACTCATGATGATGACGTATTAAGTTAAATGTTTTTCTTGTTTTTTCTTATCAATATGCAGAGTCCGATGAATGTGAACAATGCGTTGAATATGAGTAACTCATAGCTGAACTGATAACCGTTGAACCATGCCTCCGAATTCTTTTGCAGGATAAAACAGAGAAACGGGGAAGCGACAGCTACTGCCGGTATATATTTATCATGCACTTGCTGCTTCATAAAGATGCCGAAGGCAAACAGACCCAGGATAGGACCGTATGTGTAGCTTGCCAGAATATATACGGCATCGATTACGCTGGTATTGTTCAACAGATTGAACACAAAGATAGTGACCCCCATTATTACGGCCATTCCCACGTGCACCCGTTTCCGGATTTTCACAACCTCTTCTTCCGTCTTGCCTTTCGTGCCTAGAATATCTACGGTGAAAGACGTTGTGAGTGCAGTCAATGCAGAGCCGGCTGCCGAATAGGCGGAGGAAATCAGTCCGATGATAAACAGAATACCTACAATGACAGGGAAGTAATTCCCGGTGGCGATTACGGGGAAGAGTTTATCGCTTTTATCCACTTGTATGCCTTGGCTGTCGGCAAATGTGTAAAGCAACACACCTAGCATCAGGAACAGCAGAATAACGAAGCACTGTGAAATGATGCTGGTGATCATATTCTTTTGCGAGTCTTTGAAGTTTTTACAACTGAGATTGCGTTGCATCATATCTTGGTCTAATCCAGTCATGGCTACCATGGTGAACGCTCCGGCGAAAAACTGCTTGAAGAAATATTGTTTGCTGTTGATGTCATCGAAAAAGAAAATGCGGGACATGTCACTGTCGGCAATCGTGCTTATCATGCTTGTAAAAGACAGGTTCAGGTCGGAAGCTATGTAACAGATGCATAACACCACAGAGACAACAAGGCAAAAAGTTTTCAAGGAATCTGTCCAGATAAGTGATTTCACTCCACCGCGGAATGTGTACAACCATACCAATGCTACGGTGATAGCCACATTTAGAATAAACGGCAGGCCAAACGGTTCAAAAACCAGTAGTTGCAAGGTCAGGCAAACCAGGAATAAGCGTACTGCTGCTCCCAGCATTTTAGAGATAAAAAAGAACCACGCTCCGGTGTGGTATGAAGACATTCCGAAGCGGTTCTCCAAGTATTCATAAATGGAAACCAAATTCATCCGGTAGAACAATGGTGTCAAAATAAAAGCAATGATTAACTGCCCGGCTACGAAGCCCAATACCATTTGTAGATATCCGAAACTACTGGAAGCAACCATGCCGGGTACAGACACGTATGTCACTCCCGATATGCTGGAACCAATCATTGCAAAGGCTACCACATACCAGGATGACTTGCGGTTGCCTACAAAGAAACCCGCATTGTCTGCTTTTCTGCCGGCAATGTAGGATACTGTGAACAGTATTATAAAATAGGCGGCAATAGTAATGATAACGGATAGTGGATTCATTATGGAGCTTGGGTATTAGTATTTACAGGTTAATCAGTAATTATTTTCTATGGATGGCTATTCTTTGTAGAGCAAATAGGGTTTCCTTTGCTCTTTGAACCTTTCCACATCGCCTTTCCAACAGCTTTTAATTTCTTCCGCGCTCTTTCCGTCTTTTATCATCTTCCGGACATAGTCTGTGCCTACCAGCAGTTCGAAGAAAGGGCGGAAGAAATGATCGCCCATATTCAAGTTTTTATAAGCATCAATTATATAGCTCAGGTCTACTCCTCGTTTCCAGATTTCCTCATCGCTCATATTGCTGAGATTTACGCCATGGCATAGCTTGTTCAGCTGGGGCGGATTCTTAGCTCCGGGAACGCTTTTGGGCGTGAAGCTGTAAGTGTAACCTGTCATATTAGGGTGGCCGTATATTTGGAAGGGGAGGGAGGTGCCTCTCCCCAAACTGACGGGAGTTGCTTCGAAGTAACAAGTAGCCGGATATAAATAGACCGATTTCATGTTCGGAAGGTTGGGAGATGGTGGAACCGGCAATGTGTATTTTGTCTGATGCGTGTAGTTCTTGCAAGGTATGACGATGAGGTCGCATATGCGTGAAGCCGGCAGCCAACGTTCTCCGTTTACCATTAGTGCCAGTTCGCCCAGAGTCATGCCATGCACAATGGGGATGGGCAGCCAGCCTACTCCGGATTTATATTTCATATCCAATATGGGCCCGTCCACGTAATGTCCGTTCGGATTGGGCCGGTCCAACAGCAATACCTTGCGGTTATATTCGGCACAAGCATCCATCAGCCGGCACATTGTTATATAATAGGTATAAAATCGTAAGCCTACATCCTGTATATCGATTACTAGTATGTCGAACTTCCTCATGGATGCCTCACTCGGTTTCTTGTCTTTTCCGTCATAAAGGGAAAGGATAGGCACACCTGTTTTCTTATCGACAGAGCTGGATACGTGTTCTCCTGCATCTGCATTTCCGCGAAAACCATGTTCGGGTGAGAATATGGCTACTACATTGAATTCATTTTCCAATAGGATATCCAGTAAGTGCTTGTCTCCCACCATGCCTGTATGATTGGAAAAGATGGCAATCCGTTTACCTTTTAGAATTGGAAAATATTCTGCGGTCTGCTCATCGCCCAGAATCGGGCGTTCCTTTTGTGCCTGACACAACAGTGAACTACACAGCAGAATGGTTAATAGTAGTAGTTTCTTCATATATATAGTATTAAGGAAAGTTCATATGGACAAAGATACTCTTTATTTTAATATCAAAAACACTTATTTGCAAATATTTGATATTATAATTATTAATTTGCAATTAAAAAACAGCGGTTCTATCTGATACTCGAGATGCTATATTTAAAAAAAAGTACCTGACTCGTTTTTTCTTGTCAGGTACTTTTTTCTTAGTTAAACTTTGATGAGACACCGTATAGGATTGTCGATTTCATTCATTTATTCGATATTTCCCAGTCTAAATTCTGTTTCATATTTTTGTTTAGAGTCAATTGTCCGGTTGGTATCGGATAGAGATAGTGTTTTCTTTCGTAAATACGGTTCTGGCCGTCGGAAGCATCGAGGTATTTGCCTTTCAAAGTTTCTTCAGGATTGGCCACATTTTCCAGATTGGCACCCAAAAAGACATTAGGATGCTTCTTGCTATCCAATAATTCCAATTGATGCCAACGGATGAGATCCCAATAACGGTACCAGTTGTCAAACATAAGTTCGCAACGGCGACAACGGCGGATTTCCCATATCAAATTGCTAACTCCCATATTATTGGCAGGATCGCCTGCCGGGGTGGTTGTCATATCAGGCAGACCGGCGCGGGCTTGTAATTTATTGATTGTGTTATTTAGATCGAGCTGTGTCAATGTACCCAATTCTGCTTTTGCTTCTGCATAGTTCAGATAGATAATGGAAAGCCAGTAGATGGGGGCATCTGTATAGGCAGTACCAATTTGGTTACGATTGTAGAGATCCAGAGACGTATTGTCGAATTTGGCTACTCCATAGCCTGTCGATGCTGTGAAAGGAGCTACGCCGGCACGGCTGTAAGCATGCCCTCTGAATGCCAATACCGGATCAATAGTAGCTGCCAGGCGTTTGTCGCGGACTGCAAGTACGTTTGCCAGTGAATATTCGCCGTTAACAAGTGTAGCCGCATCGTTTGTGTTCTCTTCCGTTGTAGCCAGCGGCTTTCCGTCCAAAAACAGGTAGCTGTCAAATGCATCCTTTGACATGCCATGTGTGCCACTCGTGTTTACTGTATAATCGATAGTGGAATGCATGAAGGCATCTTTGGAGTAAGGTTTGTAGAAAATGATTTCCGTATCCTTGGAGAGGTCGACCGAGTTATAGATGGATTGATAATCTTCTCTTAATTTATAGTTCTTGGCCATCAGAGCTTCACAGGCTATTACACACTCTTGCAAAAACTTCTGTGCCCGGGTGTTGTCTGCAGCTTTTCCGTTTTCGTTTTGGGTGCGGTATTTACAGAATGTGCCTTCCCATAAACAAATGTCGGCTGTCATAGCAAGCGCCATGTCTTTATTGAAACGTTGCTTGTTGGTACCGGTCATGTTCTCACAGGCATATTTTAAGTCATCCAGGACATTGTCCATAACAATGTCGCGGTCGGTACGTTCTGCAAGAAGAGTTTCCTTATCGTTCGAATCTATCACTTTGTCTATCCATTGTACATCGCCGTACATGCGCACAAGCTGAAAGTACTCCCATGCACGATTCAAACGGGCGATTCCTTCATAGTTAGCCTTTACGGCATTATCCAGGAAAGACGAGCGTACACCCTCTATGATGTAAGCGGCACGACGGATTTCAACAAATGGATCGGACCAGTTACTAGATTTGGCAACCACGTTTGTGTAAGTCCAGGTATGTGAGTCATTGTCTACCTGGTCATCACTTAAGGTTTTGAAATAGAACCATCCTCCGCCACTTCCATTTCCGTAGCCGGAGTAGTTGTTGAGGAAAGTATTGCACTGGTTTTCCAGATTGTCAGTGTTGCTCCAGTACTCTGGGGTATTGGAGAAAGTGTCTAACGGCTCTTTGTCAAGCAAATCATTGCAACTTGTCAAGGCCATTAAAACTATGGTTCCGTATATAAATAGTTTTTTCATTGTTTTTAAGTTTTAGCAATTATTACAATGTTACTTGAATACCGAATGAGAAAGTGCGGGTGATAGGTGCGACACGTCCCCAAGTACCGTAGCTCCCATCGCTGTTAGAGGAAGGATTCGCATTGATTTCCGGGTCAACCGGTAAGTCGCCGCTGCCTTTATGCAACAAGAATAAGTTGCTTCCGCTAAAGTAAATACGTGCTTTCTCGATGAAAGCCTTACGGGTCCATTCTTTTGGGAATGTATAACCTAAAGTTACATTTTTCAGACGGAGATATGACATGTCTGTTAAATAACGGCTTTGCGGATAATAGTTGTGGCAACCATTGGCAATGCCGGATATTGTACCTCCGGCTTCATTTCCTGGATAGAGACGTGGATAAGCATTACTCTGCCGGATATCATAGCCTGTAACCTGAGTCCAGTCATTGTTGTAGAGTACTTTATTGTAGCTGGTCTGATGGGCATAGATGGCCAAGTCGGCATTACGCATCATTGGGAAGTTGAAGGATGAAATAGTCCATTCATCGCGTTTGCCTACTCCTTGGAAGAATAAATCAAGGTCGATGCCTTTCCAGGCGCCACCGATATGGAAACTATACTCGTAGCGGGGCATAGAGTTGCCAATGACTTTCAAATCTCCATGATCGTCAGCTGTGCCTTTGCCTCCATCTATTTTTTTATCTCCGTTCAGATCTTTAAACTTGATATCGCCCGGTCCGTAATGGAAGTTGTCGCCTTCCAGACCGGATTGGTCTGCTATACCCTGTTTGTAATTCCAGGAACCATCTTCATTTTGTCCTGTGAAGTCGGATTCTTCAAAATAACGTTCGGTTTCAAAACCCCAAATATCTCCATAGGTTTTGCCGCTATAATAAGTGTTCAACATTTTACTGTCATTAGTCCACTTGGTGACTTTGGTTTTGGAATCGCTTATATTGAAGTTTGCATAGACAGTCCATTCATTGAATTGATGCCGCCAGTTCAGATTCAATTCCCAACCGCGCGTACGCAGATTACCGGCATTGGCATAGGGGGCGTCAGCACCCAATGTATTGGGCAATACTTCCGAAGGGGCCAACATGTCGCGTGTTTCGCGTTGGAACCAGTCGAAGCTAACATTTAGGTCGTTGTTCAGGAAAGCCAAATCCAAACCGAGATTTGTGGTACGGATGCGTTCCCAACTTAATGTGCTGGATACTAAGTCCGGCATATTATACATTGTGAGACGGTTGGCGTTGGCACCGTTTCCATCCGCCCAATTTACATAACCGGTAGACGAGTTGTTCAAGCGTTGTCCGATTAGTTCAACAAATCGGTAGTCTCCTACGGCTTCATTACCGATTTCTCCAAAAGAAGCGCGTAATTTGGCATTGTTGATAATGTTCTTTAAAGGTTGGAAGTAGGCTTCCTCGGATAGGCGGTAACCGATAGATGCAGAAGGGAAGAATGCCCAACGGTCATTGCTGGGGAAACGGGATGAGCCGTCGTAGCGACCATTCAGTTCCAATAAGTAAATACCCTTGTAATCGTAATTGATACGTCCGAAGTAACCGGCGGATGCGCGGTCATTATGCTTCCAATCCAAACCTTGCCCGTCTTGGTTTGCCAGATTCAGTTCCGGATAATTCTGGTCGAAGAGTCCACTGCGCTCCCCATATAGATAGATGTAGTCGGTTTCTTCAGCATTAGCTCCTACCATGACATTTACATTGTGTTTTTTTGCAAATGTCTTTGTGTAATTGGCATAAACATTCAGCGTCCAGTTATTTTGGCGGGAAGCGTCACGCCAAATGCCGGTACTGCTTTTGCCGACAATGTAGGAAGGAGTGTCAAATGTGCCCCAGTTGTTCATACCGAAAACAGAGTAGTCGGCAGAGCCGCTATTCATATTTTGAATGGTGTATGTGAAATCTGCATTCAGCGTTAATCCTTTGATGATATCGGCTTTCAAGAACGTGTTCATGCGGGTAAGGTCTGTATTCTCTTTACGGTCGGCAGCTTGTTTCTGCTGTGCGATAGTCTTGAAATCATAGCCATCTACTGTACCGTAAGGTCCGAAGAAGCTACCCCAACGCCACAGATATTGGTAAGTATTCTGCCATGTGTCGGGACGTTGGTAACTCTTGCGTGTATAGTTGAAGCGTGCTCCCACTTGTAGCCAGTCGAATACATTGGTGGTCAAGTTGACCGAAGCGTTGTATTTCTTTAATTCGTCTGGGTGAATCTTCATAATTCCCTGTTTATCGTCATAACCGAAGGAGAGATAATAATGGGTCTTGCCGCTGGTGCCTTGAATTGATACGTTGTGGCTTTGTGAGGGAGCAGCATTGTTGTAAAAGATTCCTTGGACATCCCAGTCTGCATATAGCAATCCCTTGCCATTCTCAAACAACAGATAATCGCCTACATTATCCATGCTTTGGAAAGGTTGCATTTCACGATAACCGCTTTTGCCGCCATGTTGTCTTTGCCAAGCTTCAGCGTAAGGCAACATTTGGTCAAAGTACATACCAAAGAGTTCGGGCATTCCTTCGCCGGCATTCATTTTGGCTTCAATTCCTGCGCGGAGTTGAGTGGGTACATCAGGGTAGTCAGGAATATAGGTTGACTGGTCCCATGCAAAGTTATTGCTATAATTAATTGTAATCTTGTCTTTTGGCTTTGCCCCTTTTGTATTAATCAAGATTACACCAAAGGCGGCACGTGCACCATATATGGAAGTAGAGGCGGCATCTTTCAGAACAGAGATGCTTTCTATATCTTGAGTGTTTAAGAAAGAAATATCATCCATTGGTACTCCATCTACTATAATTAGCGGATTGCTGACCTCTTTGTTGCTCAGTGTTCCCAATCCGCGAATACGCATAGAAGCAGCACTGTTGATATCGCCGGTGTTGTTCAGAATGGAAAGCCCTGGTACGGCACCTTGCAAAGCTTTTGCCACATCCTGCTGTGGACGACCTTCCATTGTTTTGGATAAATCAACCGTAGAGACAGCACCTGTCAGGTTAGCTTTCTTCTGTACGCCATATCCCACTACTACTACTTCAGAAAGCATTTCACTATCTTCTTTCAGAACGACTTTCATTGTTTTGGAAGCCTTTGTCTCTTGTGTCTGGTATCCAACAAATGAAATCCTTAAAGTTGCTCCCGGTTTTACGTTCAATGTAAATTTACCGTCCATGTCGGTGATAATACCGTTGGTCGTTCCTATTTCTACTACGCTGGCTCCGATGACGGGATCACCGCTTGCGTCTACAACTAAGCCACTGACAGTTTGGACCTGAAGTTGTTCTGTTACTTCTAAAGAACTGTCGGTGTTCGTTTGAGCAGCCATCGCATTACCACTGCTTAAAAACAGTGCGCTGATTGCTACTGCTGTGAGGAATTTGCTATTTGCCAATCCTCGTTTTATGCGATCTTCATTCATAAATGATTGATGATTTTGTTGTTAATAAAATGTTTTTCAAAATAGATAAGGGGAAAATGGGGAGGATTTAAGGTTGTTATCTCCTCTGTTGTAGGCTTTTGATTATTCCATAGGCGTTTTTCTTGTTTAAAGGTTCATAACTGCTATATTATCTCTCTATTTTTTATCTTAATCCAAGTACACGAGGAACTTAGTATATATTAAATCCCAGTTAATTTCTTAACTGTATTAACCGTCTTAAGAGATAAATCTTGTTATTAACAAAGGTGATAAAGTATTTTGTGTACTTCACACGTAACAAAGATATGTTTTTATTCAATATCAAGAACATTTCTTTGCACTTTTTTAACTTTATAATTTTTAATTTGCAAAGAATGCTTGTATATACATTATTATATATTTAATTTAAGGTTCTTCAATATTTAAAGCATGGAATTCTATCAATCCATTCATAGGGGTTTCTTCAATCACATCTAATTCGATTCCAAATTCACCTGCTACTTCTCTTAATATGGTGGCGTAACTGTTAGCTAATGAACCGACAAATCGAATGGGATAGTTTTTGTAGTCATATTGGCATACATTTCGAGTGAAGAAGTTTCTTAGATTACTGGTTATCAGATTGAATACATAATCGTCATTCGTATAATCTGCTAAAAAATAAGAGATTGTAGAAAGAAAACGGTTCGGGAAAGGACGGTTATACACTGATTCCATGACCTCATTAGGACTGATGCGGAACTTTTCGAAAAAATCGGCCATTACATCCTTAGGAGCCAAGCCTTTCAAGACATCAGACAAGAACATTTTGCCCAACACCGCTCCACTGCCCTCATCGCCTAGAATATATCCGCCTGCTCTGACGTTCTTAACTACTATTTTTCCGTCATAAAAGCATGAGTTAGAGCCTGTTCCTAAAATACAGGCAATACCTGCTTCGCATTTGAACAAACCGCGGGCAGCTGCAAGAAGATCGCTTTCTACTTGGATAGGAGTTTTAAATTGTGCTACTAATGATGCACCCAATATATTCTTCTTTTCATAAGAAGTACATCCGGCTCCATAATAGTATACTTGCTCTAATTTTTTTTTAAAGAAAATCTCAGGTAAACCTAAACGTACACTCCGGCTAATCTCCCTTCTTGTTTGGAAAAAAGGATTTAACCCTTCTGTGAAAACACGCTGTATCAAGTGATTGTCTTCAACCAGGGCCCATTCAGTTCTTGTAGAACCACTTTCTGCGATTAGTTTCATAGATAGCTTGTTTTAGAATTGGATACAAATATATAGTTATTTTTAATATTCTTGCACTATTTTCTCAAAAACTTTATTTTATGATTTAGATCGGTCATTATCTTTTGATTCTATCAGGTAAGATGTTTGTAGGCTGACAATAACCGCGCATCTGTCATGAACAAATAAAGGCTTACGTACTTTTAATTCGTTAGACAACTGTCTAACGAATTATTATTAATGGACATAAGGTTATAACCGCCTAAGTTCCTCGTGTACTTGAAACTTATAACTAAAAAATATATAAACCTTTAAACTAAGAAACGCCTATGGAGCAATTGGAAACACAGAGACGAGGGTAGCTTGTATTATACTCTCATAATTATTTTTACTCTTACCTATTTTTGAGAAAATTATTTTAATTAACAAAATCATCAATCATTTATGAATGAAGATCGCAGAAAGCGAGGATTTGTGCACAGCAATTTCCTCACAGCAGTAGCAATCAGCGCACTGTTTTTAGGCAGTGGTAATGTGATGGCTGCTCAAACGGATACCGACATCTCTTTAGGAGTGACAGAGCAATTGCAAATGCAAACTATAACCGGACTGGTGGTAGATGCAAATGGTGAACCTGTCATCGGAGCCAGTGTCGTAGAGAAAGGAACTACAAATGGCGGTATAACCAATATTGACGGCAAGTTTACGCTGAATGTGAAGCCGGGAGCCGTTTTGAAAGTTTCGTTCGTTGGTTATCAGACTGAGGAGGTAAAAGCCACGAGAACAATGAAAATTGTTTTGAAGGAGGACAGCGAGATGCTTTCCGAAGTTGTAGTCGTGGGTTACGGTACACAAAAGAAGGCCAATCTTACGGGAGCCGTAGCGACGGTCGATGTAAACAAGGCATTGGACAGCCGCCCTATTGCCGATGTGGGGCGCGGACTTCAAGGTTCGGTGGCAGGTGTCAATGTCACAATTCCTACGGGTGAAATCGGTTCGGACCCGTTGATAAAAATTCGTGGTCAAGTAGGTTCTATCAAAGGTGGTAGCAGTCCGCTTATTTTGTTGGACAATGTGGAGATTCCGAGTATTCAGATGGTGAATCCGGATGATATTCAATCCATTTCAATTTTGAAGGATGCGGCTTCCTCCTCTATTTACGGTGCGAAGGCAGCTTTCGGTGTAGTGTTGATTACTACGAAAAAGGGAGCGCAAGGAGATAAGTTCGAAGTGAGCTATTCCAATAACTTCTCTTGGCAGGACCCCGCCAAGAAAATTGAAATCGGAGGCATAGAGGCACTGCAATATACGCTGGATGCGCAGATCAACAGAAATGAGCCTATGCCTGCCGGTGGTTTTTGGCGTATCAATGAAGAAAGTTTGGAGAAAGCTAAAGAATGGCAGCGGTTATATGGCGGGAAAGTAAATTGGAACGATCCTGTGGTATATGGGCGTGACTGGTATTTCGATGGATCGCAGAAATATGGATACCGAACCTATGACGGAGCTAAGGCAATGATTAAGAATTGGGCCCCGACCATGACGCATAATCTGTCTGTAAGTGGAAAGAGTGGAAAGACTACCTATAACATAGGTTTGGGCTATCTGGACCAGAGCGGCATGTCAAGAACGGCGAAGGAGGATGATTTCAAACGATATAATGCTTCGGTCAGCGTTTCTTCGGAACTCAACAAATACGTTACGGTGAGAGCCAGCTCTATCTACTCCGACCGCAACAAACGCTATCCGGGCATCGGTAATACGGCTGCTGACCCTTGGTTGTATCTTTACCGTTGGAGCCCGTTGATGCCAATGGGGGTAACGGAGCATGGCAATCCGTTGAAAGAGCCTACCTATGAAATGGCGGCTTCCAATACTGATAATTTGCAGAATAAGTATTATAACATCAATTTAGGATTTACGCTGAATCTCACCAAGAACTGGGATGTCAAGTTCGACTATACGTATGACAAGCAGTCTACCGAAACCAATTCTTCGGTAACGCAATACAATGCCGGTGAGATGTGGTACTCGCCAACACCATGGATTGAAAACGGCAGCCAGGTATATGTCAACGAACTTGGAGAGAGAGTGGACACCGGCGGCATGCCCGCCTATCGTTTCCCGGTGGGACCTTATTACAACAGTTCGGGCCCTCAGACAAGTCAGGTGGCAACCAAGAACAGATCGGTGGACAACAACACCATTAATGTTTATACTACCTACAACCTGCAACTCGGTGCAGAGAAGCAGCATGCTTTCAAGTTTATGGCAGGTATGAACAGGGTGACCAATAAATGGAGTTCATCAAAGGGTACCATAAACGATCTGATAGACTTGGAGAACCCGCAATTCCCGTTTGCCGTAGGCGACCAGTTCTTTGAAGGAGACCGCAACTGGGAATCTCAACTGGGCTTCTTCGGACGTCTTAACTATGCTTTTGAAGACAAATACTTCCTCGAAGCCAATATACGCAGGGATGGCTCATCCAAATTCCCCGATCATCTGAAATGGAAATGGTTCCCCTCTTTCTCCGCCGGTTGGGTATTTACCAGTGAGGAATTCATGAAACCCATTGAGAACATCCTGAGCTTCGGTAAGTTCAGGGCATCTTGGGGTAGCATCGGTGACCAGACGGTATCCAATACATTGTATAAGTCTGTATTGGAAGGAGGACAGTCTACTTGGCTGGGCGGTAACGGCAATAAACTGCCTTTGTTCGGAACTCCTACGCTGGTGGACAGTGACATTAGCTGGCAGCAGATCGAAACGCTGGACTTCGGTATTGACTTGCGGTTCTTTAACAATAAGTTTGGCGTGACTTTCGATTGGTACAGACGGGATACAAAAGACATGCTTGTGGGTGGTGAAAGCCTACCGGTGACACTGGGCACTACTGCTCCGGTGGGCAACTACGGTAGCTTGAGGACCAAAGGCTGGGAATTGTCGGCCGACTTCAACCATCGTTTCTCTAACGGATTGGGCATCAATGCTATGGCATCTATATCCGATGCAACTACCCACATAACCAGAGGCGCTGACTATCTGACGCCATGGGAAGACCGTAAGCTGGGTTCTGAATTCTCTACCGGAAGCCGATACGGCGATATTTACGGTTTGGTAACAGACAGGCTGTTCCAAAAAGAGGACTTCGTTTATGGAGAGGATGGAAAGATAGAGAAAGTGACCGTTGTCTATAATGGAACGGCTCGCGAAACGAACAAACAGTCTTCCAAGTATCCTGTATATCAGGTGCACTATGAAGACGGCAACAAGATTGTCTTTGCTCCCGGTGATGTTAAGTTCGTAGATTTGGATGGCGATGGCTACATCACTCCGGGTACGGGTACAAACGGTGATCCGGGCGACGTGACCGTTATCGGTAATACCACTCCCCGCTATGAATACAGTTTCCGTTTGGGTGCCGACTATAAAGGTATCGATTTCTCCATCTTCTTTCAGGGCATTGGCAAACGCCAGATCTGGGGTAGCGGACAATTGGCCATTCCGGGTTTCAATGCCAAAGAAGGGGCTATGCCCAAGACTTTTACCACCAACTATTGGACGGAAGAGAATACGGATGCTTTCTATCCCAGAGCTTGGGATTTGGGAGGCAACGATACCGGATTCAGCATGCAGAAGCAGTCACGCTATCTGCTCGACATGTCCTACTTAAGAATCAAGAACATTACGTTGGGATATTCCGTACCCAGAAATCTGTTGTCCAAAGTATACCTGACGAAAGCCAGAATCTATATGTCACTGGAGAATTTCTTCACATTTGATAATCTGGACGGGCTGCCTATCGACCCGGAAGCTGTGTCGGGCTATTCCATGTTCAGAACTGATGAAAGATATAATCTTGGACGCACCGGTACGGGTACACCGGTATTTAAGAGCATATCATGTGGTATTCAACTAACCTTCTAAAATAGAATTATTATGAAACTAAAAATATATGCAGTTTTAACCTGTATCATCTTCTTGTTCTCCAATTGCAATGATGTGCTCGACCGCCCTTCATTGACATCGGCCGAAGATGCTGCCTATTGGACCAGCGAGTCGAGAGTGCGCTTGTATGCCAACGCTTTCTATTCCAACTTCTTTGTGGGCTATGGAGTGGGTTATGAAACCACTTATGCTCCCAACGCCAATTATACCTTTAATGATGATGCGGTGATTAGATCCACCCAGAGGAACTTCAACCGTTCGGTTCCTACTAGCAAGGGAAGTACATCCTTGGACATTAAATGGGAGAGTGAGTTTACAGGCCCGACCTGGAATTTTGCCTGGGTCAGAAAAGCCAATATCATGCTTGCCCGTATCGACAGTGAGATGACGAATATATTGACCGAAGAACAGTATAACCATTGGACGGGTATAGGACGCTTCTTCAGGGCATTGGAATATGCGCGTCTTGTAAACGTGTTCGGTGATGTGCCCTATTATGACACAGAGGTGCTGAATACCGATAAAGATGCCCTGTACAAAGACCGTACTCCAAGAAACGAGGTAATGGATGCCGTTTATGATGATTTTGACTTTGCGATGCAGAACGTCCGTAAGAGCGACGGTGCGCAAAATGTAGACCGCTATGTGGTGGCCGCTTTCGTTTCGCGTTGGGCATTGTTCGAAGCAAGCTGGCAGAAGTATTACTATAAGGACAATGAACGTGCCAAGAAGTTCTTTGAGCAGGCCATTACGGCAGCGGATATTGTAATGGGCAGCGGCAAATACGCCATCGACGTGGATTTCCGTACGCTGTTTGGCTCGATGAAGGCTCCCGGAAAAGAATGTATCTTATATCGTACTTATGATGCCGGCCAGAAGGTGACGCACTCCATTGCATCGAATTGCAATCCGCAGAACTCCACCGATGTAGGTCCGAACCTTGATTTGATAAAGTCGTTCATCTGTACGGACGGCAAAGATTATCAGACTTCCGGACTGGATGATGCCGATGACTTTACGTTGAGCAACCTCATCAAGACAAGAGACCCGCGCTTTGAAGCGAGTTTCTATGAAAAGCCGGTGCCTACGGCAAAGAGTTGTTATTTGTTTGTAACCAAGTTTATACCGCGAAGCGCTTTGGATTTTTTGAAAATAGAGGGCGGCACCATAGCTCCTGAGTTCTCGGGCAGCAGCAACGTGACCGGTTATCCGGTTATCCGTTATGCCGAAGTGCTCTTGAACTGGATTGAAGCAAAGGCGGAACTTGCAACATTGGGCGGAACGGCGGTTATTCAGGATGACATTGATGTTTCTATCAATAAGATTCGCGAGAGACCGATAGCGCCCGAAGCGAAGAAGCTGGGAGTTACCCGCACTGCTGATATGGACCTCGCCGACCTTCCGGACGATCCCCGCAGAGATCCTTCTGTATCAAAACTGCTTTGGGAGATCAGGCGTGAACGTCGTATGGAGTTTGCATTTGAGTTCTCGCGTATTATCGATCTGAGACGTTGGGGCAAGTTGGAATACATGGATACTGAAAAGAATAAGGACTTGTTGGCAGGTACTTGGGTGAATTTTGCCGAAGAGGTGAGCGATGAGCTGAAAGATGAAAATAAGGGCAAAATCCGGGTAATGGACAAGCAGGGCAACTTCATCGTGTTCGACGGTAAGAACAAGGATAAGATGAAAGGTTTCTTCTATCCCGCAGAGAATTTGGGGAGATTGAAGTTCTTGAATGTTCCTAATGTCAATCCGTACCTTTCGCCTATCGGTACTAACCAGATTGCGGACTACCAAAGCAGAGGATATACGCTGACGCAGACCGAAGGCTGGCCTACCGGCTTGGAATAATGAAGCGAGTAAGTGAAACAATGAAATTTATTTCAAACTAAAACATGAGATTATGTATAAACTAATAAGAAATATTGGATTTGCAGTCGTATCACTGGGGCTTGGCATGGCTTCTTGTGATGAGGACTATCCTAAAAGCCATATAGAGCCTTATGATACCGAACTCCTTTCAATCAAAATACTTAATGCCGGAGCCAACGGTGACAAAGTGGTGGAAGGAACGATTGATGAAGCAAAGAAGACGATCAATTTCCCCCGTCTGGATGTGGAAACCGACTTCTCGGCTTTAAGTATAGAAGCCGAACTTTCCGAAGGAGCTGCATTGCAGAGCGAAGTAATGGATTATTCCATGGATGCGGAGACGAATGAAAAGACACAGGTGCTTAGAATTATCAATCATAACAGATACAAGGACTATCTGATGAAAGTCAGAAAAAGAGTTCCGGTATTTGGTGCTGATTTTGAAAAGCCGACGGTGTATAATTTTTCGGGAGATAATATTTATAGTGATTTTGCTACTAATTATACCCGATGTGCTTCGTATGACGGTGAACATGTATTAGTGGTCAGTAGGCCAACTACTCCTAATTTCCATACTCCCCATCTCCTTAAGGTTTCAGATTTGAAAAGGGGAGAAATCAAACCGATCATGTTAGATGTAACAGGTGTAAAAGGGGGAACTTATGACTACAACATGGGGGCATTGATTAATGGACATGTGTATCTTTCAAGTCTGTCCGGAGGTAAGGTTTCGCCTTTTAAAATTTATTATTGGGAAACGCCGACTTCTAATCCGGAGGTAATAGCGAATATTAACGTGGGAAATATTCCCGGAGCAGGGAACAGACATGGTGATAATGCCTCTTATAATATTGATGAAAACGGTAATGGCTTTATCTTCTTTGGAGACAATGCTGCTACTGAATTTTTAAAGGTTCCTATAAGTGGACATAAAACGGTTGATATTGGTAATATTAAAGTTTTACCTTCAAAATCAGATGCAACAATGGTGACAAATGTATATAGAGTCGGTGATACGGATCAGTATTTATGGTCAGGTATCAGAGTGCCTGTTACATTGGTTGATGAATCGCTTGGGGAAAAATATAAATCAAAAATAGCAGGAGAAGCTGTTGCTCCAAAGGTTGTTACATTCAATGAGGAACGCTATTTATTGGTTTGTACGGCTGGACAAGGAGCTGCTTCTAAAGCTTCTATTGCTTTGGAAGTTTATGATTTAACCAAAGGAGAAACCATCGAAGATGCATTGAAAAAGTTTGATGAGGGAGAGAATCATAACCCTATTTACCAATTTAAACTGGGGGGAAGTGGAAACGGAAATGCTTTAGCTCAGACGGATTATTACATAGAGAAAGATGAAAACGGGAAAGATGCAAAGCTTTGTCTATTTGCGTCGCGTACTCAATCCGGATTTGTTATCTGTGAATTCCCCATCAAGCAAGAGGAAATGGATTGATGCTTTATCTTTTTGTAGGATTAAATAATTTATAATGTTTACTTGGGAGCCGTCTGATCTGTTTTAATTGGGCGGCTTCTTCTTCTAAAACCAAAATAATGAAATACTTAAAATATATAACTCTGGTTGCTCTTCTTGCATTTGCCGTCTCTTGTAGCAAGGACGACGATGGAGAGAATATGCCTCCGGAGCCCACACCACCGGTAGAAAAACCTGAACCGCAGGCTGTAACCTTACCCCAAAAAGAATTGCGCGGTGCATGGATCACTACCGTATGGGGCATTGACTGGCCGATGGAAGATTACAATGCCGCTACTCAGCAAAAGAAATATACGGATTATTTGGATTTGTTGGTTGCCAATAACATGAATGCTGTATTCTTCCAGATACGCGGAATGGCGGATGCCTTTTACGAGTCGCAGTATGAGTCGTGGAGTAAGAACATAACCGGTACTGCCGGAAAAAATCCGGGCTATGATGTTTTGGGTTTCCTTGTAGAGGAGGCCCACAAACGGGGACTCCAGTTTCATGCCTGGATGAATCCTTACCGCATCTCTACAAGGGCAAGCAAGAACAGTTCTTTTGCTGAACTTGACACCAAAATTCCGGTAGCGTGGACTAAGGACTATAACAAAATCCGCATCTACAACCCCGCCATGCCCGAAGTGCAGACCCGTATTATGGATATCGTCAAAGAAATCATAACCAAATACGATGTAGACGGCATCCATATGGATGATTATTTCTACCCTTCGCTGGAAGAAGGCGAAAGCATGAATGATAATGCGGAATATGAGAAATATGGCAAAGACAAGTTTAAGAGTATTGAGGAATTCAGACGAAACAATGTGGATGTAGTGATACAAAACATTCAGAAGGTTATCATAGATACCAAACCCGGCGTGATCTTTTCCGTAAGCCCTGCGGCAAATATAGACAACAATTACAGCAAGCTGTTTGCCGATGTCAGGAAATGGCTGAAAGAAGGGTGGGTGGATATAATCATTCCTCAATTGTACTTCGCTACGGGGACAGGGAAAAACAGCTTCAACCAGTTTCTTGATCAGTGGATGCAGTATGTCAACCAAACCCATTGCCTGATAGGTTATGGCATTTATAAATTTGGCAGTACCGATCCTGATTACGGCAACGCATTTCACTCCTCTGCCGACCTGAAGAGCCAGTTCGAATATGCAAGCAAGAAGTCGAAAGTGAACGGCAGTGTTTTGTACAGCATCAAAGATATGGTAGCGAATAAAGTAGGTATCGGAACTGCCATTAAGGAGATATACAAGAAAAAAACAGTAATTCCCTATTTGGGGCGGACAGAGGCGAAATTGCCCTCTACTCCCGTCAAGGTCAGGACGGATGGCGGAAACTTGTCTTGGGAAGCGGTGTCCGGCGCTTATTATGCTGTATACAAAAGCAATGGAGAAGGGAAATTGGCTACTCTCGTGGGAACTACCAGGGAGACTTCTTTCAAGCTGCCCGGTAAAGGGACTTATTGTGTCACAGCGCTGGATAAAGCCAATGCAGAAAGCAGGATTTCAGAGCTGGTAACTTATTGATTAGACAATAAACACCCTGTTTTTATAAGGGAAGGGTGGTGTCGAAAGAAAATCAGCTATCATCCTGTCATTCGGAACGGGGTGATAGCTGATTTTTGTTTTTACACTTTATTTATGAACTAATCTTTCAGTGCATTCTCCTTGATCAGGTATTCCGCTATCTGAACGGCGTTCAGTGCAGCACCTTTCTTGATCTGGTCACCTACAATCCAGAAAGTGAGTCCGCAGTCATTGCTGAGGTCTTTGCGGATGCGTCCTACGTATACAGGGTCTTTTCCTGCAAGGAACAGCGGCATCGGATATTCTTTCTCTGCCGGGTTGTCCATCAGTACAAGACCTTCACCGTTAGCAAAGGCTTCGCGGGCTTCTTCTACGGAAACAGGACGTTCTGTCTCTACCCAGATGCTTTCCGAGTGAGAACGGAGGGCGGGAACACGAACACAAGTTGCGCTGACTTTAATGTCGGAGTGCATAATCTTACGGGTTTCGTTGTACATCTTCATTTCCTCTTTGGTATATCCGTTTTCAGTGAACACGTCGATTTGGGGAATCAGGTTGAATGCCAATTGGTAGGCGAATTTTTCAACGGTAACCGGATGGCCGGCCAATACTTGGCGGTATTGTTCGTATAGCTCGTCCATCGCGGCGGCGCCTGCACCGCTGGCAGCCTGATAGGTGGATACGTGTACGGTCTTTATATGAGAAAGCTGTTCGATGGCTTTCAGTGCCACTACCATTTGGATAGTAGTACAGTTAGGGTTGGCGATAATACCGCGCGGACGGTCTTTAGAGTCGGCAGCATTTACCTCAGGAACAACCAAAGGCACATCGGTATCCATACGGAAAGCACTGGAGTTGTCAATCATTACAGCTCCGTACTTGGTAATGGTTTCGGCGAACTCTTTAGAGGTGCCTGCGCCTGCGGAAGTGAAAGCGATATCAACCCCTTTAAAGTCATCGTTGTGTTGCAAGAGTTTAACCTCGATCTGTTTACCGCGGAAGGTATATTTGGTGCCGGCGCTGCGTTTAGAACCGAACAACACTAACTCGTCCAACGGGAAATTCCTTTCATCGAGCACTCGCAGGAATTCTTGTCCTACGGCTCCGCTTGCTCCAACAATAGCTACTTTCATTTTTCTTTTGTTTTAAATTAGTTTATAAATTTATTGTAATCTATCTATAAATGATAGAATTGGTTGCAAATTTATAACAAATTGCTGTATGACACCGCATAAAGTGAAAACTTTTTCGTTATTTTGCAACTAAAACCTAAAACTCACTGCGTATGGACTGGTTCAATCTCAGTTTAACACTTCCTGTAACCGACCCTACATGGATATTTCTCCTTGTACTCCTTATCATATTGTTTGCGCCTATACTACTGAATAAACTGCGTATTCCGCATATCATCGGTATGATTCTGGCAGGTTTGGTGATTGGTGAACATGGTTTCAATATCTTGGTGCGTGATAGCAGTTTCGAACTGTTTGGTAAAGTTGGGCTTTACTATATCATGTTTTTGGCGGGGCTGGAGATGAATATGGGAGACTTTAAGAAAAACCGCGGTAAGGCTGTGATGCTGGGGCTGCTGGCTTTTATTATCCCGATTGGCATAGGTCTGGTTACCAACATGATGCTGTTGAAATATAGTCTTGTGACGTCTGTCTTGCTGGCAAGTATGTATGCCTCGCACACTTTAGTGGCTTATCCGATTGTTATCCGTTACGGTGTGTCTCGTCATCGCAGCGTGAGCATTGCTGTGGGGGGGACAGCGGTGACAGATACGCTTACCTTGTTGGTACTGGCTGTGGTGGGCGGTCTGTTCAAAGGAGAGTCCGGAGGATTATTCTGGTTATGGCTGTTGATAAAGGTAGTGTTTCTTGGGGCTTTGATCATGTATTCGTTTCCGCGTATCGGACGCTGGTTCTTCCGTCGTTACGATGACAATGTGATGCAGTTTATTTTTGTACTTGCCATGGTCTTTCTGGGCGCCGGCTTAATGGAGTTTGTGGGAATGGAAGGCATTTTGGGAGCATTCTTGGCCGGACTGGTCTTGAACCGTCTGATACCGCATGTCTCTCCGTTGATGAATCATTTGGAGTTTGTGGGCAATGCTCTCTTCATACCCTATTTTCTGATAGGAGTGGGCATGCTGATTGACATACATGTAATATTTGGACAGGGTGACGCTTTGAAAGTGGCTGCCGTTATGATTACTGTGGCACTGGTGGGTAAATGGATTGCTTCCTGGCTGACACAGAAAATCTATAAAATGGCTCCCATAGAACGTGAGTTGATGTTTGGTCTGAGTAATGCGCAGGCTGCAGCTACGCTGGCGGCAGTGCTGGTAGGATATAACATTATCTTGCCCGGCGGCGAACGTTTGCTGAATGAAGACGTGCTGAACGGTACGGTATTATTGATTCTTGTTACTTGCGTAGTAAGTTCTTTTATCACTGAAAGGGCGGCTCGTAAGATAGCCATGTGTGAAGCGCATTTGGAAGAAGAACGTACGGTTGAGGCGGAAAGGATACTTATTCCGATAGCAAATCCGGATACGATTGAATATCTGATGAATTTGTCTTTGTTGATACGCGATACCAAACAGAAAGATAACTTGCTGGCATTGAATGTGATCAATGACAATAATACTTCCGAAGGCTTGGAACTTCGCGGTAAGAGGTATTTGGAAAAGGCAGCTATGATTACTGCTTCCGCCGACGTACCTTTACGACAGATTACCCGGTATGATTTGAATATTGCTTCGGGCATTATCCATACGGCGAAAGAATATGAGGTAACCGATGTGATTATTGGTTTGCACCGCAAGGTTAATATTGTGGACTCTTTCTTTGGTATGCTTGCCGAGAACTTGTTGAAGGGTTTGCATCGTGAAGTGATGATTGCTAAATTCCTGATTCCGATTAATACAATAAGGCGAATTATCATAGCCGTTCCTCCCAAAGCAGAGTATGAAGCTGGATTCCAAAAATGGGTGGAACATTTTTGCCGGATGGGAGGTACATTGGGTTGCCGGGTGCATTTCTTTGCAAATGAAGAGACAACCGTCCGGTTGCAGGCATTGGTGAAGAAGAAATACGGGCAGACCTTAACGGACTTTTCCCGTTTGGATGATTGGGGAGATTTGTTGATCCTGACCGGCCAGGTAAATTATGACCATTTACTGGTGGTGATAAGTGCGCGTAGAGGCTCTATCTCTTACGATAGTTCTTTTGAAAGGCTACCGGCGCAGTTGGGCAAATATTTCTCCAATAATAGTTTGATTGTGCTCTATCCTGACCAGCTGGGCGAGCCCCAAGATGCTGTTTCTTTTTCTAATCCGCGTAATGAGGCGCAGCATTACGAGAAAGTGGGCAAGTGGGTATATAAGTGGTTTAAGGAGAGCTGAACCCTTAGTGACTGAGGTTTCATAATTTATAATTAGTAATTTTATAATTATCATTGTGGAAGATTGGCAACAAAGAACCCGGATTTTGCTGGGAGAGGATAAAATGAAACGGCTGCAACAAGCGCATGTGTTGGTGGTAGGTCTCGGCGGTGTAGGTGCCTACGCAGCTGAAATGATATGTCGTGCGGGGGTAGGACGGATGACGATTGTGGATGCAGATACTGTGCAGCCTACTAATATAAATAGGCAGCTCCCCGCTTTACATTCCACGATCGGAAAAGAGAAGTCTGCAGTTTTGGCTGCACGTTTCAAGGATATCAATCCGGATATACAACTGAGGGTATTGCCGGTATTCCTGAAAGACGGGAATATACCCGAACTGCTTGATGCCGCGCAATATGATTTTGTGGTAGATGCCATTGATACGCTTGCTCCTAAATGCCACCTGATAGCGGAAGCACTGAAACGTCATATTAAGATTGTGTCGAGCATGGGAGCGGGGGCAAAAAGTGATATTACGCAGGTGCGCTTTGCCGACATATGGGATACGTATCATTGCGGATTGAGCAAAGCGGTGAGAAAACGCTTACAGAAGTTGGGGATCAAGCGCAAGTTTCCGGTTGTGTTCAGTACCGAACAGGCTGATCCGAAGGCTGTGTTGCTGACGGAAGATGAACAGAATAAGAAGTCCACTTGCGGAACTGTGAGCTATATGCCGGCTGTATTCGGATGTTACCTTGCGGAATATGTTATTAAGAGATTGTGACCAGACCATCAAATAGTAAATAATATCAATGATACGCTTAGAAGGAATAACCAAAAGTTTCGGTGGTTTGCAGGTATTGCGAGGTATCGACCTGGAGATAGAAAAAGGGGAGGTTGTCAGCATTGTCGGGCCCAGCGGCGCCGGAAAGACTACCTTATTGCAGATTATGGGTACGCTGGATATGCCTGATAAAGGTTCGGTAATGATTGACGGTACATTAGTGAATCATCTGAAGGAAAAAGAGCTCTCTGCATTCCGTAACAAACATATAGGCTTTGTCTTTCAGTTTCATCAGCTATTGCCGGAGTTCACTGCTTTGGAGAATGTGATGATACCTGCTTTTATTGCCGGTATGGGGCAGCAGGAAGCAAAGGCGGCCGCTAACGAAATATTGGAGTTCATGGGATTGGCGGAACGCGCCTCGCATAAACCCAATGAACTGTCTGGCGGTGAGAAACAACGTGTGGCAGTTGCCCGTGCACTGATTAATCATCCGGCGGTAGTGCTGGCAGATGAACCCTCCGGAAGTTTGGATACGCATAATAAGGAGGAGTTGCATCAGCTGTTTTTTGATTTGCGCAACCGTTTGGGACAGACATTCGTTATTGTAACGCATGATGAAGGGTTGGCGCAAATTACCGACCGCACCATTCATTTGAAGGATGGCGAGGTTTGCAACTACTGATTCTTATTCAAAACAAACATAGTGGGAGAGCCGTTCTAAATCGCTCTTTGTGAATTCTTCGTAGAGGGCGAATGGCTTAAGATTATGAAGTTCACCTCTTTTTCTGCGGTATTCCACAAATGCTTTTGCTTGGTAGAAGTTTATATAGGGGTGGTAGCAAAGGCGCTCTATGCCGGCGTGGTTTAGATTGATGCGTCGGATTTCCGAGGGAGCAACAGTGAACCATGCCTGTAATTGGTGATAATCCAGATGAATCTCTTCTAATTGCTCTATCTTGTAAAAACCGCCTAAGCGTTTCCGGTAGCCAACTATCAATCGGGCTATGCCACTTCCTATGCCGGGAATCTTCTTCAGTTCAGTAGTATCGGCATTGTTTAGATCGAGCACTGTGCCTGCCGGATATTTATAGATGCTGTCTTTTTGGGGTGGAGCAGGGTGATATAGGGAGGCTGTTTTCCTTATGGTATCTTCTGCTGTAAAATAGATGTAAGGGGCTAATGCACGATATTGTTCTTCTGTCAGTCCGTATACCTTTTTGAAGTCCTCCGTTTTGCGAAACTTCCCTCCTTTGCTCCGGTAGAGCAGTATGTTTTTTGCCATCCATGAGGGGAGACCCAACCGGCAGAAAGCAGTGGAGTCTGCATGGTTAGGATCAAAAGGGGCCAATATAATTGTCTTTTTTTTATGTTTGGGGAATTTGTCGAAATGGCTGTGAACGTTTTTGTCTTGTTCGCGCATGCTGTTGATAAAGTGGTCGTATTCTCTCAAAGCGGCGACTTGCAATTGGATCTCTTTATCGGAAAGTGCCCGGTTGTTTTGTTGGAAAGAATAAATATACCCGGAGAGAAAGATGACGATGATTCCTATGATAAGAACAAGGATGCCCCGTCTTTCTCCTCGGGAAAAGTATAAAAAGTCTTTGAATGGGTTCTTCATACCGGTCTATTTAAGGAAGCCCAATTCGTTGATGAAAATGAGTGCGATACCTATTGGAGCAATAAATTTAAGAATAAAGATTAGCAATTTGTAGATATGTATATTCAGAGTGCCGTTGTTGCTGACTTCTTCCCAAACAATCTTTTTGTCCAAATACCAACCGGTAAAGATTGAGATGAAGAGCCCACCCAAAGGTAACATGATTTTAGCAGTGAGGAAGTCGAATAAATCGAATAAGTTAAGACCGAAAATTGTGTAATTCTTTCCTACGCCTAGCGACAGTGAACATAATACTCCCAGTATGATACAGCCTGCTGTAACTAACCGGGCTGCTTTCTTTCGTGTAAACTTGAATTCTTCGTGCAGATAGGCCGTTACCACCTCATGTAAAGAGATTGTGGAGGTTAATGCTGCGAGTGCCAACAGAATATAGAACATGAGCGACAAGGCAATAGCCAGCCAGGGTATATCACCGAATGCCTGCTGAAAGACATTGGGCAGGGTGATGAATAGCAAGCTTGGTCCTGCATCCGGCTGAATACCGACGGAGAATGCAGCAGGGAAGATGATAAATCCTGCAAGTATGGCAACCAGCGTATCGATACCTGCCACATTGAGTGCCGTTTTAGGTAGGTTGGTGTCGTTTCTGAAATAAGAAGCATATGTACAGAGACATCCCATACCGAGGCTGAGTGAAAAGAATGCTTGTCCCATTGCCCCTAAAAACACGTTGCCGTCCACTTTACTGAAGTCCGGTTTCAGTAGAAATTCGATGCCTGCTCCTGCGCCGGGTAATGATATGGAACAGATGGCGAGTACTATTAGTAGGATAAATAGCATGGGCATCATTATCTTGGCTGACTTTTCAATGCCTTTTTCCACTCCTTTCACGATGATGAAGTGTGTTGCTAACAAGAACATTATCAGCCAGATAATAGGGCGCCATGGATTGCTGACAAACCCGTTGAAAGAAGAAATAAACTCCGCGGCGGATTTACCGGCAAAACTATTGGTTGCGGCTTCTCCTATGAATTCTAAAGTCCAGCCGGCCACTACCGAATAATAGCCTAAAATGAGAAAACCTGCTAATACGCCCATTCGTCCTACCCAACGCCATTGGGTGCCCGGCGCCAGTTTGTGGTAGGCTCCGGCTGTGTTGGCACGCGAATGGCGTCCGATAAGAAATTCAGCTATCATGATAGGTATGCCCAAGATAAGTACGCAAACCAAATATATCAGTATGAAAGCTGCGCCACCATGATTACCTGTCTCGAAGGGGAATCTCCAGATATTTCCCAAACCAACTGCAGAACCGGCTGAGGCGAGTATGACACCTAGTTTACTCCCAAAGTTAGCTCTTTCATTTCTTGTCATAAAACGTGGATTTTTCTTACAATTCGTTATTAATACCGATTAAAATATGCAAATATAGAAAATGTTCCATACTTTTGTACACAGATTGTTCATAATTTGAGATATGCTATATTATATTAAGAAATATCCGGTATCGCTCGCAGTAATACTTACTGTCATTTATCTGTCATTTTTCAAACCGCCTACGACTGAGCTGGGCACTATTCCGAATCTTGACAAGGTGGTGCACATTTGCATGTATTTCGGTATGTCCGGGATGTTGTGGTTGGAGTTCCTGCGGGCACACCGAAAGGATCATACTCCTATATGGCATGCTTGGGTGGGCGCATTTATCTGCCCGGTGCTGTTTAGCGGAATAGTGGAATTGTTGCAGGAGTATTGCACTACTTATCGTGGCGGTGATTGGCTGGACTTTGCAGCCAATACCACCGGAGCTGTTCTGGCATCATTGGCAGCTTGTCTGGTTTTGAAGCCGCGAATGAAACGATGACCTGCGGGCTAAAGATAATCGACTACGGTATTCAGCTTTATTCCGTTTGAACCTTTAATCAGAATTGTTTTTCCACAAGGCTTATTCTTTTGGAGCTCGGTTATCAAAGCCGGGGCATCGGGATAGGTGGGATAGTTGTGGCGGGTTGCCGCAAATAATTCGCCTACCAACGCCACATCTTTAAAGTCGCACTTTTCCAGATAGTCCACTATCTTTTGATGTTCTTCGGAACTGTCTTTGCCTAATTCGCGCATATCTCCCAATATCAGCATCTTTTGTCCGGCCTGCATATTGTGAAAATTACTGATGGATGCCAGCATGCTTGTAGGGTTGGCATTATAGGCATCGATAATCAGGGTGTTGTCTGCGGTCTTTTTTAGTTGCGAACGGTTGTTCCGGGGTTCATACTCATTTAGAGCTTGGTCTATTTTTTCCGGTTCCACTCCAAAGAAACATCCGATAGTAACGGCGGCAAGTGCATTGGATAGGTTATATTCGCCAATCAGCCGGGTGTGCACTTCATGGAGGCTGCCTTCTTTTCCGGATTTCCACTCAAAAATAAGGTAGGGAGAATTACCGGTGACGTGTCCGTTGACGTACAAGCCATCTTGCTCTCCGTAGCTTATCGGATTTAGTCCCCAAGCTAATTTTGTGAGGTAAGGATTGTCCTGATGAATAAAGATTGTGGAGTCACCTTTTTGACGCAGGTAATCGTATAACTCGCCTTTAGTACGGATGACACCTTCAAAAGAACCGAACCCCTCTAAATGTCCTTTTCCTACGTTGGTGATAATCCCATAGTCGGGTTCGGCTATTTCTACCAGTTCCTTGATGTCTCCGGGGTGGCTGGCTCCCATTTCTACAATTCCGAGGTCATGTTCTGCTTGCAGGCGGAGGAGGGTGAGTGGCACGCCTATCGGATTATTCAGATTTCCTTGCGTGTACAATATGTTATATTTCCGGGACAATACGGCGGATATAAGCTCTTTGGTAGTTGTCTTGCCGTTGGTTCCTGTAATGCCAATGATACGCGTACCCAGCCGGCGGCGGTGATAATTGGCCAACTGTTGCAGGGTGCGCAGGCTATTATCCACTAATATATAATGTGCATCTCCGGCAGGAACATAGTCGGCTTCATCTACAATTGCGTAGGCGCTTCCGGCTTCCAGCGCTTTGGCTGCAAAGGCGTTACCATTGAAGTTGTCGCCTTTTAAAGCAATGAATAATGAGCCTTTGGGGCAGTTACGGCTATCGGTAGTGACACCGGTGCAACCGAGAAATATCTGATAAAGAGCAGTAATATCCATAATTCCTTTTTCTTTTTATAAGCAAAGATACTTTATTTTTGAGACTTGATGCACCAACAAAGGCTTTTTTGTTTACATTTGCAGCTATATAGTAAAAAAGAACTGTCTATGAAAACTTTGCAGTCTGAATATATAAATGTCAACGGTTCCTTGTTAGACCTTTCTTCCCCCTGCGTCATGGGGATTCTCAATGTTACTCCCGATTCTTTTTATGCCGGTAGCCGTATGCAGACGGAAGTCGACATAGCGCATCGTGTGGAACAGATTGTTGCCGAAGGAGCGCGTATTATTGATGTCGGTGCCTACTCTTCGCGCCCAAACGCTGAGAATGTATCTCCCGGAGAGGAAATGGAACGTTTACGCATGGGGTTGGGCATCCTGAGGAAAGTGCAGCCTGATGCGGTTGTTTCAGTAGATACTTTCAGGGCGGATGTGGCGAAAATGTGTGTCGAGGAGTATGGTGTGGCAATCATCAACGATATTGCCGCGGGAGAAATGGATGAGAATATGTTCCGTACGGTTGCTGCGTTGAATGTTCCTTATATAATGATGCATATGCAGGGTACACCGCAGGATATGCAGCAACACCCTCATTATGATAATCTGCTGAAAGAGGTGTTCATGTATTTTTCCCATAAAGTGCAGCAGTTGCGCGATTTAGGCGTGAAAGATATTATTCTGGATCCGGGTTTTGGCTTTGGCAAGACGGTGGAGCATAACTATGAGTTGCTGGCTCATTTGGAGGAGTTCCGTATTTTTGAACTTCCTTTGCTAGTAGGCGTTTCCCGTAAATCAATGATTTACCGCTTATTGGGTACCACCGCTCAAGAGGCGTTGAACGGTACAACCGTACTGGATACCATCTGCCTGTTGAAGGGGGCTGATATACTTCGCGTACACGATGTGCGCGAAGCAGTGGAAACGGTGAAAATTGTGGAAGCAATGAAAGCCGGGTGCTCTGCGTTAATCACTAATCATTAACCATTAATCACTGACGACTGTGTTTTTTGAATTTGGCATAAAAGATTTTATAGACATTCTGCTGGTAGCTTTCCTGCTTTATTATACGTACAAACTGATGAAAGCGTCCGGTTCTATCAACGTGTTTACGGGCATCTTGGTGTTCATTTTGATTTGGCTGGTGGTTTCTCAAGTGCTGGAGATGAAGCTTCTGGGGTCTATCTTCGACAAACTGGTCAGCGTGGGGGTGCTGGCACTTATTATTCTGTTTCAAGACGAGATACGCCGCTTCCTGCTTACACTCGGTTCGCATCAGCATGCCAGCGCTCTGGTGCGTTTCTTTACGGGGAATAAGAAAGAGAGTATGGAGCATGATGAAATTATGCCGGTTGTCATGGCATGCATCAGTATGGGCAAACAGAAAGTCGGTGCGCTGATTGTCATTGAACATAATATGCCGTTGGACGATGTTGTGCGTACGGGAGAGGTGATCAATGCCGATATAAACCAGCGTCTGATAGAGAATATTTTCTTCAAGAACAGTCCGCTGCATGACGGGGCAATGGTCATCAGCAAGAAACGTATCAAGGCAGCAGGATGTATCTTGCCTGTGTCGCATAATTTGGATATTCCGAAGGAGCTGGGTCTGCGTCATCGCGCGGCTATGGGTATATCTCAGGTCTCGGATGCTCACGCTGTCATTGTGTCGGAGGAGACGGGATCCATTTCCGTAGCCTATAAAGGACAGTTCTATTTGCGTTTGAGCGCCGAGGAGCTGGAGCGTCTTTTGACAAAAGAAATTTAAATGAAATAAAGAAATCGGAGCGCTTTGTAATCGCCTGATTATCATATGTAATAAATATGGGTGTATTCAGTCGTATACTGAATGCCATTCAGTATACGACTGAACCTATTTAAGTATACGACTGAATAGGGTTCGATATAGGGCAGATTTCCAATTTCTTTCTAACAGTAAAGAAAAATGATTTATAATCTATAAATTGAATAGAATGGATAGACGAAACTTTTTACGAACCGGCGGAATGGCTGTTTTAGGCTCATTGGCCATGCCGTCGTTGGCTATGCCGGAGTCTGTACGCGGAGCATTGGGAGGGACAGACCACAAGTCGGCTGTCGCTGCTGCTATCAATCATTTTGGTGTGACGGAAGCCGATTTGAAAAAGGTAATGGCTGTTGCCCTGGAAAAGGGAGGCGATTATGCTGACCTTTATTTCGAGCATACTTTTAATAATGATGTGAGCTTAATGGATGGCAAGGTAAACAATTGCGGTTCCAATATTGATTTTGGTATGGGAGTGCGTGTCCTTGCGGGAGACCAAAGCGGCTACGCCTATGTAGAAGGCGTTACGTTAGAGGAAATGTTGCGTGCCGCCCGTACTGCCGCCCGTATTGCATCTTCGGGTAAGGCCGGCAAGCCCGTAGGCCTGACAGCGAAGACAATAGCCCGGAATCGCTATGCCGTTACGGCTCCCTGGGAAGATGTGAGCGTGAAAGATAAGATCCCTTATCTGGAAAAGCTGAATGAGAAAATCTTTTCTTTGGATAATCGTGTCCGGAAAGTGCAGGCATATTTGCAAGATAGCACTTCGCATGTGTTGTTCTGCAATTCGGAAGGCGTCAGCTATTATGATTATCGTCCGATGGTATCTTTTATGGCTGTTTGTATCATGGAAGAGAACGGTAAAATGGAAAACGGCTATGCCGGAAGATCCTATCGCAAGGGCTTTGAATTTATGACAGACGATGTTGTGGACGTAATTGCCCGCGAGGTGGTGGACCGGACGGCTATCTTATTCAAGGCTATCAAGCCTAAAGGTGGCGAAATGCCTGTTGTAATGGGATCGGGCGGTTCGGGCATTTTGCTGCACGAGGCTATCGGACATGCTTTTGAAGCTGACTTCAACCGTAAGGACATATCCATATTCTCCAGCCAGCTGAACAAGAAAGTATGCAACGAACATATCAATGTGGTAGATGACGGCACGATTCCTTTCAATCGCGGTTCTGTGAACTTTGACGATGAAGGTGTGGAGGGACAGAAAACTTATATTGTCCGGGAAGGTGTACTTACCAGCTATCTGCACGATCGTATCAGCGCCAAACATTATGGTGTGAATCCTACGGGAAACGGCCGTCGCGATACATTCCGTAATCTGCCTATCCCCCGCATGCGCGCCACGTATATGGAAGCCGGAAATATGAAGGAAGCGGATATTATTTCGACTGTAAAGAACGGTATTTTCGTAGATACGTTTACGAATGGTCAGGTGCAGATTGGCGCCGGTGACTTTACTTTCTTCGTGAAGTCCGGTTATTTGATTGAGGATGGTAAACTGACACAACCCATCAAGGATATCAATATCATAGGTAATGGTCCGAAAGCACTGGCAGACATAACAATGGTGGCCGATAATGACAAGATTGACAACGGAACGTGGACTTGCGGCAAGGACGGGCAGTCCTGCCCGGTGACCTGCGGCATGCCGTCGGCATTGGTCAGCAAACTGACGGTAGGTGGAGAAAGTTAACGTTAAACATAGAAATCATGATTACAGACAATAATAAGAAACTGGCACAGTGGGCAATGGATTATGCCCTGAAAAACGGATGCCGGGCAGCCAAGTTGGTGCTGTATTCCAACTCCAACGCCTCATTTGAATTGCGTGACGCCAAAATGGATAAACTGCAGCAAGCCTCGGAAAGCGGGCTTAGCATCAGTTTGTATGTTGATGGTAAATACGGTTCTTATTCAACCAACCGTTTGGATAAGAAGGAGCTGGAAACGTTCATTAAGAATGGTATTGAGTCTACACGTTATCTGGCTGTGGACGAGGCACGTGTGCTGCCTGACGCTTCCCGCTATTATAAAGGAGGTAAGCCTGATTTGCAGTTGTTCGACAAACAGTTCAACATCATCAATCCGGATGATAAGGTTGCGGTTGCACGAGCCGCTGCCGAAGAGGTTTTAGGAAAGGACAATCGTATCATATCCGTAGGCACTTCGTATAGCGATGGTGAAAATGCCTCTTATCGTTTGACAAGTAACGGTTTTGAAGGAGAGTCCGGTTCTACCTGGTTTTCTGTGTCTGCAGATGTGGCGATGCGGGGAGAAGGAGAGATGCGTCCGTCATCTTATTGGTATGAGTCGGCCCTGTTTTATGACAAACTGGTGAAATCGGGTGTCGGTGTGAAAGCTTTGGAACGCGTATTGCAAAAACTCGGACAAAGGAAAGTGGCTTCCGGTAAATATACGATGGTTGTGGACCCCATGAATTCCAGTAATCTGCTTAGCCCGGTATTGAGCGCATTGTATGGTTCTGCGTTGCAGCAAAAGAACTCTTTCCTATTGGATAAACTGAATACGAAAATAGGTGCGGAGTTGTTGAACCTTATGGATGAACCTCACTTGATCGGTGCAAGGGGAGCACGCTATTTCGACAGTGAGGGAGTGGCAACAGAACCGCGTTCTGTGTTTGAAAACGGGGTGCTGAAGACTTACTTTATCGATACCTATAATTCCAAGAAAATGGGAGTGGAGCCTACCGTTAATTCTCCTTCTCTGTTGGTGTTTAAGCCGGGAAGCAAAGACCTGAACGGTTTGGTTGCCGATGTACAGAAAGGTATTTTGGTCACAGGCTTTAACGGAGGTAACTGCAACAGCAGTTCGGGAGATTTCTCGTATGGCATTGAGGGATTCTTGATTGAAAACGGCAAGCTGACCCAGCCAATCAGTGAGATGAATGTGACGGGTAATATGATAACGCTTTGGGCTTCCTTGGCTGCTGTGGGCAATGACGCTCGTATGTCTTCATCCTGGCGTATTCCTTCCTTGGTGTTCGAAGGAGTAGACTTCAGCGGATTGTAACCTGCTAATTTAGCATTAGACTCATATAGGGGTGTAATGGCGATAATATTTTCTCGGCAAGCTCGCCGATAGTGAGTGCCAAATGCCTGCCCGGCAGACGTTTGGCACTACTCATACATTTACCGTTGTTCAGGTAATAGTAGCCGCTGTTGGTACTGAGTTGCTGGTCGGTAAGGGCAATGCTCATTTCCAGTTCCGGATGTTCGGCGGCATATTGTTGCAGTATTTCTTTGGCATTGATGATGCGTGCCATGCCCAGTGGTTGCAGGCCTTCTTGTTCTTCTGCCGGCGGGGCGGATACTTGAATGGACGGGATGTGCAACAGTTTGCAAATACGTTGTAGTAATAATGTACGTATATCGGGTGTCTCCGCAACGATTTCCCCTACGTGCCAAACGCTTCCTGCCGGATATGCAATGGCTAATGCCAAGATTCTGCCACTTTGATTTAGTGTGTAAACATGCCCTTTACTTAGTTGTAAATCAGAAAGAATAACCCGAAAGTCTGTTTCGGTATGTTGGATGCAATAAGGCCGTTCTCTCATTTTCCGGTTTAAGTAACTGTATATGTCTTCCTGATAGTCGTTGGCTTTTTCCAAAACAACCGTTTCGTTGGAGTTGGTCTTGTCCGAAGCGGTAAAGGTGGTGGAGGCATATTTAAATACAGGTGCATAGCCGGTACCGGCATAATAGTCGAATAGCCAGGGCTCTGCCGGAATCAGAGTGGAAACGGCGACTCCGTTCTGTTGCATGCGGGCAAATGCCTGTGATAGAAGTTCGCGCATAGCTCCACGATTCCGGTAGTCGGGATGTGTACAAGCTCCCGACACATAGCCTGTACTGATCTCTTTCCCTCCGAAAGTCATGGGATAGGGCAGTATTTGCAGGGCGGCAATCACCTCCTCACCACTTTGAATGGCGATGTTAACTTCATTGTTGTAGCGCAGGCGGAAGTACATCTCTGTAAATTCGTCGCTGTCGTTAAAACAAAGTTTCCATAACTTCTTTACCTGTTCCCGCATCTTTTCATTCCTCTGTCATCACATTGTATACTTCACTATAACTTAGCGCTTATCCTATCGTATTACCACTTGAAAGCCCCTACCGGCCGTTCCTTTAAGCAAGCCATATACTTTTCAAGGATTATGGCGGGTTGGTAAGATAGTTTTGCTTTTCGTAATCCTTCAATCCCCAAATCCTCTTCCCGGTTGATGTAGATATATTGTTCCGGAATATGGTTGGCAAACTCATAATTAATCATGGCATAAGCACCGTCTATATTGGTATCAGCTTTCTCTACATGCACTCCAAATGTGTTTTGGTTGATAGGCATGCCGAAGGTAAAGGCTGCGATTTTGTCTTCTACATGAAGGATGCCGCCGGTCAGTCCCAATGCATCAAAATTATGAAGAGCGTATATCAGTGCACGACGCTCGTTGCCGGTTCCCTCATGCTGGTCACAGTTATTGGCTTTACACCATTCTGCTTCCAAATCAAGGCACTCTTGAATACGGTCGGCAGTTATCGGGGTGTATTTATAATTATATGTTTTCCTGAATTTGTTGACATGATTCCGCTTTGCCTGGAATTTCTTGCCGGATAGGGTGGCAAGGTCAGAGCGCAGGTATATATAGTCGGCGTAATCTCTGTCTGCTGTGAACTGGAATTTGCCGGGCATAAAAGTTTCTAATTCGGCGCACATTCCGGCGCAGATACCCAACAGGCAAAAGGGTTCGCCTTCCCGGTTGGCATCTTCTATCAGTGCGTTCAGTACCTTGTTTAAATCGCCGTTGCCGATAGGCATCATATATACAAGCTCTCCTTCGGCCCAAAATTTCAATAACAGGAAACCGTCCATAACAGCGAATTTCGTATTATATAAAAAACGCCAACTGCATAAGTTGGAAAATGACAGATCACAGTTCTGTCGTGGGCTATTCAGGGTAAAGGAAGTTATAAGTTCTTTGTCTTCTAGTTCAATATCTTTAAATTGAATCATACGTTATCTCTATTGGTTTAAGAATATAATAACAAAAATAGGATGATTTTGTTAGAGCAGCCCTAACAATCGCAAAATTGTTGGCGTTAATAAAGCTGTGAGAATCCCGTTAAGTGTAAGTCCGAGGCTGGCAAATGCACCGTATTTACTACTGATGTCCATTGCTGCCGATGTACCGACCGCATGTGCGGCAGCTCCCAAGGAGAGACCCTGTGCCATGGGACTTCCGATATGGGTGATTTTCATGGTTTTAAACCCCAATATTCCACCCAGCAGACCTACGCAAACCACTACGGCAGCAGTCAGTGCAGGGATGCCTCCTATCGACTTCGTAACTTCCATGGCTATCGGGGTGGTTACGGATTTGGGGGCTAATGAATAAATAATCTCGTCGGACGCTCCCATTAACTTGGCTATCAGAACTACGGAAATAACTCCTACAATGCATCCCGCCAGTTGTGAAAGCAGAATAGGCAACAACTGTTTCCTGATAGTTTCCAGTTGCAGATACAAAGGTACACCTAATGCGACTACCGCCGGTTTGAGCCAGAATTCAATCAGATATCCTCCTTTATTATATGTGTCGTAACTGATATTCGCCATCTTCAGGAAAATAATAAGTATGGCGATGGTCAGCAGAATGGGATTCAGCAACATGATTCCTGTCTTCTTTTGAAGCAGCTTGGCTAAGAAGAATATCCCGAAAGTGATAGCCAGCAGGAAGAATTCGTTTTCCAGAAAGTTCATTTGATTTTACGCGTTAGTTGGTGAACCCACCCGGTAACAACAAGCACCAATAGAGTGCTGATTAACGATGCGGTGACAATGGGCCAGAATTCGGCGGCAATAATATCAAAATAAAGCATAAGGGCCACACCGGGCGGAATGAAGAAAAAGCCCAGGTTGGCTACTAAAAAATCGGACATCCCCTGCACCCAGTGCAGTTTTATCCAACCTAATTTTAAGAAAAGGGTGAGCAGCAGCATGCCGATGATGCTGGAGGGGAGTTTGATATCCGTTAAGAATACAATCAATTCACCTAAGGCCAGACATCCGAAAAGAATAGCGCATTGACGGATCATAATACCTGATTATTAAATAATACCTACCTAATTGAAAACTAGGAAAACGCTGCAAAGTTAGCTATTTGAAATGAGGAACTATACCGTAAATCATCTGTTAGTGTTAAATATTATAATAATTCTCGTTTGGTATGGAAAAAGGCTTAGAATTGCAATGTGGATATTGCAAAATTGTGTACTTTTGCGCAGTGAATAACACGAACTACCGATTCTTATACACAATTAAAATATCATGCAAAGATTAATTAATGAAATTTTAGAGCGTGCGAAAGCCGATCGCCAACGCATTGTTCTTCCTGAAGGTACGGAAGAACGCACATTGAAAGCTGCCAATCAAATTTTGACAGACGGTATTGCAGACCTCATTCTTTTGGGCAATCCTGCTGAAATCAACGCTTGCGCAACAGAGTGGGGACTTGGTAATATTTCCAAGGCTACTATTATTGATCCGGAGAACAATCCGAAGCAAGAAGAATATGCACAGCTGCTGTTCGAACTGCGTAAGAAAAAAGGCATGACTATTGAAGAAGCCCGCAAATTGGTTACCAATCCGCTTTACTTGGGTTGTTTGATTATCAAGAACGGCGATGCGGACGGTCAGTTGGCAGGCGCCCGCAATACTACCGGTGATGTGCTTCGTCCGGCTTTGCAGATAATCAAGACAGCTCCGGGCATTACTTGTGTCTCTGGTGCGATGTTGCTGTTGACACATGCTCCTGAGTATGGAAAGAACGGTGTTCTGGTAATGGGAGATGTTGCTGTAACTCCGGTTCCTGATGCTTCTCAGCTGGCACAGATCGCTGTTTGTACAGCACGTACGGCTAAGGCTGTTGCAGGCCTTGATCCCAAGGTGGCATTGTTGAGTTTTTCTACGAAGGGTTCTGCAAAACACGAAGTGGTGGACAAAGTGGTGGAAGCCTTGAAAATTGCTAAAGAACTGGCTCCTGACATTGCTATTGACGGTGAATTGCAGGCTGATGCAGCGCTGGTTCCTGAGGTAGGCGCCAGCAAAGCTCCGGGTTCTGCCATTGCAGGCAATGCAAATGTGTTGGTTGTTCCGAGTCTTGAGGTAGGTAATATCTCTTACAAGTTGGTACAGCGTTTGGGACATGCCGATGCGGTTGGTCCGATCTTGCAAGGTATTGCTCGCCCGGTAAACGATTTGTCACGCGGTTGCTCCATCGAAGATGTTTATCGTATGATTGCAATTACTGCAAACCAAGCTATTGCAGCTAAACATAATAAATAATTCAAAATTAATATCATGAAAGTTTTAGTATTGAACTGCGGTAGCTCGTCTATCAAATATAAATTGTTTGATATGGACCATAAAGAGGTTATCGCTCAAGGTGGTATTGAAAAAATAGGTTTGAAAGGCTCTTTCCTGAAGCTGACTTTGCCTAATGGTGAAAAAAAGATTCTGGAAAAAGATATACCGGAGCATACTGTAGGTGTAGAGTTCATCCTGAATACATTGATTAGTCCTGAATATGGTGCAATCAAATCTTTGGATGAAATCAATGCAGTTGGTCACCGCATGGTACATGGTGGTGAGAAGTTCAGTGAATCGGTATTGCTGACGCAGGAAGTGCTGGATGCGTTTACTGCTTGCAATGATTTGGCTCCGCTTCATAATCCTGCCAATTTGAAAGGTGTAAACGCGGTTTCGGCTATTCTGCCTGATGTTCCGCAAATAGGTGTATTTGATACTGCTTTCCACCAGACAATGCCTGATTATGCATACTTGTATGCCGTTCCTTACGAATTGTATGAAAAATATGGCGTCCGTCGTTATGGTTTCCATGGAACTTCTCACCGTTATGTGTCAAAACGTGTTTGTGAGTTTTTGGGCGTGCAACCGGAAGGAAAGAAAATTATTACTTGTCACATTGGTAATGGTGGCTCTATCTCTGCTATCAAAGATGGCAAGTGTGTGGACACCAGCATGGGGCTGACACCGTTGGAAGGATTGATGATGGGTACTCGTAGCGGTGACATCGACGCCGGCGCTGTCACTTTCATCATGGAGAAAGAACATTTGGATGCAAACGGAGTGTCCAACCTTCTGAATAAAAAGAGTGGTGTATTGGGCGTTTCGGGTGTATCCAGCGATATGCGCGAATTGGAAGCGGCTGTTGCTGCCGGTAATCCGAAAGCTATTTTGGCGGAAAAGATGTATTTCTATCGTATAAAGAAATACGTGGGTGCTTATGCTGCTGCTTTGGGCGGTGTGGATATTATCGTATTTACAGGTGGTGTCGGCGAGAACCAATGCAACTGCCGTAGCGAAGTATGCGAAGGGTTGGAATTCATGGGCATCAAAGTAGACCTGAAAAAGAACGAAGTACGTGGTGAAGAAGCCGTAATCTCTGCTGATGACTCTAAGGTTAAAGTAGTGGTTATTCCGACCGATGAAGAACTGATGATTGCTTCGGATACAATGGCTATCTTGAATAAATAACAAAAAGGGCCGGGCCCTTTCTGAATAAAGAGCAGCCATCACCTTGCTTGAAGATTATAGCAAAGGTGATGGCTGCTTTTATATTCTTTGTCTATCTGATGTTTCAGTTCAGCCTATTGAACGTAATCCTTGATGGATGCTCTTTTTGATGAAGCACTTTGATTGTTGATTTGATAAAATCGTTATTGCTGCATTGATATATGTCAACAAATTGCTGCGGATTCCGGTCTACTAAGGGAAACCAACTGCTTTGTATCTGAACAACAATTTTGTGTCCCTTCTTAAATGTATGTGCTATGTCGTTCATGGAAAAGCAGATACGAGTGGGGTGATTGGGAGTAAAGGCTTCAGGATGTTCGAAGCTATTCCTGTATCTTCCTCTCATTACTTCTCCCCGTATTAGCATTTGATATCCGTTCATTAGATAGGTGTGCTTTTGAGACGGATTTTGATAATCATCAGGATATTCATCTATAATCTTAACCACGAAATCTGCATCTGTTGTAGTTATGGCAACTTCTAGCTCGGCTTTAATGGCGCCGCCTAGGGTAATGTTTTCTTTTAGCGGTTCGGTCTTAAAAGATAATACATCTGGGCGGCGTTCGGAAAAACGCTGGTCGTCTGTCATATATTCTTTAGGGCGGGTATATGTAGTCTTGTCTGTATATGGTACGGGCTTATCAGGGTCTGATATATACTCTGAATAAGATTCCTTTTTTTCTGGAGGACACATGTTTAATGTTCCGTTTTCGCCCAAATAGAATGAAAGGGGGTGTGTGCCTGTTGGTGGCCATGCATGGAATTGCTTCCACTCGTTTTTTCCGGAGAAGAAAACGGTTGCCTTTTGTGATGTGGGAGTGGAGTTTCCTGTATTGTTCAAGTGGTATTGTAGGAAAGGATATTCTATATTATTACGGTAATATAGAACTGTTTGAGAACCGAAATCTATATTGCCGAGGTTGCTCTGGCCTTTACCATTCCAAGCGCCATGATGCCATGGTCCCATAATAATTTCCAAATCGGTTTGAGGGCTTTGCTTGCGAATAGCCTTGTATAACTCCCAGGCTCCATAGCAATCTTCTGCGTCGAATAGACCTCCCACTATTAATACAGCGGGATCAATATCGTAACAGGAACGACGGCTGTCCCGTTCTTGCCACCATTGGTCATAATTTGGATGTTCCATCAATTCTTTCCAATAGGTGATGCTGTCACCTGCAATGCGGGTTAAGTCTTTCAGACTGCCGACATTCAGAAAAAAAGAGTATTCATCTGTTAGGTAGTAGGGCTTGGCTGGTGGCAGGTTGTCGGTCGGGGTGGGGCGCGGGCGATTGACTGAAGTGGCAAATCTGAAACCGTCGCAAAGCATAAATGCGCCGTTGTGGTGATAGTCATCCCCCATGAACCAGTCGGTGACAGGGGCTTGGGGGACTACGGCTTTGATTGCCGGATGCTTACTCAGTGCCCCCATGAGTGCATAAAATCCTGAATACGAGGAGCCGATAATACCTATATTTCCGTTGTTGTGTGTATGGGATAACAACCATTCGGCTGTATCATATACATCACTGGCTTCATCTGTGTCATCCTGTTTGGTTTTATTGCGGATGAACGGGCGTACATTGATGAACTCACCTTCGCTCTTCCAACGTCCTCGCACGTCCTGTATTACAAAAATATATTTTTCGTGGGCATACTTTTTCCATATGCCCCATAGCTTGTTGTTAAACTTCTTTCCGTAGGGTGATGCCTTGTAGGGCGTCCGGGTCATTAATATAGGTGCTTTTTGGGTTTGCTGGAGTGGTTCGTATATTGCGGTGTATAAGCATATGCCGTCTCGCATGGGAATCATAACTTCTTTTTTATGGTAGTTCTCGGTTATCCAAGCTTCAGTTATCTCTTGTGCCGATAGATTAAGTGATAGCCAGATATAAAACAGGGTAAAGCATAAGGCCTTACCCTGTTGATTTATTGAATGGATCATGATATTAGATGTAATATATGCTATATTAAACAATGATAAGCTCTATCCCGATTTCTTCGATAGACTGTGCCATTGCTTTGGATATTCCAGAATCTGTGATGATGACGTCTACCCGGTTGAGGTCACAAATCTTGCCGAAGCCTCTCCGTCCGAATTTTGAGGAATCAGCCAATATGATTGTACGCAGGGAAGCTTCTATCATTTTCTTGTTTAGATTGGCTTCTGCGATATTTGAGTTGGTGATTCCATGTTCCAAGTCAATTCCGTCTACTCCCAAAAAAAGTTTGGAGCAGGTGATTTGTTCAAAAAGTTGTGAAGTATAATCGCCAATTACAGAACAAGAATTTTTTCTGACTGTACCTCCTAATTGGATAACTTCTATGTTATTGACTGCATTCAGCAATATGGCTGTTTTTAAAGAGGCAGTCACTACGATTAAATGTTCTATCGGAGTCAGTTGCTCTGCAAGCATGTGGACGGTTGATCCTGAAGCTATAATAATAGAGTCGTTTTTCTCTATTAGTTTAGCCGCAGCTATTGCGATTCTTTTCTTTTCGTTTGTTTGCAGCTTTTCTTTCTCCTGAACATTGATCTCCGGAGTCACGGGATTAATGGGGCTTGCACTTCCATGAGTGCGGTAAAGCAGTTTCTTCTCTTCTAAATATTTTAGATCTTTTCGAATGGTAACGGGAGTGACCTCCAGGTCTTTAGCGATATCATTTACTTTGATAAAGCCATTCCTGTTTAAACATTCAAGGATATACTTATGTCTTTCTGCTATACTTGTCATTTGAAATTCTATTTTTTACAAAGGTAAACTAAATCTTAATAAATAACAAATGAAAGTTGTAAAAGTTTCATTATATAATGTAAGTTTCTACTTATCTCTTTTTTATTTCTAAAAACGAAAAAATATTTGCTTTTTTTGTTGCGGTGTATTTCTTTTTATGTATTTTTGCAGTGTTATTTCTTTCTATTCGTTTCGTGTTTTCGAAAAGTGAATATTAAACAAAAGAAAACGAAATAATCTGCTTGTCCATGAAAGTATGCTAAAACAGAGAAATAGGAAAGCTGGATGTGATATTTATCATTAAGCATTTTATTACGTTACCTGTGTGGTGAGTAAGATTTGAATAATGAGTGATTTGTTTAATGTGGAATTTAAAAAAAAATAGTACCATGAAAAACTATGCAAAGCTATTTAAAACGTCAATGGCTCTCCTTATGCTGGGAGGCCTGTTGGTGGCACCGGATTTGTCTGCACAGAATAAACTGAACACACTGAAATTTGATAAAACATCTCAGCTGAGAGACTTTTTTAGCTATAAAGGAGACGGAACGATACTGGTTAGCGGTCATCGTGGAGGATACGAGGTGGGTTATGCGGAGAACTGTATAGAAGGGCTGGAGAATGTTCTTACCCAAATGCCCGCTTTCTTTGAAATAGATCCTCGCCTGACTAAAGACAGTGTGATTGTACTAATGCACGATGCAACTTTGGATCGTACTACCACAGGGAAAGGTAAGGTAAAAGACTATACATGGGAGGAACTTCAGTCGCTTCGTTTGAAAGATCATTCCGGCAAAGTGACAGATTGCCGTATTCCGACTTTAGAAGAAGTTATTGTTTGGAGTAAAGGTAAAACAATTATCAATTTAGATAAAAAGGATGTTCCGCTGTCTATGATCGCAGCTTTGATAAAAAAGCATAGAGCAGAAAAACATGTAATGCTGACAGTGCATACAGGTGCACAGGCGAGGTACTATTACGACCGTTTTCCTGATATTATGATGTCTGTCTTTGCTCGCAACATGAAAGAGTTTGAAGATATATCAATTTCGGGTGTACCTTGGGAAAACATGATTGCTTATGTTGGCCGCACTTTAACTCCGGAGAATAGTAAAATATGCGAAATGCTTCATGCGCATGGAGTGCGTTGTATGATTAGTGTAGCACCTACGCATGACAAACTGCCTACTGTTGAAGAACGTGCGGCAAAATATAAGGAGGAGATTGACAAGAGGCCGGATATTATAGAATCGGATATACCGACGGAAGTGTGGAAGGTCTTCACTCTCGGTAATTGATTTGTCTTCCGGAAATGAATATCCCGGAGTTTGTGATAAAAATAACCTAATGGATAATTTAATAATAAGGAAATTATAAATATGTCAAGAATTGAAGATGCCTTGAAGGCTGCGAATGAGACTTGTGCTCTTCGTATAGGTAGTGAAGTGTTAAATGAGGTCGCTGTTATGTTTAAAGAGCAGTTTCCCGGGAAAAGGGCGGTAGTCGTTGCTGATGAAACAACTTGGGATGTTGCTGGTAAAAAAGTGGAAGAAGAATTGAAAAAGGCAGGGGTGAGGTTGCAACCGGCATTCATCTTTACACAGCCGGACCTGTATGCTGAATATTCTTATATCGATCTTTTGGTCGAATCGTTGAAAGAGCATGACGCAATACCGGTAGCGGTAGGTTCTGGAACAATCAATGATTTGACAAAACTTTCCTCTCATCTGACAGGCAGGAGATATATGTGTGTAGCCACTGCGGCTTCTATGGATGGTTATACGGCATTTGGAGCGTCGATTACGGCGGAGGGTGCCAAACAAACGTTTAGTTGTCCGGCTCCTTTGGCTGTTTTGGCCGATACGAACATCATTAGAAAAGCTCCCGGCGTTATGACAGCTTCCGGGTATGCGGATTTATTTGCAAAAGTTACAGCAGGAGCTGACTGGATACTGGCTGATTGGATGGGTGTTGAGAAAATAGATGAGACTGCTTGGAGTATTGTTCAGGATGGTCTGCATGATGCTTTGGCAAATCCGGAGGGCGCTGCTGCAGGTGATGATGAGGCTATATCGCAACTGATTGAGGGGCTTATGCTGGGAGGTTTTGCTATGCAGTGGTCTAAATCAAGTCGGCCTGCTTCCGGTGCAGAGCACCAGTTTAGCCATCTTTGGAATATGGAACACCATTTGAATAATGGCGAACATATATCTCATGGATTTCAAGTCAGTATAGGAATGTTGGCTGTTACGGCATTCTATGAACAGGTTCTGAGGACCCCTTTGGAAAACTTGGATGTCGAAGCCTGTTGTGCAGCATGGCCGACTCCGGAGGAATTGAAGAAAGCTGCGCTCGAAATGTTTGTAGGAACTGATTTTCCGAATATCGGAGTACAGGAAACGAAAGCTAAGTACGTGACACGTGAAGAATTGGCCGTTCAGTTGCAGCAGTTGAAAGAATATTGGCCGAAAATTCGGGAACGCCTACTTGCACAGTTGCTTCCTTATAAAGAAGTAAAACGGCGCTTGGAGTTGGTTGGGGCTCCTACGGAACCGGAACAAATTGGTATTACGAGAAAGCGTTTGCGCGATACGTTTATTCGTGCGCAATTTATCCGTCGCCGTTTTACTGTGCTTGATCTTGCTGTGCGTAGCGGTTATATGAAGCAATGGTTGGACGGTTTGTTCGGCAAAGGAAAGATTTGGGAGATAACGGAATAAAATACGAAAGAACATGAAACAGGAGGGAATGACGCCTGAGGTGGCAAAGAAGTTTAAGTACTGGCAAACACGAACTATTATAGCAAGCATGATAGGCTATGCTTTGTTTTATTTTGTTCGTAAGAATCTAAGTATAGCGATGCCTGCCATGCAGGAAGATTTAGGCATTACAAAAGGAGATTTGGGATTATTCCTGACACTACATGGGTTGCTGTATGGGGTTTCAAAGTTCGCTAACGGTTTTATTGGCGATCGTGTGAATGCACGCTATTTTATGGTGACAGGATTGGTACTTTCCGCCGTTTGTAATATTTTGTTTGGATTTAGTTCTGCGGTGCTTGTATTTGGCATCGTTTGGATGCTGAACGGCTGGTTTCAAGGGATGGGTTTTCCGCCTTGTGCTCGTTTGCTGACTCACTGGATTCCTCCTACGCAACTTGCAACCAAAATGTCCATATGGAATACTTCACATTCTATTGGTGCCGGCTTGGTGGTGATAGTATGCGGATATATTGTTAGCCTTGGGTGGCGTTGGTGCTTTTGGTTTCCTTCCATTATTGCTTTGGTAGGTGCGGTGGGACTTTGGTTTGCTCTGCGCGACACCCCTCGTTCTGTGGGCTTGCCGGAACTTAATCAAAAGGGAGCCGGCGAAGCTAAGGAAGAATCTTCCAAGGAGTTTAAGGCTTTTGTACGGAAACATGTTTTTGGAAACCCCACTATTTGGGTATTAGCCTTTGCTAATTTCTTTGTGTATATTGTCCGTTACGCTGTGCTCGATTGGGGACCTACCCTTTTAGGAGAATGGAAAGGCATCTCCATTCAACATGCCGGCTGGATGGTCGCTGCCTTTGAAATCTCCGGTATTTTGGGGATGTTGACGGCAGGTTGGGCGACAGACCGCTTCTTTGGCGGACGCGGACCACGAGTTTGCGTGCTTTGTATGGCTTTGGCTACGGTGTTTATAGCTTTATTTTGGGGATTACAAGAACCTTCGATGTGGTTGGCTACATGTTTGCTCGGAGCTGCCGGATTCTGCATTTATGGTCCTCAGGCACTCGTTGGTATTGCTGCAGCCAATATAGCTACCAAAAAGGCGGCGGCTACGGCCGTTGGCTTTACAGGGTTGTTTGGTTATGCCAGTACGTTGGTTTCAGGTTGGGGATTAGGACTTTTGGCTCAACATTATGGTTGGGATGTAGCGGTCGGTGCGTTGATCTTAATAGCAGTTGTTGGTACTCTTATTTTTATGGCTGCATGGACAGCTAAAGCGAATGGATATGATGAAGGTAATTGAAGGGATTGAAAAATGGATATAAATGAAATAATATTGGAAAAGGTTCGCCGAGTGAAGCATGTAGCTTTAGATATGGATGGAACTATTTATAATGGAGGGACGCTTTTCCCTTTTACGATTGGTTTTTTGGATAAAATGAAGGAGTTGGGTATTGGCTATTCGTTTTTGACTAATAATCCTTCGAGAAGTACTAACGATTATTTGAAGCATTTGAATGACATGGGAATTAAGGCTTCAAAAGATGAGTTCTATACGTCGGCTCAGGCTACAATCGATTATCTCCGGTTGTATCGTCCTGATTGTAAGCGGCTTTTCATTTTGGGGACTCCAAGCATGATAAAAGAGTTTGAGGAGGCTGGGTTTGAATCTACAATGGACGATGCAAATGATGAGCCGGATGCTGTTGTTGTAGGATTTGATATGTCTTTGGTATATTCGCGCTTGTGTCGTGCTGCGTGGTGGATTAATCAGAAGAAGCTTTATCTTGCGACTAACCCGGACCGGATATGTCCGACTGATAAATCTTTGGTGCTGGTTGATTGTGGGTCTATTTGTTCAAGTTTGGAGCATGCCACCGGGCGAAAACCGGATATGATTATCGGAAAGCCTGATCCTCGAATGTTGAACGGTATCATGGAACGTCATAATCTGCAAGCTGAACAAATAGCTATGGTTGGTGATCGGATTTATACGGATATTCTTATGGCACAGCGGGCAAGCGCTCTGTCGGTGTTGGTTCTTTCAGGAGAGACAACGTATAAGGAGGCTGCGGCTCTTCAGCCTAATCCGGATTTGATTATGCGCGATTTGGCGGAATTTCAGGAAATGATTTTATTAGCACATAGTACGTTTTAATATATGAGGGTAAAAGTTTTTTTTTGCGTATTATTTTTCTCGATAACAGGTAAATACGGTTTGTTACAGGCGGTTCAACCGCCTGTAACTTTTTTATTTAAGGCCTTGCAGATGAATATCTGGATGGGTGGTTCTAAGGTGGATGGGGCGGTTGGTATGATTGTCGATGAAATCATTCATTCGGATGCGGATATCATCTTTCTTAATGAACTGCGGGATTATCGGGGAGAGAATTTTATTTCTTATATGGTAAAGGAACTGAACCGGCGTGGTTATACTTTTTATGGGAAGAACAGTTCTTTGTCAGTAGGAGTGCTGTCGCGCTTTCCGATTGATGAGCAGGAAACAGTCTATCCGCGTGTAAAAGGAGAAAAAGGTGCAATTTTGCGTGTATTGCTTACTGTTGCCGGTAGAAAAGTAGCGGTATATGCCGCTCATCTGGATTATCGGCATTATGCCTGTTATCTACCTAGGGGATATAGCGGGAGTGATTGGAAAAAGATAGCTAAGCCTGTGTTGAATGAGGAGGATATCCTTGCAATGAATGGAAAGAGTGACCGGAAGAAAGCGGTTGAAGTTTTTTTGCAGCGAGTACGGTTGGACATTGAACAGAAACACACCATTCTACTAGCAGGTGACTTCAATGAACCGTCTCATTTGGATTGGAAAGAAGATACGAAAAAGTTGTGGGGACATAATGGGGTAATAGTGAATTGGGACTGTTCCCGTATGCTCTATGAGGCAGGTTTCAGGGATGCTTATCGTTCGGTTTATCCTAATCCCGTTACTCATCCGGGCTTTACGTATCCTGCCGGAAACAAATGTGCACCTGTGGCTAAATTGACGTGGGCGCCTGAGGCTGATGAACGAGAACGAATTGATTTTATTTATTATTACCCTTCCCCGTTTTTGGTTCCGGAAGAAGCTTGGATTGTAGGGCCTGTACATTCTGTTGTGAAAGGAAAAATGAAAAAGGAGAGGAGTTCGGATTGTTTTATTCGCCCTAAGAGAGGGTGGCCCACAGATCATAAAGCTGTGATGCTCTCTTTTCGCGTTTCTGGACTACATTCGGAAAATCCTTGCAATATGAATTGAAAAAACATGGAGGTGTGTTAAAATAGAACTCGGCTATCATTCTAAACAACAGAATGATAGCCGAATTCTATTTTGATATAATCCTGTGTAAGACCTTTTTCCCCATTAATGTTATTTGGTCCTTATTTTACATAAGATAGCTGAAGTAGCGGGCATTTGAAGGCGTGTTTCTCCTTTTTTTGTTTTAATCCGATAGCTGGAAGTCGTTCCTGCTAACCATTCAATCTTTGAATTGTCCGGCAGGTTGACGGCTGTCTCCGCTTTTTGCCCGCTGGGGTTTAACGCGATGAAATATTGTTCATCGCCTATCCATCTCATGTATGCAAAAGGGTATGGCTGTTCTATGTCGCTAATAGCTTTCCAGTCGCCTCTTGTGCCAATCGCTGGTATGTTCTTTCTGACTTCTAGTAGAGTGCGTACATAATTCAAGATGGAAGTACGGTCGTTTTCTTGCGAGGCTACATTGGGGTAATTGTCGGCAGGGTCTATCGGCAAATAGATTTGGTTGGATGGTGCGGATGAAAATCCGGCGTTTAATCCTGTTTCCCATTGCATGGGAGTGCGACAACTGCTTCTGTTGCGTGCGCTCTTACTCCCTTCTTTGTAAGGGGCTTCTTCCAGGTTTCTCATACCTATTTCCTCACCATAGTATATGATAGGTGGCCAAGGCATCGTGAGAAAGAGAGTTAATGCTACTTTGAGTTCTTCCGGTGTGTTGCGTTGCAGGCGGTTCAGACGCCATATATCATGGCTGCATGTAGGCATGGTGGCATATCCCAGGTTTCTGGTTGCTTGATATTCTTTGCCATAATTAGTTACAAACTCTTTGATTTGTCCATTGCCGGATTTGTCGAAGTAGCAGTTGTTTGGTTTTCCTTTGTCGTCTGTGTTGCAGACAAGGTTTCGGTATATTTTCACTCCGTTGTGAATAATAAGATCAATGTTGAATCCAGCTTTGATAGCTTCATGCGGCATACTCCATTCCGACATCATGATTCCTTCCGGATATTTCTTGTTGAACCAGCTTAGGATCTCGTCCCACAATTGCATGGTGGCTGTGTGGTTGCGGTCATCGCGTTTGATGAGGCTTTGTGCCATGTCTACGCGGAATCCGTCTACTCCTTTGTTCATCCAGAAAGCAATGATATTTTTCAGTTCGCGGCGGACAGCTTGTGGTCCGGGAGCATTGACGGACTGTTCCCAGGGATGGTTGGGATCGGGTTGGGCAAATCCGTAATTCAGTGCAGGTTGGCAGTCAAAGAAGTTTTTCATATAGTATCCGTTGCGTGCTGCGTCTGGTGCGTCTACGTACTTTTGGGGTTTTTGTTTTTTGTCGGTTGTCCAAATGTAGTAATCACTATGTTGCAGGTTGGTATCAGTCTGCTTGGACTGTAAAAACCATGGATGCTTATCCGAGGTATGTCCAGCCACAAGGTCCAGACAAACTCGGATACCTTTGGAGTGTGCTGTCTGGATAAGTGCTGTCAATGTTTCGTTTTGACCAAACCGGGGATCAATACGGTAAAAGTCAGTGATGTCGTATCCGCCGTCCTTGAATTCGGAAGAGAAAATAGGGCTGAGCCAAATGGTGTTTACTCCGATTGAACGGATATAATCCAGTCTGGAGTGAATTCCTTTCAGATCTCCGATGCCATTTCCGTCACTGTCTTGAAAGCTGCTGGGATATATATGGTATATAACTGCGTCTTTTAGCCATTCGGGACCTTTCTGCGAGAAAGCTTCAGTAGATAAAATAAAGCATAATAGTAAAAATAATGTTTCTTTTGCTTTCATATCATTTCGATTGTTGATGATTTATATACCGCAAATATAATAATTTGTGGAAGATAGGGCAGATAAATACTCTTTGAAATTATGACTTTTAACTTTTATTGGACGTCTCTCTTGTTGCGTTTAGCTTTGCTTTTAATGATTTTGTATTGCGTTTGTGTTTCATTTGCGTTTCTTTTTCTTTAATATTTATTCTTATTTTGCATTTTTCTTTCGTTTTCTTGCTATTATTTTCGTTTTTTATTTGCTGTATTATTTTTTATATTTATATTTGTCGCGGAAAGTTATCTAAATGAATATGACGACAGATTAAATTTCGTTTATAAATATCTGATATTAATTATTATAATATATAAGACTATGAAAACATTATGCAGTATGGCACTTAAGACAGTGCTACTTTGTGCTTGCTTCTCTTCTGTGTTATTTGCTTGTGAAGATGGTGAGACGGTTGAACCTACTGAAAAAAAGCCTTTGGTTTTTAATGAGCCGTATTTTGAGAAACTTTCGAAACCTCTTTCCGAAGATTTGATTTACAGTAAAGGTGTATCTTTGAAAAGAAACGCTGTAATTCAAAGCATGGATATTGCCAAGAACGGTGATATTTATTATGTGCAGATAGCGGGAAGCAGCCAGCATCAGTTGAATGTGTTGCGTGGAGCGCCTAATGCTACCAATCCTTCGGAATGTATGGTATTTGAGTTCTTTGGACATGGAACGAACATGGCCGTTGAAGAAGCTGCCGACGGAACTTATATTTGGTTAGGGAGTCATGGCAATAAGGGGAGTGACAAAAGTTATGGCGGTTCGCAGACGATATGCCGCGTGAAGTATGAACCGGGAACAAGTGTACAGCTTGCCGGAGGTGATGTATTCCATCTGAAAGGTACCCGTAATATACATCCTGCAATTAATGTGGAGAAAGATTTGCTGGGAGTACAATATTCCAAGAAGGTGTCGGGGGTTAATACGCGTGTTTTTGTAGCTTATCGTTTGAGTGAAGCTATGAAGCTGGCTCCGGTGGATGTCGTGCTGGAACCTCTGAAGTATGGCGGTGAAGATGAGGCTACTCCTGAGAAAACAGTGACGTTGACTGTCAAGGCGAGAGAGCTTTCTCAGCTTCAGCCTCTTTATCAATTTGCGGTTTCCGACGGACATGGAGGAAGTGTAGGCGAGTTGGCTTTTCAGGGTTATGATATTGATGAGCAATTCGTCTACTATTATGAGGGTATGGGATATCTTGAAGCCGATCCTTCAAAGGCTTATGTAAGTGTATTGGATAAAAACGGCCTTCTTTCTGCACGAAAGGAAGTGGCTGCTGTTGCAGATGCCGAGAAACTGAATGAATTCGGAATGACCGATCGTGGGTATATGGAAGCGGAAGGTATCAAAGTGAAGAATGGCACGCTGTACTTGGGTTTTGCATCGAGAAAAATGGAAGGAAAGGATGATAAGCGCCTGGCGAATATTTTGATTTATCGCAATAAATGATTCTGGTTTTAAAAGTGAAGATAATTTTCAAAAGATAAATACTATGAAACAATTCTTTTTTATGTTGCTTCTGTTGGGAGCCGTCTTTGCAGGATGTAATGATGATGTGACTCCTCCGATTCCTGTGATTAAGGAGTTTGAGCTTACAGTGTTGGATAAGGCGGATGTACCCATATCCAAAGCAGTGGTAAATGTTTTTATGAGCCATAAACCGGATGTACTGGTTATGAGTAAAAATACGGATATTTTTGGTAAGGTACACTTCTTGAACCTCAAGCCGGGAAACTATATTTTTACGGCGATGATGGGTGAGACGGAAATATTGAAGACTGATGTGGTAGTGGACGACGACAACGCTCTAAATGTCGCTACGATGAAAGCTGGCAATTATGAAATGACGGTGGCCGACTATACGGTCATTGTGAAATCGGATAGAGGTGCTGCTATCTCCGGACGTAAGGTAGATTTGTTGACCAAAGAGGACCAGGTTGTTTATAAGTCGGGATTGACGGATGAGAAAGGTGAAATGCTTTTTACTAAAATACCTTTGGATGATTATTTGATTAAAGTATATGACGAAATGAATGAGGTGGCAGTACAGACAGAGGCTGTCTCTGTTGTTGAAGATGTTACCAAGAATACATCCAATGTGGAGATTGTGAAGCTGATACATCATTCGGATATTGTTATTACGGGATTCCTTGTGGATCCGAAAGGAGCGGATTCTCCAAAACCGGGGACTGTGTCAGGCGGTGGTTTCGCTCATAAAGGCGGTTATGAGTATGTTCAACTGCTGGCATTGAAAGATATTAATTTTGATGAGACTCCGTATTGTGTCATTACGGGTATGAATGCTACGAATCCGGCTGATAAAACTTATCCTGCCGCCTTGGATGGCTGGGTAGAGTCGAAAGGACAGAATACATACACTACCTATCAGATGAATCTTGCATCCGGTAGTGTAAAGAAAGGACAATTCTTCTATGTAGGTGGAGCAAGCTATATGATTGCAAGCTATTATGACGATTGGGGAAGCCCTATGATAGAGAAGGATAGATGGTGGGCATACGATTTCTATTATAAGAGAGGTAGCAACGATAATGGAGCGGCAAAAGGTGGTAAAGGTATATTCAATAATTTTAATTCCGATAAAAAGACGAATGTGCCCGATGGAATAGCAGTGTTTAAAGGAGTGGATATCGATAAGAATACAGTACCTCAAGATGTTGTATTCTATGGTGGCGAGTCTCCCATCAGAAAAGAAGACCGTTATCTGATTACTGACAATGATCTGTATCGTACTGTAAACTCCAAAGGTGAGCCGCAACCTTATTTTGGCGATGGAACAAACACTTGGTTTGCCAAGCAAGGACATAATGATGACGGATGTTACATCATGATGGGCGGAGAAGTTACCACAACCGAATGGCTGAAACCTCGTGTTGGCAAATTGTATAAACTGAACGTGAAAGGTGGTCCTGAAAGTGTAAGTGTAAGTGATATTGAAGCTGCTGAAGGAGTAACTGTATTTGTTGATAAATAAATCTGATAATATGAAAACAATAAATGTGAATAAAACTTGCCGTATAGCGGTGTTCTCATTGGCGTGCTGTCTGGCTGCACCTTCATGGGCCGATGATTTGAATCGGGATGAATTGGGTGTCCGTTATGAATCACAAACTGTGATGCAGAAAGAATTGGTAAAGGGGTGTGTGCGCGACCAGAATGGCGAACCGTTGATCGGCGTAACTGTAAGAGTGCAGGGAACCTCACAAGGTACCATTACCGATATTGACGGAAATTATAGTCTGGCATTGCCAAGCAAACAGACCAAACTGGAATTCTCTTTTATAGGTTATAATACAGTGGTACTTACACCGGGCAGCCGGAAGTCTTTGGATGTTACTCTTAAAGAGGATGTCAAGGCTTTGGATGAAGTGGTGGTTGTGGGATATGGTACTATGAAGAAACGAGACTTGGTAGGTGCGGTAGACCATATTAATTCCGAAGCATTGGAAGGACGTTCAACTCCGTCATTGACACGTAGCTTGCAAGGGCAGATTCCGAACTTGAACATATCCATGCGTGACGGTAAGCCCGACCGTGGAGCGTCTTATAATATTCGCGGTACAACCTCTATTGGTGCAGGTGGAGAAGCCCTGATTTTAATAGACGGTGTGGAAGGTGACCCGAATTCAGTAAATCCGCAAGATATAGAGAGCGTTTCTGTTCTGAAAGATGCCTCTTCGGCTGCAGTATATGGTGCTCGCGGTACTTTTGGTGTGGTATTGATCACCACCAAGAATGCGCAGAAAGGTGGCGTGAAAGTGAATTATAATGGTAGTTTCTCTTTCAGCCAGCGTACAGTGGAGCCTGATTTGGTGACAAACGGATTGCAGTGGACAGACGACTTTGTAGAAGCCTTTGTAAACAATAAAGGAACTATGCCTACTTCTATCAATAATATATTTCCTTATACACCGGAGTGGCACGAAGAATTGCGTCGCCACGATGCGAATCCTGACCTGCCCAAAGTGCAGATAAACGAGAATACCGGACAGTATGAGTACTTTGGAAATACGGATTGGGACAAACTTCTCTATAAAGACGTGACAGCCGGGACAGACCACTCAATGAGTATCACAGGTGGAAATGATATAGCCAACTTCTATGTGTCGGGCCGTTTTTTCTCACAGGATGGTATCTACCGTGCCAATACAGATGATTACCAGCGTGGAAACTTTCGTGCGAAAGGCTCTATAAAAATCAAGCCTTGGCTGAGCATCGATAATAACTTTGATATGATGCACAAGACGTATCATTATCCTTTGATTTCGTATGATCAGACTTTGAATATCCAGCGTAATATGGAACAGCAGGGCTTTCCGATGGCTGTAATGTATAATCCCGACGGAAGCCTGACGTACAGTGCTGTTTATTGTGCTGTGGGAGATTTCTATAACGAAAGCTCTTATCAGGACCAGACAACACTGCAATATAAGAATACTTTTGGAGTAAACATTACTCCTATTAAAGATGTGCTGAAGTTCCGCGGAGATTTTACTTATGTCAATACGGCTTATAAGCGTAATCGTGTTTTGAATTATGTTCCTTACAGCACCGGTCCCGAACAGTTTGCGGAAAAGGGCAAGAGCATTATGATGGATAATAAAGATGAAACCCGTTACATGGCAGCCAACCTTAATGGTACTTGGACTCCGAAACTGGGAAAAAATCATGCTTTATCCGTAATGGGAGGCTGGAACCTGGAGACGTCGAATAAAGATACCTTTTATTCGGAAAGAGACGGTTTCCTTTTCCCCGACAGACCGAATTATGATTTGATGGACGGTTTGAACTATAAACTGGAACAAGGTGACAAGAACTGGTCTTATGTAGGTGTGTTCTATCGTTTGAACTATGGATACAAAGGACGTTATCTTATTGAAACAAGCGGACGTTATGACGGTTCGTCCAAATTCCCTGTTAATGAGATGTGGGGCTTCTTCCCTTCTGCTTCGGCGGCATGGCGTATCTCGGAAGAAAAGTTCATGGAGGGTACTCGTTCCTGGCTCGATAATCTGAAGTTGAGATTCTCAGTCGGTACATTGGGTAATGGTAATGTAGATCCCTATAAATTCCTACCCACCATGAGTATTGATAAAACCGGCGTGATTGTAGGCGACGGGCAAGTGAATTATACAAGTTATCCGGGATTGATTCCCAATAATCTGACTTGGGAAAAGGTTACCACATACGATGTGGGTGTAGACGTGGATATGTTTAAAAACCGCCTGACGATAGGATTCGATTGGTACCGCCGTAATACGACTGATATGTATACGGTAGGACCTACGCTTCCGGAAGTGTTGGGTACTACTCAACCCAAAGGCAACTATGCCGATCTGAAAACAAAAGGCTGGGAATTGACCCTTTCATGGAGAGATAATTTCAAACTGGCAGGCAGTGATTTCCATTATGGAGTGAAGTTCATGCTATGGGATAGCCAAAGCTGGATTACCAAATATAACAATGCTACCGGCAAGTTGAGTGATTACTATGAAGGTTACCGCATTGGTGACATTTGGGGATACAACATCGAAGGTTTGTTCACCAGTTATGATGAAATAGCCAACCATGCCGACCAGGATTATATGAAGATTTCCGACTCTAAGATATGGCAACCCGGTGACTTGAAGTTTGCCGATTTGAATGGAGACGGTAAAATTGACAAGGGTGCGCAAACGTTGAGCGATCATGGTGACTTGGTTATTGTCGGCAATGAGGAAGAACGTTATCATTACGGTTTCAATTTGAATGTAGGTTGGAAGGGTATCGGCATTTCCGCTTTCTTCCAAGGCGTAGGAAAAAGAGATTGGTATCCGGGACAGGAAACAGGATTCTTCTGGGGCAAGTACAACCGCCCTTACGGCTACTCACTGAAGATGCATGAGAACCGTTGGACGGAGGAGAATCCTAACCCCAACGCTTATTGGCCCCGTTTGGTGGGATATTCTTCTGAAAATGGCGGACGCCCGATGGGAACGCCGAATAACCGCTATATGCAGGATGCTTCTTACTTGCGTCTGAAAGCGCTGACCGTTGATTATTCATTGCCGCAGGCATGGGTGTCTAAGTTAGGACTGACCGGATTGAAGATTTATTTCACCGGCGAAAATCTCTTCACATTCTCCAATGTATGTGAGAATTTCGACCCTGAAGTGATCAAGGGCGGTGATGTCGATTTGAAAGACCGTAAAGGTGAGGAACAGGGATATAGTTATCCGATGCTGAAAACGTATACGGTAGGATTGAATGTTTCATTCTAAAAAAAAGAAGGAAGATTATGAAAAAAATATATTTATATGCAATGGCATTGGGGCTGATGTTCGCGTCGTGCGAGGATTTCTTGACCGAATATCCCAAAAATAAGATAACGCCTGACGATTTCTTTAAGACAGAGCGCGAGATTAGTCTTTATGCAAATTCTTTTTATGAAAAAGACATGCCGGGAGTCGGCGTGGCTACCGGAGACGGTGTGTCCGATATTATGGAGGTGGTTTCGGTCAGTTCGTATCTGAGCTCGGGTTATGGGCCCGACAATCAAGGCGGATGGAGCTGGAGTGACTTACGAAATATCAACTATTTCATTGACCGTCTGAAGCAATCGCCGGTAAGTGACGATATCAAGAACAAATATATGGGATTGGCTAAGTTCTGGCGTGCCAAATTCTATTTCGAGAAAGTGAAAACTTTCGGTGGAGTTCCTTATTACGACTATTGCCTGGAACCTGACGATGAGGCACTGTATAAACCTCGTGACTCAAGAGAGTTCGTAATGGACAAGGTCTTGAATGACCTGAATGAAGCTGTAAAATACCTCACTGACAAAAAAGATGAGACTTGTACAACAGTCACCCGATACGTAGCATTGGCAATGAAGGCGCGCGTATGCTTACATGAAGGTACATTCCGTAAATATCATACGGAAATGAATTTGCCGGATGCGGACAAATGGATCAGGGAGGCGGCTTCGGCTGCAGAGGAGTTGATAAATTCCAAGCAATACAAACTGTTGAACACCGGTGAGGCTGAAAAGGATTACCGCAAATTGTTTACGGCGGAGAACAGAACAGGTGTACGCTCCATTTTGGATGAGACTATTTGGGCACAGGTGTATGATGCCGAATTTCGTCGTTGGCATGATGTGACATGGAAGTACAATTCCGCTACGGCAGGTTCCCGCTGGTCGTTGACCCGTTCATTCGTTAACACTTATTTGATGAGGGACGGTAGCCGTTTTACGGACAAAGCCGGTTATGAGACGATGACTTTCCCACAGGAAGTGAAAGATCGTGATTGCCGTTTGAAGCAGACGATCCGTACTCCGGGTTACAAGCGTATAAGTAAAGATAAGGAAATAACGGTTTTGCCGGATTTCACTATTACATTGAGCGGCTATCACATGATGAAGTGGTCTTTGGACGATACATTCTATGATGGTCAGGCGGAAGCCACAAACGCAATGCCTATATTCCGGTATGCCGAAATCTTGCTGATTTATGCAGAAGCTAAAGCCGAACTCGGTGAGTTCACTTCGGATACATGGAACAAAACGATCAAACTGCTGCGTGAACGGGCCGGTGTCAACGGTAAGGAACCTGAAACTGCGGATTCTTATATGCAGGAAACCTACTATCCGGATATAGCGGACAAATATTTGTTGGAAATCAGACGCGAACGCGCCATTGAACTGATAGCAGAGGACCGTCGTTATGATGACCTGATGCGCTGGAAAGCGGCAGACCTGTTTGCTGCAAACAGGACGAAATGGGAAGGTATTTACATTCCGAAAGTGAATGAAGGCTACGATTTGGACGGTGACGGAAAGAATGACGTATGTTTCTATAAAGGCACTAAGCCCGGTATTTCAGGAGTCAAGTTCGTGCAGCTTGGCGGTAACCTTACTCTTTCGGGCGAAAAAAGTGGCTATTTGGTTTGGGGAGAAGCTTTCCAACGGGAATGGGATGATAAGAAATATCTTCGCCCTATACCGAGAAATGTCAGGGTTATAAATCCGGCTTTGGAGCAGAATCCAGGTTGGGAAGAGAACTAAGTATATAATTTAGTGATGTGATATAAATGATGTTTGAGGCCGGGAATGATGTATATAAGAGTACATCTTTCGGCCTCTATCAGTCTATATTTGACTGTTGGATGTAATGTCTTTCTTAAAGCGACAGCAGTCGGGCATAAAATAAAAAATGAAAATAGTGGAAATTATGAAATGGATTATACTTGTTAGCCTGTTCCTTGTTGGTGGAATGGCGAAAGCTCAACATCTTCCGCAATGGTTGGAAAAGGCGGTGGTTTATCAAATCTATCCGGCTTCTTTCAAAGATAGTGATGGTGACGGTATCGGCGATTTGAAAGGAATTGAATCGCAACTGGACTATATCAAGTCCATTGGAGTGAACACGATTTGGATTAGTCCGGTGTTTTCCTCCGAGTTCTTTGATGGTGGGTATGATGTGACAGATTTCTATTCTGTGGACAAGCGTTATGGAACAAATTCCCAGTTGGTGAGTCTTGTTCAGAAAGTACATGAAAAAGGAATGAAAATTTTTATGGATCTTGTGGCAGGACATACCTCGGACAAGCATCCCTGGTTTTTGCAATCAAAGCAGGCTGATAAGAACTTGCAATATAGCGATTATTTCATCTGGACACCTACCAAAGCGGAAAAACCGAAACAGTTTGTTGCCACAGACTGTGAACGTGACGGCAATTACATGAAGAATTTTTTTGATTGCCAGCCGGCACTGAACTATGGGTATGCCAATCCCAATCCGGAGCATCCTTGGGAACAGTCGGTGGACGCTCCCGGCCCGCAAGCGGTTCGGCGTGAATTGAAGAATATTATTTCTTTTTGGATGGATAAAGGTATGGACGGCTTTCGGGTGGATATGGCATACAGCCTGATAAAGAATGATCCGAAGCACATCGAGACAAGCCGTTTATGGAAAGGTGTTAGCACTTGGTTCAAAGAAAAATATCCGAAGGGAGCTTTTATTGCCGAATGGGGCGAACCGACCAATTCTATTGGCGGTGGATTCCATATCGATTTCCTGTTCCATATCGGACGGAAAGGGTATACTTCTCTCTTCTTCAACAAGAAAAAAACGGAAGATATCAATTGTTATTTCGGACTGGAAGGAGCAGGACAGGTTAAGCAGTTTGTAGAGATGTACCAGAAAGAATATGGAGAAACGAAAGGAAAAGGCTATATCTCCTTGCCGACTTCCAACCATGATATATGGCGTCTGGCTTGCGGAAAACGTACGGACTTGAAACAGTTGAAAGTAGCAATGACTTTCTTGCTGACTATGCCGGGAGTTCCTTGCATCTATTATGGTGATGAAATAGGAATGAAGTATATTGAAGGACTGCCCGACGTGGAGGGTAGCGTGCTTGCTTCGCGGAATCGTGCCGGAAGCCGTACGCCTATGCAGTGGGACGGCTCTGTCAACTTGGGCTTTTCTACTGCTCCCGCAGAAAAGTTGTATATCCCGGTTGACCCGGCAGAGGATGCCCCCACTGTGGAACAACAGCAAGCAGATGAGAACTCTTTGTTGAACTATGTACGTGACGTATTGAAATTGCGTGATTCTTCCAAGGCTTTAGGAAATACAGGAGACTGGAGAATGATCAGTAACGTGGAGCAGCCTTATCCTTTGATCTATTTGCGTGAAGCGGATGGAGAACGTTATTGTGTGGCTGTAAACCCAAGCGCGAAGAAAGTGACGGCGAAGTTTCCGACATTCAACTCCGGAAAGTGGGAAATGGTGTTGGGCGATAAAAAGCAGGCGAAGTATAAAGGCGGTACAACAGAGGACTGCATAAAGATGGCACCCGTATCTGCTGTGATTTTCAAGATTAACGAATAATGTGGATGAGAAATATTGTTCTGGCAATTCTGTTATTCACTTGCGTGTCATTGGCCGCGCAAGATAATGGGTGGAAGTTGACTGCTACCGATGCCGATGCAGCTTATGTCGGTGCTCCGGTAGCCAATGGCGGTATCGGAATATTGCCTTGGAAAGAACCTTTTTCGGTGCGGCATGTCATTCTGAACCACGTATTCGAGAACGGAGGTAAACATGGTGTCAGTCGGGTGTTGCGGGGTATAAATCCTTTTTTGCTTTCGCTGAAGGTGGATGATGTGGCTGTTGAAGGGAAGAACATTGCCGGTTGGCGGCAGGAGATTGACATGAAGGCTGCTGCCCACATCACATCGTTTGATGCGCTGAATAAGGTGAAAGTGAAGTATAGTATTCGTGCGTTGAGGAATATGCCTTACGCCGGAATGATTCAGGTAGAAATAAAGGCTCTTGAGAACTGTGCGGTACAGGTGTTGCAGCGGACGGAAGTCCCGAAAGAATACGGTGTGCCCGATACGGTATATACCAAGATGAAAGGCGGACAAGCCGGGCAGTACGTTGTGAGTGTCAGTGCGCCTTCTCGGTATGGTACGCACAAGGTGACGGGTTCGGCGGGCTTTGTTTATGAAAAGAAAGCGTTCGATTTCCGGTTGTTGAAAGAAGCGGGGGGTATCTCTATCTACCGCACACTGCAGAAAGGAGAAACCGTAAAGTTTGCTCTTTTGGGTACGGTATGCTCCACCCGGGATTTTGCCGATCCTTTTGGTGAATCCATACGTCAGGTCGTTTATGCCAATTATGAGGGGACCGACCGTTTGCTGGAAGCGCATCAGGCTGCTTGGGATAAACTTTGGGAAGGGGATGTGATTATAGAAGGCGATGAGGAGGCACAGAAAAATGTGCGTTTTGCCCTTTATAACCTTTATTCTTTCGGACGGGAGGGAAGTCGCTTAAGTATTCCGCCTATGGGGCTTTCGGCGCAAGGCTACAATGGGCATATCTTTTGGGATACGGAGTTGTGGATGTATCCGCCGATGCTATTGCTGAATCAAGGGATAGCCCGTTCCATGATGGATTATCGTACCGACCGCATGGAGGGGGCGGCTTGCCGTGCTTATGCCCATGGCTATAAAGGTGTCATGTTCCCTTGGGAGTCGGATGATACCGGTACGGAGTCCACTCCTGTATGGGCTTTGACCGGACCGTTTGAACATCACATCACAGCTGATGTGGCAATTGCCGCCTGGCATTATTATTGTGTGACGAAAGATCGTGAATGGCTGGTCGAGACAGGCTATCCTTTGCTGAAAGAAGTTGCTGCATTTTGGGAAAGTCGTGTCAGGAAGATGCCCGACGGCGGTTATGCGATAGCCAATGTGGTGGGAGCCAATGAATATGCCAGCGGTGTGACGGATAACGCGTTTACCAATGGTGCGGCTGTTTGCGCCTTGAAGTATGCGGTAAGTGCAGCCGAAGCCTGCGGGGAAGAAGCCCCCGCCGTATGGAACGATATTGCGGAGAATCTGCGCTTTCACTCGTTTGGCAACGGGGTGACGAAAGAGCATGAAAAGTATAAAGGAGCTATGATTAAGCAAGCGGACGTCAATCTGTTGGGCTATCCGCTGGAGGTGGTTACCGATCCTGAAACTTTAAAGAAAGATTTGGAGTATTATGCCGGGAAGATAGATCCGAAGCATGGTCCTGCAATGTCCTATTCTGCTTTTTGTGTGCAGTATGCCCGTTTGGGTGATGCGGATAAAGCCTATGAAATGTTCCGCCGTTCTTATGTCCCTAATTTGCGTCCTCCCTTTGGAGTGTTGGCGGAAACCCCCACCAGTCAGAATCCTTATTTTGCCACAGGTGCAGGAGGATTGCTGCAAGCTGTTATCAACGGCTTTGCCGGGTTAAGGATAACGGAAAACGGGGTGGTGCAACTGCCTTCGGTATTGCCGAAACATTGGACGAAGGTTGTCATAAAAGGAGTGGGTCCTGAAAAAAAAGACTACGTAAGAGAACGAAAATAGAATGTAATCTGTGGTGTGTTGTTTTTACCGGAATCCCTATAAGTCTTCAAAAAGAGGCTTATAGGGATTTGTTTTTAACACAAACGCAATTATTACGGAACGAAAAATGTTCTATCTTTGCTCCGCATTAATAAATAAAGGGTTATTGCAATGAAACAGGTTATAAGAAGACATGTAGCTGTACTGCTGGTCATATTTCTGGTAAGTACAGTTTGGGCGCAACAGGCAAAGTATGTATTTTATTTCATTGGAGATGGAATGGGGGTAAACCAAGTGAATGGTACTGAGATGTATCTGGCTGAACAGGAAGGGCGTATTGGAGTAAAGCCGCTTTTGTTCACCACATTTCCGGCGGGTACGATGGCAACGACCTTTTCCGCTACCAATTCGGTGACCGATTCTTCTGCGGCGGGTACGGCACTTGCTACCGGAGAGAAAACCTATAACGGTGCTGTCAGTATGGATGATGACAAAAACGTCCTGAGCACCGTTGCCGAAAGAGCGAAGAAAGCCGGCCGGAAAGTGGGCATCGCTACCAGTGTCAGTGTGGACCATGCTACTCCTGCGGCGTTCTATGCTCATCAGCCCAATCGTAGCAGGTATTATGAGATTGCACTTGATTTACCGAAAGCCGGTTTCGACTTCTATGCGGGCAGCGGCTTCCTGAAGCCCACCACGACTGCCGATAAGAAAGAGGCTCCGAACGTTTTTCCTATCATAGAAGAAGCGGGCTACACTATTGCGAGGGGACTGGATGAATACAAGGAAAAAGCTGCGGATGCAAAGAAAATGATACTTATCCAGAAAGAGGGCGCCGAACCCTCCTGCTTGCCTTATGCCATAGACCACGAAGAGGGGGATTTGACTTTGCCTGAGATAACGGAAAGCGCGGTTTCCTTTTTGTCTAAAGGAAACAAAAAAGGTTTCTTCCTCATGGTGGAAGGCGGCAAGATAGACTGGGCGTGCCATAGCAACGATCCGGTTACCGTTTTTGAAGAGGTCATCGATTTGGACAATGCGGTGAGGGTTGCTTATGAGTTCTACAAAAAGCATCCGAAGGAAACCCTGATTGTTGTAACTGCCGACCATGAGACCGGTGGCATGGGATTGGGCATCGGGAAATATGAACTGCATCTGAAATCTTTGCTGAATCAGAAGCAATCCCAAGACCTTCTTTCCAAAGCGATTACCGATTTGCGGAAAGATAAGGCCGGAAAAGCTTCATGGAATGAGATAAAGGATTTGCTTACAGAGAAAATGGGCTTTTGGAAAGAACTGCCTTTGACTTGGGAGCAGGAGAAAATGCTTCGTGATGAATATGAACAGTCGTTTGTGAAAAACAAAGTAGTTTTTGAGGAGAGTCTTTATGCAAGGACCGAACCTTTGGCTGCTACTGCCAGAAAGGTTATGAGCCAGATAGCAATGGTGGGGTGGACCAGTTCCAGTCATACGGCGGGGTATGTGCCTGTGTTTGCGATAGGCGCAGGAGCCGACTTGTTTACCGGCAAGATGGATAATACGGAAATTCCGAAACGTATTGCGAAAGCAGCAGGATATAAGTAAAATGCAATCGGCTATCATTCTGTCATAAAGAGTGGTAGCCGATTGCATTTTGACCTAATCTCTTCCGGTCTCTTATTTCAGATCCTCTTTGATAACCTTGTCCATTTCTTTGATCAGCTTTTTCCGTTTTTGGGCGGATTTCACCTTTTCGTCTTTATAGCCGAGGTCTGTCCGTTCGGCAACGTCTTCGCTCCATTCTTCAAATTCGTTCTTTGCCGGGTGGCCGTTGGGGTCTATGTTCTCTTCGGCAATGGAGTTGTTTCTGTAAATCATATCATCCATAACAATGTTGTTTTTAATGGTTATGATGATAGTACAAGATTCCGCGCAAAAAGTTCCGGTTTCCCGTCTCTTTTCGCAATCATTTAATAAGAATAAACGATTCTTGCAATTTATGGCAGATGTTTATAGCTTCGTTTCTCCTTCAATAAACTCTTCCAGGAAGAGGTTTTCTCCGTCAAATACGGCATACGAGAAGTAATTTATCCAGTCGCCGAGAATCAGTACGCGGGCAGTGGTGCTCAACATCAGGTCCAGCTCAATGTGGCGGTGTCCATAGATGAAGAAGTTGATATTCGGGTGGCTTTTCAGGTAGTCTTTGGTGTACAGCACCAGATGCTCTTCGTTTTCGCCCATGTAGTCGGGTTCTTTTCCGTCTATTCTTTTCAGACGGCTATGCTTGGCCCACGTCAGTCCGAGTTCTACGCTCCAGCGGGGATGAAGGGCGGAGAATAATGTCTGGAGGCTGCGGCTGTGGAACATGGCTCGCAGCAATTTGAACTTTTTATCCGGATCGCCCAGTCCGTCGCCATGGGCAAGATAGAACTCTTTTCCGTAGATTTCCGTAGTAAGGGGTTCGCGGTGAATGGTTACTCCGCATTCCTTGGTCAGGTAATCCCCGCACCAGATGTCGTGGTTGCCGGTAAAGAAGTGCACTTCCACGCCCATGTCCGTCAGTTCGGACAGTTTGCCGAGAAAGCGGGTGTAGCCTTTGGGCACGACGGTGCGGAACTCGTACCAGAAGTCGAACATGTCTCCCAGCAGATATACGGCGGATGCCTTGTGCTTGATACTGTCGAGAAAGTTGACTAACCGTCTCTCCTGTGTACGTCCATGTTCGATGGCTCGTGAACCCAGGTGTGCGTCTGATAGGAAATATACGTTCTTCATTTATATACTATTCCGTTATTCGTTAGAGAAAGCCCAGTTCCAGTTTCGCTTCTTCACTCATCATGTCTTTGTCCCATTCGGGTTCGAACACCAGGTTGACGGTAGCGGATTCCACTCCGTCTATCGATTCTACTTTCTGGCGGACGTCTTCCATGATGAAGTCTGCCGCAGGGCAGTTGGGGGCTGTCAGGGTCATGTCGATGACTGCCTCACCGCTGTCGGAAACGTCTATTTTATAGATTAGCCCTAAGTCGTATACGTTCACCGGAATCTCCGGGTCGAATACGGTTTTCAGCATGGCTACGATTTTTTCTTCTATTTCAAATTTGGTCATATTCGTACGGTTGTTGGTTTAGCGAAGCAAATCTAAAGATTTTAATTGAAACTACAAAGAATGTGCATGCTACATTACAGCATACCTTCGTCATTGAAACTGTAATATAGTCCGTCTGTAATTATAACGTGGTCAATCATACGGATGTTCATGGTCTGTGCGCCTTTCTGTATGAGTTGCGTTAGCCGGCGGTCGTCGTCGCTGGGGTGCGGGTTTCCCGAAGGGTGGTTGTGCACCAGTGCAATCTGTGTGGCGCGTTGCAGCAACGCTTCGCGCAAAACGCTTCTTACGTCGGCGCTGGTTTGGTCGATGCCGCCCCGGCTGATGCGTACCTTATCTATGACATGGGTTGCCTGGTTGAGCAGAAGTACCCAGAATTCTTCGATGGTGAGGTCGCACAGCAACGGGTGGAAAATTTCATAAATATCATTGGACGAACGTATGACGGTGTGTTCCGGATGTTCTTGCAGTTTTCTGCGTTTTCCCAGTTCAAGGGCTGCCATGATGGTTATGCTTTTGGCGGGTCCAAGCCCTTTGAAACGGGAGAAATCGTGCACTTCCCATTTCCCTAACCGGTTCAGGTCATTGTTGCAGCAGGCAAGTGTCCGCTGCATCAGTGTAACGGCGCTCTCTTCGGTGTTTCCGGAACCGATAAGTATTGCCAGCAGTTCTGCATCGCTAAGGGCTTCTGCGCCTTTTAGCATCATTTTCTCCCGCGGGCGGTCTTCTATTGCCCACTGGTTGATTGTTAATTTCTTCATTTCTTTTTTCTTTACCGACTGCCGGCACTTGCCGTTCATCACTTGTAAAAGTTCTTTTTGAATGCTTCGAACTCATCTTTGCCGAGTATGCAGCGGTTCCACCAGGCTCTCCAGAATCCGGTTCCATATCCGATGAGCTGAATGAAGGATGCGGCAATGGAATAAAGGCCGATGCGCAGGCTCTTGTTTTGAATGGCGGAGTCTGTGCAGACGAGCAGTGCATATAGCGCAACCGGTAGGAGGCTGTATAGGCAAAAAGGTGCGCCTACCAGTAGCACCACTACTCCCAGTGTGAATGTGGCGGGCAGCAGATGCACGATTTTCAAGGAGTCGGGATGTTTCTTGTAGAGGTTGATGCGGGCAATGCCGGAATTGTGTACTTGCTTGAAGAATTTCTTCAGGTCCGTCCGTCGTTTGTGATATACCCATGCTCCGGGAAACAGCCTGCACCTGTATCCGCCTTTGAAGATGCGGATGCTGAAATCTATGTCTTCTCCAAAACGCATCCGGGAGAAGCCGCCGAGTGCTTCGTAGACCTCGCGGCGTACTCCCATATTGAAGCTCCTCGGATAGAACTTGTCCATTTTCTTTTTCCCGCCGCGAATACCGCCGGTGGTGAAGAATGAAGTCATGGAGTAGTTGATGGCTTTTTGCACATCGGTAAAAGAGGCATGTGCGCGGTCGGGTCCACCAAAGGCGTCGGCAGGAGTTTCCTGTAATTCTTTTTCCACTTCCTGAAAGTAATCTTCGGGAAGGATGCAGTCGGAGTCCAGTATTATCAGGTATTCTCCCCGGCTGCGTTCTGCGCCATAATTGCGTGTTTGCCCCGGGCCGGAATTGGGCTTGGAGTAGTAGCGGATGTTCAGAATGTCCTGATAACGGTCTGCGACATTTTTGCAGGGAACGGAAGAGCCGTCTTCTACGATGATGACTTCGAAATCCTTGAAACTTTGCCGGGTCAGGCTTTGCAAAAGCTCGTCCACCTCGTCGGGGCGGTTGTATACGGGAATGATAACGGAATATCGCATGTCTCTGTCTCTTTTTATCGGGTTACGGGAGATGATGCTGCAAAGATACGTTTTTATTTGGTGATAGGTTGTTGTTTTGCCGCACATTCAGATTGTTATTTTTTGTGCACGTCTTTCTTCGCAAAGTTTAAAAACGAGAATTATCTGTCACGCTGTCACATTACGGGGATATGACGCTGATTGTATGTGTGTTGCGTTGTGACGGATGAGTGTGACGGATAAGATTGTTTACAGTTATCTGTCACGCAGTGTGTCGTCCTGATTTGGTTGACCGGTTTAACTTCTTAATCCTGTATTTGGTTGTCTTAGTCCATTACTTAAAACGGCTTGGATGCGTATTCATATCGGCATAGGAAGAAGCGGCGGTTCATTATGCAGCATTCCGCCATGCTTAGGGAAAATATTTGTTTCTCAGGTAGATACTGGCAGTTTCTCCGGGGTAAACTGGGAGTTCTAACGTACGCAACTAAGAGTTTCATTAGGGTAAACTGGGAGTTCCTGCCGCTGAAACTGTCAATGTCCTGCAGGCTTGTCTAAACGGAAAAGGGGCTGAATCTCGTTTTGAGACAGCCCCTTCAAATATTTAAAGGATAGACTTATGCTTTTACGCGGCCTACGTATGAACCGTCGCGAGTGTCGATTTCGATGGTTTCACCTTCGTTGATGAACAACGGTACACGTACGGTTGCACCCGATTCTACTGTTGCAGGTTTCAGGGTGTTGGTAGCTGTGTCGCCTTTCAAGCCCGGTTCGGTGTAAGTAATCTTCATCTGAACCTTCACAGGTACGTCAGCGTACAGAACTGTCTCGGTAGAGGCGTCGGATACAACATCCACAATCATTCCTTCCAGCAGGAAGTCCACACCGTTGATCAAGTCGTGGGCGATAGGAATTTGGTCGAAAGTTTCCTGGTTCATGAACTGGTAGTTGTCACCGTCATGATAGAGGTATTGGTGCGGACGGCGTTCTACACGTACGTCTTCCAGCTTTTCACCGATGTTGAAACGACGTTCCAGAACGTAGCCGTTGACTACATCTTTCAGCTTGGTACGCATGAAAGTATTACCTTTTCCCGGCTTTACATGCAGGAAGTCAATGCAGAAATAGAGCTTGCCGTCCATGCGGATGCAAGTTCCGATTTTAATGTCTTGGGCATTAATCATACTTTATAGTCTTTATTATTATTATGTTATTAAGATGTTTCCCTTGATTTGCGAGTGCAAAAGTAATGGAAATCGGTAAAAAACACAAAAAGTTTTGAGATAAAATGAGTTATCTCTTGGTTATTTTAGAAAAAGTCTCTATTTTTGCAGCCCGATTACGTAGAATAATAACATAAAACAAGATACAGTAATGAAAAGAACATTTCAACCCTCTAACAGAAAGAGAAAAAACAAACATGGGTTCCGTGAGAGAATGGCTACAGCTAATGGTCGCAGAGTATTGGCCGCACGTCGTGCTAAAGGCAGAAAGAAACTGACTGTTTCTGACGAATACAACGGAGTGAAAGCATAGTCATTCCCTATTAATTAGAAAATAAGAAAGCCGCAAAGGACTGGTGACAGTGTTTTGCGGCTTTTCTTTTGTGAAACTTTCAAGAAAACATCATTGCAATGCGCTCAAATTGCATTATCTTTGTGCCAAAAGCGAAGATAAACCGCATTCCGGCATAAAAAATGAACAAGTTCGTTTTATTCTGCTCTCGGTTTGCATTATCTTTGCACCAAATTGTAGTGATTATGACTATAAAGGATTTTTTTTCTTTCCGGCAGAACAAGTACTTCTGGATAAACATCGCGGCAATGATTGTTGTAGTGGGATTGTTGCTGTTCGGGACATTGAAAGGAATAGATATATACACTCATCATGGTGAGGCTGTGGTGGTGCCTGACGTAAAAGGCATGACGGTGGGAGAAGCCGGAAAGGTGTTTGAAAACAAGGGACTGGCTTGCGTCATTTCCGATTCTACCTATGTGAAAGACAAACCCGCAGGCTGCATTTTGGACTATAATCCGGCTGCCGGACAAAAGGTGAAAGAAGGCCGGATCATTTATCTGACAATCAATGCCATCAATATACCCTTGCAAGCGGTTCCCGATGTAGCGGACAACAGTTCGTTGCGTCAGGCGGAAGCGCGTATCCTGGCCTCCGGATTTAAGTTGAACGACATTGAGTACATGGCAGGCGAGAAGGACTGGGTGTATGGTGTGAAGTATCAGGACCGCGTTCTTGCCATGGGCGAAAAAGTGCCTATGGGCGCAACGCTGACTTTGATGGTCGGCAATGGCGGAGAGGAAATGCAGGAAGGTGATTCCCTGTCTGCGGATGAAGGCGCAGAACCGCGGGAGATTGTTACGTCCGAAAGTTCTGCAGTCGATGAGTCTTGGTTCTGAAGTTAAACGTAAGTGCGCGCGAATGAGGGTGTCTTTAATTCTTAAAAAGGACAAATGATGATCGAAGAGTTACCGGACGACATAGAGAACGATGTACTGGACGATATAGAACCTGTCGGTGATGAGTCGCAGCTTTACGAGCACTTCCGCGTTGTTGTGGACAAAGGGCAGGAGATGATGCGTGTGGACAAGTATCTGTTCGACCGCCTGACTAATGCTTCGCGTAACCGTATACAGAAGGCTGCCGATGCTGGGTTTGTAATGGCAAATGATAAACCTGTCAAGAGCAGTTACAAGGTAAAGCCGCTGGACGTGATAACGGTTATGATGGATCGTCCCCGCTATGAAAACGAGGTTATTCCCGAAGACATTCCCCTTAATATAGTCTATGAAGACAAGTTTCTTATGGTGGTTAACAAACCGGCCGGGCTGGTGGTGCATCCCGGACATGGCAACTATCATGGCACGCTTGTCAATGCCATTGCCTGGCACATGAAAGATATTCCCGACTATGATGCCAACGACCCGCACGTGGGGCTTGTGCACCGTATCGATAAAGATACATCCGGCTTGCTGGTGATTGCCAAAACACCGGATGCAAAAACCAATCTCGGCCTCCAATTTTTCAATAAAACCACAAAACGCCGTTATCGTGCTCTCGTCTGGGGGAATGTGGAGCAGGACGAAGGTACGATTGTAGGCAACGTGGGGCGTAATCCTAAAGACCGTATGCAGATGACCGTCCTTCCCGACGACCAGGGTAAGCATGCCGTTACCCACTACCGGGTGTTGGAACGTTTGGGATATGTGACCCTTGTGGAGTGTGTCCTCGAAACAGGGCGCACCCATCAAATTCGTGTGCACATGAAGCACATCGGGCATGTCCTTTTCAATGATGAACGCTATGGCGGCCATGAGATTCTGAAAGGAACGCATTTTGCCAAATACAAACAGTTTGTAAACAATTGCTTCGATACTTGTCCGCGGCAGGCATTGCATGCCATGACGCTGGGGTTTGTGCATCCCGTTACCGGAGAAGAAATGTACTTTACCTCGGAACTGCCGGATGACATGACCCGGCTGATTGATAAGTGGAGAGGCTACATTAGTAATAGAGAATTAGAATGAAACGCACAATTGCTATTGCATGCGGGGGGGACACTTCCGAATTTGAGGTTTCCCTGCGCAGCGCACAAGGAATTTACTCCTTCATCGACAAGGAGAAATATACATTATATATTGTAGAGATGCATGGGCTGGACTGGCATGTGCAGCTTCCCGACGGGACAAAGGCTCCTGTGGACCGCAATGACTTCAGTTTCAGGCTGGGGGGGGAGAAGGTGGTATTCGACTTTGTATATATCACCATTCATGGTACTCCGGGTGAGGACGGACGCTTGCAGGGGTATTTAGATATGCTTCATATACCCTATTCTTGCTGTGGAGTGCTTGCGGCTGCACTGACCTATGATAAGTTTGCCTGTAATCAATATCTGAAAGCTTTCGGTGTGCGTATCGCCGACTCTCTGCTGCTCCGTCAGGGACAGTCGGTTTCCGATGAAGACGTAATTGGTAAGATAGGGCTGCCCTGCTTCATCAAACCCAGTCTGGGAGGTTCCAGTTTCGGCGTGACAAAGGTCAAAACAAGGGAAGAGATACAGCCTGCCATTGAGAAGGCTTTCAAAGAAGCCAGGGAGGTATTGGTGGAGGCTTTCATGCAAGGTACGGAAATTACCTGCGGCTGCTATAAAACCAAAGAAAAGTCTGTGGTATTTCCCATTACGGAAGTGGTGTCGCATAATGAGTATTTTGACTATAAAGCCAAATATAACGGTGAGTCGGATGAGATAACTCCGGCGCGTATTCCCGACGAATTGCGCGATCGTGTGCAGAAGCTCACTTCCGCCATTTATGATATCCTCGGCGCTTCCGGAATTATCCGTGTGGATTATATCATCACCGAAGGAGAGAAGATAAATCTGCTGGAGGTGAACACCACTCCGGGCATGACTGCCACCAGTTTTATCCCGCAGCAGGTGCGCGCGGCAAACTTGGATATAAAAGATGTAATGACAGATATAATAGAAAACCAATTTTAGATATTGACAGTTTGGTGCCAACCGGCTATTAGATGCCCGTTTATTAGTCTTGGAACCGAATGTTGATTGTTTGAAATTTAAAATTGCATATCATGGAATTTGAAGAAATCCGCCCTTATCATGACGAAGAACTGCCTCAGATCTTTGAGGAATTAATTGCTGACCCGGCGTTCCAACAAGTGGCTTGCGCCGTTATGCCGGGTGTCCCTTTTGAAGCTATCGCGCAAAAAATGCGCGCAAGCAAGACCAAGCAGGAGTTTCAGGAGAACCTCTGCTATGGAATCCTGCATAAGTTGGCCAAGGATACCACAGACGGACTGATATTGGAAAGCATGGCTGTGCTGAACAAACAGTCTGCCTATACTTATGTTTCCAATCACAGAGACATCATTCTTGATTCCGGCTTTTTGTCTGTTCTTCTGGTGGAACAGGGATTGGATACCGTAGAAATCGCCATCGGTGATAATCTGCTGATTTATCCTTGGATCAAGAAACTGGTCCGCATCAATAAATGCTTCACCGTACAGCGTGCGCTTACCATGCGCCAGATGCTGGAATCGTCCATTCGCATGTCGCGCTATATGCACTATACCATTGCGGAGAAGAAACAGTCCATCTGGATCGCCCAACGTGAGGGGCGTGCCAAGGACTCCAATGACGTCACGCAGGATAGTGTGCTGAAAATGTTGTCAATGGGCGGCGACGGAGATATCATTACCAACCTTCAGGAACTGAACATCGTTCCGCTTTCCATTTCGTATGAATACGATCCTTGTGATTTCCTGAAGGCGCAGGAATTCCAGTTGAAGCGCGACATTCCTGATTTCAAGAAAACTACGGATGATGACCTGCTGAATATGCAGACCGGGCTTCTGGGATATAAAGGGCGTGTATGTTTCCGCATGGCATCCTGTATTAATGAGGATCTGGCCAAACTGGACAGGACATTGCCTAAACCGGAACTGTTTGTGGCTATATCTGCCTTGATTGATAAGCGTATTCATGCCAACTATCGTATTTTTGCCAATAATTATGTGGCTCACGACCTGTTGTATAATGCGGAGGAATTTGCCGACCATTATACGGCGGAGGATAGGAAACGCTTTACAAGTTATATTGACACCCAGTTGGAACGTATCACGATTCCCAATAAGGATGTGGACTTCCTGCGTGAGAAGTTGCTGCTGATGTATGCCAACCCGTTGACAAACCATCTGGTTGCGACTAAATAAGAAGTCATTGGCGGTTTTTATGGTAGTAGTGAAGGAGGGAGTCTTAATCGCGTGGAACGAGTGAATGTGAAAAGATACTGTCGTGGATTGTTGGTTGCCGTATTGGTCAGCTTGTTGGCGGCATGCGGTGATGACTATTATTATCCTTCTGTGCGGCAGGATTTCCTGACTGCATTTTCCGGTGCGGACGGAAGGCTGGAGACGGTGCTCACCGATGAAGGCGAGACCTTTCGGGTTGTTGAGGATGCGTCCGGCATGCGTGTTGGTGCAGATGCCGCTATCCGTATAGTGGCCAATTATGAGACATTGACAACTGACGATAAAGTTGCAGGCGTTAAACTGTATGCTTTATTGCAGGCGATTTCTCCTGTCCCTTTAGCGGCTGATGAGTTTGAAGAGGGCGTGAAGACGGAGCCTTCGGAGGTGCAGAGCATTTGGTTGGGGCATGATTATCTGAATATAATCTTGAAAGTAAAACAGCAAGGGAAACATCTTTTTCATTTTGTGGAGGATGAGGTTTCTGTGGATGAAGCGAACGGGCGTGCCAAAGTGCGGCTGACTTTGTTCCATGATGTGACCAGTGCCACGCAAGATTATAGCAAACGCGCTTATCTGTCTGTCCCCTTAAAGCAGTATATGATTGACGGTGTGCAGGGAGTGGATGTCTTTTTTAGTGTTTATACTTACTCCGGCCGCCTCAAAACCTATATTTTGGATGAAACAGGGCTCCATGTGGAGGAGGAGTGATTCTATTTCTATACATTATATATATAAGAGGATAGGCCATCGGAGTTTTGGCATATCCTCTTTTCTTTTTTAAAGGTTGTTGTGGTGGCAGGGATCGGCAATGGTCAGCTCAATACCCATCTCCTCTATGCGTAGGGCGGTGGAGGGGGGGATTTTGGAGTCGGTGATGATATGGTCGATGTCTTCCATATCGGCTATTTTGCTGAAGCCGCGCCGTCCGAACTTGGAGGAGTCTGCCAGCACAATTGTTTTTTGTGCGGTTTGCATCATCACGCGGTTGAGGCTTGCTTCCATCATATTGGTGGTGGTGATGCCGAAGTCGAGGTCAATGCCGTCCACACCGATGAATAATTTGCTGCACGAGAAGTCTGCCAGTATGTTTTCCGCATATTTCCCCACAACGGAGAGGCTGCTGTGCCGTAGAATTCCGCCAAGCTGGATGATGCATATGTTTTTCTCGCTTGCCAAGATGTTTGAGACCTCCATGGAAGCGGTGATGACGGTCAGCTCGTCTGCCGGAGCTATGCTGCGTGCAAGCGCGTGCATGGTTGTGCCCGACGCTATCAGGATGGAATCCTTGGGGGCGATGAGGTTGGCGGCTTTCATTCCTATCAGCCGCTTTTCCTCAACATATAATTTTTCTTTCTCGCTGACGTTCCGATTGTCGATATAAGGGTCTATCAGGATTGCCTTTCCATGATTCCGATATAGTTTCTTTTCTCTTTCGAGATCGGTCAAGTCCTTTCGTATCGTAACTGACGAAACGTTGAGATGCGTAGCTAAATCTGTTACTAAAATAGAATCGTGTTGCATTAATAGCTCTAATATGAGAGCCTGCCTTTCTTCTTTTGTCATAATCGGTCTGGAAATTGTATTTTATGCGCTAATATACTTGAAAAAAATAGTATAAAGAAACTCTCAATGCTAAGAAATGGTAAAACGTCCGTTTGGTAGTGCTTTCTTTTGAAATGTAAGCTGAATCGGAGCTTTTTGGGACGAAACTTCTCGTTTGAAGAGTTTTTTTCTGGTTTTTAGCAAAAAAATAAAGAAAAAGTTTCGCTATTATAAAAATAGAATTTATATTTGTTGCGAAATGAAACCTGAGTTGTTTTGGTAAGAAAGAAAAGTGACTGTTGCATGGATCTTGAATCCCAAACAATATTAACTAATATTATAAGAGGCATGGTACTTAATAGCGGAACTAACGAATTTGATATCATTATTATTGGTGGAGGTGCAACCGGAGCCGGTACGGCAAGAGACTGTTCCTTGCGTGGAATGCGTGTCTTGCTTGTGGAGCGCTTCGATTTTGCCGCCGGTGCTACCGGGCGCAATCATGGATTGCTTCATAGTGGCGCCCGTTACGCGGTGACTGATAGAGAATCGGCCGCTGAATGTATTAAAGAGAATATGATTCTTCGGAAGATAGCACGTCATTGCGTGGAGGAAAACGGTGGTTTGTTTATCTCTCTTCCGGAAGATGATCTTTCCTATCAGAACCTGTTTGTGGAGTCTTGCCGGGCGGCAGGTATTAATGCCGAGACGATTGACCCGGCCGAGGCGAGACTGATAGAGCCTTCTGTGAATCCTTCAATAATCGGTGCGGTGAAAGTTCCCGATGGCTCGATAGATCCTTTCAGGCTGACTTTGGCAAACGTCATCGACGCTAAAGCTCATGGTGCAAAAGTATTGGTATACCATGAAGTGACAGCTTTGATTCGGGAACAGGGGGCCATTGTGGGAGTCACCGTATTTAATCATAAAACAAAGACTGAACATAATTATTATGCACCTCTGACTATCAATGCGGGAGGTATCTGGGGACATGGCATTGCTGCAAAAGCAGGCATAAGGGTGGACATGTTCCCTGCGAAAGGCTCATTGTTGATTTTTGGGCATCGAATCAATAATGTTGTGCTGAATCGCTGCCGCAAGCCCGCCAATGCGGACATTCTCGTTCCGGGGGATACAATCTGCCTGATTGGAACGACTTCAAGTCGTGTGGGTTTTGACGAGGTGGATGATGTGAGGGTTACGTCGGAAGAAGTTGACCTGCTGTTGTCGGAAGGTGAAAAGCTGGCTCCTGCATTGGCAACAACCCGTATTCTGCGTGCATACGCCGGCGTTCGTCCGCTGGTGGCTGCCGACAATGATCCTTCCGGCCGTAACATCAGCCGCGGCATCGTATTGCTGGATCATGAGACGCGTGACGGTGTGGCGGGTTTTGTAACTATTACCGGCGGCAAGTTGATGACTTACCGCTTGATGGCGGAGTGGGCTACGGATCTGGCCTGCAAGAAACTTGGTGTTGATAAGCCTTGTACTACCATGAATGAACCTCTTCCCGGTTCGCGAATGGAAGAAGGAGAGTCCAATGGCAGGCAGGTAGTGGCTGATCAGCCTAAACGTTCTTCGGTTGGGCGTCATGGTGAAATGGCTGCAAAGATTGCGTCGGAAAGCAAGTATGATAATAGTTTGGTTTGCGAGTGTGAAGATGTTACAGTGGGCGAGGTCAACTATGCGGTGAACGAGCTTGATGTGCACAACCTGATAGACTTGCGTCGTCGCACGCGTGTCGGTATGGGGACATGTCAGGGAGAACTTTGTGCTTGTCGTGCGGCAGGTTTGTTGGGCGAGGCGCATAATTGTTCGCAGAAGGCGAAAGATGATTTGGCTTCGTTCCTGAATGAACGTTGGAAAGGATTGTATCCTGTGGCGTGGGGCGAGGCGTTGCGCGAAAGCGAATATACCCAGTGGATATATAGCGGAGTTTGTGGAATGGAATAAAATGAATAAAGATGAAATTTGATGTTTTAATAATAGGTGGGGGACTTGCCGGCTTGACATGTGGAATCCGTTTGCAGAAGAACGGTGTGAAATGTGCTATTGTTTCCACCGGACAAAGTGCGTTGCACTTTTCTTCGGGTTCGTTTGATTTGCTTAATGAGCTTCCTGACGGTACGAAGGTGGATAATCCCATGGCTGCTGTTGGGAAAGTCAGTGCGAATCATCCTTATGCCAAATTGGGTAGCGAGTTTGCATATTATGTTCATGAGGCAAAGCAGCAGTTCCTTGATTTGGGGATTGAGGTGGCCGGTGATGCTGAACAGAACCATTTGCGCATAACCCCTATGGGTACATTGAAACCGACTTGGCTGACCTTCTCCGATTTTACGCCTTTCTCATCGGCAAGTGACATGGCCGGCAAGAAGATTCGGGTTGTCAATATGGCCGGATTCCTTGACTTCAATACGAAGTTTGTCGCTGACAGCTTTGAGAAGTATGGGGCAAAGTGCCAGATTTCTTCCATAAATCTTCCTGAACTGGAAAGACTGCGGATTAGTCCGACAGAAATGCGATCCACTAATATTGCCAGAGTTTTGGAGAATGAAAAAACGCTTGAGGCCTTGATAATGGAATTGGCAGGAACGGTTTCCGGTTTCGATGTGGTTGCTTTGCCTGCCGTATTCGGACTTTCGTCTGTGGCGCCGGTAAGGAGACTGAAAGAAGCGTTGAATATTCCGGTATGGCTGATACCGACAATGCCGCCGTCTGTTCCCGGTATTCGTGCACAGCAACAGCTCCGTCGTTCTTTTGAAGAACTGGGGGGAGTGTATATGCTGGGTGATACAGTGGTGAAAGCAGATTTTAAGGGCAACAAGGTGCAATCGGTATATTCCGTCAATCATGGGGATATTTCATTTGTGGCGGAAAACTTTGTTCTGGCTTCGGGAAGTTATTTCAGCAACGGATTGATTGCGCAACCCGATAAAGTTATTGAGCCGGTCTTCGGCAGTGATGTCGATTTTACTCCCGGACGTGACAGTTGGTATGACAAGTCGTTCTTCAATAAACAGAATTATATGACATTCGGCGTAGCTACCGATGAAAAGTTGCGGATAAAGATCAAGGGCGATGTACAACAGAATCTGTTTGCGGTCGGATCTGTTTTAGGCGGCTCCAATACAATACACGAGGGCTGCGGTGCAGGTGTCTCTATGCTTACGGCATTATATGTAGCGGATAACTTAATAAATGGATGAGATCATGAATATGCAGCAGAACAATATAAGCGAGAACAATTTTGAGCAATGCATAAAATGTACTGTTTGTACAGTGTATTGTCCGGTTATTCCGGTGAACCCCAAGTATCCCGGTCCGAAGCAAGCTGGTCCGGACGAGGAGCGCCTTCGCTTGAAAAGAGGTGAATATTTTGATGAGGCGCTGAAATATTGTTTGAATTGTAAACGTTGTGAAGTGGCTTGCCCGTCGAATGTGAAGATTGGAGACATCATTCAGCTGGCACGCATCAAATATAGCAAGAAAAAACCGGCATTGCGTGATATTATGTTGGCCAATACGGATTTCGTGGGCACTATGGCATCTGCTTTCGCTCCTGTGGTAAATACCACATTGTCTTTGAAACCGGTGAAAATGGTGATGGATGGAGCGTTGAAGATAGATCATCGTCGTGTCTTTCCGAAATATTCTTCCCAGACATTCGAAAGTTGGTTCAAGAAGAATGTAATGGCTTTGCAAGAGAACTATAAGAAACATGTGACTTTCTTCCATGGCTGTTACATCAATTATAATTTCCCCCAACTGGGTAAGGACATGGTGAGTGTGCTCAATGTGATAGGCTATGGAGTGCATTTGCTTGAAAAGGAGAAATGTTGCGGGGTGGCTTTGATTTCCAACGGCTTGATAAATCAAGCGCGTAAGCAGGCTGAGTCCAATCTCCGTTCCGTTCGTAAGTCTGTTCTGGAGGACAAGCGTCCTGTTATCGGAGCCTCGTCAACCTGTATTTTCACGATGCGCGATGAATATCCTCATTTACTTGGAATTGACAATGCAGATGTGCGCGACAGCATAGAGCTGGCCACCCGTTTTATTTTCCGTTTGCTTGAGGAAGGAAACGTAAAGTTGAAATTCCGGAATGATGTGAAGATGAAGATAGCCTATCATACGCCTTGCCATATGGAAAAATTGGGTTGGGCATATTATTCCATTGCTTTATTGCGCAGTATTCCCAATGTGGATCTTACCGTATTGAACTCCCAGTGTTGCGGAATTGCGGGCACATATGGATTTAAAAAAGAAAACTACGAAACATCACAGGGAATAGGCGCTTCACTGTTTAACCAGATAGAAGAAGTGGCAGCGGATTTTGTGGCTACCGATTGTGAAACCTGCAAATGGCAGATTGAAATGTCTACTTCGGCAAAAGTAAAACACCCCATCTCGGTACTTGCGGAAGCTCTGGATTTAGAAGAAACCAGTAAATTGAATTGTAATAAATAATATTATCATTAAATCTTTGTACTATGTGGAATTTTTTGGCACCACCTGCTTACAAGCAGGAGTTACCGGCAGAGAAGATTGACTCTACATATAAGAGTTATCGCTGGCAGGTCTTCTTAGGCATTTTTATTGGTTACGCAGGTTTTTATATTGTGCGTAAGAACTTTTCAATGGCTATCCCGGAACTTGGCCAGTTTGGTTTTGAAAAAGGAGAATTGAGCATCGTGCTTTCTATGAATGCGGTTGCTTATGCTTTGTCCAAGTTTTTAATGGGAAGCGTGTCCGATCGTAGCAATGCGCGTGTATTCCTACCATTAGGATTGGTTTTGGCGGCTGTTTCCATGATGTTTATGATTGTACCGGTACAATTTTTCGGTCCGGAACAAAAATCATTGGCTATCATTGTAATGGCTGTCCTGAATTTTTTGGTAGGTTGGTTCAACGGTATGGGATGGCCTCCTTGCGGACGGGTCATGACACACTGGTTTTCAGTGACCGAACGGGGAACAATGATGTCCATTTGGAACTGCGCCCATAACGTGGGCGGTGCGTTGGTAGGCCCAATGGCTGTTTATGGCGCACTGTGGTTTGGCTCTTGGTTCTATGGGGTTGATTCATCCCGTTACTTTCTCATCGGTACGTATGTTTTCCCGGCAGCGGTAGCTATCCTCGTGGCGTTGGTGGCATATTGCCTGATACGTGATACTCCTCAATCCTGCGGACTTCCTTCCATTGAGAAATACCGCAATGATTATCCTAAGAATTATAGCGAAAAACAGGAAGAAGTGCTGACGGCTAAAGAAATCTTCTTTAAGCATGTGTTCAACAACAAAATGCTTTGGTACATTGCTATCGCCAATGCCTTTGTCTATATGGTGCGTTACGGTTGCTTGGACTGGGCTCCGACGTTCCTGAAAGAGGCCCAGGGCTATGATATCAAGCAAGCGGGGTGGGCATATTTTGCCTATGAGTTTGCGGCAATACCCGGAACACTGGTTTGCGGTTGGCTGAGTGATAAGGTATTTAAGGGCGGGCGTGCTATGACTACTATCATCTTTATGGCTATTGTAGCGGTATTTATCTTCCTCTATTGGCAGTGTTCCGACAACTATATGATTGTGACTTTGTCTCTGATTGCTATCGGTTTCTTTATCTATGGGCCGGTAATGTTGATTGGAGTTCAGGCGCTCGATCTTGCTCCTAAGAATGCTGCCGGTACGGCTGCCGGACTTACCGGGTTCTTCGGCTACTTCTTCGGGACGGCTATTCTGGCCAATGTAGTCCTCGGTTATGTAGCTGAAATGGCCGGTTGGGACTGGACTTTCATCTTGCTGCTCATCGCTTGTGCTTTGTCCATCCTATTGATGTCTTTCACTTATAAAGACGAAAAAGCATTACTTGCGGAAAGAAATAAGAAATAATCTTTTTAAGATAATATAGAATGATTTTAAACCAGTATTTACCTTAAAAATTAAACTATGTTGAAGAATCCAATCAGATTGAGCGCAACCTTATTAGGTATGGCTTTAGTAGCTTTCACTTCCTGTGAAGACCAAGATTTTACAGATGTGAATAATGATGCAACACGTGTTGAAGTAAACACAATCTCAGCCGAAATGGCAAAAGTACGCGACTATGTACCCGATTACGCTGTAATGGCTCATCGCGGTTCAACATTCTGGGCGCCGGAAGAAACGGAATCAGCATGGCGCTGGGCACGCGAAATGGGTGCGGATTATCTTGAATCCGATCTTCAGTGCACGAAGGACGGTGTGATCCTTGCGAACCATGATGACAATTTGAAACGTACCACTAACATTGAGAATGTGTATAGCGAACTTGTTCCGGCAACGCGTAAAGCTTTTTACATGCGTCATGGAGTGAGCGAGGAAGAGGCAGAAAAATTGGTTGCCGCTGATAAGGCAAGTTTCCGTCCCTATTATGCGATGTCTTATATGTACGAAGAATTACTGGCTCTGGATGCCGGCAGTTGGTTCAATGAGACAAGTATTGAGCAAGCCCGCAAGTCATTTGCCGAAAAACATCAATATGTTTCCGCCCTTGAAGACCAGATTCGTTACGCCGAAGGCAAAATGCTGAAACGCGGTTCTGATGGTGAACGCATATACACTGTCACCGGCACTTGGGATCCGGACAAACCCCGGGATTGCTTGACATATAAATTTGAATATGTGGATGATCCGCAGGATACAGGTAACCGTCCGGGTATTTATATCGAGTTTAAGGAGTCTTGGCTGAATCCTTCGGACTTTGAAAAGCGTGTTTACAATAAATTGGACGAACTTGGTTGGAACATTATTACGAAACCTTGTGATGGAGAACCTTTCTATAAGAACAATAAAGTAAATGTAGGCAATACCAATGGTAAGGTGATTCTTCAGACATTCTCTCTTGAAAGTCTTCGCCGCACAGCAGACGAATTCCAGGGTAAAATACCTATGTGTTTCTTGTTGTGGGAAGGCAACGGCGCCACCGACTTGAAGTATGACACGCCTCAGGGATATGCCTCTTTCATCAATCTTGGTTTGGAATATAAGGCTCACATTATCGGCCCTTGCATTGCGGGAGCTCCTAATAACTATCCGGAGATGAACGCCCCATGGCAGGCCTATCTGATCAAGAAATCCGGCATGTTGAATCATCCGTACTCATTCGACTCTTATGCGCAAATGGGTAAGTATTTCGGACAATACAACTGGGGAAATACTGTACAATATGACGATGTTCTGCATGGTATCTATGGTGACGGTCTGTTCACTAACCGTTCGGAAATGAGTCTGAAATATTTAATTGACAATGGTCTGCGCAAAGCGCCTGCTCCTCAAACGGTTCCGGATGCAGTTGAGACACTTGAAAGACTTGGTTATTAATTAATTTATTAACACTAATACAGATTATATTATATGAAAAAATATATTTTAATGCCGGTATTGGCTGCATTGTCACTGTCAGGATCGGTAATCCAAGCTCAGGACTTTGATAATAATCCGGTTGTTAATGTTAGCAACAGTAAGGAAAACTTGAACTTCACGATTGGTGCGCGTTTCATGATGGACGGTGCATACTATCATTCGGACTTCACTCCGGTAAAATCGGGAGCAGCCATTACTGATGCGCGTATCCGTACTTCAATGAGTTATGAAGACTGGTACTTCTATGCAGATTTTGATTTCTCCAAAGGTAAATTCTCACAGAAGAATATTTTCCTGCAATACTCGTTGGAAGGTGCAAAAGGTACTCACCGCTTTAAAGCCGGTTATTACAACAATCCGGTTTCAATGGCAAATAATACCAGCCGCGGAAGCCTGCACTTTATCTCCCGTTCGGCTGCAGCCAATGCTTTTTCGCCTTCTCGTGAGTTGGGTCTGAGCTATATTTTCTACAACGACCATTTCTTTGCAAATCAGGGTGTATTTGCCGAAAACAAATACAACGATCAGCCGTCAGGCTATCAGGGCATGTCATTGGGTGGCCGTTGGGTATGGCGTCCTATCAATAATGATGACAGGACATTCCACTTAGGAGCTGCTTTCCGTTATGCTAATATTGCTACCGGCACAGTAGAGAACAATGTCCTGAAAACCGAACTGGATATGGGATCTTCATTGGAAACTTACGTAGACGCTACTCAGGACTTCTTATCGGCCAAGTTGCCATGGGCAAAAAATGTGTATGATGTGGGTGCTGAGTTCTTGTATAAGACAGATGACTTTTTTGCCCGCGGCGAATACATGTACAAACATGTGACGAAAAAACGTGATGACCAGGCTTTGTTCGAAGCTAATCTGGGGTCTATTGACTCTTGGGGCTCGCTTGAGTCATGGCAGAAAGGTAATCCGCTTGGTGACAATTCTTTCCATGGGGCTTACATTGAAGCCGGTTATAAGATCTTCGGCGATCCGTATCAATACAGCAATTCCGATGCTTTGTTGAAGGGGCTGAACGATAGAGCGCTTGAGGTGGTGGCTCGTTATAGTTATACAGGCTTGAACGATCTCGTTGAGGGTGAGAAATATGTTCCCGGTCGCGATCAATATTATCCTAACGGTGTATTGGCAGACTATCCCGCCACTTCGTTGAGCATTGGCGGCGGTAATATGCACTCGGCAACTTTAGGCGTAAACTACTCTTTCAACAAGTTCGCCCAAGTAATGTTGAGCTATACTTACAATCGTCTTGATCGCGATAAGTTCCAGTACGACAAGAACTTCCATGTGCTTCAGGCACGTCTGATGTTCCAATTCTAATTGTGTGCATTTGTTTATAATAATGGTTAGTGAGCCTCTGCAGCAGAGGTAACAAAAGAAAAGGGGATACTGCCACAGTGGTATCCTCTTTTTGTTGTATAGTGGAGGCAGCACAGATATTTCCCGAGATATTTGGTACTAAAAACGAAAAAGTCATAACTTTGATTGCATTTTCAATTCTGATTAAAAAGAGTAAACTTATGAAAGCATTTCTTGCAGGCATTTGTCTGTTTTTTGCCACCCTCGTTTCTTGCCAGCAGAAGGGAGAAGGTTTTACATCTGTTTCGGCAGATGAGTTTGCGACATTGATTGCTGATCCCGAAATTCAGCGATTGGATGTGCGTACGGTTGCCGAGTATTCGGAAGAGCACATCCCCGGCAGTATCAATATCAATGTGCTGGATGAACAGTTTGCTGTTGTGGCGGATTCCACACTCCGGAAAGACGCACCGGTAGCTCTTTATTGCCGTAGCGGAAAACGCAGCAAGAAGGCTGCGGCTATCCTAAGCAAAAAGGGATATACGGTTTATGAACTCGATAAGGGGTTCACCGGCTGGAAACAAGCAGGAAAGGAAACTGAGAAATAGGCTGTTCCTTGTTTTGATACTCTCGATACCGGATGCTTAGCCGTTAAGGGTCTCGATTGAAGCGTTGTTTTTTCTTTGGACAATATTATAATCCGGCAGGACAAAAACAATATCAAAAAATACTTATTACCAATATTGATGGACGATATTAATGGCTCTTTGTTTTATAACTGACTACATTTGTTCACCCAAATAATTCTAAATGAAAACAAAGAATTACATTAAATTGTGTACCATGAAAATAAGTATTAATTGTATATTAATTAAATGCCCTGATAAAATGAAGATTATATTTGCTGTAATTGGGATATTATGCATGGGACTGATGTCTGTGCATGCCAATAACCCGTTGAGACAATCGCCTTATCCGCAAAAGGATAATATCATATATTTGAACCCGGCTCCTTTATTGGTGCCGTTGAGCATGAAGCAGTCGGATTATTTGCAGTTTAACCTCTCGCAAGATAAGAACTTCAAAGGAAGCAACGATATTCTCTCCAAACCTGTACCCTGGTGCATGTTCAATGCCCATAAGGTACTGAATACAGGTGTGTGGTACTGGCGTTTCCGTTCGGTCAGCAAGGCCGGTGAAGAAATGCCTTGGAGTGAGACGTATAGTTTTACAGTAGAAGAGACTACTCCGCAGTTTGCAACACCTCCGTTTGAGGTACTTTTGAAGAACCTTCCTAAGGACTATCCGCGTATTTATTGCTTTTTGAACGGACACTTGGCGGATGCCCGGAAGAAGGTGCGTACTCATCCGGAGTTTGAAGTGATGGTTGATGATGCACGTACTGCGCTTGCTATGGATTTCAGTACCGATACGCAGCCTTATAAACATGTCTTTGCCATGTCTGAGAATTTTGATAAGCTGAATACTGCCTATCAAATGTTGCAGTATGACGTTTATGCAGATAAGATGATGGCGAATGTACGTTGCCTTCTTAAGCAAGAACCGGCTAAGGACTTTATCAACAATGATTTCAAGGCAGGAGAGCTGGTCTATCTGCTGGCAGCTACTTATGAGATTTTTTATGAGCGCTTTACGGAGCAAGAGCATAAGCAGATAGAAAAGATTATAATGGGCGTTCTTGGCTTTTATTATAACGGCCGGCTCTTAGGGCGTGAGGAGAATATGTTTTTCGATGAACATATCTGGCAGTTTGAAATACGCCGTTTCTTGCAAGCTTCATTGGTGCTGTATGACAAATATCCTGCTGCAAAAGAATATTTGGAGTATTACTATGAACTTTGGAATACGCGAGGACCGGGCACAGGTTTTAATCGTGACGGCGCATGGCACAATGGAGCCAACTATTTCAGTGCAAATGCAGTCAGCTTGTGCTATCTTCCCACTTTGTTCGGTTATCTCACAGGGACTGACTTTCTGCAGCATCCTTGGTATAAGAATGGGGGAATAGGGGTGGCATATACTTGGCTGCCCGGCTCTTTGAGTGCAGGCTTTGGCGACGGACATGAAAAAAGAAATGGTAAACCTTTACGCATCCGGAGCGCTTTTGCCGATTTCCTGGCCCGTACTACCGGTGACCCGTATGCAGCCTGGTATTCTGCTGTCAACAACCGCTATGATACCGAGTTTGAAACCCGTCTCTACCGTCTCGCATCCGCCAAGCAGCGCCCGGCCAATTGTGAACTTCCGGCGGATGCGCCGAAAGCTGTATGGTTTAGGGACTGTGGCGAAATGATAGCCAACAGTAATTTGGGGGATTTGAAAAAGAATATCAGCCTGAGTTTTCGTTCCAGTCCTTTCGGTTCGGGCAATCATACCCATTCCAATCAGAATGCTTTCAATCTGCATTATGGTGGGGAAGCGGTTTTCCATGCAGTGGGACATTATATGAACTTCTGCGATCCGCATAATCTGCTGTCCTATCGCAATACACGTGCCCATAACACCATGCTTATAAACGGTATCGGTCAGCCTTTTACACCCGATGCCTATGGATACATTGTGCGTATGTTCAATGGGGATAACATCTCTTATGCTTTGGGGGACGCTTCAACGGCATATTGTGGCATCAGTAATATCCGTTTGTGGAAAAGAAGTTTTGAGAAGTATCATCTGACACAAACGCCCGAAAACGGTTTCGGTGAGACTCCTTTGAAGAAGTACCGTAGACACATTTTCCTGTTGCACCCCAATAAAGTCGTTATTTATGACGAACTGGAGGCAAATGAGAAAGTGCGTTGGGACTGGTTGCTGCATAGTCCTGTGAAATTTGATATAAATCCTGCCGCATCCATACTCACGACAGTGAACAAAGAGAAGGGGTTTAGTTCCGTTGTCCAATTGTTTTGTGAACAGGAAGCTGCTATCACCCAAACTGATAAATATGCTGCTCCTCCGAATCATGCTGATGCCCAGCGTGGTGAGGACTTTACCGATCCCTGGTCACTTACTGCAAGTTTCGGGCCGAGCAGGAATAATCGTATACTTACCATTATTCAGGTTGAAGCCGATGGCAGGCAGGCTGTGCAGATAATGAGAGAGGGCAATACTTTCCAATGCGGCGAATGGGTTATTGAAGCCGAATTGAATGCTAAACGTCCGGGCAGATTGTATATCCGTAACAGCCGGAACAATGCTGTGTTCAGCTATGGGGATAAGAAACCGGAAATAAACGGAGAACTCTATTCATGTAAAGAGAAAGATGCTTCTGTTTTGTTCGACTGTGTCAACGGGGAATGGATGGTTCAGGAAATGGGCGACCAAAGAGTGCAAACGATGGGAAAGTGGTAAATCTCTTGTGGCTTGTTACTTCATGGGGTTGTATCAAAATGAGATTCAGCTGAATTTCATTTTGATACAACCCCATGAAATATAAGGCATAATAAGGTTTTATACCATATATGAGTGCGTCTTTATAAGCTTTCTATCAGACGTTTCAGTACCACTGTTGCAGAAATCTCCCGGTTGGCAGCTTCCGGTATTACGATAGATTGCGGACTTTCAATCACATCATCCGTTACAATCATATTGCGGCGTACCGGCAGACAGTGCATGAAATAGGCATTGTTGGTTACTGCCATTTGGCGGTCGCTTACGGTCCAGTCGCGGTCTTTGCTCAGGATTTGTCCGTAGTTGTCACCGGTGTAGGCGGCCCAGTTCTTGGCATATACAAAGTCTGCACCTTCAAAAGCCTTCATCTGGTCGTATTCCACGCGGGCATTACCCACAAACTTAGGATCGAGTTCATAACCTTCGGGGTGGGTAATGACGAATTCGTAGTCCGTCGCATTCATCCACTCGGCAAAAGAGTTGGGAACAGCCTGCGGCAACGGGCGCGGGTGCGGAGCCCATGTCATTACGACTTTGGGACGCGCCGTTTTCTTGTATTCCTCAATTGTGATGAGGTCTGCAAAGCTTTGCAGCGGATGGCGTGTGGCAGCTTCCATAGAGAATACCGGACGGCCGGAGTGCTTTATGAACTGATTCAGTATCACTTCGTTGTAATCGTATTCGCGGTTTTCAAAACGGGCAAAGGAACGCACTCCGATAATATCGCAGTAACAACCCATTACGGGAATGGCCTCCAGCAGATGTTCCGGTTTGTCACCGTCCATGATGACGCCGCGCTCTGTTTCCAGTTTCCAGGCTCCTTGATTGATGTCCAATACAATGACATTCATGCCCAAATTGAGGGCGGCTTTTTGAGTGCTGAGACGGGTGCGCAGACTTGAGTTGAAGAATATCATCATCAATGTCTTGTTACGTCCCAGCTCTACATATTTGAAACGGTCTTTTTTGATTTCGAATGCTTCGTCAAGTGCAGTTCTCAGGTTACCGATGTCCTGCACGCAAGTAAACTTCTTCATACTTTTCTAATGATTAGTGGTTAATGATTAGCGATTAGCGGTTAGTGGTTAATGATTAGTTAACCATTAATCACTAATTTCTTATCTGTCCTTCTCCTTCAATTATCCATTTATATGTGGTAATTTCTTCTAAAGCCATTGGTCCGCGTGCATGTAGCTTTTGTGTGCTGATGCCAATCTCCGCACCCAATCCGAACTGTGCGCCGTCTGTAAAGGAAGTCGGGGCATTGACGTAGACGCAGGCCGCATCCACTTCGCGGCAGAACCAGTCGGCATGGCCTTTGTCTTCGGTCACGATACATTCACTGTGCTTGGAGCCATATTGCTGTATGTGCGCTATGGCGCTATCTATACCTTCAACGACTTTCACTGCCATTTTATAGTCTAAGAATTCCGTACCGAAGTCTTCTTCCGTAGCTTCTTTCAGCAATTGGGCCGGATAGTGTCCTTGTAGAGAGGCGTATGCAAACGTATCTGCATAGATAATTACGTTGTTTTCCTGCAACGGTGCACAGAGGGCGGGCAGGTCTTTCATGCGGTCGGCGTCTACGAGCAGGCAGTCCAATGCATTGCATACACTGACGCGACGGGTCTTGGCGTTGTTGATAATGGCAGCTCCCATCTCTACATCTCCGTAACGGTCAAAGAATGTATGGCAGATGCCGGCGCCGGTTTCTATCACCGGAATGGTGGCATTCTGGCGGACAAAGTTGATGAGATTGCTGCTACCGCGCGGAATGATTAGATCTACATAACCGTTGGCATGGAGCAATTCGGTGGTGGCTTCGCGGTCGGAAGGGAGCAGTTCCACGATGTGCAGGTCTGTTTCAAACTGTTTCAGCACATCATGTATCACACTGATAATGGCGCGGTTGGAACAGTCGGCATCGCTTCCGCCTTTCAATATGCAGGCGTTGCCGCTTTTCAGGCAGAGCGAGAACACGTCGAAACTGACGTTGGGACGTGCTTCGTAGATGATGCCGATTACTCCGAAGGGGACGCTCACCCGCTTTATTTTCAATCCGTTGGGCATTACTCCCTGTTTTTGTACGCGTCCTACCGGTGAGGGTAACTTGGCTACTTTACGGATATCGGTTGCGATTCCTTTCAGACGCTCGGGTGTGAGCATCAGGCGGTCGTACTTCGGATTGGAAGTATCCATGCGGTTCAAGTCTTTCCGGTTTTCGGCAAGGATAAAATCGGTTCTTTCCTCGGCTGCATCTGCAACTGCCAGCAGTATCTGGTTGATCTTTTCGTCGTTCAGCGCCAATAGTTTGCGACTGGCATACTGTACGGCGGCAAAAGTTTTGCTTAAATTCATTTCTCTTTGAAGTTTATAATTGTTTCTTTCGCAAATGTAGTGATAATATTAATAAGTAGTGCATTAAAAGACTGGCATAAGTGTACCAATTTACTACCGCACTTTGGTACATCCTGTACCAAAGGTTGGTACACCTGGTACCAATGGTTGGTATATGTTGTACCAACGGTTGGTACGCGGAATATCACAGGTTGGTATATGAAATGCCTCCCGGAAGGATGCAGATGTCAAAGCGTGTCGCTTTCTTTCGGCTTATTCTATATAGAGATAGTCGTAGTGCACTACGGGTTTCTTGCCATGTTTCCCCATGGCTTCACGCGCTTGTTCGGAGTTGCAATTGGCTTTGCCCACACCCACTGCATTTCCTGTATGGTCAATGATGCGCACAATGTCGTCTTTCTCAAATCCGCCCCGTACATCGGTGATGCCTATGGGGAGAATGCTGACTGCCTTGTCGGAAGCCAATATCTTGGTGGCGCATTCGTTGATGTGCAGTTCGCCTTTGGCGAAACCTTCGCTGTGGGCTATCCATTTCTTGACGCTGGATACGGGTTCGGGAGAGGGGATGAAACGGGTGTATTTCAATTCCTCGTTCTTCATTCTTAATTCCTCATTTCTCAGGATGTCTGTAAGTATATTGTCTCGCTTGCCGTTGGCAATGATGACGGTGATGCCCTCATCGGCCACTTTACGGGCGATGTTGGTCTTGGTGAGCATGCCGCCACGTCCGAAACTGGATTTAGAGGTCTGTATGTAAGAGGAGAGGTCTTTGCCATGTTCTATCTCGCGGATGACTTCCGATGCAGGGTCGGCAGGCGATCCGTTATAGATGCCGTCTATGTTGCTCAGGATAATCAGGGCTTGCACATCCATCATGGAGGCTATCAGTCCGGAGAGTTCGTCGTTATCGGTGAACATCAGTTCGCTGACGGAGATTGTGTCGTTCTCGTTGACAATGGGAATTACTCCGTTTTCCAGCATGACGGTCATGCAGTTCTTTTGGTTGAGGTAGTGGCGGCGGGTACCGAAATTCTCTTTCATGGTGAGTACTTGCCCTACGGGGATGCCATGCTCGCGGAATAATTCGTAGTAGCGGTTGATAAGTTTAGCCTGCCCTACGGCTGAAAACAGCTGGCGTTGGTCTACGCTGTCCAGCTTTTTCGTAGGGTGTATCTCGCTCCGGCCGGATGCTACGGCACCGGAAGAAACAAGGATGATTTCCACACCTGCTTTGTGCAGCCCGGCTATTTGGTCTACAAGGGCGGACATACGCGTTACGTCCAATGTGCCGTCACGACGTGTCAATACATTGCTGCCTATCTTGACAGCAATTCTCGTTAGTTGTTGTTCCATATTTGTGTTCTTTCCCTATGCAGGGAATTTAATCTCCCTCTTCCTTTTTTTCGTATGCACGAACAACCTCCATGGCTGTTTCGTAGTTTGCTTCATTTACGAGTACAGCTACATCTATTGCTGTATCGGGTAGGACAACGTTTACTACCATCCCGTCTTTCAAGGTTGACTCAATGTCATTGTTCCCTAACAGGCTTTTTACAAGTTGGGCTTCCCAAAGTGATCCTTTGAACACTTCGATGAGCTTGCTTTTATCTTCTTCTTTCATAATGGTATGAATTTAGAGTTCTTGTTTCACAAATATAACAAGTTTTTTTGACTTAATGTTTAATATCCTGTAATTTGTAGCTATAACTCGATGCGGCGTACCGTTATTGCTTCGTTCAGGAAGATAGATGCCGACTCGATGAATTTTTCTTCCGCCTCTGTGGTGTAATAGGTGCATTTGCCGCCTCGCGTACATTTGATATCTATTTCGGGGTGGCGGTGGAGATAGTCCTTCAAGCTGTCCGCTACTAATTGTCCTTGTGATACGATGGTGATGCCGGCCGGCATATACTGTTGTATCTTAGGCAGGAGTATCGGGTAGTGGGTGCAGCCTAGAATTGCGGTGTCTATTTCCCGGTCTTTGGCAAGAAGTTCATTTATGTATTTGCGGATGAAATAATCCGTTCCGTCACCCAGCGCTTCGTTGTTTTCTACGAGTGATACCCATAATGGACAGGCTTCTCCGCTGACTTTGATATCGGGGAAAAGTTTGCGGATCTCAAGCGGATAGGATTCGGATTTGATAGTGCCGCTTGTGGCGAGCACTCCGACGTGGCGGCTGCGGGTGATATTGCCGATACATTCCACAGTGGGGCGGATAACGCCCAACACGCGGCGTGCGGAGTCGAGGTGCGGCAGGTCGTTTATCTGTATGCTGCGCAGAGCCTTGGCGGATGCAGTATTGCAAGCAAGGATTACAAGGTGGCATCCCATTTCGAACAGTCGGGTAACAGCTTGCAATGTGAAAGCGTAAACAACTTCAAACGAGCGTGTGCCGTAAGGAGCGCGGGCATTGTCTCCCAAATAGATATAATCGTATTCTGGTAGTATTTCCCGTATCTTGCTCAAGATCGTGAGACCGCCGTATCCGGAATCGAATACGCCGATGGGGCCGGGGCTGGAGGGGAGTTTCTGTTTCATACAATCTTTCTGGCGCTAAGTGTAGTGTGCAGCAAAGATAATGTAATTTACGGGGATAGAGTGTGGATTGTGCATAATTTTGTAAAAGATGCCGGAATGTAAAAAAGCCAGACTGTTGGACAGTCTGGCTTTTTTCTGTGATTGCCTCATTTAGAGGTATACGGTTTACCGATGTTATTTGATGCCGAGTTGCGTTTTTACTTTGGCGGTAACATCTATGCTCTGCGTTCCTACATAGGGTATCGGAGTACGGGCCAAGTCGAATATATATACAACACCTTCAGCTTTACCTACCGCTTGGATAGCTTCGTCCAGTTTCTTATAGATAGGTGTCATAGCATCTTGCTGTGCTTTTTGCATGGACTGATAGGCTTCTTGCTGGAACTGTTCCTGGCGTTGTGCCATGTCCTGCAATTCTTTCTGACGTCTTTCTGCGATGTTTTTGGGCAGTGAGTCAGCTTGTGCTAAGAATTCTTGATACTTTTTATTGAACTCTTCCTGAGTGCGTTGCATTTCTGTTTGGTACTCTTTAGACATAGCATCCAGGTCGGCTTGAGCTTTTGTGTATTCCGGCATGGTGATGATAACTTCTTGGGAGTTCATGTGAGCGAATTTAGTTTGCGCCATGGCTCCCAGAGGGAGGGCAAACATAACTACGAGCAGTGCGATTTTTTTAAGCATAATATTTATATTTATTTTGATTATTATTCGTTATATGGGATGCAAATGTATGAAATTAATTTGAATATCCTAATTTTGCAAGCACTTCATTGCTTATATCGATACTTGGAGAAGCGAAAATTATGCTTGATGCGGATGCGCGGTCCACCACTACGGCGTAGCCTTTTTGTGTGGAGATAGCCTTTACCGCTTCGTAGATTTCATCTTGAATGGGCTGCATTAAGGCTTCGCGCTTTTTGATGAGTTCGCCTTCGGGACCGAAGTATTTACGGCGTAATTCCGCTGCTGATTTTTCTTTGGCAACAATCTCTTCTTCTTTCTTTGACTTCTGTGCGTCGGAAAGGGTCTTAATAGATGCCTGATAGCTATCATACAGACCTTTGGCTTCTTTGCCCAGCTTTTCAACCTCACTTTGCCATTGCCTGCTAGCTTGATCCAATTCTTCAGTTGCACTTTGGTAGGCAGGGATATTCTTCAGGATGTACTCCATGTCAATCAGGGCAAACTTCTGTGCATTGGCTGTCATGCCTATGGCAAACAGCAGAAACATGCTTAATAAACTCTTTCTCATAACGTTCTGGTTTTAGTTAAACAAAATTAGAACTCTTGTCCTAAGATGAAGTGGAACTGGCTGCCGCCGTAATCACTTCTTCCGAATACTTTGTCGAAACCGTAAGCCCAGTCAATACCCATCATGCCAATCATAGGAAGGAAGATGCGGACACCGACACCGGCAGAACGTTTCAAATCAAACGGGTTGAACTTGTTTACGTCTTGCCAAGCATTACCGGCTTCAACAAAAGTCAACGCATAAATACTGGTACTTGTTTCCAGCATCAGCGGATATCTTAATTCCAGGCCGAGACGTGTGTATGCATAGCCTTCGTATCCATAAGGAGTAAGAGAGCTGTTTTCATATCCACGCAAGGCAACACTTTCGGTTGCGTAGCTGGAATATCCTGTCATACCGTCTCCACCCACGTCAAAGGTTTCAAACGGAGATTTCTTATATTTGTTGTAGTGCCCTAACAAACCGAACTCTACACGTCCCATCAATACCGGAGTGCGTTTTACTGCTATCGGGTCCATTAACGGGATGTATATTTTGGATTTGAATTTCCACTTGTGGTATTCTATCCACTTATGCATCTTGTTCATGTCGTCCTGATTGCTGGTACTGTACTTGCTGTAATCCGTACCGTCAAACAAAGAGTAGGGCGGCGTCAGTTGTGCCGATAGCGAGAACTCCGAACCTTGACGCGGATAAATAGGATTGTCGATAGAACTACGTGATAACGTGAGGTTTATACTCAAGTTATTACATTTACCGTTGGTGACAGGGAAATACTGCCAGTCGCTCAGGATATAACGCTGATAAGACAATTCTGCTGTAAATTGGAAGTAGTCATCCGGCCATTTCAGACGTTTACCGAACATTACTGCCAATCCCCACATCTGAATGGATTTGTCAGGATCGTAATAGTTCTCGTAATTGTTGTAGTTACCATAGTTATACATGCCATAACCGTACATGCCGCTATAATAGCTGTTGTAATAGCTATTCATGTATGCGTCATTGTAGTAGCGGCTACTAATGTCTGTCTGACGGGAGTAGAATGCAGATACGGAGAAAGCATTCGGCCGTTTGCCGCCAAACCAGGGATCATAGAATGATACGCTGTATGATTGGTAATATTTGGCATTGGTCTGTCCGCTGATTGTCAATGTCTGTCCGTCGCCTTGTGGCAGGATACCACGATAATTTTCTCCCGGATGCAAGAGGTTGGCAACAGAGAAGTTTGTGAACTTCAGGCTCAGTTTACCGATAATACCTGTTTGCCCCCAACCGGCAGAGAATTCTACTTGGTCGTTTGCTTTGGAGATGAGGTCATAGCCGATGTCTACTGTACCGTCCTCCGGTTTGGGTTGAATGTCCGGTTGGATTTGTTCGGGGTCGAAGTGTCCCATTTGCTGGATTTCACGCATGGAACGCATCAAGTCCTCACGACTGAATAATTGACCCGGGCGGGTGCGTAACTCACGACGGACTACATTTTCATATAAACGGTCGTTACCATTGATGCTGATTTTGTTGATAGTAGCCTGCCGACCTTCAAAAATACGCATTTCCAAATCAATGGAGTCACCTACGATGTTTACTTCCACCGGGTCGAGCGAATAGAACAGATAACCATTATTGTAATAAAGGTTGCCGATTGCATCTTCGTCCGTACTGGTGCGCTCTTCCAGCAGTTTCTGGTTGTAGACATCTCCTTTCTTCATGCGCAACAAGAAGTTCAACTGTTCGGAAGGATAAAGGGTGTTACCAACCCACGTTACATTACGCAAATAGTATTTCTGGCCTTCTTCAATTTCCATTGAAATATCTACCGTACGTTCATCATAGGGCTTGATGCTGTCTGTCACAATCATGGCATCACGATAACCTAGTTCGTTATATTTGTCTATAATGAGCTGTTTATCGGCTTCATAGTTCTCCTCCACGAATTTCTTTGTACGGAAGAGGTTGAGAAGTTTGCCCTTCTCGTTGGTTTTCTTCATCACACGTTTCAGTTTCTTGGTGGTGATGGCTTGGTTACCGGTAATCGTGATTTTATGTACTTTTACTTTCTCTTTCTTGTCGATATTAATATCGACCAAGACTTGATTGGTATTATTGGGATCATCTTTTTGGGTAATGATCACATCGGCATTTTTGAACCCCTTATCATCAAAATAACGTTTGATCAGTGTTTTGGCACGATCTATTAAGTTAGGAGTTACTTGGTTTCCTTTTATCAGTCCTACTCTGGCCTCTAAGTCTTCACGCTCTGATTTCTTCACGCCATGATAGCGGATGTCGGACACGCGGGGACGCATGGTCAAGTGGATTGTGAGCCAAATCTGATCGCCTTCAATCTTGTCTGCCGTAATTTGTACATCCGAAAAAAGGCCATGTCGCCAATAGCGTTTACATGCTTGCGTTATTTCATCACCGGGTACGGTAATCGTTTGGCCTTTGGATAATCCGGATAAACCAATGATTACATAATCTTCATAATTCTTGGCTCCTACTACCTTTATATCTGCTATTTCATACTTTTTGGGTGTCCCCGAATAAAGGATAACCGGCTTTTCGGCCCCATCAGTATTGCTTGTGTTCTGTGCCGCGCTGGTCAGTACACAGCTAAAGAGGCAGATAATTGTTACGAGTATGGAGAAAATACGATAGTACATCTTTTTATTTACTATTTTACAATTTACTATTTACTATTTGTGTTTGTTCGGTCAACTGATTTGTTCACTGGTTTTTCCGAACCTGCGCTCACGCTTCTGATAGTCGTAAATGGCTTTGTGAAGTGCCTCTTCACGAAAGTCCGGCCAATAGGTGTCGCAGAAATAAAGTTCCGAGTAAGCACATTGCCAAAGCAGGTAGTTACTTAGGCGAACTTCTCCACCCGTACGTATCAATAGATCCGGATCGGGCATAAAGTTGGTGGTAAGGTGCTGGGAGAACAGGTGGCTATCAATCCGGTCGGGAGCTAATTCGCCTTTTTGCACTAAGATTGCAATCTGGCGGGCCGCTTCTGTTATCTCCCAATGAGATGAGTAGCTGATTGCCAGCACTAAGGACATTCCCGTATTATTTGCGGTATGTGCCACACAGGTTTCCAAACGTTCCCGTACATTGTCGGGTAGCTTGGTTAAGTCTCCTATAATTCGGAAACTGATATTATTCTTCATGAATGTTTCTTCCTCGATAGAGTCGAAAAGAAGTGCCATCAGTGCGGCGACTTCGTTAGAAGGACGATTCCAATTTTCGGTGGAGAACGTATATAAAGTCAGATATTTGATGCCTAATTTTGACGCTTCTTCTGCAATGATATGCACAGTCTCAGCACCGGCTTGGTGTCCGTAACTGCGTTCTTGTCCACGCAGTTTTGCCCAACGCCCGTTGCCGTCCATGATGATTGCCACGTGCTGTGGAATTCGGCTTAAATCAAGTTCTTCTGTATTCAGCATCTTTCTATACTTACATCTCTTGTCTTGGTTACTATTATTCGTCTTATACCTTATATAATAAAGACAACAATAACATAATAGGTTTATGGTATAGCCGGCATCAGCTTATTAAGATGTCCGCGCCAAACAGCATTTGTCTTTCCGTCGCCACCAAATATTACCCATATATAAGGCCTGTCAACAACAATGGAGTAAGGGGCGGTTATGTCTGCCATATCTTTGTCCAATAAGAACTTCTTTTCTGTTTTACGCCAAGATATGCCGTCTACTGAGGAGTAGATAACATTTAGTCTGTTGACGTCTTCACTTCCGAATATATAGAATATATTTCCGTAATTCATCACAACCGGATTTTTCAATGCCGGGCAGAATGCATCATATGCCGTATTATCAAGTGGGAACCAATTCCTGCCATCGTTAGAGACCCAGGGAACCGTTTGTGATAGGTCACTGTTTGAGGTAGTACCTACCATTATAGTCTGCAGCTGATAGTTTGTTTCAAAGTTGGCGGAGTAGATATTGGCTGTCGGATGATAATTTGTATCGTCAAATTGACCGCTGTTTTGGCTTTCTCCATTGTCGCTGGTAGAGTAAACTCCGTTATCGGTAATAACGGTAAGCGTATTCGGAAAACCTGCCACTAATGCCTGAACATCACTTCCTAATTTAGGTACGATCTCCCATTGAATGCCGTCTTGTGAGGTAAAGACTTGCTTGTTTTCTGTAACAATGTAGAGTTGCTCTCGGGATGTGGTGCTTGTAGCTCCTTCTTCATATTTCACGTTGACAAGTGTTGCCAGCTTGGCATCAGTCGGAAAATCTATATAGGCATCAGCTGTTTCCCATCCGTATTCACTTGGCTTTGTAGAAGTCTTATAAGCAGCATTTTGTGCAAATACCCATAAGTCGTTATTGAACAATATTGCTTTTTGTCCTTTTACAGAAGGTATTCCAGGGAGGGCAGATGCCATACGATCCCAAACTAAAGAGTCAGGATCCTGTTTATGTCTCCTGATTTTGAGGGTATATATTCTAGGTGTTGTATTAGGATCTGGAGCATGTATCTTAAATTCCATACCCTCGTCCTTATTGTTGTCGTCGATTATTGCTCCAGTCAAGTCTACCGAGTCGGTTTGGACAAATACAGTGTCATTAAGTCCGGCAGTTATCCAACCGCTTACGAGGAAAGTGTCAATTAATATGCGATCAATAATGGTATCTGCTCCAACAGGCAATGAGTCTTGGTTGTAAATCTCTCTGTGCAGTTGGTCTATTGTGAATTTATAATGCTTGCCATATATCGTGTCAAGGGCAAATGCATGTACCGTCGCGTCAGAACTTAATTCGATTGTATTATCATCAGAGTCAAGGCACGAACTTATTGCGATTGATACAAAAATGAAACTTGCAATTATTGCTAAAAACTTTATTCTCATTTTAAAAGATAGTGTTTATTTACAAGTTGCAAAAATAGGAACATTTTTTTCTATAAACAGCTTTATCGGCAAGTTTTATATAAAATTATAGATAATATGGCTGTTTTTCTCGATTAAAAAGCCCTCGAATAAGGCTGTTAGCCTAATCTTGTGGCGATGTAATGCCGAAAATTTCTTCCGAAATATTGTTCATTGACATAAGGTGTTTTATTGCCTATTTCAGGTGCTTTAACACCGGAAAATAATTTTAGAGGGCTTTCTTCCACGAAAATCTCGTCCCATAGCTCTGCATTAATGAAAGATTGTAATAAGTAGCTTCCTCCTTCTACCAGTAATGATTGTAGTCCTTGCGCATACAGATGTTGCATGATTTGGGGCAATATATTCTGTTGAAAGTCAATAACGATGTATTCAGTGTTAGGGAATGCTGCATGCGGCTGTCCCGTAAAAACAAGTGTGCGGATACTGTCATCGAACAGATGTAAGGAAGGTGAGAGGCGTTGCTGCCTGTCTATAACAATCCGTACGGGAGATTGACCTTGCCAGCTGCGTACTGTCAGACTGGGATTGTCCAATTCTGCTGTGTGTGTACCCACCATGATCGCGCTGTGTTCTGCCCGTCTTTTGTGTGCAAGCATGGAGGTCAGAGGAGTGGATAGAATAACCGGTTTTCCGTCCTTTCGGCATTTGTCGATGTGCTTATCAGCAGACTCAGCCCATTTCAACGTGATGTAGGGCCGGTGCAAAGAGTGGAATGTGACAAAACGCCGGATTAAGTTTTTGCAATCTTCTTCCAGTACTCCGACGATGACTTCACGTCCTGCATCTTTCAATTTTTGAATACCTCGTCCTGCTACTTTTGCAAAGGGATCTTGGCAGCCGATTACAATACGGGGGATTTGTTTCTCGATAATCAGATCGGCGCAAGGCGGTGTCTTACCATAATGGGCGCAAGGCTCCAGACTGACATAAATGGTGGAGCGTTTCAGTAAAGAGGGCTCTTTTACAGAGCGAATCGCGTTAACTTCGGCATGCGCTTCACCACAACGTATATGATAGCCTTCGCCTATAATTTTCCCGTCGCACACAATTACTGCGCCTACCATTGGATTGGGAGCAGTGTTGCATAAACCGTTTTGGGCTAACTGAATACAACGGCGCATATATTTTTCTTCTTCCATACTTTGTATTACTCTTAAAGTTCTACTATTTTTGCAGCTTGAATGCCGAATGTTATGAATGTTTCCGTCTCTCATATTCGTCGTGCTTTGCAGGAGAGTTACTCTGTGCAAGAAGCTGCCAACTTATCCCGCATTGTCTGTTGTGAAATGCTGGGACAGACCACGATTGATTATTATTTGGGCAAAGATATAATTTTATCTTCAAAAGAGATGCAGAAATTAAATGGCATTCTTGCCCGTTTGCTTAATTTTGAACCGATACAGTATATACAGGGAACTGCCCGTTTTTTGGAACGCTCCTACCATGTTGCTCCGGGAGTGTTGATTCCCCGCCCGGAAACGGAAGAATTGGTGGAGGTAATGCTAAGGGAAATCTCGTCTGATGCCCGTATCCTTGACATTGGAACAGGAAGTGGCTGTATTGCTATCTCTCTTTCCAAAGCGTTCCCGAATGCGAAAGTAACGGCCTGGGATGTTTCGGAGGATGCCCTTTGTATCGCTCGCCGCAATAATGATGATTTGCAGGCGTCGGTTTGTTTTGTGAAGCAGGACGTATTGGCATGGAGAGGGGATGGCGGACAGTGTTATGATGTGATTGTCAGTAATCCACCGTACATCACAGAGTCGGAAAAGCAAGAGATGGAGCGTAATGTTTTGGACTGGGAACCTTTTTCGGCATTATTTGTTCCGAATAATGATCCATTGCTCTTTTATCGGAGAATTGGAGAATTAGGCAGGATGATGCTGGTAGACGGTGGCCGGCTTTATTTTGAAATAAATCGGGCTTATGGGGAGGCTACGGCGATGATGCTTTGTGGACAAGGATATACCGGTATACGGATACTAAAAGATATTTCCGGAAATGATAGATTTGTAATTGCAGAACGATGATAGAAATTACTGAAACAGATGCTTTAAGCCGGCTGGCTGCTTATTGTTCCACAGCGGAGCATTGTCGGGCGGAAGTTACGGAGAAGTTGCAGCGATGGGGGATCTCCTATGATGCCATAGACCGTATCATAAACCGTTTGGAACAAGAAAAATACATTGACGAGGAGCGCTTTTGCCGCGCTTTTATTCATGATAAATACCGCTTTGCCAAATGGGGGAAAATAAAAATAGGTCAGGCACTCCAATTAAAGAAAATTCCCCAAAGAGTTTTTTCTCCGTACCTGAATGAAATTGATGAGGATGAATATCTTGCTATTTTGAATAATCTGCTGATGACAAAACGTAAAAGCGTTCATGCCGAGAATGAATTCGAATTGACTAACAAGTTGGTACGTTTTGCTCTGAGCAGAGGATTCGAAATGAAAGATATTCGCCATTGTATTACACTTTCTGATGAAAATGACAATCTGGAGTAAAAATTATCCGTTTTCTTTTTTCTATTCTCGTTAGCTTTCTGTATTTTTGCGGCATATTTATCATAATAGTTAGTTTAGCTATGAAAACTTTAGAAAGATTGTTTGCAGAGAAGTTGCTGAAGATTAAAGCGATTAAACTACAACCCGCTAATCCATTTACTTGGGCATCAGGATGGAAATCTCCGTTTTACTGTGATAACCGTAAAACTCTTTCATATCCTTCTCTCCGTAATTTCGTGAAATTGGAAATTACGCGTCTGATTCTGGAACGTTTCGGTCAGGTTGATGCGATAGCCGGTGTCGCTACAGGAGCTATTCCTCAGGGGGCATTGGTGGCTGATGCATTGAATCTGCCATTTGTATATGTGCGCTCTACTCCGAAAGATCATGGATTGGAGAACCTGATTGAAGGTGAACTTCGTCCGGGCATGAAAGTTGTTGTGGTGGAAGATTTGATTTCTACCGGTGGAAGCAGTTTGAAGGCTGTTGAGGCTATTCGTCGTGATGGATGTGAAGTGATCGGTATGGTTGCTGCTTACACTTATGGGTTTCCTGTTGCAGAGAAGGCATTCAAAGAAGCAAAGGTTCCTTTGGTGACATTGACCAACTACGAAGCCGTAATGGAAGTTGCGCTTCGTACAGGTTATATCGAAGAAGAAGATGTGGCTACGTTGAATGAGTGGCGTAAAGATCCTGCACATTGGGACGCTGGAAAATAAGATTTATTTTATATAATGATAAGATTATGACGAAAGAACCATTCGGATAAATACTGTCCGGATAGTTCTTTTTGTCTTTTAAAGACCATTAGGATTATGACTAAATTTGAAAGTGCGGTGAAGGTGATACCTGCCTCGCAAAATGCTGTTTACGAGAAACTTTCAGACCTTAATAATTTAGATAAGGTAAAGGATCGTCTGCCGCAGGACAAGGTGAAGAATTTGAGCTTTGATAAGGAAAATCTATCGATAGAGGTGCCACCGGTTGGGAAAATCGTATTACAGATCGTAGAGAAAGAACCTTGTAAGTGTATCAAGTTTGCAACAACGAGCTCTCCTTTGCCGTTTAATTTGTGGATACAGATTGTGCCTGTTACAGAAACGGAATGTAAAATGAAACTTACTATTGGAATGGAATTAAATCCGTTTATGAAAACTATGGTGCAGAAACCTTTGCAGGAAGGATTGGAGAAAATGGCAGAAACTCTGTCGCTAATCAAATATTAATTCATTAATCACTAGAAATTCATGGTTCAGAAACTTTGGGAAAAATCCGTTCAGGTGAATAAGGATATAGAGCGTTTTACGGTGGGACGCGATCGGGAAATGGACCTTTATCTGGCAAAACATGATGTGCTGGGATCCATGGCGCATATCACGATGCTGGAAAGTATCGGCTTGTTGGCAAAGGATGAGTTGTCTTTGTTGCTTGCAGAATTGAAGAATATTTATGTTACAGCTGAAAAAGGGGAGTTTGTGATAGAAGAGGGAGTGGAAGATGTTCATTCTCAGGTGGAGCTGATGCTGACTCGTAAGCTGGGCGATATAGGAAAGAAAATTCATAGTGGACGGTCACGCAATGACCAGGTATTGTTGGATCTGAAACTTTTTACCCGTACGCAGATAAAGGAAATAGCTGAGGCTGTGGAGCAGCTTTTCCATGTGCTTATCATGCAGAGTGAGCGTTATAAGGACGTGTTGATGCCGGGATACACTCATTTACAGATAGCAATGCCATCATCTTTCGGACTGTGGTTTGGCGCTTATGCGGAGAGTTTGGTAGATGATATGCTATTTTTGCAGGCTGCCTTCAAGATGTGTAATCGTAATCCTTTAGGCTCTGCTGCAGGATACGGTTCTTCCTTTCCTCTGAACCGTACGATGACTACTCGGTTATTAGGCTTCGATTCATTGAATTATAATGTGGTATATGCTCAAATGGGGCGCGGTAAAATGGAGCGTAATGTTGCTTTCGCTTTGGCAACTATTGCGGGTACCCTTTCCAAACTTGCATTTGATGCTTGTCTGTTCAATAGTCAGAACTTTGGGTTTGTAAAGTTGCCCGATGACTGTACTACCGGTTCGAGCATCATGCCACATAAGAAAAATCCGGATGTATTTGAACTGACACGTGCCAAATGTAATAAATTACAATCATTACCTCAACAGATAATGATGATAGCCAATAATTTGCCTTCCGGTTATTTCCGGGACTTGCAGATTATTAAGGAGGTGTTCCTGCCTGCTTTTCAGGAATTGAAAGACTGCCTGCAGATGGCAACTTATATTATGAATGAAATCAAGGTGAATGAACATATTCTTGATGATGATAAATATTTGCTTATTTTCAGTGTGGAAGAGGTGAACAGTCTGGTCCGGGAAGGTATGCCGTTTCGCGATGCTTATAAGAAAGTTGGTTTGGACATTGAAGCCGGTAAGTTTTCTCATGACAAAGAAGTGCATCATACGCACGAAGGCAGTATTGGCAATCTGTGCAATGATGAGATTTCTGTTTTAATGCAGAAAGTTGTAGATGGTTTTAATTTTGGAACAATGGAACAGGCTGAAAAGGCACTGCTTAGTAGGTAGCGTTATTAGTTAACTTGCTGTAGTGTACGATGTTAACTTCTTATATTAAGTATGTTAACTTATTAATGATAGCTCAGTTAACATCGTACTTCCTATTTTGTTAACTTTTTCCGGTGAAAAGTTTGGCTGTAACGGGGAAACTGTTTATCTTTGCATCCGTTCTCCAAAAAACTGCGGAAATAGCTCAGTTGGTAGAGCATAACCTTGCCAAGGTTAGGGTCGCGAGTTCGAGTCTCGTTTTCCGCTCTCCTTTTTAAGGATGCTCGAATGGTGGAATGGTAGACACGAAGGACTTAAAATCCTTTGGCCATTGCGGCTGTGCGGGTTCAAGTCCCGCTTCGAGTACTTGAAGGGACGAACGGTGATTTTCACTGTTCGTCTCTCTTTTTTTATCTTCATTATTCGTTGGAAATGAGTAGTTTAGCAGAAAGAATTGATTGACGGTTTTAGGTTCAATATGCTCGTTATTTTTGTCGTAGATAAACCCGTCGGGAAATACCAATTTTTGTAACCTCCTTCTTCCTTCTAATCCTTGTAATTCCCATAAATTGAATAAGTTAGAGCGCATTGAGAACGCATAATCAATGAATTTATCAAGGTTCAATATTTCTGTGTTCACCTTTGAATATTCTACCTGCAAACTTCTGATTTCTGCTTCTAATCTCGTCATTACCTTTACGCAAATTTCTTGTTTCTTTGTGTCGGAACAAAGTGCATAATTGGTTTCGACTTGCTCCAGTTCTTTTTCCTTTGCTTTGATATTGGATTTTATAGACTGAGCTCTTTCTTTATTCATGTTATCAAAGGTAATGGTTAGTTGTGTTTTAGGAGTTCTGATACCTTATCAGATAGAGAGTACTTGTTTACTTCCTCTTCAAAGGCTTCATGTACATTTTTGGTTGAACTGTTATACTTGCATCCTTTGCGGCTACAAACATAATAACCAATATCAGTACGCCCGAATTTCTTTCGCATCTTAGTTGATATACTTGCGGATAGATTATTGCCACAACAGGGACATTTGATGCTGCCTAGTAATGGTGCATACTCTTTATCTATCTTTTGTTCATATCCACTATGGTTTTTGAATAACTCTCCATTTACTTTCAAGAAAATTTCTTTTGGTATCAATGGAGGATGATTTCCTTGTACAATTATCCCCTTGCAAGAATTTATGTGCCATATAGCCACAATAAAAAGTGTTCTTGAACAGTTCTGATAGCTTCTGTTTACAGATATGGAAACCTTCTGCTGCCAGTCTATGCCTGATTTCTTCGTTAGATAGTTTGTTATTGGCTTTCCAAAGGAATGCTTTTCTTATTAGTTTTCCTTCTTCATTGATGGTTATAATCTGCTCTTTCTTTGTTGTTTTTTGCTCATATCCTCTTGGAACTTTACCAATCCATTTACCTTTTAGTAATGCTTTTACGCTGTTTTCAACAGTTGTTGCTCTCTTTTCGTCATTTTGAAACCTTGCATTTGCGAGTTCCATGAGTTGCATATACTTTCCGACTGGTGTACGTGGGTCATAATTTGATGTTGCAGATACTACGTATGCTCCTCTAGCTTCTACTTCTTCAATAATGGTTGTGCTTCCCGTTCTACTGAAACGGGAGGTACTGAACACTATTACGGTTTTTACTATCTGATTGCTGCCTTTCTTATTGCTCTGTTTGATGAAGGTTAACATACGGCTAAACTCCTTGCGTTCTTTATCGCTTTTAGCTGATTCGTAGGTTCCTCCAAACTCACCTACAATATTGTATGAGCGTGTGTTTGCATATTCTCTGCATTTATCTATTTGAGCCTCTGGACTTTGATCGTCTACTTGTTCACTGGAACTAACACGAGTATAGATGATGGCATTGCCGCCTACTTGTTCTTTTTGTTGTTTTTTGCCTTTAGCAAACCTTTTAATTCAAAATTTTCCATATTGTGCATCTTTTTTGTTATATGCCTCATAGCTCAAAACTGAAAAAGCATATAGTGGATCAATTAATTCTTTTGCATCCTCTTGGGATATTCCTTTGAAGTTGCGGTTCTCTTTGATGGTATCTAAGTTTAAATACTGTGCATTCATATTGTATTTCTATTACAAAGTTCATTATTAGTAAATTAAAAGGGAAAAGAAAGTGAATGTTAAACTTCCTCAATGCAGACGTAGGCACCAATGTCCTTTCCAAACAGGAGCCAGTTCTCTGCGTGAGCAAGCTGATCCCAGTGTAGGTAATCACTTAAATGGTTGCGGTATTGACGTTCCAATAAATTTCCGTCAACGCCATATAAAAGTATCCAATAATTTGCAACTGATTGGATAATTATCAATATAGTTCTTTTAAAAAAGACGCAAAGTCTTGCGTCAAACGAGTATCCTCAGCCACCATACGACAGTTGCGGGAAATATACTCATTGCTGCTCTTCAAAATCCAATGACGACGGAGGTTCAAAAAGACTTTCTTGCCACGAAGAGGAAAGTCTTGAACAACAACAGGCTCATAAAACCCTTTACTTTCTGTTTCTTGACCAGCATACTTCTCGGGGATCTGATTCTTCTCCTCAAGGTAAATGACAACTTTATTCACGCTTTCCTTTGCATCAACAAGATCAAAGTAATCCAAAGTTCCTTCAGGAAGAAGAAGGTGATAGCCATTTAACTCTATAAGCAATTAATTTGGAGACAAAGATAACTATTTATAAATTTAACCCTCAGGTTTATTCATTGGTCCATGTAAACCGAAAAAATGTATGAATGCTACAGTTAATGCGTGGTGGGTTAAAAAATGTAAAAAGGCGAGTGGCCGCTAATGATTTGTGTCTGTAAAGGTGGTAAATGGAAGTATATTAGCCTTGGGATTGCCATAAATCCTAAGTTTTGGTACTTTGAGAAGAATAGGCATAAGCATAATTCTTCCAATCGGGAGCAAATATTGAAGGTAATTAATGAGCAAGAGCAAAAGTATTCAGAGCAGATATTACAATTTGCCACAAAGCAAAGAGATAATTCGCTTACAACTTTGGTTAAAACAGTGACTCCCGAACAAAAAGTTGAAACGGTAGATGAATTATTTGATAAGTATATAATTCAATTTAAAAGTGAAGGTTGATTAGGATATCTTTATCTGTACAGTAAGTACGAAATTAGCTATTAAAGTTCAAAGGTCATTTGGATGTACTTTTTTCTGAGATAGATGTAAATTGGTTAAGGGCTTATGAAATGCGGTTGAGAAGTCATCAGTTGGCTAATAATACGTTTAGAAAATATAAGGTGTCTAAATTTTGTAAAAAAATGACTAAACGTGTATTACTAAAGAACAAGTGAAGCAGGACATAGAATATAATAGGAGGAGAAAGGTTTTTATAAGAGATTAGTAGTTGGAATGTTTGCTTTCTTCTGATTTAATGGGTGATACTAATTTTGCAGATATGATAAGTTGAAAGATAAGACTATTAGGGGCATGTTCGTAGAATATTAAGGAATTAATAATGTTGTATTGTGGGCTGCGAGTGATAGAGATAATGAACCGTTATTGTTTTGAGCAATGTAGATGCATATTTCCTAATATTGGATAATCATGAGAGAATACCAAGGCTGGTATGAAATAGATATATGATGTGTTAGCCAATGTGAATAGGCATTTAAAGGATATTGGCGCAGAGTTAGAGATTGAATTGAAGATTTTCGATATGCATCATTTTTATGTATAATATAATCAAGGCATCAAAATAAAACACAAAGGATCGTGTGCTAAAATATTAGAAAACTACTTTTTTGTTATATAAAATCGCTAAAATCATTTTGAATAGTAGTTATGTCATTTTCTATACATCCATGTATAAATATATGCATAATTTTGCACACATATCAAGTACTACTTTATAAGCAAGATACTTAATATTAGAAAGCCTACATTAACCAAATAAATATATGTATTATGAAAAAGTTCTTACTTGCTTTACTTGCGCTTTTGGTATGGGTACCGATGTATGCGCAAGACAGTAGAGTTACTGTTGGTGGAACAGTAATTGATGCAGATGGGATGCCTGTAATTGGCGCTTCTGTGATTGTAAAAGAACACCCTGACATTGGTACGATTACTGATGTGAATGGTGAGTTTTCTATTAAAGTGCCTGCTCCTATCAAAGGACAATCTCTTGAAGTGAGTTTTATTGGTTACACCACTCAAAAAATTGCAATCGGTACTAAAACCCAATTCAAAGTCACATTAAAGGAGGATACCCAATTATTAAATGAAGTAGTTGTAGTAGGTTATGGTACACAAAAGAAAGCTAATCTGACTGGTGCCGTTTCTACTGTAGACATGGGCCAGGCTATTGGATCTCGTCCTGTTACTGACTTAACTCGTGGATTGCAAGGAGCAGCTCCTGGCTTGTTAGTAACCTCTTCAAGTGGTGATATAGGTCAGGCAGCAGATATTCATATTCGTGGAGTCGATGGCTCTTTGAATGCGCAGTCTCGTCCTTTAATACTGCTTGACAACGTAGAAATCTCAGATATGATGATGGTCAACCCCAATGATGTGGAATCTATTTCAGTGTTGAAAGATGCCGCTTCAGCTTCTATTTATGGTGCACGCGGTACTTGGGGCGTGATTCTGATTACTACTAAAAAAGGTGAGAAAGGTAAACCGCGCCTTTCTTATGATAACAGTTTCGCGTGGTCCTCTCCAGTAAACTGTCCCGAAATCGCCGATGGTGATTTGGGAGTGGAATACATGCTGGCAGCTTTAAGAAAAACCGCGCCTAACACTACGCAATTCAATATATTAGGGGCTTATTTTGATGACACTAGTGTAGAACGTATTCGGCAGTGGAAAAATCTCTATGGTGATAAGGATCTTGGTGATGAAATGGTATATGGACGTGACTATGAAATCCGCAATGGTCATCCTTACTTCTATCGCCCTTGGGATGTAAATGATTTTTTAAACAGGGCGTCTTTCCAGCAAAAACATAATGTATCCATTTCTGGAGGAGGGGATAAATATTCTTTTTTTGGAAGCTTCGGCTATCTTAGCCAAGATGGTTTAGTAAAAATCACTCCAGAATCGGATAATTACACCCGTTTTAATGGCAATATGCGTATTGAAGTGACTCCGATTAAATGGTTAAAAATTCGTGGTGGATTAATGTACACTCATTCCGATAAACGTTCGCCTCAGTTTCGTTTAGCTACTGCTGAAAAGCAGGCAAATGAATATTGGTACAACTTTTATCGCTATCCTGAAACCTATCCCTACGGTTATATTGATGGTCAGCCCTTAAAAAACATTCGTACAGAATTGGAACAAGCCCACATGAATCACAAAATAAGTGATATGAGCCGCTTCCAAGTAGGTACTACATTAACATTTCTAAAAGGTTGGACTGCAGACTTTGATTATACTTACATGTCAACAAATGGTCACAATAAACGTGCTGCAACTCCCATTTCTGGTATTAATCTTTGGAGTGACCCTACTTTGACAAAATGGGAGTCAAGCTTCTTTCCTGCTGAAAATTGGTTACGATTAGATTCATCTTGGAGTAAACGTCAGGTTGCTAAAGCTTATTCTACTTATGACGTCAAGCTTGGTAAACACGCCATTAAATTAATGGTTGGTATGGATGCAGAATATGCCAAATCCGAAAGTCAATATTCACGCCGTTATGGTCTATATGATCCTACCAAACCTGAATTCCCTTTGACAGATCCAGCTAACATGGATACGAACGGTAGTGCTTCGCATTGGAGCACACTAGGATTCTTTGGACGCGTAAACTATAACTTAATGGACCGTTATCTCTTTGAATTCAATATACGACGTGATGGCGCTTCTAAGTTCAGTAAGAATTGCCGCTGGGATACCTTCCCTTCATTCTCTATCGGCTGGTTGCTTTCCGAAGAAAAATGGATGGAACGCTTTAAGGAAATAACCAAAATGTCATTTACTAAGCTCCGTCTCTCTTGGGGGCGAATTGGTAATAATAATGTGGGCAGTCACAGTTATCTGAGTAATATAGGGAACGGACGTTCCGATTGGTGGATCGGCAGTACTAATCCACTTTCTTTTGGAACTCCCACTGTAGCAGCTACTACGTTGACCTGGGAACCTGTAGAAACTGTTGACTTAGGTATTAATGCTAAATTTTTTGATAATTCTCTTGATATCGAATTCGATTGGTTCAAACGTACTACACGCGATATGGCAGCTGCTGGGGAAGAGGTTCCACTGTCACTGGGAGCAAGTGCACCTGCCCGTAACTTTGGTGAGATGTCTACCTTAGGATGGGAATTATCTATAGGTTATAACAAAAGACTGAATAAAGACTGGTCCATCAATTTTCAAGGAAGCTTATCCGACCAAACCACCAAGATTACCAAACATGCCAACAAGGAGGTTAGTATTAAAGAAGGCGGTAATATCGGTGTAAATTACGAAGGTAAAATAATGGGTGAGATTTGGGGCTATGAAACCGATCGTCTATTTCAAGAAAGCGACTTTGATGGCAATAATGGCGAGGGAAACCCTATTTGGTACTATGGTTCCAACACTCCTAATCAAGATGCCTTGAATACTGCAAATTCATTCCATTATGGCCCGGGTGATGTCAAATACAAAGATCTAAATGGTGATGGCAAGGTGGATTACGGACAAGGAACTAATCTTGATCATGGTGATATGAAAGTGATTGGTAATACAACTCCTCGCTATATCTTTGGTTTGCGTGCTGGTTTTACTTGGAAAGATATTGATTTTAGTGCTTTCTTCCAAGGTGTAGGTAAACGTGACTATTGGGGTACCGGTCCATTGGTGATTCCTTGTTTCACCAAAAATGAGGCTGTGTATCAAAATCAGGTAACAAACTATTGGACTCCTGATAATCCTGATGCATTCTATCCTACTCCTCGTGATGCTGGTGCTAATAATCACAATGGTAATTGGCAACCTCAAACACGTTATCTATTAAATATGGCTTATATGCGCTTTAAGAATTTGACAATAGGTTATACTCTACCTAAGCAATGGACTCAAAAGGTCTCTCTCACATCAGCACGTATATTTGTGAGTGGTGAGAATCTTTTTACTCTCGACAATCTCGATGTAACGATCGATCCTGAAATTCAACAAAACAGTAGTGCAACAACTGATGCGAGAAGTTTTGGACGTACTTATCCCTACTTCCGCACGTTCTCTGTAGGTGTTCAAGTTAAACTTTAAAAACTCTGATTATGAAAAAAATATTATTAGCTTCACTTATGCTATTGGGCTTGGCGAGTTGTGATGATTTCCTCACTAAAGATCCTCTAACATCTTTTCAAGACGATGATTTTTGGTGCAATGAAAATAATGTACGTGGCTTCGCAATGGGCTATTATGCCTCACGCTTCCCTGGATATGGTAGTGGTGACAACGGTGGTGTTATGTCACAACGTCAAGCTCTGAACGATGATTTTACTAATACTTCTCTCTCTGGATTTGCCGCAGCTCCTATTGTAAAAGGAGGCAGTTGGGGGAGTCATTTAAGTAATATTCGTCGTGACAATATTTTTATTGATCGTGTAGAACGTGTTACAGAATGGAATGAAGAAACAGCAAATCATTGGCGTGGTATTGCCCGATTTTTTCGTGGATACGATTACGCTACTTTTGCCTCAATCTATAAGAATGTACCTTATTATGATCACGAGTTAACCATAGTTTCAGATGATCTTTTCCGCAAACAGGATGATGTATTTTATGTGATGGACAAGGTACTTGAAGATTATGAATTTGCTTCAAAAAACGTATTAGTAAGTGATACAAAGACAGGGCCCGATGGTCAGGTTATCACTCAAGGGGTCGTTGATGCTTTTATGAGTCGTGACATGCTATTGATGGGGACTAAATTGAAATACGATCCTGCCACAACTGCAGAACAGATGGAACATGTTGCGAAATATTTGCAAGCAGCTAAGGATGCAGCTTGGAGAGTTATTTCATCAAATCGTTATAGCTTGTGTCCTAGTTTTCATGATCTTTTCTCAACAATTGATATCAGCCAGACAGCAGAGGTGAAACAGGAAATGATTCTTTGGCGTCAGTATGCAACCGGACAAGTCACTCATGCTATTATGACTTACGATCGCGACCTTACTGTTCAAGGCCAATCAGGCACTAAGGACCTAATTAATTCTTATCTCTGTCTTAATGGTATGCCTATTAATACAACAGCGGGCGCGAATCCTCAATTTAAAGGTGATAAGAATGCTGATAATGAAATGTCCAATCGTGACCCTCGACTCAATCAGACTTTTAAGGATGACTTTTACGTACAGTATAGTGAATATCCGGGCTATGCACAAAGTGGCTATAAACGTTGGCTATTTTTAAACAAACAACATGAAGATGACTTAGAGTCTACCCAAAGTTTCAATATTACTGATGCACCTATTATCCGTTTGGGGGAAGTGATGCTTAACTATATTGAAGCAGCAGCTGAGTTGGAAACTTTAGGTAAATACACAGTAACACAAGAAGATGTTGATGCTACAATCAATAAATTGCGTACTCGTGCCAGCTTTGGTGGAAAATTGGCTAAACTGCAGATCATTGGTGGCCAACCTGCAGTAAACGGTGTCGTATTCGATGATGCTGACCGAGATCCCGATGTCCCCTCTTTCTTATGGGAGATTCGTCGTGAACGTCGTGTAGAACTTGTATATCAGGGATTTCGTTTGAACGATTTGAAGCGATGGCGTAAGATTCACTATTTGAATTCCGATCTCTATCCTAAAAAAACGATCGGCTGTTGGTTAGAAAAAAACGATCAATACAAGAATCTTATTTTATGTGATGAAAATGGTATAGTTATTTCCAATGCTGGTAATGCGAAAGGGGAAGGTTATATTAAAGTATCTATGACTCCTCGTAATGCCGACAACGGCTATGTACTTGACCGTAATTATTGGGATTGTATTCCTTTATATGAGATCGACTATTACGAACGTAACGGAAGCCATCTTGAACAAAACCCCGGTTGGCCTCAAGGAGGTGCTGATGCAGAATAAATATTAGTTTAAATCTAACACAATAAAAGAGATGAAAAGTTTATATAAAATAGGGTTGTATATAGGAATGATAGTACTTATTACTCTCTTTCCTATAAGTTGCGATGATGACGAGATAGATACAACTTGTCAGGTAACATTAGTTACCAATCAAAATCCTGGTAGCGAAGAGGATATTCTTCAGTTGACCGTTCAGGCGGGTGAATTTCTCAAAGAACCAGAAATGGTTCGTGAGGGTTTTGAATTCGCGGGCTGGTACACTGACCAAGCTTCGGCAAATAACACTAAAAAAGATGCGGAGATCAAATTCAAAGCTTATGATTTGAAAACTACACCCATTTATTTAGATGTAACTTTATATGGTCGTTGGGTGAAATAACTTTCTTTAATACAATCCTGTCCCGCTATTTACTTGTAAGTAAATATGCGGACAGGATGAATTTAATATATAAAACAATTATGAAACGAAATATATTTTTGTCTTGTGCTGCCCTGTTAGCAGCATCTGTGTTTGCTTCTTGCTACAAAGACGATCACCAGCCGCCTATGGTTGAAGGAGGACATGCTGGCGTAGATTTTGTCATAGACAATAATAAAGTGATTACTGATAATTTTTTAGGATTCGGTACACAATATAATAATAATCTTTACACCACACGTACATTTGAAAATGATGGAGTCTCTGAAGAGAATCTTCCTGATTTAGAGAAAAAAGTTTTAGCTTTAGGGTCACAATATGTCCGTATATTCTTTGATAAAAAAAATTGGGAGGATGTATCTGGATATAATTCTGAATATAAGGCTTCTTTTATTCGTACTGTGGAATTAGCTCAAAAAACAGGTGCATTGGTAAATATAACATATTGGCATTCTTCTATACCGGAAGATATGGGCAGATTTGCTGATGAAATATATGACTTGATTGTTAATAAGGGTCTTACTTGCATAAAACAAGTTACCATTCAGAATGAAGTTAACTCTACAAAAATTACACCTGATGAATATCGAGTTCTCTATTCTGTTTTTATTGATCGTCTAAAAGAACTGGGTATAAGAGATAAAATTCAGCTAGTCGGTGGTGATCTGGTTCAGGATAATCAAAAAACTTGGTTTGAATATATGTCTACTAGTATGGCTACATTACTTGACGGTTATTCTTCACATATATATTGGGATTATTGGGACAAAGTCAAACCTGTTGATCGTTTAAGTGGTGTGGCTGATCTTTTATCCAATATGCAAGGGCAGGGAATTAAACCCTGTTATATTACAGAATATGGCGTGAGAGGTGAAAAGTCTGGTGGTGCTTTCAATAATCCTGGTTATTTACGCGGAACAGATACTCCTATTGGTAGAACCAATGAATGTGCTTTACGCCATGTCACATTTCATATCAATGCACTAAATTATGGCTTTGCCGGTTTAGTAAAATGGGATTGCTATAAAGCTAAATATGATAATGGAAATCAGTACTTTCCTGTAATAGGATCCGGTGCCGATGGCTATCCTCTCTACCCTTCTTATTGGATGACTTGGGCTTTTACTCATTCATGCCAGCCTGGTTGGAAAGTATTAAGTGCAACTTCTGTTGTGCCTTCTGCACATAAACTTTGTGCTGCAATGAGCGATGGTGTTTCTAACTATACGATTTATGCTCAAACTACCGCCACTGTACAAACTCCGTTTGTAATATCAGGTATTCCTGCAAACAAAAAGTTCCGTGTATTAGCATGGAATGATGATTTAATGGGTGGTCTTACCGAACTAGAGCCTGTTACTTCAGATGCAGAGGGAGTAGTGCGTTTCAATGTGAAACCTGACGGTTTTATTACACTTACTACAATAGATTTCACTCTCCCTGAAGGATTGGAATAAATTAAGAGAAGGGAGTGTGGCGGAAATAATTTTTACCGCACTCTTTTTCTTTTTTATTATAAAGTTATTATTACCTCTTTTGAATAAAAATGAAGCAGATGAATAAAACCTCAATATCTCTATTACTCTGTGCGGCTATGATGGTTGGTGATATTTTTGCGCAAGATCCCACTGTGCCTCGGGTATCAAAAAACTATTTTCCTGTATCGGTGCAATTCACTCCCGTTCCTTCGGGTAAAGGGTGGCGTGATGAGCGTCCTCCCTTGACTGACGAAACAATGCGTGAGACCATTCATAATATTATTTTGCATGGATGTACACACATTGCTGCTGGTGAATTTTCCAATGGTGGTGCCAATTTAAAAGTTTTTGACTATGCACAAAGTTTGGGCATGAAGATTGATTTCACTTCCAATGGCGTACAACTTTTCAAACGCAATGATCCTCCAAAGTATTGTGTTTATTCACCAGAATATCTTGACTCTGTGCGTACTCGTATTGAACCTGTATTGGGCAGTGTTAAAAAAGTGTCTAATCCTTTTACTATATTTCCCTTTATGGATGAACCTTTCCATGCTGATACCACTTCATTCGATTTTCGTGAACCGGTAAAGAGGGCTTTCAAGAAACAATACGGCTATGCCATGCCTACATCGTATTCTGTTGCTAAACGTGAGCCTCGCAAACACTTGGATTTCATCAATTTTCAATCATCAACTTTTGTTGAAGCTTGGCGTAAAATCTATAAAGAAGTGAAACAATACGATAATCGTCCTTTGGTAGTAATGACTCATGACAGCCACAATACTATGGGTGGTGGTGTAAATTCCGACTCTAAATATGCGGTGGACGATGTATTCCACTGGGGAGGTGATTTTGTAGATATGTTCTTATATGATATATATCCTTACACAATGTTCGATTACCGTTACGGAGAGCCTTCGCAAATACGTAAACCGCGTATAAGCCAGATGCACTATACTATGGCTCAAATGCGTAACCTCACTACTACTTATGGAAAAAAACTAGGATTTTGGTTAGGTACATACAACAACGGGTGGTTTCGTCGCTATTTGAATAAAGAGATGCTTAGCCAATATTGGATGGAACGTGAATTGGCTTATACCGCCATTGCTGGTGGTAGTGATTTCATTATTACCGGCATCAACATCCCCTCCGATGCTCGTCACTGGGATGATTTTGGTCAGGCCATGCGCACCGTACAAAAAGTAGGTGGTGCTATATCCGAGTCACAAAAGCCCAAAGCCCGTGCTTGTTTCCTCTTCCCTCGCACACAATATGTACAAATGCAGGAAGAATGCTTTAACGTTGGACAAACTTATGAACTTTGTTTACGTGCTTTTGGTGAGCTTGATGTGATACATGAAGAGCAAATTACCGATGACAAAATGAATGGTTACGATATTTTGGTTATGGCTGATGTGAAAATGCTACCTAGAGAAGTTGCCAAACATATAGCTGCATTTGTAAAACGAGGCGGTGTAGTTATTTCCGACTGTGTTCCTCAGAGTGATTCTTATTTTGCTCCTCTTGAAAGTATGAAAGAGCTCTTTGGAGTGAAAGCCGCCGCTACCAACCGCGTAGAACAAAAAGGGACTTGGAATCCATTTTCTATGCTCCCCGCTAAATGGGCTTTCGTAAAAGAAGCACCTGCCGTACCCGTAAAAACATACGACCAGGCTCAAGGTAAGGCTTATAATCAGAACTTAAGTTTTCGTGTGATAACCCCTCGTAACTGTGTAGCTACTGATGCTCAAATAATAACTTCCCTGAAATCAGGTTTTCCCTTATTACTTTCTCGCAAAGTAGGTAAAGGAAGTTGTTACCTCTTTGGTTTCTGCTTGCAGGATACCTATTTTCAGACTTGGATGGATAATGATATAACTTCGCGTACAGAGTTACAACAGCTTATGCACGATGTATTTGCTTCAACCGGCATAGTTTCGCGTGTTTATTCATCCAATCCTGATATGGAGGCAGGTGTTCGTCTACACGGTAATGAAGCTTATTGCTTTGTAATCAACCATGAAGCCGAAAATGCGATAACAGATGTTACTTTACACGATTTAGGCTTCGAAGTAGGTCAGATCATGGATGTGGAGTGGGGGCGTACAGTCGACTTCGTCCGTACCCCTGATGGTGGGATACGCTTTACGATTATGGCTGTGGAAGGTACTCCTACGGGTGTTACCCGCCTGCTTAGAATCACCCCTAAAAAATAATGAATTATGTTTAATAAATTACGTATAGCAGTAGTCATATTTATCACGACCGTTTTAGTAGGTGTGGTTACAGCCACACCTACCGGAATGGTACAAAGTGAATTAAACAAAGGTTGGCGCTTTCGTCAAGCTCGTTTACAGCAATGGCGTACAGCTACTGTACCAGGTGTAGTCCACACTGACCTATTGGATCATGGTTTGATAGAAGATCCTTTTTTTCGTCTGAATGAACGTTCTGTCCAATGGGTAGACAAAGAAGATTGGGTATACGAAACTACTTTTGATATTCCCGCTAAAATGTTGGGATATAAGAACTATCGTCTTGTATTTAACGGACTTGATACCTATGCCGATGTTAAGCTGAATGGAGAGAAAATACTTTCGGCAGATAATATGTTCCGTCGTTGGCCGGTAGATGTATCCCAGAAACTCAAAGAGAGGGGCAATGTGCTTCAAATTTATTTCCATTCACCCATAAAAATAGATATACCTAAATGGGAAGCGTTACCCTACCATTATGAGGCCGGTAATGATCAATCACAAAATGGCGGTCTGTTTGGCAAACAGGTTAGCATCTTTGCCCGTAAGGCAGGCTATCATTATGGTTGGGACTGGGGACCTCGTCTGGTAACATCAGGGATATGGCGTTCCGTAGTATTGGAAAGTTGGAATGATGCGTGCATCGAAGATTTAGCTTTTCAAACCCAGCAACTCGGTAAACGTACAGCCCAAGTTGTTTGTGAGGTAGAAATAAATAGTGAAAAATCTGCGGATGAAGCAAATGTCTCAATATTTGATGAAAATACCAAAATGTTTGTAGGCAGTACTATTTGTGACTTAAAGCAAGGGATAAATCATATCAAAGTAAATTTTAAGCTTAACAATCCACGCCTATGGTGGTGTAACGGTTTAGGTGAGCCCGAACTCTACGATTTTCGTGTAGAATTGTCTATTAACAATAAGTTAGTAGATAGTCGTAAACAAACTACTGGTATTCGTACTATTGAATTAGTTCGTGAAAATGACAAAGAGGGACAAAGTTTTTATTTCCGTCTCAATGGTGTACGGGTATTTGCCAAGGGAGCCAACTACATCCCTTCTGATAATTTTCTACCTCGGGTTACAATAGCTGATTATAAAAAGACCATTGACGACGCAGTAGCTGTACATATGAATATGCTACGCGTGTGGGGTGGTGGAATCTACGAAAACGATGAGTTCTACGACCTTTGTGACCGTAACGGACTACTTATTTGGCAAGATTTCATGTTTGCTTGTAGCCTCTATCCCGCTGAAGGTGAAATGCTCGAGAATATTCGCCTTGAAGCAATTGATAACGTAAAACGTATGCGCAATCATCCTTCATTGGCCGTATGGTGCGGTAATAATGAGAATCAAACGGCATGGTTCAGTTGGGGCTGGAAAGAGAATTATGAACGTCAAAATAAAGCTTATGCTGAAAAAATCTGGAAGCAATATTGCGACCAATATTTTGATGTACTCGACAAAGTGGTAGATGAATATGCGCTAAATGTACCTTATACTCCTTCGTCTCCTTTCGCAAGCAAAGAGGTAGCACAGGAAAAGAACATTGGAGACCGCCACTTTTGGGGGGTGTGGACCGGCGCTTTTCCCATCAGTGCCTATCGGGATGAACATTCGAGATTCTTCAGTGAATATGGCTTCCAGTCATTCCCTGAAATACAGACTGTAAAACGTTATGCTCCCGAACAGGAAGACCAAGATATTTTGTCCGATGCCATGATGTGGCATCAGCGTGGTGGGAAGAATGCCAACGAACGAATATATAAACATCTGCTTAATGAATATCAAGAACCAAAAGGTTTTGAAAACCTGCTCTATATGACTCAAATACTTCAGGCTGATGCTGTAAAAATAGCCATGGAAGCTCATCGTCGTGACAAGCCCTATTGTATGGGTACTTTATACTGGCAAATTAATGATTGTTGGCCGGTAGCCTCGTGGAGCAGTCGTGACTACTATGGTCGTTGGAAAGCACTGCATTACTTTGTAAAAAATGCTTTTGATGACATCTTAGTATCGCCTGTAGAACGCAATGGTCGTTTGGAAGTATGGGTTATAAGTGATCGTCAACAACCGGTAAAAGGCAAACTTGAAATAATTATCTACGATATGAAAGGCAAGCGTGTAAATAACGTTACTCGTAATGTCCGACTCAAAGCAGATGAAAGTTTGAAGGTGACCGATCAAGCGGTAAAGGAACTAATTGGTAATTATGCTCCTGGTGATGTAGTGGTATATGCTGATTTTGTGGTACAAAATGAAAAGAAACATTATACCAACAATTGTTTCTTGGTAAAACAAAAAGAAATGAACTATCAAGAAGCCGTCATAGATCCGGTTATAGAGCCCAAAGAGTATGGTTTCCGCGTAACGCTGCGTACTAATACTTTTGCACGTGGGGTATTTATGGAGCTCAAAGGTCAAGATTATTTCTTTAATAAAAATTTCTTTGATCTATTTCCCGGTCATCCTGTGACACTTGAGGTTGAAACCAGTCTGTCTCCTCAGGAGTTCGAAAAACAACTATGTATAAAAACACTTAGAGATGCTTACAAATAATGTAATATATAGAATATCGCTTGTTGCAGCAGGTAGTACTTTATTAGGAAGTTGTACAACCTCTACTAACAAAGAGTTGAAGCTAAATCATTTGGATGGAGTGAAACCGCGTAATGTGGTATTCATACTATCCGATGATCATCGTTATGATTATATGGGTTTTTTAGGAACGATACCTTGGCTTGAAACTCCCTGTATGGACAGAATGGCACGTGAGGGAGCGTACATCCAAAATGCGTTTGTTACTACTTCTCTCTCTTCACCCAGCCGCGCTTCTATCCTTACCGGCCTTTATTCACATACACATAAAGTAGTGGATAATAATGCTCCTTTACCCGATGGGCTGACTTTCTTTCCCGAATATTTACAAGCTGCTGGGTATGAAACTGCTTTCTTTGGTAAGTGGCACATGGGCAATGATACAGGTGAACCACAACCAGGGTTCACCCATTGGGAAGGTATACGCGGACAAGGTGTATATTGGAATCCCGAAATCAATATCAATGGCAAATGGAAAGAGTTTAAAGACAGTACTTATTTGGGAGATTTGCTTACTGATCACGCCATAGATTTCATTCGTGAACAAAAGAAAGCTGATAAGCCTTTCTTTGTGTACTTGTCGCATAAAGGAGTTCACGACCCTTTCCAAGCACCTAAACGTTATGAAGGTTGCTATGCCAATAAAAAAGTTCCTTTGCCTACTTCGTTTGAAAATCCTCACTATGGCATTACACCTACTCCTAACAAGTCTGTTCAGACCGGTAAACCACTTTCGGGTGTCGACTATTATGGCGAACAGATGAAGCCTGATTGGGTCAAAATGCAGCGCGAAAGCTGGCATGGTGTAGATTTTTGCTACAATGGCCGTCGCAATTGGGAAGAGGAAGTACGTAAGTATTGTGAAACTTTACGTGCTGTAGACGAAAGTATCGGTCGTGTAATAGACAGCCTGCAGGAAATGGGACTAGATGAAAATACTGTTGTTATCTATATGGGCGACAATGGCTTCTGTTGGGGGGAACATGGTTTGATAGATAAACGCCAATTTTATGAAGCATCGGTACGTGTACCGATGTTGATACGTGCTCCAGGATTATTCCCTGCAGGACAGGTTTTAAAATCCATGGTGCAAAATGTAGATATCGCCCCCACCATATTATCGTGCGCAGGATTAGATAAACCCGCACAAATGGTAGGTGAATCATATATCCCTTTGCTACAAGGTAAGGAGATACCTTGGCGTAATCGTATATTCTATGAATATTACTGGGAGCATGAATATCCGCAAACTCCTACCATGCATGGCGTACGTACCGATAATTATAAATATATCCGTTATCATGGCATATGGGACACCAATGAATTTTATGATTTAAACGAAGATCCTAGTGAGTTACAGAACCGAATAGCAGATCCCGAATATCAGGATATAATTAAACAACTCGATGCTGATCTTTATGACTGGTTAGAAACGACCAATGGAATGTTCATTCCTCTGAAACGAACTGTACGCCCCCATAACGACCATCGTAATGAGGGTAATTACTAAAACTAAATTCATATGAAGAAATATTCGATTTATACCATACTTTGTCTGTTTCTACTGTTATCGCTTTCTATACAAGCTCAGCAGAAATGTAAGGCGTATCGTCCTTTCCCTTTCAGTCTGCAATATTTCGAAATTGCCGAAGATAAGGAATTTATTCCCTCTACACTCGATGATTTGCGTGCACATGGCGTAAGTAATCTATGGATACGTGACTGTAAAAGTCCAAAGAGCAATGATATAGTGAAGCGTTTCCAAATGGAAGGTTTCAAAATAGACTTTATGACACATGGGCATGAGAACTTTATCCGTGATGAAGTGCCAAAAGTAAGCGTATACGATCCGAAGTACGAAGAAGTGGTACGCGGAAATGTAAAGAATGGTTTGGCACAATTGTCCCAAATAGCACATCCTGACTATGTATTTCCCTATATAGACGAACCATTTCATCGCAAGCCCTTTTTAGATTATTCGGCAGCGACTCGTGCCGAGTTCAAGCGTCAATATGGTTATGCTATGCCAAAAAGTTTTGAAGAAGCCTGTAAAAATCCTCGTATACAACTGGACTTCTTGAATTTTCAATCACTTATTTTTCGGGACGGCTGGATGAAAACTGCCAAAATCGTACATGAGTTTGATCCTCGTGTAAAGATTGCCATCACTCATGATAGTCATAACGTATATGGAGGCGGAGTAAACTCAAATAGCCAAATGGCTATGGATGACGTATTCTACTGGGGCGGTGACTATGCTGATCTTTTTGTTTACGATATCTATCCTTATCTGACTTTTGATTACCGTTATGGGGAAACCGGTGTATATCGTAAACCTCGTATGAGTCAGTTGCATTATACTATGGCACAACTTCGAAACATGACTACCACTTATGGTAAAAAAATGGGATTTTGGGTAGGTACTTATAATAAAGCTTGGTTTGTACGTTTTCGTGGAAAAGAACGCGCTGAACAATTTTGGTCAGAACGTGAAGTACTCTATACGGCCATTGCAGGAGGAGCAGATTATATTATTTCTCCCTCTGACTACATGGGACATAACTTACCTGTAGACCAAAACCATTGGGATGAATATGGCAGAGGAATGCGTATCATTCAAAAAGAAGGTGCAGCCATTACCGATGCTCCTAAAGTGAAAGCCAATGCCTGCTTCCTTTTTCCTCGTACTCAATATCTGCTTACTCAGGAGGAATACTATAATGTAGGCCTGTCTTATGAACTGTTCCTGCGTTCTTTTGGTGAACTTGATATTTTACATGAAAACCAAATTACTGATGATACCTTAAACGGTTATCAAGCTTTGGTATTGTGCGATGTAACATTACTACCGGAAAAGGTGGCTGAACATATCGTCCGTTTTGTAAAAAATGGCGGTACTGTGATAGCTGACTGTGTACCTCAGCTGAACGAAAACCAAAAAACTTCTTCTATTATGAATCGTTTGTTCGGCGTTGATAATGTCTCTATTCAACGGGTAAAACGTGAAGGTCAGTGGGTACCTTTTGTGAACCTGCCTGCCAAATACTCATTCCCACCCGTAAATGGTGTGACCGATACAAACTATCTGTTTGATACTTGGAATGCGATGCAAATAGTATCACCTCGTACTTGCAAGGCAACCGAAGCGACCATAAATGGATATTCAAAAAATGGTATCCCCATGATACTGACCAACAAAGTCGGAAAAGGTAATGTCATACTCTTTGGATTCTGTATGCAGGATACTTATTTCCAAGCTTGCAAAACGGATGATGAGACTACACTCAATGCTCTTTATACTCAAGTGCATAACGCCTTTGCTGAAAATGGAATTATATCTCATATATATTCCTCCAATCCAGAAATAGAAGCGGGATTGCGTTCGTCAAGTGAAACAGCCTACCTGTTCGTCATTAATCACGAAACGCGAACTGATAATAGCCAAATATTTCTGCGCCAGTTACCTGGTAAAGTTGCTAAGGTTATTGATGTAGAAACTAGTTGTCCTATAGATTATATATGCAAGTCTAATGGCATTGATATAGATGTGAATGTACCATTTGGAAAAACACAACTAATTAAAATAACTTATCAAAAGTAATAACCAATAAATTATTATATTATGAAAACTAAGACCTTTTTGTTAGGCTTGTCTGCTTTATTATTAGGCAGTATTTCCATTCTATCATGCAGTGATGATGATAAAGAAATAGTGAGTGGTGGCAAAACAACCCCTAAATTAGGTGCTGTTGTAGTGACAGAGACTTCTATTACACACAAAGCAGCTACTGTAACAGCTGAATTAATTGATTGGGGGGGAGCAGAACCCAATTCTTCGGGAATTTGTTGGGCCACTACCCCTAATCCTTCAGTGGAGCAACAAACTAAAGTGAAAATTGATATGTCCGAACCAGGAGACTATGAATACAATATTAAAGGTTTGCTTCCTGAAACTAAATATTACGTTCGTAGTTTCGCACGTAATGCACGCGGTTTAGTTTACAGTGAGCAACTTGAATTTGAAACAAAACCTGAATCGCCTGATATGATGGATTATGTAGAAGTAGGTAATCCAGAGTTAATAGGTGAACCTGGTAAAGTGAATGCAAATCTAGCGTCCACTATTATTAGTAATGGTGGAGGGACACTCAAACGTGCCGGATTTGTAATTTCAGAACATACTCAACCCACTGTTGAAGATAAGATGTATGAATTATCTCCTGCCAAAATAGGAAACTTTGAACTAACCATTTCTTCACTTCTCTCTGGTACTACGTATTATGTACGCACCTTTGGCGAAAATGTAAAGGGAATTGTATATAGTAGTGAAGAACTTTCATTCACAACACAAGAGGCCGACATGTCCTTGAAGGGAAATTGTGGTAATCTGTTAATTGGTGGCACTGTTGAAGTTCCTATAGGAACTCCCGGTAATTTAAACGATAAAGCTGAGAAAATTATAGAAAGAGAATATAATGTTGTACAAATACCTTGCTACCCAATAGCCTGGAATAGCTGGAGTGCCCTAGAAGATATGAACTTAGATGCACAACGCCAATATGTAGATTGGTGTCAAAAGCGTGGCATCAAGACAATTGGACATTTTTTACTAGCAGGCCCTCAAACTTACTATCCTGACTGGTTTCTTAATAAAACTTGGTCTACTGAAGAATTAGAAACTGCTCTAGAGAACAGAATAAAGACCGTAATTGAAAAAATGGGTGGTGACAAGGTAGATATGTGGACAGTGGTGAATGAATCTTTGAACAAAGGAGTCTACGAGACTTGTAAATGGAGCGCTTTAGGTACAGAAAACTCATTATCTGGAGGTAAAGCTGTCCCTATTTATATTACAAAAGCTTTTGAATACGCTAAAAAATATGCTCCTAATGCAGAGCTTATATTAAGTGAACGTAACTTTTTGATGTCCATGCAAACAGACAAAAATGCTGTTGAATTCCGAAAACTGGCCCTACATTTGAAAGAAAAAGGATTGTGTACGACTGTTGGAGTACAGCTTCACCAGATTCAAGCAGCAGCCGGATTTAATAATCCTGAAACGATGGCAGGTTGGGCACAACTGACAAATCATATAAAATGGTTTAAAGATAACGGTTTTAAAATTATTATTAATGAAGTTTCCATCTCTAAAGCTAAAAAGCAAACAGATCCCGCTTTTACTGCCGCTGAATTGGATTGCCAGAAACGAGCTTATGTGAAATTTATGCAGACTGCCATTGATGCCGGTGCCGATGGAATGCTCTTTTGGGGACTTGGGGATGGTTATAACTCGTACCGTCAATGGGATGAATGTAATTTATACGACCATAATCGCGATCGTAAACCTGCATTCGACGGCGTACTTGAAGTGTTAATGCAGAAATTTCCTGTAACAGAGTAAAATATAAATTACAGAGAATATGAAAATACTGTGTAAATCAGCATTACTTTTTTTATTAGTAGCAGTCATACCTTTAACAGGTATGGCTACCGCTACTAATATAGACCGTATACGATGTGAATATCTGAAGAATCCGCTTGGAATTGATGTGGCAACTCCTCGTTTCACTTGGGAAATCTCAGCTGGCCATAATGGTAAACAAACTGCTTGCCGACTAAAAGTGGCCACCAGTCCCCAACTGTTAAAGCGCGGTAAAGCTGATGTATGGAAATCTAGGCGAGTTAATACTGATATCCCTCGCATGGTTTATCAAGGTCCGGCTTTGCAAGCACACACCCGCTATTATTGGCAGGTGGAAGTGTGGAGTAACAGCCGTAAACTAACGTCTGAAATTGCTAGTTTTGAAACGGCTAAACTTTCCATAACCGATTGGCACGATGCCAAATGGATTAGTGATACATTCGATAAAGAATTCCGTAAGGCTCCTTTACTTCGTAAGAGTATCAGCCTAGAAGAAAAGAATATAAAAAATGCTCGTCTCTATGTGTCAGGTGTAGGTTACTATGAATTCTTTATTAATGGTGCTCATGTGAGTGACCGCAAACTGGAACCGGGGTATACGCACTTCGATAAACGTGTGCTTTATTCCACTTATGACGTGACCTCTATGCTGCAGCATGGCGAAAACGTATTGGCAGCCGAATTGGGCAATGGTTGGCTCAATATACAATCTCTATCTGTATGGGAATTTGAAAAAGCTCGATGGCGCATGCGTCCTCGTATGATAGCAGAACTACGCATTACTTACAATGATGGTACTGTACAAACCATTCCTACTGACCGTACATGGAAAACAAACAGTGGTGCCTGTTCTTTTAATAATCTGTATAGTGGCGAGGTATACGATGCCCGTTTGGTACATAAGGGATGGACGATACCCGGTTTTGACGACAAGAAGTGGATGCCTGCTATAGAGGTGGAAGCCCCTGCTAAGATACTTACTTCCCAGCAAATGCCTCCTATTCGTGTAGTACGCGAAGTAAAGCCTGTCAGTATGAGAAAGATTGATGACTATACCTATATATATGATATGGGTGAGAACATGACTGGGGTATGCCGTCTCCAAGTGCAAGGCCCAACCGGTACATGTGTCACATTAGCACATGGTGAACTGATACATGATGATGGCACTTTAAATCAAGGTAATATTGAAATCTACTTTAAACGTGAAAAAAATGGTTTGCCTCAACATGTCGATCCTTTTGAACGTATACAAACCGACACTTATTTTTTGAGTGGTAATGGTATGGAAACCTATGAACCTAGATTTACCTATCATGGTTTCCGCTATGTAGAGGTTGCCAGTACCCGTCCGTTGACATTAACTCAAGAGAGTCTTACCGGGCTATGTATGCATACCGATGTAGAGCCTGTGGGAAATTTTGCTTGTTCTAATGAAATATTAAATAAACTGGTGGAAGCCAGTTGTAATTCATATTTAGGAAATCTGTTCAGTATTCCTACGGATTGTCCACAACGTGAAAAGAATGGATGGACGGCCGATGGTTACGTCGGTATGGACTATGGCTTACTTTTTTATGACGGCATTACTGTATATGAAAAATGGATGAACGATTTCATTGACAATCAACGTGAGCGTGGTGATCTTTCTGGCATTATACCAAGTTCAGGTTGGGGGTATGCCGATTGGATAGGGCCAGTATGGGATGCCGCTCTTTTTATCATCCCAAACAATCTGTATAAATATTACGGTGACACTCGTGCCATAGAAAAAATGTGGGACACTTGTGTACGCTACTTACAGTACCTTGAAACTCGTGAAAAAGATGGTAAGCTGACTTATGGCATTGGAGACTGGGTATTCTACAAGGCAAAAACCGATACACACTTCACTTCCACTGCTTTCTATTGGCTGGATAACGTATTAATGGCTAAATTTGCTGATCTTACAGGGCATGATGGTACTAAGTATCGTGCCAAAGCTGATAATCTGAAAGAGCTCATTAACAACGAATGGTTCGATGCTGAAAAAAAAATGTACGCTAATGGTACACAAGCAGCTCAATCGGTGGGGCTGGCGCTAGGATTAGTCCCCGAAGAGCATGCGCAAGCCGTAGCTGATAATTTGGTACGTATGATCCGCGATAATGGTCATCAATTAGACTTCGGAATGCTGGGGAGTAAGTTTGTACCTGCCATGTTAGTTAAATATGGCTATGCTGATGATGCTTATAAAATGATAATTCGCCCTGAAGCTCCTTCTTGGGCCAATTGGATACATCGTGGCCTTACCACACTACCCGAAACCTGGGTTTTAGATAAAGACTTTAAAGACGCATCGCTCAATCACGCGTTCTTAGGTGATATATCTGCCTGGATGATGAATAGTTTGGCAGGCATCAACCCTAATCCTAAGAAACCGGGGTTTGCAGGTATCATCATCCGTCCGCAATTTATAAATGGCATATCATGGGCCAAAGGAGAATACCGTTCCGTTCGTGGACTTATTCGTAGCGAATGGAAACGAGAAGGCAATCAGATTGAACTTAACATCATTATACCAGCTAATACCGAAGCTGAATTACAGCTAAGAGATAAGCCCGTGGCTCTGAAAACGGGCAAAAACCAATTAACAATTAATCTATAATGAAAACAAAAACATTAGGCGTTACCGCCCTTATATGCTTGGCAGTTTCAATACAGTCTTGTGGTGACGGCATACCCGCATATAAGAACCCTGACAATCCTGTAGAAGTACGTGTCGCAGATTTGTTGAAACGTATGACACTGGAAGAGAAAATAGCTCAAATGCAAGATCTAAAGTTCAAAGACTTCTCCGTAGACGGAAAAGTAGATACAGTAAAAATGGACTCTGTACTCAAAGGTATGAGTTATGCCTCTGTATTCGGTTCAAGACTAAGCGTGGAACAGATGCAGGAGAGTATGTTTGCGATTAATAAATATATGGCTGAACACAATCGTCTGGGCATCCCCGTATTAGGTGAAGCCGAATCATTGCATGGACTAATCCATGACGGCGCCACTATTTTTCCACAATCCATTGCACTTTCCAGTACATTTAATCCCGACATTACTCATCGTGTAGCAACTGTCATTGCGCAAGAAGCGAAAGCCACAGGGGTAGACCAAGTTCTCTCACCAGTACTCGACCTTGCTCGTGAGCTGCGTTGGGGGCGGGTAGAAGAAACTTATGGGGAAGATCCCTATTTAGTCGGACGTATGGGAGTCGCCTATGTATCAGCTTTCAATAAAGAGGGTGTAATGACTACCCTAAAACATTTTTTAGCTCATGGTTCCCCCACCGGTGGTTTAAACTTGGCTTCTGTAACAGGTTGTGAACGTGATCTCCGCTCACTGTATCTCAAGCCTTTCCAAGATGTTATGCGTGAGGCCATGCCCTATAGCGTGATGAACTCTTATAATTCATACGAATCAGTTCCTGTTGCAGCTTCTCATTGGATTCTTGACGATATTCTTCGTGGTGAAATGGGCTTTAAGGGATATATTTCTTCCGATTGGGGTTCTGTAGAAATGCTTCGTAGTCTTCACCATACAGCAAAAGATAAAGCCGATGCTGCTTGTCAAGCAGTGATTGCTGGTGTGGATGTAGAAGTGGATGGTGATTGCTATGAAACGTTGGACAGCCTAGTACGTAGTGGAGTACTACCCGAAAAAGAAATTGACAAATGTGTATCGCGCGTACTAACTGCAAAATTTGCTATGGGGCTTTTCGATAAGGATTATACAAAACGTGCCAATCTTTCCCAAACGGTACATACTCCTGAGGCTGTCGAACTGGCTTTGGTAGCTGCTCGCGAATCAGCTATCTTAGTAAAGAACGAGAATAGTTTACTTCCACTCGATGCAAATAAACTTCGTTCGGTCGCTGTAATCGGTCCCAATGCCGCCCAAGTACAGTTTGGTGACTATATGTGGACCAATAGTAATGAATATGGCATCACTCCTCTGCAAGGCATCGAAGCCGTCACCCAAGGCAAGGTAAAGATTAATTATGCTAAAGGCTGTGAAATCCACACGCAAGACCGTAGTGGATTTAGTCAGGCTGTAACTGCAGCCCGCAATAGCGATGTGGCTCTGCTCTTTGTTGGCGCAATGAGCGGTTCTCCCGGACGCCCCTGGCCCAATTCTGTAAGTGGTGAGAGTTTTGATCTTTCTGATATCAGCCTTCCTGGCTGTCAAGAAGCCCTCATCCGAGCAGTGAAAGCTACTGGTAAGCCCACCATAGTGGTACTTGTAGCAGGTAAGCCTTTTGCCATACCTTGGGTAAAAGATAACTGTGAAGCTGTAATAGTACAGTGGTATGGAGGCGAACAAGAAGGTAGAGCTATTGCTGAAATACTGTTTGGAGAGGTTAATCCTAGTGGCCGTCTGAATGTATCATTTCCACAAAGTACTGGGCATCTGCCTGTATTCTATAATTATTATCCTTCTGATAAGGGATTCTATCACGATCATGGTACTCTTGAAAAGCCAGGACGCGACTACGTATTCTCCAGTCCCGATCCAGTATGGGCATTTGGGCATGGCCTAAGTTACACAACTTTTAAATATAAGTCAATGCAAATATCCAATAAAGAATTCACTGATGATGATACTTGTGAAATCACTGTGGAAGTAGCCAATACAGGAAAACGTGACGGAAAAGAAGTGGTTCAACTTTATGTGAATGATATAGTTAGTTCTGTAGTAACTCCTGTAAAGGAATTACGGCGCTTTGAAAAAGTGTTTATTCCTGCAGGTGAAACTCGAACTGTTAAATTCAATCTACCTATAAAAGAACTGGCCTTGTGGAACACTGATATGAAAGAAGTGGTAGAGCCCGGAGACTTTGAATTACAAGTAGGTGCGGCATCCGATGATATTCGTCTGACTGAAATCATTACTGTGAAATAACAGTCTAATAAAATTATTAACAGAAAACTAAATTAATTATTATGAAGACCTCTATTTTTTTTAGTACGTTACTTATAGCATCCTCTTTATCTATCTCTCAAGCCCAAACGACTAATTCCCCTATTGTAGATGAAGATGGTATTTTGAACATTGTAGATAAACCTTTTGATGTAAATCGATTCGTGATTGGCCGCGATTTCCATGAAAACAAGTTTTCCGATCAGAATAAGGGTTTGCAAGGTATGGCAGACTGTTATTTTAATATGTCGGACGCTTCAGATGGGACCAAACAAAACTTTAAACTTTGCAAGAAATTAGGATTGAATACTGTAGTATCAGCTGAAGGTCGCCACTTGACAGGTAAAGACTGGATGGCAATGAGTGATGAAGATATTGATGCTTATGTAAAGAAAATGATTGAAGATGGTGGCAAAAGTGATGCAATTGTTGGCTATCACATCTGTGACGAACCTTCATCTTTGGCATTTCCTAAGTTAGCAAAAGCCGTAGAAGCTGTGCGCAAATATGCTCCCGGAAAAATGGCTACTATCAATCTTTATCCCAACTATGCTACTTTGTGGACACTTGATCAAGTAAAATCGCAGCTTGGTACTCGCACTTACAAAGAATATCTAGAACAGGCAGCTACAGTAATCAAACCAGACATGATATCATATGACAACTATATGGTTCAATTCTCCATGGATCAAACCGACCCTAAACGCACAGCTCAATATTACTCAAATATTCTGGATGTACGTGAAGTTTCCTTGAGATATGGAATTCCATGGTGGAATGTAGTGTCGGGTAACCAAATACGCCATTATACTGTGATTCCTACTATGGCTAATTTGTTACTGCAAGCTTATACTTCACTAGCTGCCGGTGCAGGTGGCGTTCGCTGGTTTACTTATTGGAAAGGTGGTTATGGCTATACTCCTATCGATGGTGAAGGCCGCAAAACCCAAACCTGGCATTATTTACGTGAAGTTAACCGTCAACTTTCCATTCTAGGCCCTATCATGAAAACTTTAAAATCAACAGGTGTCTATTTTACCAATGATTTTGCGGGTAAAAATGTTCCACAGCTTCCCGGTGAGCATGTAAAAAGCATAAAATGTGATGAACCTTTAATGGTAGGTGAGTTCCTCAGTAAAAAGGGAAACCGCTATATTATGATAGTAAACCTGAGTTTGGAACGTTCTGCACGCTTCATTGTGAACACCGCTATTAATGATGAGCGGCTGTTTGTTGTGAATACTGGTGAACAGAAACCATATTTCGAAGAAATCAATAATATCAAACTAAAGTCTACTTCTATGTTAGGAGGTTCAAAAGAACAACTCGACATGGCTAAAGAACGTGCCTATTGGTTACCTGCAGGTGGTGGCGTATTGATAAAATGTAGCGGACAAACACACCAAGATTAATGAACTAAAGATAAATATTTACTTACTTTGGCCATTACTAAAATTTAGCAGGAGAGAAATAAAAATTGAAGTAGTTTCTCTCCTGTTTTTTGCATTAATAAAAAACAGAGTAAGAAGCTTTTACTATACTATTCTTTGGGAATCAGTAAGAAATGATTTGATTTCTCATCTACTAATGAGCCTCTTATATGTAGCATGATGCGAAAAATGTTTAATCAATATGATATTACCCTAACTTTTTCGCCTATTGCTTTGTAATGTCATACTTTTTATTTTCATTTGCTTACAATAACCTATTTGTTTTCACTTAATTTAAAAACACAAAAGTAACATGACAAAGAAAAACATCTTGCTGTGCAGTGTGATGGCACTCTTTTTATGGACAGCATGCTCAGAAGCAGAGAAGTATCAGTATCCGTTTCAAAACCCTAAACTAAAAGTAGAAGAACGAGTTGACAATTTGATGTCATTGCTTACTCTTCAAGAGAAAGTCAGCATGATGATTAATCGTTCATTGGCTATCGAGCGGTTAGGCATCCCTGCTTATAACTGGTGGGGAGAAGCTTGCCATGGTCTGATAGCGGGTGGGGTTACAGTATTTCCTCAATCCATTGCATTAGCCGCAACTTTTGACGATTCTTCACAACTGACTACCTATACAATGGTGTCTGACGAAGCACGTGCACGTTATAACACCTTACCACTTGATGGAGATATAGGGCCATACGTTTCAGCGATTCCTAATCTTACTTTTTGGGCTCCCAATATCAATATATTTCGAGATCCTCGTTGGGGACGCGGGCAAGAAACTTATGGAGAGGACCCTTTTCTGATGTCAAGAATGGGCTTAAACGTCGTGCTGGGAATGCAAGGCGATGATGAACATTATTATAAGACACATGCTTGCGCCAAACATTACGGTGTGCATAGTGGGCCAGAGCCATTACGTCACGAGTTCAATGCTGTGGTTTCGATGCGCGACTTGTGGGAAACTTATCTTCCCGCTTTCGAAACATTGGTAGTCAAAGGCAATGTACGTGAAGTGATGTGTGCATACAGCGCTTATGAAGGTGAACCATGTTGCGCCAGCAATCGTTTGTTGGTAGACATCCTACGTAATCGCTGGGGGTTTGATGGAATGGTAGTAAGTGACTGCGACGCCATCAATGACTTTTATGTGAAAGGCCGTCATGAAACACATCCGGATGCAGCAGCAGCCAGTGCAGATGCCGTATTGACTGGTACAGACTTGGAATGTGGGCGAAGCTACAATGCATTGATAGAAGCCGTAGAGAAAGGTATTATCAAGGAACAAGATTTAGACGTATCTTTGCGTCGTATCTTGACTGAACGCTTTCGTCTAGGATTGCTGGATCCGGCCAAGTATGTGCCTTACTCTACGATACCGGGCAGTGTGATTGACTGTCAAGAGCATCGGGATCATGCTTTGAAAATGGCTCACGAATCACAGGTTCTATTGAAAAATGAAGGTAACATACTGCCATTGGATAAAAACATCAAATCCATTGCCGTAGTTGGTCCCAATATCAATGATTCCATTATGATGCGTGGCAATTACAGCGGTTCGCCGACCCATTGTATCACCATTCTGCAAGGTCTCAAAAATAAGTTGCCCAATACTCGTATCATCTCTGAACGCGGGAGTGAGATTGATTCAGATTATTTGCAAATACCTCAAATGCATCTGGTAAATCATGATGGTCAAAAAGGCTTTTTGGCCCAATATTATGCCAAACCCGACTTTTCAGGAGAAATCATCAACACAAGCCATGCAGAAGTGATAAATTTCCGTACAGAAGGAGGATATGGATTTGGGAAAGATGTGCCCGCTTCGGATTTCAGCGCCAAATATTCAGGAACATATGTTCCTGATTTCACCGGTACACTTTGTTTCTCTGTTCGGGGAGATAATTATGTGTTAAAGGTGAATAATAAAAAGATAGGTGAATATGTTCCCAAGGAATTGTCGTTTAAATATACTCCTGGGATGAATCTTACAGAAGCGCAACGCCGAGAGTTCACAGAGTCGATGAAGGGCAGACGTGGTTCTATTTATACGCTTCAAGTAAAAGAAGGTGAAACTTATCAGATTGCTCTTGATTATAAATCTGGTAAAGAAGGGAGTGTCTCACACCTTTCTGTTGATATGTATGAACGAAAACTGGCGGTATTTGAGGAACTGAAAGAGAAAATTAAAGATGTTGAGGCCATTATATATGTAGGCGGTATCACCCCCACACAAGAAGGTGAAGGACATGAACGTGCGAAAATTGAATTGCCTGATGTACAAAAGCGTTTCTTGAAAGCGATGCACGAGACCGGTAAACCAGTAATCTATGTAAACTGTTCCGGTAGTGCCATAGCATTGGCTGACATTGATTATGCATACGATGCGCTTTTGCAAGCCTGGTATCCGGGGCAAGAAGGAGGAACGGCTGTGGCTGATGTGCTGTTTGGTGATTATAACCCTTCCGGAAAGCTCCCTGTGACATTCTACAAATCAACAGAACAGTTACCTGAATTTACCGATTACAGCATGGAAAACCGCACTTATCGCTATTTTAAAGGTGAACCTCAATATGCGTTTGGTTATGGATTGAGTTATACAGACTTTGAATTTGGCGAGGCATTACTCTCTTCCAGTTCAATCAAAGCTGGAGAGAAAGTGGAAATCACTATTCCATTAACCAATGTCGGCAAAATGGATGGTGCTGAAGTTGTGCAGGTCTATGTAAAAAGTCTGACTAATCCTGATGCGCCTATCAAATCACTCAAAGGTTATGTGCGTCAAGAGATAAAAGCGGGTAAAAGTGAAAAAGTGAGAATCACACTCGAACCTGAATCTTTTGCTTATTATAACGCGGATGTAGATGGTCTGAAAGTTTTTCCTGGTAAATATCAAATATTGTATGGTAATTCCTCGCGAGATATGGACTTAAGATCGTTAGATTTGGAAGTTACACCTGCTGTGCAATAAGAGCGGATACATCGTAATGGTGGTTTCTAATGGTTAGGTTGTATAGGGATATTCCTTAAAGAGAGAATATCCCTTGCCCTATCCGGCTTGAATCAAGCTGGATTTGAATATATTATAGTTATGGTTGCAGAAATAGTTCAGACTTTCACAGAATAGAAAAAGACGAATGTCTAAAGAAATCATTTAAGTAACAAAACTTAGTAAAAATGGTCTGTAGTTACTTGAATTAAGGATTTTTTTAATAATAAAGAATATTCAGTCTATTGGTCGTGAATAGATAGGTCGTGAACTGCATTGATGAGTTCATGCTAAAGCTGTTCATTTTGAGTAATAAGGAGTCTTTGTGATGTAAGAATTGGTAAAAGTCATTAATGATACAGTCGGGGACGTTTATTATTGAACCGGTAGCCTACGCCTAACATCAGATAGTTGGGCTCGTGGAAATCTTTAAGATTATATCCGATATGTAGGAAAGTGTCGTGAGATATATCTATTTTGAGCGCTAATATCTGATAGAAAGATTGGAGGTCTCCTCCTCCATGCAGGATGTTGGCTCCGAAACCTATGCCAATGGTGAAGTAGGGCATTACCCATTCTCCGCGTGCTGAGACACCCAAAGAAAGTTGCTTACGTAATGGTGGGATGCCAAAAGCTTCCTCTTCATTTCCACCATTAAGAGGAGTAATGTAATCTTTGGCATAAATATTGGCACCGGCGTCATATACACCGTCTAATGATACTCCTGCGCGGAATTTATATCCAAAATTATACATGGGAGCAAGACAAAACCCTGCTACGGCGTATTTCCCCGGTGCAGGAACTTGCCCTCCTGGAACATCGACGGCTTTTCTTCGCCATGAACCAAATACTGTGAGGTCGTAGCTGACATGTTTGGGAAAGGCCGGGCTCGGAATTTGTTGTGACGGTTGTAATACATCGTTTATATTCCGATTGAAATTATATATTATTCCGATTTTGAAATCTACTGTGTTCAGGCCGGTATTGGGATATCGGGTATTGCCGTTGGAAAAATGCACTGCGGTTGCCCCGATGTTAAGGTCGAATAGAGGAGAGAGTATCCAATCAAAATGAATTCCGGCACTAAGGTATGCATTAATTTTAGTCCCTATGACAGTATTGTTGGGGTTGTTGAGATAATTATAAGGTTTCCAGCCGAAGGAGGCTCCAAATCCCCATTCGTAGTTGAGCGATAGTCGGGGAGTGAGTTTGGCAATACGTGCTCCCTGAAATGCGTAGAGGGCAATAGGAGTCCCTATTTCTTTGTCATTGCCGAAGTCGAAATATCCTAATCCTATGCCTTGGTACGAACTTCCGTATATTCGGTCTGCAGTACTGCCCGGCTGTAGCTGGAAGGAATATTTCAAATGAGCCGAGTAGGCAGAACTCAGCCTTTTATGCATATTGTTTTCTCCCCGCAAGAAAGAGCTGGTAGGGAATATATATCCTGGCCGGCCTTCAATGCCGAGCCGGTGGATATAATTATTTTGTGCATGTATATTGTCAGAGAGGAATAGTATAATTATCAAGAGAAGTATATCTTTTCCTGTCTGTATTTTGCTACTCATAATGTTGTGCTGTTCTTCATTGGTTATCTGACTTTTTGTAAAATCTGATTTTTATGCAAATATAATCTTTTTGTTTACATAAGAACCAATATTGGTAAAGTTATAATTTATCATCTGTGTTATTTATGAAGTACAGTGAGAAAAAGGGATGCTTTATCTACAAGGACAAAAGGAGCTATGCCTATTTATAATGCATAGCCCCTTTTACCTGTTCCGGTTCTTTTGTGTTTTGTTCAGGAACGATTATTTCTCGTCATTCTTCCGGATTTCCACACGACGGATTTTACCGCTGATAGTTTTAGGAAGTTCCTCTACAAATTCTATAACGCGCGGGTATTTGTAAGGAGCGGTTACTTTTTTAACATGGTTCTGCAACTCCTTAACCAGCTCTTCACCGGCGCGGTTCTTGTACTCTTTGGATAATACGATGGTTGCTTTTACAACTTGACCTCGAATTTCATCGGGAACTCCGGTAATGGCACATTCTATGACTGCCGGATGTGTCATCAGGGCGCTTTCCACTTCGAATGGGCCGATGCGGTAACCACTGCTTTTAATAACGTCGTCGGCACGTCCTACAAACCAGAGATAGCCGTCCTCGTCTTTCCAGGCGACGTCACCGGTATAGTAGATGTTATCGTGCCAAGCCTCGTGGGTGCGGTTGGCATCACGATAATATTCTTTGAACAGGCCAAGCGGTTTGCCTTTGTCGGTACGAATTACAATCTGTCCTTGCTCACCGGCTTCTACGGAACGGCCGTCATAATCTATCAGGTCGACATCGTATTGGGGATTAGGCAATCCCATGCTGCCCGGTTTGGGTTTCATCCATGGCATGGTGGCTACGGTAAGAGTTGTCTCAGTCTGTCCGAAGCCTTCCATTAGTTTGATACCCGTCAACTTCTTGAATGTATCGAATACGGCAGGATTCAATGCTTCGCCGGCAATGGTACAGTATTGCAAAGAAGAAAGGTTATACTTCGTCAGGTCCTCGTGAATTAAGAACCGGAAGATAGTGGGTGGTGCACAAAGTGAGGTGACGTGATAGTCCTGTATCTTTTTCAGAATATCGGCGGGAGTAAACTTTTCATGGTCATATACAAAGATATTGGCTCCGGCTATCCATTGTCCGTATAGTTTTCCCCATACGGCTTTTCCCCAGCCTGTATCGGCAATGGTGAGGTGCAGGCTGTTTTCGTGCAGATTATGCCAAAAACTTCCTGTTACGATATGCCCCAGTGGATAGGTGAAGTCGTGGGCAACCATTTTCGGTTCGCCGGTAGTGCCGCTGGTGAAATACATCAAAGAGATGTCGTCGTTCTTGTTGGGGTGTTCCGGCTTTGTGAAAGGAGCGGCATTGGCTATGCCTTTATGAAAGTCCTCAAATCCTTCGGGTATTTCCGGACCTACGCTGACCAGTTTCTTTACACTCGGAGAACTTGGCATGGCAGCGGTGATGTGGTCGGTAATGACACTTTCACCTGCACAGACAATCATTTTGATGTCTGCGGCATTGCAACGATATACAATATCCTTTTGAGTAAGCAGGTGTGTGGCGGGAATAACGACCGCGCCCAATTTGTGCAGTGCGATGATGCTGAACCAGAATTCATAACGGCGTTTGAGAATCAGCATTACCATATCACCATGTCCAATGCCGAGGCTTTGGAAATAGGAGGCTGTCATATCTGTATAACGTTTCATGTCGGCAAATGAGAACTGGATATGTTCTCCTTTGTCATTGGTCCAGAGCAATGCAGGTTTGTTTGGCTGTTCTGCAGACCAGGCATCGACTACGTCATAGCCAAAGTTGAAATTCTCCGGTACGTTAATCTTTAAATTCTTGATAAAGTCCTCTTGAGATGTAAAGGACGTTTGTGATAAAAATCTTTCTATCATAACTTTAGGAATTAAGAATTGGGAATTGAGAATTAAGAACCTGATGTACGGCATAAGCGTACAGCTCATTCTTCATTCTTCGTTCTCCATTCTTCATTTATGTTGTTACATGATTACAGCAAGGAAGCGTACTTTCTTTCCGTCCAACGCTTTCATGCCATGTGGCAGTTTGGAGTTGAAATACAAGCTGTCTCCCTCGTTCAGGATTAAGTCTTTGCCGTCGATACTCAGCATCATGCGTCCTTCCAGAACCAGGTTGAACTCTTGTCCGGAGTGACTGTTGTAGTGTATCGGTTCGTCGTTCGGTTTGGGTTCGACGGTGACGATGAACGGGTCGGCGTTGCGGTTCATGAAACCGGCGGCCAACGATTGGTACTTGTAGGCCTTGGTACGCTCAATGCTGGTTCCCTTCCCGGCACGAGTAAGGAAGTAACTGCTCATTTTCGGCTCTTCGCCAAACATCAGTGCATCCAGGGCAACGCCGTAACGGCGGGCTATTTTCTGCAGCATACTTACGGAGATGTCAAATTCTCCCGTTTCTGCAAGCCGATATTCTTCTTCCGAAATATCGCAATCGCGGGCGATGTCTTTGGCTGTCAATTCCAATACCTCACGCAATCCTTGCAGACGTTCGGCTATTTGTTTAATTTGTTCGTCCATGTGGTTAGTATTAAGTGATTATTTTTATTATTTACTTGCTTTTATGGCATTGATAATGGCTGAGGGGAATCCTTGCCGTTCCAGTTCATTAATGCCTTTAATTGTAATTCCGCCAGGGGTACACACTTTATCAATCTCTATGCTGGGATGTGTATCATTGTTCAGTATCAGTTCGGCGGCTCCTTTCACAGACTGGGCCACCATGCGCATCCCGTCTTTGGGATAAATACCCATCTCTATTCCGGCTTGCATAGCTGCTTGGATATATTTCAGCACATAGGCTATGCCGCAGGAAGTCATGGCGGTGGCCGCTGCGATTTTATCTTCGGGAATCAGCATGGCAAGCCCCATTTGATTGAAAATGTCGAGCAACAGTTGTTCTTGTTCCTTGCTGGCATTGCGGCTTGCAATGAGTGTCATACTCTCCATTTCGCTGATTGCGGTATTGGGGATAAGACGGAACATTGTCATCTCCTTGTCTGCCACATAGTGTGCCAACTCCTCAAAAGGTATGCCGGCTGCTACGGAAATAAGTATCTGTTTACTTTTCAGTTTAAGTTCGCTTACGACAGGTTTTATCAGCCATGGCTTGACGGCAAGTATAATGAGTTCAGCACCCGTAACGGCTTCTTGATTATCGCGGGTAGTCTGTAAAGCGGGAAACTCTGCCTTCAGAACATCCAATTTATGTTGCGTGGGATTAGAAACAATGATGTCGTTGGCCGGAATGATGGTTCCTTTAGCCAAACCGCGGGCAATGGACCCGCCCATATTTCCTGCACCGATAATTGCTGTTTTCATATCGTTTTGTAATTTAAAATGTTGTCTTTAGGCAAAGGTAAAGATTTTCTATAAAAAACGACCGAAACAGGAAGGTATTCTTCTTTCGGTCGTCTCTTTTGTCGGCTGATTATTCTTCAAATATCAAAGTACTTTCTTAAAACGTTCCAGGAAGAGGTCTGCTTCGTCCATGCTGAGGCACAAGGGCGGCAAGAGGCGGAGTACGTTTGTTCCACTGACGCCGGTAAACACATGCTGCTCTTTCAGTAACTTCAAACGCAGTTCTTTGATGGGTTCTTCAAATTCGAGACCGATCATCAAGCCGCGTCCGCGTACTTCTTTGATTTGCGGGAATTTCTTCAGTTCTTCCAGTAAGTACGCGCCTACTTTGGCTGCATTGGCCACAAGTCCTTCCTGCTCGATAACATCCAGTACGGCAAGTGCTGCGCTGCAAGCCAGATGATTTCCACCGAAAGTTGTTCCAAGCTGTCCATAGACAGGGGTGAACATCGGACTGATAAGTACGCCTGCCATCGGGAAGCCGTTGCCTATGCCTTTGGCTACGGTGATTATGTCGGCTTGGATGCCGTTGTGCTGATGGGCAAAGAATTTGCCGCTACGTCCGTAGCCACTCTGAATTTCGTCCAGAATCAGTATGGTATTGTGTTTTGTACAGGTTTCACGCAGGGCTTGCATAAATTCGTCGGTTGGCAACTGTATGCCGCCCACTCCCTGAATGCCTTCGATGATCACTGCACACACATCGCCTGTTGCCAGTTCGGATTTCATGGACTCTATGTCGTTCAGCGGAAGATAGGTGACGTGTCCGCAGTCGTTGATGGGAGCGATGATTTTGGGATTGTTGGTAACCTCTACGGCCAATGAGGTGCGCCCATGAAAAGCCTTTGAGAAAGATACCACGCGTGTCCGTCCGTTGTAGAACGAGGCGAGCTTCAGCGCATTCTCGTTGGCTTCGGCTCCGCTGTTGATAAGGAACAGGGAGTAATCGTCGTAGCCGCAGACCTTTCCCAACCGTTCTGCCACTTGTTGTTGCAGCTTGTTGATGACTGAGTTGGAATAGAATCCAAGTGTGGCCACTTGCTTGCTGATCATCTCTACGTAATGCGGATGTGCATGTCCGATAGAGATTACTGCATGTCCGCCGTAGAGGTCGAGGTATTCCGTACCTTTATCGTCCCATACGTGGCAGCCTTTTCCTTTGACAATGTTAATGTCAAAAAGGGGGTATACGTCGAATAAATTCATTTTCTTCTTTGTTTAAAGATTGTATCAATCAAGTTGTTACTGATAATATAACTAAGACCATTTGGTATTTCAAGCAAAGCATTTACTCTCTTATCCATTCCATTGCAGATACTTACATAAATCTTCTAATGTAGAATTCTTTTCTTTAATTAAAGTATCTTTCTTACTTCTACTCCATCCTTTCAGTTCCTTTTCTCTGGCAATAGCATCTTCTATTTGCTGAAATTCTTCGTAATAAAGCAGAATATGACAGATAGCCTGAGTTATCATTAAAAAGCACTCGGCTTTAATCGTAAGCCTACGGTTTCTTCTAAGTTGAACATCAGGTTCATATTATGTACCGCTTGTCCGCTGGCTCCTTTCAGCAAGTTGTCTATGCAGGAGATGACAAGAAGTTTGTCGCCATGCTTTTCCAAATGGATAAGGCACTTGTTGGTGTTGACAACTTGCTTCAAATCGATGTTCTTGTCGACGATATGCGTAAAGGAGTCTTTGGCATAGTATTCTTCGTACATGCGGACAATCTCTTCCAACGCAACTTTGGTTTTTATCACGATAGTGGTAAAAATGCCACGAGGAAAATCGCCGCGATAGGGTATGAAATCAATGTCCGAATCAAAACTGTTTTGGAGCTGTTTGAGCGACTGCTTGATTTCGGGCACATGCTGGTGCTCGAAGGCTTTGTACACACTCATGTTGTTGTTGCGCCAGCTGAAGTGGCTCGTTGCTCCCGGCTTGACGCCTGCGCCGGTGCTGCCGGTGATGGCATTCACCATAATGTCGCCGTTCAGCATCAGATGCTTGGCAAGTGGAAGCAGTCCCAGCTGGATACAGGTGGCGAAGCATCCGGGGTTGGCAACATGTTTTGCCGTACAGGTGGCCCGGCGGTTGAGTTCGGGGAGCCCGTAAATAAAGTCATGGTCGTCGCTTTTGATGCGGTAGTCCATGGAGAGGTCGATTATCTTTAAATCTTCCGGTACGTTGTGGCTTTCCATGAATTTCTTGGTGTCGCCATGTGCCGTACAGAAAAAGAGCACATCAATCTCGTCCAACGGCAGTTCGTCGGTGAATACTAAATCTGTTTCGCCGTACAGTCCTTCGTGTACGTCAATAATTTTGTTGCCGGCGTTGCTTGAGCTGTTGATGAATACGATTTCTGCTTCCGGGTGATTTAATAACAGGCGTATCAATTCGCCTGCTGTGTATCCGGCTCCGCCGATGATTCCTACTTTAATCATGTTGATAATATCTATTGGGTTCTTCTGGTATTATAATTAATAATATGATGTATATGAGTATGCCTGCAAATGCAGTAAAGACTGTTGCGAAAACATAAATGATGCGCACTAATGATACGTCAAGCCCGAAAAAGTCTGCCAGTCCTGCGCATACGCCGGACAACATTCTTCCGTTTCGCGGGCGTGTCAATTTTTGTTTCCCGTTCATCATTTAGATTTTTTCGTCTTTATGATTTGAATAATAGGCACGCAGTGCGGTAGAGGTCACCTTGATGAAGCCCTTGGCATCTTCCGCAGTCCATCCCTTCTGCATTTCGCCGTATTCGCCGAATTTGTTCTTCACAAGGTCGTCTTCGCTTTCCACGCCTACCGTAGAGAAACAAAGCGGGTGGAGTTCGAGAATTGCCGTACCGTTTACGTTGCGTTGTGAAGATTCCAGCATGGCCTCGATGTCGCGCATTACCGGTTCCAGATACTGGCTTTCGTGCAGGAACATGCCGTACCAGTTGGCTACCTGGTCTTTCCAGTATTGCTGCCATTTGCTCAATGTGTATTTCTCAAGGAACTTGTGTGCACCGATAATCAGCATGGGAGCGGCGGCTTCAAAACCCACACGACCTTTAATGCCGATAATCGTGTCGCCTACGTGCATATCGCGTCCGATGCCGTAGGCCGCACCGATTTCCTCTACTTTCTGAATAGCCTTGATGGGATCGTCGAATGTTTCGTCGTTGACGGCCTTAAGTTCACCTTTCTCAAAGGTGAGGCGCAACTGTTCGCTGCCCTCTTTGGTGCAATGTTTCAGGTAGGCGCTTTCCGGAAGTCCCTGTGCGGAGTCCAGAATCTCGCCGCCGCAAATGGAGGTGCCCCACAAACCTACATTATAGGAATATTTGAGTTTGGCGAAGTCGGCTGCGAAACCATGTTTGTTCAGGTAGTCTATCTCTTCCTGACGGCTCAATGCCATGTCGCGTGTCAGGGTGATGATTTCCACGCCCGGAGCCATGACGAGGAAAGTCATGTCGAAACGTATCTGGTCGTTGCCTGCACCGGTTGAACCATGTGCAATGGCATCGGCTCCGATTTCGTTGGCATAGCGTGCAATGGCCAGTGCCTGGAAGATACGTTCGGAACTTACGGATATAGGATAAGTGCCGTTACGCAATACATTGCCGAATACCATGTATTTCAAACTCTTTTCGTAATACTCCTGTGTTACGTCTAAAGTGATATATTTTACGGCGCCCAGCTTGTAGGCGTTTTCTTCGTTCGTTTTCAACTGTTCAGGGCTGAAACCGCCGGTATTGGCACAAGCCGCATACACTTCGTATCCTTTCTCTTTTGCCAGGTACATAACTGTGAATGAGGTGTCCAGACCACCACTGAATGCGACTACTACTTTTTTCTTCTTTGCTTCCATATTTATTTATATTTTATCTTCTTCGTGTAATTTCGGGTCGTAGAGCATTGCTGTACAAATGCAGAACTTCCGGTTTTTGGCTACTAATATATCGTGGTTGATGCAGCCTTCACAACCTTTCCAGAAAGACTCGTCGTCTGTCAGTTCATTGAACGTAACAGGTACATAGCCTAATTCGGTATTCATTTTCATGACGGCTGCTCCACTGGTCAGACTGAAAATCTTGGCTTTAGGCCATCGCAGGCGTGCCAGGCGGAAAGATGCCGTCTTAATGCGTTTGGCCAGTCCCAAGCCACGATATTCAGGGTGCACAATAAGTCCTGATGTTGCTACATACTGCTTGTTTCCCCAGCTTTCTATATAGGTGAAGCCGGCAAACTCTTCTCCGCATAAAGCTATAATGGCTTTCCCTTCTTTCATTTTAGTAGCTACATATTCATGGGTACGCTCTGCTATACCGGTTCCACGTACTTTGGCTGCTTCTCGGATGGTATCCAAAATCTTGTCCACATAAACCTCATGTGAGGCATCAGCCACCATCACATCAATTTGTTTCGAATCCATTTCTTTTATTTCGTTATATTATAGTTATACTGACTTACTCCATGTTGGGAATGATTTGTGACAGAAACACGCGTACCTCTTCATGGGATGCAGCTTCATGCAGGACCATCATAATCGTGTCGTCTCCGGCAATCGTGCCCAGTATGGCAGGGCATTCGCGATTGTCAATGTCGTAGGCCATGCTGCTGGCGTAGCCGGGGCGGGTGCGGATAACGGCAATATTCTTGGAGAAATGGAGTGAGACGAATCCGCTGGTCATCAGCATTTCGCTTGCGCTTTGGGCGTTGTTGCGTTTGTACATGATGTTGTTGGGCAGTACATATACATATTTCCCGTTCATATTGGCAGCTTTGGCTACTTTCAGTTGTTTTAAGTCGCGTGACAAGGTGGCTTGAGTCAGTTCAAAGCCTTCTTTCCCTAAAGCTTGTAACAGTTCTTCTTGTGAGCTGATTTCTTTGCTTGAGATGATCATTTTGATGGCATCTAACCGATTAGCTTTCTTTTTCATGTTTCTGTATAATTATTCTTAGAACGGTGCAAAAGTAGGGAATATTTTGGAAAGAATATACGAAAATGGGATTTTTTTATTCTTTAATATGCAATAATTGTAAAAACAATGGTATATGTATGCATGGGCGGATCTGCTTCTCGGTAGGGGGTGGCAGGCTTGTCCGTAGGGCTATCTGTGATGAGGCTATGAGTGAAATACAATTAAAAGGCTTATAATATAGAATTAAAAGCCTATTAATTGCATATTATAAGCCTTTTAATTCTATCTTTGTAGCAACTTCAGGCAGGCAGCCTGAGGAAGTTATTCACCTTCTAAAATAAAGTCAGTATGTTTTATAAAAAGAGTCGCGCCAAAGTAGGCGGGAAATACAAATGGTTTCCCCGCGCATGTGTCAACAAACACACAGTCAATACGCAGGATTTGGGAGAAGCCATCAGCCGGAGGTGTACGGTTACGCCTGCGGATGTGCATGCGGTGATCCGCTCATTGCCCGAAGTCATGTCATTCTTTATGGAGAACGGCAACAGTGTCCATCTGGACGGGCTTGGCTCTTTCTATTACAAATTGAGCTGTGCGGGCAACGGAGTGGATACGCCCGAGGAGGTCAGCAGGGAGCAAGTGAAAGCTGTTCGCGTGCAGTTCATTCCTGAACGCCGTAAGAAATGCGGTAAGTATTGCCGGGCCTTGGGCGAAGGGGTGGAACTGGTGAAATTAGGCGATTAGTTTTCTTTACACATCAAGGCTGCGGAATAAGAAACCGGATGTGGTAATTGGGGGAGGAGATGGATTATCAAATCTGACATCCTTTCAGTCAAAATAAGTACAAGGAATAGGGGGTGATTCCCCTATTTTTGTATTATGAAACAGTGACTAAAACTAATTACCATGAAACAATGTTTTTTTGCGGTCGATTTGGGCGCTACCAGTGGCCGTACTATCTTGGGAACCTTCACGCCGGAGGGATTGGAAATGGAAGACGTAAACCGTTTCCCGAATCGTTTGATTGAAACCGGCGGACATTTCTACTGGGATATCTATGAACTTTACCGGAATATTATCGAAGGGCTGAAAATAGTCGCTCAAAGGGGTGATGTTGAGATTACCTCTATCGGCATTGATACATGGGGAGTGGATTTTGTCTGTGTGGGGAAAGATGGAGGTTTCATTCGTCAGCCCTATTCTTATAGAGATCCTCATACCGTCGGAGCATCTGACATATTCTTTAGGAAAGTTCCCCGTAAACAGGTTTATGAGTGGACGGGCATCCAGGTAATGAACTTCAACTCCTTGTTCCAGCTTGATACATTGAGGCGTAATGATGACAGTGCATTGGCTGCTGCCGATAAACTGCTTTTCATACCGGATGCTTTGAGTTATATGCTGACCGGTGAAATGGTGACAGAGTATACCATTGCAAGTACTGCACAGTTGATCAATGCGAAAACCCGTAAGTTTGAAGATGCTTTACTGTATGAAATAGGTCTTACAAGATCCAATTTCGGCCGCTTCGTCTATCCGGGAGACAAAGTCGGTGTCTTGACAAAAGAAGTACAGACCATGACCGGGCTTGGCGCTATACCCGTAATAGCTGTGGCAGGGCATGACACAGCCTCGGCAGTTGCTTCAGTCCCTGCCGTAAATCGTAATTTTGCTTATTTAAGTAGCGGCACCTGGTCGCTGATAGGAGTGGAGACGGATGCTCCGGTTATTACAGAGGAAACAGAGGCTCTGAACTTCACCAATGAAGGCGGTGTGGAAGGGACGATTCGTTTATTGAAGAACATCTGCGGAATGTGGCTGTTGGAACGTTGCCGCACTGCATGGGGGGAAACTTCTTATCCGGAGCTCATATCCGAAGCAAATGCAAGTGAGCCTTTTCGTAGTTTGATCAATCCGGATGATGCTCTGTTTGCCAATCCGGCCGATATGGAACAGGCCATAAAGAACTACTGCTCGGATCATCGCCAGCCTGTTCCGCAAACGAGAGGGCAGGTAGTACGTTGCATATTCGAAAGCCTTGCTTTGCGCTACCGTCAAGTATTGGACAATCTTCGTACCCTTTCTCCTTGTCAGGTAGAAACCCTTCATGTGATTGGCGGCGGAAGCCGTAATGATTTGTTGAATCAATGGACCGCTAATGCAATTGGTATTCCCGTTGTTGCAGGTCCTTCTGAGGCGACCGCAATCGGCAACGTCATGATTCAGGCATTAACAGCCGGAACGGCAAAAGACATTTCCTCCATGCGTCGGCTCATCAACGGCTCCATTCCTTTAAAAACTTTCTATCCGGAAGATACGGAAATGTGGGATGCTGCGTACTTGCACTTTAAGCAGATGACAATGATAACCAACAATTAAATTATAATTAAAAAAATCAGTATCATGAAAGAAGAATTGATAACAAAAGCCTATGAGGTAGCCAAAGAACGCTATGCGGCTTTGGGTGTGGATGTAGAAAAAGTGATGGAGCAACTCCAGAAGGTGGCGATATCCATGCATTGTTGGCAGGCCGATGATGTTATCGGGTTTGAGTCGGGTGGCTCATTGACCGGTGGTATCCAAACGACAGGAAATTATCCGGGTAAGGCCCGTAACATGGAAGAACTGCGTAATGACATCTTGAAAGCCGCTTCTTATATCCCGGGTAAGCATCGCTTGAATCTGCACGAGATTTATGGTGACTTTGACAGTGCGTTTGTCGACCGCGACCAGGTAGAAGTGAAACATTTTGAGAGTTGGATGCAATGGGCTGCAGAGAATGGTATGAAGCTGGATTTCAACTCAACGTCTTTCTCGCATCCGAAAAGCGGTAACCTGTCTTTGTCTAACCCCGATAAGGGCATTCGTGATTTCTGGATCGAGCATACCAAGCGTTGTCGTGCCATTGCAGAGGAAATGGGACGCAGGCAAGGGGATCCCTGTATCATGAACCTTTGGGTGCACGATGGCAGCAAAGATGTTACGGTTAATCGTATGAAATATCGTGAACTGTTTAAGGACTCTCTCGACCGGATTTTTGCTACGGAGTATAAAAACATGAAGGATTGTCTGGAGTCTAAAGTGTTCGGCATCGGCTTGGAAAGCTATACGGTAGGTTCTAATGAGTTCTGTGTGGGATATAGCGTGCAACATCAGAAACTCATCACTATCGATACGGGACATTTTCACCCGACGGAAAGTGCCGCAGACAAAGTATCGTCTATGTTGTTGTTCGTTCCGGAATTGATGCTTCATGTCAGCCGGCCGATACGTTGGGATTCCGACCATGTGACTATTATGGATGATCCTACATTGGAACTCTTCCAAGAGATTGTTCGTTGCAATGCTTTGGATCGCGTACATATTGGTCTCGACTATTTCGATGCTTCCATTAATCGTATTGGCGCTTATGTCATCGGTACTCGTGCTGCGCAAAAGTGTATGTTGCGTGCGTTGTTGGAGCCATTGGCCAAACTTCGTGAGTATGAAGCCGCCGGTCAGGGCTTCCAGCGCCTGGCTTTGTTGGAAGAGGCAAAGGCCCTGCCTTGGAATGCTGTTTGGGATATGTTCTGCTTGAAGAATAATGTTCCGGTAGGCGAAGAGTTTATACCTGAGATAGAGAAATATGAAGTTGAAGTTACATCAAAACGTAACTGAACCAAGTAGAGTTAGTGAGAGTGCTTGGCGGGGAAAGTAGACCTTTGCCCGCTACTCTTATTACTTGTCGAATATTAATCGTTGATTATTATGAATACACTAATAGGATTGTTGATCATCGCTATTGGCAGTTTTGGACAAAGCAGTTCATATGTGCCTATCAATAAAGTTAAAGGTTGGTCTTGGGAAAGCTTCTGGTTGATACAGGGTGTTTTTGCCTGGCTTGTTTTTCCGTTGTTGGGAGCCTTGCTTGCCATTCCGGCTGGCAGCAATCTGATTGAACTCTGGGGAACGGGTGGCGCATTGCCGGCCATTGTCTATGGCGTCCTTTGGGGAGTAGGCGGCCTGACGTTCGGATTGAGTATGCGCTATCTGGGTGTCGCTTTGGGGCAAAGTATCGCTTTGGGCACTTGTGCCGGTTTTGGAACTCTGTTTCCTGCTTTGTTTGCCGGAAAGGATTTGTTGCATGGCGACGGGTTGATGCTCCTTATTGGTGTCTGTATTACTTTGGCGGGAATTGCGGTTATTGGTTATGCCGGCAGTTTGCGCTCCAAGAATATGAGTGAAGAGGAAAAAAAGGCGGCAGTAAAGGACTTCGCATTGACAAAGGGGTTGCTGGTCGCTTTGCTGGCGGGTGTGATGAGTGCATGCTTTGCTCTTGGGCTGGATGCCGGAACACCTATTAAAGATGCGGCATTGGCGGGTGGTGTTGCTCCGTTGTATGCCGGGCTTCCTGTTATCTTTCTGGTAACCCTGGGAGGCTTCTTTACCAATGCGGTTTATTGTATTCAGCAGAATGTAAAAAACAAGACCGGTAAGGAATATTTGTCGGTTAAGGGGAATACATTTATAAATAACCTTTTGTTCTGTGCCCTTGCCGGTGTTCTGTGGTATTCACAATTCTTTGGACTGGAAATGGGCAAGAGCTTTTTGGGCGGAAGTCCGATATTGCTTGCTTTTTCCTGGAGCATACTGATGTCGTTGAATGTGACATTCAGCAATGTTTGGGGAATCTTGCTGAAAGAGTGGAAAGGGTGTGGATCTCGTACCATTGGTGTGTTGTTGCTGGGATTGGTGATTCTTGTCACTTCCATTATTGTAGTGGCAATGGCGCAAGCATAAAATGATATAAAATATAATCATTAAAAATAAAAGACATGAAATCAATTCTTGAAAATCGTCCTGCCTTGGCTCGTGAAGTCAATCAGGTGGCAGAAGTGGCTGGTTACCTTTGGCAAAAAGGGTGGGCGGAACGTAATGGAGGTAATATAACTCTGAATATTACGGAATATATAGATGATGAAATCAGAAGCCTTCCGGCTATCAGTGAGGTGAAACAAATAGGGAAAAAACTTCCTTTTCTGAAGGGATGTTATTTCTATTGTAAAGGGACTCAGATGCGCATGCGCGATTTAGCGCGCTGGCCCATGGAGAATGGCTCGGTAATTCGTATTCTGGACGATTGTTCCAGTTATGTGATTATTGCCGATAAACCGGTGATGCCGACATCGGAGTTGCCTTCCCATCTTGCGGTTCATAATTATCTGATTGGAAAGGGTTCTCCTTATAGAGCGTCTTTGCATACGCATCCTATTGAGCTTATTGCTATGACCCACAATAAGAAGTTCATGGAAAAAGATGTGGCTACTAATTTGCTTTGGAGCATGATTCCGGAAACAAAAGCCTTCTGTCCACGTGGCTTGGGAATGATTCCTTACGAGTTGCCGAGTTCTGTGAAATTGGCTGATGCTACTATCGAGGCTTTGAGTGATTATGATGTAGCCATGTGGGAAAAGCATGGGGTTTTTGCAGTGGATGTAGATATAATGTCTGCTTTCGACCAGATAGATGTATTAAATAAATCTGCGCTGATTTACATTGCTTCCAAGAACATGGGCTTCGAACCGGATGGTATGAGTCGGGAGCAGATGAAAGAGATGACTAAGGCTTTTAATTTACCTAAATAAAAGTAGAGCATAATTATGTATAGGATGATATTGAACGAAACCTCTTATTTTGGAGCAGGCTGTCGCGAGACAATCGCGGTGGAAGCTATGCGCAGAGGTTTCAAGAAAGCATTTTTTGTGACAGACAAGGACTTGATTAAATTCAAGGTAGCAGATAAGATTATTGAAGTTTTTGAGAAGAATCATATTCCTTATGAGCTTTTCTGCGATGTAAAAGCTAATCCTACTATTGCTAATGTGCAGAAAGGTGTGGATGCTTTTAAGGCATCGGGTGCTGATTTTATTGTGGCTTTGGGTGGAGGCTCTTCCATTGATACGGCAAAGGGCATTGGCATTGTAGTGAATAATCCGGATTTTGCAGATGTGAAATCGCTGGAAGGTGTGGCTGCAACACGCTATAAGGCTGTTCCGACTTTTGCTTTGCCCACAACGGCAGGAACTGCGGCTGAGGTCACTATTAATTATGTGATAATTGATGAAGATGCAAAGAAGAAGATGGTTTGTGTAGACCCCAATGATATTCCGGCTGTGGCAATTGTAGATCCTGAATTGATGTATTCTATGCCGAAGGGTCTGACGGCGGCAACAGGTATGGATGCCTTGACGCATGCTATCGAAAGCTACATAACTCCGGGGGCTTGGGCTATGTCGGATATGTTTGAACTGAAGGCTATTGAAATGATTGCTGCCAATTTGAAAGCGTCTGTCGATAATGGTAATGATGTGGTTGCCCGCGAAGCTATGTCTCAAGCACAATATATTGCCGGCATGGGATTCAGTAATGTCGGTTTGGGCATCGTTCATTCAATGGCGCATCCGTTGGGAGCTCATTATGACACTCCGCATGGTGTTGCCAATGCATTACTTTTGCCGTATGTAATGGAATATAATGCAGAATCTCCGGCTGCTCCGAAATATATCAATATAGCTAAAGCTATGGGAGTGAATACGGATGGCATGACCGAGCTCGAAGGTGTGCGTGCAGCAGTGGAGGCAGTCCGGAACTTATCGTTGAGTATCGGTATTCCTCAAAAGCTGCATGAAATCAATGTGAGAGAAGAAGACTTGCATCAATTGGCTATTGACGCTTTCAATGATGTTTGTACAGGGGGTAATCCTCGTTCCACTTCTGTCGAGGAAATTGAAGAATTATACCGTAAGGCTTTTTAATTTATATCGGACTCACGTTATATTAAGGCAGTAACTGTATACAATTTTACAGCAAAGCCTCCTATAAATAATTATACGATTTATGGGAGGCTTATATTTTAACAAACCCTTGTCTTGCACATACCGCTTTGGTGGCTACCTTCGTTTTCTATTGTGTTTTTTTTATTAAAGATTTCATAAATGCCTCTTCTTTCATAAATATTTTCTATTTTTGTCAAGCACCTACTATGAAGTGTACACATTATGATTAAGGACTACAATGATTTAGGAGTAGAATTCAAGTATCTTATTGTAAATGATATGGACCGGAAGTATGGCCTGTGGGCGAATACTGTGGGGTTTCAGTCCATTCAGCCGAATTCTCCCTATCCTTTAAGAGATCATCCCTCGGGTTATTTTTTTAACACACAGAAAGGGCGTGTCCTACGTGAATATCAGTTTGTCTATATAACAAAAGGCCGAGGGGTGTTTAGTTCGGAGAATACACCGGAGAAACCACTATGCAGAGGTCGTTTGATAGTTCTTTTCCCCGGTCAATGGCATACTTATCACCCTTATCGGCAGACCGGCTGGAATGAATATTATATAGGTTTCGAAGGACCTGTTATTGACAATTTGATGAAAAATGGTTTCTTGTCTAAGGATAACCAGGTGCTTGAAGTCGGTTTGAACGAAGAACTGGTATCTCTTTTTTCCCGGGCTTTGGAGATTGCGGAGGCCGATAAAATATCTTCCCAGCAATATCTTGCCGGTATCGTTTTGCATATGATGGGGATGATACTGTCTGTTTCTAAGAATAAGATTTTTGAGATAGGCGATATTGATCAGAAAATAGAGCAGGCTAAGATTATTATGAATGAAAATGTCTTTAATAATATTGATCCGGAAGAATTGGCTATGAGGCTAAATATTAGTTATTCTTGGTTCAGGAAGGTGTTTAGGGACTATACCGGTTATGCTCCTGCCAAATATTTCCAAGAATTGAAATTGCGGAAAGCTAAACAATTATTGCTTAGTACCTCTCAGTCCGTCAAAGAGATTTCTTTTATGCTTGCTTATAAATCCACCGAACATTTTTTTGCCTCATTTAAGAAGCGTACCGGTTTCACTCCATTGGAATATCGTTCTTTTGGCAGGGAGACTGATGCGGAGAATGAATATTGACTCAGTTGGAATAAAAAAAACGACAAGCTGTATAATACAACTTGTCGTTTTTTATTGTCGGAATGAGGCGACTCGAACGCCCGACCCCTACGTCCCGAACGTAGTGCGCTACCAACTGCGCTACATTCCGATGCCCTTTCAAAAAAGTGGTGCCACCAGGAATCGAACCGGGGACACAAGGATTTTCAGTCCTTTGCTCTACCAACTGAGCTATGGCACCTTTTTTGTTTGCGGGTGCAAAGATAAAGAGAATTTTTTATATTGCAAGGCTTTTGGGGAAAATTATTAGAAAAATCCCCTTTGTAACTTTACTGAATGAAGACAAAGGGGATGTTGGTATTACTTATTGAAATAGATTTCGATACGGCTTTTTTAATCTATATTAGGATTGATGCTGTGCCAGTCTTTAATCGGAGGTAGCACGCCCATTCCGATAACCTCATCACGCAGTTTGCAGAGATGTGCATAACTCTCTTTCAGTTTGGCTTCTTCTTCGGGTGTACCTTTTAATTCTTTGTAATGTACGCCTTCTTTGTTGATTTCAGTTTCCATAGCCATCATGATATGGTCAAAACCATGGCTGTGTACGTATGTGCCTGCCGGCCAGCGGAAAGGCTTTCCGCCCATAGCGGCAGCAATCATTTCGATAGAGACATAGGCGGGGCTTTGGAATGAAGAGCGGCCACGCAAGGCAATAATGTTGGCGCCGCCTTTGATAACCTTAGCTTGTATCTCTGTCCATTGTTCTTTAGTCAAGGCGGGAGTTCCGATGATGTCCAATAACGGTTTACCGTCCACTTTGGCAGTGGAGGCATATACGGCCATTTGTTCGCCATGTCCGCCATAAGTGCGACAATTCTCTATCTTGTCGGGGAGTATTCCAAAATGTTTGGAAAGCTCGCTGCGCAGGCGGGTACTGTCAAGCGCTGCCAATGTTGTGACTTGGGAAGGTTTCAATCCTGAATATAATAATGTGATCAGACCGGTAATGTCCGCAGGGTTGAATATAACGACTACATGTTTTACGTCCGGACAGTAGGCTTTCACATTCTTTCCGAATTCTTCGGCAATGGCGGCATTGCCTTTCAATAAATCTTCGCGGGTCATGCCTGCTTTACGGGCGGCACCACCGGAAGACACTACATATCGGGCGCCGGTCAGCGCTTCTTTGATGTCGGAAGTGAACGTAAGGTTCAGTCCCTCGAATCCGCAGTGAAGCATTTCTTCGGCCACACCTTCCAGTCCGGGAGCATAAGGGTCATATAAACAAATGTTTGGGGTGAGACGCATCATAATTGCGGTCTGCGCCATGTTGGAGCCAATCATGCCGGCTGCTCCTACAATGGTTAGTTTTTCGTTTGTAAGAAAATCCATAATTATATTATTTAAAGGTGAATAACAAACATTCTTTTGAATTGTTGTGCTACAAAGATAACCATTTTCCCTGTGGAGTTGTTCATATAAAAAAGTTATCTTTTAGAGTGAAAAGTTATTCCTTATCTTTATCTTTGCACAGAATGGAAAGATAAGTTTGGACCTGTTGGCATTATCTTTTTTTGCAAACGTCACGAAATATAAATTATATGAGTATAGAGTTAGGGAAATTCAATACCTTGAAGGTGGTGAAAGAAGTCGATTTCGGTATGTATCTGGATGGAGGTGAAGAAGGGGAAATTTTGCTTCCGTCGCGTTATGTACCCGAAGACTGTAAGCCGGGAGACGAATTAACGGTGTTTATCTATCTGGACAATGAGGAGCGGCTGGTTGCTACTACGTTGACGCCGTTTGTGCAGGTTGGGCAATTCGCTTGCCTGGAAGTGGCGTGGATAAATCAATACGGCGCTTTTCTCAATTGGGGGCTGATGAAAGATTTGTTTGTTCCTTTTCGTGAGCAGAAGATGAAGATGCAGGTTGGGAAGCAGTACGTAATCCATGCACATCTGGATGATGAGAGTTACCGGATAGTGGCCTCTGCGAAAGTAGACCGTTATCTCTCGAAAGAGAAAGCCCCTTATGAACCCGGACAGGAAGTAAACATACTCATCTGGCAGAAAACGGATTTAGGCTTTAAGGCCATCATTGAGAACCGATATAGCGGATTGCTCTATGAAAGCGAGATATTCCAACCTCTGCATACAGGCATGACACTGAAAGCCTATGTAAAGCAGGTTCGTGAGGATGGCAAGATCGACTTGGTGCTTCAAAAGCCGGGAGCGGGTAAGGTGGAAGACTTTTCTGCCACTCTCCTGAACTATATACGTGAACAGGGAGGGCGGATCACTTTGCATGACAAGAGCCCTGCAGAGGAGATTTACGAAACATTTGGCGTCAGTAAGAAAACCTTTAAAAAGGCGGTCGGTGATCTGTATAAGAAACATCTGATACGGTTGTTGGAAAACGGCATTGAGCTGGTAGACTCCTCTAACCCCTAAAGGCGATAGGGTTTTCCCTATAATATATTAGAGAGAAACAGAAGGATGGGGGAAAATATTCCCCTATTTTTGTTTTCACTAAAAAGTTGATGGAATATAAACCTATAAAGAACGTTACCATGAAACGAATATTATTCATATTATTTGCAGCAATAATGAGCACTACCGTTTGCCATGCTGCGATGAGCAACAGTAGAGTACGTAAAGAGACGCGTTTCCTTACGGATAAGATGGCTTATGAACTGAACCTGAATACTGCACAGTATAACGATGTGTATGAAATTAATTATGACTTCATTTCCGGTGTGCGTTATCTGATGGATGATGTGTTGCGGGGTGAGGAATGGGCGTTGAACCGTTACTATGATTATCTGGATGTGCGCAATGACGATTTGCGTTGGGTGTTGAGTAGCCGGCAGTACTCCCGTTTCATGCAGGCGGCCTACTTCTTCCGCCCGATTTATGTGAGCGGTGGGCGCTGGTCTTTCCGGATTTATGTCACTTATTCCAATCCGAACCATTTTTACTATCCGCGTCCTCATCATTATCGCACCTACTGCGGCGGGCATTATCGTACCCATCATCACAATGTGAGCTATTACCGGGGACGGCATAATCATCCTGCTTACAACGGCCCTTTCCGCATTCGTGATAATAAATCGTACCATACGAGCCGGCGTGCGGATTTCGGTTCGGTCAATATCCGTCCTAACTCCAATATGCGTCCCGACTCCGGTGCGCGCCCTAATTCCGGCGCACGCCCTGGCGTAGGGAAGTCCGATCGCCGTCCGGGTGTCAATGGCTCGACGCGCCGTTCCGATACCAAGAAAGAAGTAAGTAAGCCCAGACGTGAGCGGAGCTCTCAAAAGGAGAGCGTAAGACGCAGCAGTTCCTCCTCATCCTCCACGCGCAGCACACGTGCCTCTTCCCGTTCGTCGGATAAGGATAACGGCGCGATGAGGCGTAACTAAGCCCTTGTCATGTATCTATGATGAACGCCTCTTTCCCTCCGTATGAGCAGAGAGAAAGGGGCGTATCAACACACAACAACTAAAATTATATATTTGGTTATCCGCTTTTATAGATATATCCTTTGACCGGTGATCTTTACGATTGATAATCTTTCTTTCGTGGTTTCTTTTCTATACCTATCTATAATTATAAGCCTTTTAATACTATATTAAAAGGCTTATAATATCATATTAAAAGGCTTTTAATGATAGTTCACTCCTAAGGATATTCCGGTTTACCCTTGCAGGCATCCCGGTTCTTTGCAGTATGAATGTGCCTTAGTGGGCGGAACATCCGGAGAAAGGTAGGTTTGTTCCTTCTCCGGTCAGGGATGCCATTGCGGGTGAGTTGCATTTATTCGATGGGTTCTCCTTTATAGAAGTCCAGTATCTTGGTGCGGAAAAGGTATTCATATTTGGCTTGGAGCTCGTCAGACTGCGCTTTCATCAAGTTCTGCTTAGCTTCATTATATTCTACGGCATTTGCTTTTCCGTTCTCGTACTTCTCGCTCATCAGCTTAAAGGATGCTTCGCTGGCCGATGCTGCCGTACTGCTGCTCGTATACTTGCTTTCGGATGCCGCCGCGTTGTACCATGCCTGCTGAATCTCTTTGTAGAGGCTCTTTTTGGCGTTATCCAGCTGCAAGGAATAGTTTTTGCGCTGCAGGCGGGCTGTGCGTACCCGGTTGCGTGTGGCCAGTCTGTTGAAGATAGGCACACTCAGATTGAAGCCGACATATTTGTTGAAGTTGTCATTCATCTGCTGGCTGAAAGTACGGTTGATTGTCGAATAATAGTTCGTTCCGAGACTTCCGCTGAAACTCAATTGCGGATAATAAGCGCTTTGGGCAATGCGGATGCTGTGTTTGCTTCCTTCCAGGCGATATTGTGCCGCTTGTATGGAGGCTTTGCTGACCAGTGCCGTTTGGAAGATTTCATCCGGAGGGGTTAGCGGAATGAGCTCTATGTTTGCGGTTGGATCTTCCAAAAGGAATCCTTCCGGTGTCTCCAGCTCGATGAGCTGGCTGAGATCGAGCAGGGCCAATCGATAGTTGTTGTCGGTCTGCACAGCATTCATTTCGTCCTGTGCTACGCGTGCTTTGGCTTCGGCAACTTCCGCCGGAGAGGCTTTCCCTACTTCGGCCAACCGTTCTATGCGGTTGCACTGTTCTTTGCTCAGTTCCACTTGTCCTAAAGATACCCGGTGCAATTCCTCGTTGAACAATACCTGCAAATAAGCCGAGGCTATATTGATGGAGATATCTTCTTTGGCTTTCTCCAAATCGGCGAGTGCCGCTTTCAGGTTCAGCTTGGCCAAGGCATATTGGTTGGGTATTTCAAGTCCGGTAAATAACGGGATGCTGGTTGAAACAGACATATTTGTTCCATGGCTGGCCGTATTGACGTATACAGTGGAGTAATCACCGGTGTTTTCGTCTTTGATTGCAGTCTGCGTACGTCCCCAGTTCCAGTTCTGGCCGGCGTTGGCGTTGAGGTTCGGCAATCGTGCCCACTTGGCAGTGTTCACTTCGATGTTGCTTTGTTCGGCTGCATTGGCTGTCCGGCGGATATCGATATTGTGCTCAATGGCGTAGTCTATACATTGACGCAGCGACCAGCGGTTTTGTGCTTGGACTTGCGTGCAACTCAGAATAGCCAGACATATGAATATATTTTTTTTCATAGCGTTCCTATTTCATATAATAATGTTGGTTATTTGTCGCTTTTCTCGGCACCGCGCACCTTGTCTTTGGCGGTCAGGCCACTTTTGACGGCAATCTTGATGCCATCGCTCATGCCGACTTCTATTTGCTGGCGTTTAAATTTCTGCTGAGGTATGCTGTCGGTGAGTACATATACAAAGGTGCTGTCTCCGCTGAACTCTACTGTGCTTTCGGGCAAGGCAAGCGTTTTTAGTGCACGCTCCAGTACAATTTCTGCATTGGCGGAATAGCCGGAACGGATTTGCACGCTATCCGGTGCCTGGATGGCTGCCTTGATCTCAAACTGGTTGGCTCCGTTTTCTTCCACTCCTTTGGGAGAGATGTACTCCAATGTGGCATTGAACGACAGGTCTTGCAGGGCGCCGATAGTCAGTTTCACCGGCATCCCCTCATGTACGCGCCCTACTTCGGTCTCGTCCAGATTTCCCCGGAAGATGAGATCGTTCATGTTGGCGACGGTGGCAATGGTTGTTCCGTCATTGAAGGTGTTGCTCATGATAACGGAGTTGCCGACCTTGATAGGCACGTCCAGAATCAATCCGGTAATAGTGGATCGAATCAGTGTGCTGCTGAACGAAGCACTGTTTTTGGTGATGCCTTCCTTCACGATTTCCAGATTATCTTTGGCTGTTTGCAACTCTTCGCGTGCCTGTTTCACGCTAACTTCACCCTTTTCGTATTCTTCGTCGCTGATGAGCTTGTCATTGAATAGCTTTTCGATACGTGCAAAGTCCGTTTCTGCCTGCCGGGCATTGATCTCTGCCAGGCGGACACGACTCTCGGCGGAGTTCAGCGTACCCAGTTCGGGGATAACCTTTACTTTGGCTATCACTTCGCCCTGCCTGATGCTTTGTCCGGCTTCTTTATACACTTCGGAAATGATGCCGGAGATTTGCGGCTTAATGAGTACTTCATCTCTTGGCTCCACTTTACCGGTGGCTACGGTTGTCTTTTCCAAATCGGCTATTTCCGGGACAATCGTTTCATACACCTTTACCTTAGGTTGGGACTTCTGATACAAGAACACGAATGTCCAAATAAATATGGCAGCCACCACTACCAATGATGCGATTTTCAGATACTTCTTTGTTTTCATCTTATTTTAATATTATTGTTTTATTCTTTATATTTTCCACATTGTGTCTCCTTATTCATCCCTTATCGCTTCAATCGGCTTGATAGCCATTGCGCGGTAGGCCGGGGCCAGTCCTGCCAATACCCCTAATGCTATAAGAAGGGCGCACGTGCCGATTGCCAACCCGAAAGATACCTGATAATGAGTTTCTGTTGCCCCCGGTTCATTCGTTGCGCTTTCCAGTATATGCAGTATAAATACGGCAAAAGAGATTCCCGCCATGCCGGCCACTGTGGTCAGCACCATACTCTCCGAAAGAATTTGTTGCAGAATATCTTTGGGACGTGCACCGATAGCCCGTCGTATGCCTATCTCCGTAGTGCGTTCCCTGACCGTAACCATCATAATGTTGGATACGCCAATCGCTCCGGCAAATAAAGTTCCCAGACCCACCATCCAGATAAGGATGCGAGTGCCTGTCATCAGGGTGTCCATCATGGAAAACATCGCTTCTGCGTTGAGGAACATGATTGCCTGTTTGTCGTCCGGTGAAATGTAGTGGGCGGCTTTGACGAGACGTTCTATTTCGGGCTCTACGTCCGTAACCTTTACTCCCGGTTTCATGATGAAGCACACAACATCTATCCTTTGCCCCAGATTATACGTTTGCTGCATTGTCGTAAAAGGCAGGGTGACGGCTTCCGAGGCTTGTCCCTGTATGTTGACATTACCTTCGGAGGAACACATGCCGATAACGCGGTAATAAATGCCGTTTACTCTGATATATTTCCCACAAGGGTCTTCATCAGGTCTGAAAAGACTTTCGTAAACACGTTTGCCTATGACGCATACTTTTCGTGCTTCGCGTATGTCCACATCATTAATAAAGCGCCCGTAAGTCATTTCCTGATGCTCTATCTGCTCATATTCAGGGTATAATCCCTTGACGCTACATTCGTATTTGTTTTCTCCGTAAACCGCAGTTTGCCCCCAAAGAGCGAATGACGGGGTGGCTATTTTTATTCCGTCGATGCTGCGCACCCGTTCCACATCTTCCATTTCCAAGTCCCACCAGCGGCCTTTACGGAAACCTTTATAAGCCTCACTTGTCTTTTGTGCTGCAATAAATCCGGAATTTGTGGCAAAACCTTCAAACTGTGATTTCATTTGCTCCTGCATGCCTTGTCCGCCGCCAATGAGTGCCACCAGCATAAAAATTCCCCAAAACACACCGAATGCCGTCAGCAGGCTGCGTGTCTTGTTTCTTGTTATCGTGACAAGGATTTCCTCACATGTATCTATATCTATTCTCACGTTATTTTAGTGTTTAATGATTAGTGTTTTGTATTCGGTAATGCGGTTAATCATAAAACGCAGTCTGTCAATCGCTTCTCAACGCTTCAATCGGACTGATGCTTACAGCCTTTTTAGCCGGGAAGAACCCCGCGAGCGTGCCTGCGATGATTAAAGTCAATGTAGCTTGTATGGCAATGCCGATGTCTACTGTGGGGTCGGAGAACATCCTTGCCTGAAACATTCCTGCGTCTGCCGTTTGATTGCCGAAAGCGGAATTCATCCATTCTGTTACTCCGATACCTGCTACCATACCGATATAACCGAAGAAAGTGGTGATTGTAACGCTTTCCACGATAATCAGCCAAAGGATAGAAAGCGGTTTGGCTCCCAGCGCTTTGCGAATTCCGAATTCGCGGGTGCGTTCCTTGACTGTAATCAGCATGATGTTCGATACTCCTACGATACCGCTCAATAGTGTGAAAAGACCTATCACCCAAATGGCTGTGCGGAGCAGACCGGCAACATTTTGTGTCTGCATGTATTGTGTGAAACGGTTCCATATCCAGATCGCACCTTCGTCTTCCGGGTCGAAACGGTGGTTGGCGGCAATGACTTTACGATATTCTTTCTCAAAAGTTTTGTTGGCTTCTTCACTCGTCAGATTTTTTGTAGTGAAGATGATATTGTTGAGCTTATCACCTTTATTATAAATGGTTTGCAGAGTAGAGAACGGAATAAAGGCAACACTGCTTTGGTCGCCTTGGTCTTCATATAACCCGGCTACCCGGTAAGCCACACCACCGACATTGACAAACTGGCCGACAGGTTCGGTATGCGACTTCTTGAAAAGAATCTCCGCTGACTTCTTATGGAGGATGATAACTTTCCGCCGCTCTTTCACATCATTCTGATTGATGAAACGTCCGGTTGCAGTCTTTATAGCTTCGGATTGTACGTAATTGGGATGCACGCCCATTAGTGAGATATTGATATATTCCTGTCCGAAACTGATGTTCACATCGCCTTGCTGCAGGGTGGCGCCGGCGGTGATAATGTTGTCCGGAAAGTATCTCTCGGTTGCGTTGAGGTCTTTGTTTTCCATTCGGATGCGCCGCCCTTCTTTCAGGCCTGCGTATGACTTGGTGGTCCAGCCTCCACCCAGGCGAATGGAATTCAGGGCGCGCTCGGAAGCATTTTGTTCGAAGGCATGGATGAGTCCGTTGCCTGCCCCCAGTAGTACAATAAGCATGAAGATGCCCCATGCCACCGCAAAACCGGTGAGGAACGTACGCAGCTTGTTGCGCTTGATTGTACCGTATATTTCTTGCCAAAGGTCCAGCATAATGCGATAATTGATTTATGTGTTGATATGCTAATTTTTCATTTCATGAATCCGTCCTTGCCGAATGGTGATGCGTCATGATTTAGATTTTCTTCGATACTGCCTATCACGCCGTCCTTAATGTGGATAATCTTATCCGTCTGGTTGGCTACGCCGCTTTCGTGAGTTACGACCACGATTGTCATTCCTGTTTTATGCAAGTCTTTCAGAATTTGCATCACCTCTACGGATGTCTTACTGTCGAGAGCGCCGGTCGGTTCATCGGCAAGGATGATTTGGGGTTGTGTGATCAGTGCGCGGGCAATGGCGACGCGTTGTTTCTGTCCACCGGACATCTCGTTGGGCATGTGATGTGCCCACTCTTTCAGCCCCAGACGTTCCAGATATTCCAAAGCCATAGCATTACGTTTCCGGCGTCCTACTCCCTGATAAAAGAGTGGGAGGGCAACATTTTCTACCGCATTCTTGAAAGAGATCAGATTGAATGACTGAAAGATAAAGCCAATCATACGGTTACGGTACTCGGCTGCTTTGGTTTCACTCAGGTTCTTGATAAGTGTGCCGTTCAAGTAATATTCTCCGGTATCATAACTATCCAGGATACCTAATATGTTAAGTAAAGTGGATTTTCCGGAACCGGACGCTCCCATAATGGATACGAACTCTCCTTTTTGAATGTCAAGGTTGATACCTTTAAGAACGTGTAATGGAGCTCCGTTATTATAGGTTTTGTTAATGTCTTTTAGTTGTATCACGATTTTTCTGTTTATTGCTTTGTTCTTATTAATTTTGACTATTAGACGCAACAATGTTACGAAAAGTTGCAAATGGAGCAAAGTTTTTTAAAAAAAGATTTTGCAGTGTCGTTTTTCTTTGTGTAATTTGTACCATATAATGTTATAACTAACCCTTTAAACAAAAAAAGTAAATATCATGAATTCAAGCATGGAAAAACCCTATGTAGTGGGGATTGACATAGGCGGGACGAACACCGTCTTTGGCATCGTAGATGCGCGTGGCACTATTATTGCCACTGACTCAATTAAGACGGGAGCTTATGAACAGGCAGAAAATTACGTGGATGAAGTATGCAAAAAACTCCTTCCGTTGATTGTGGCAAATGGTGGCGTTGATAAGATAAAAGGTATCGGCGTAGGTGCTCCTAACGGTAACTATTATAACGGTACGATAGAATTTGCTCCTAACCTTCCCTGGAAAGGAGTAATCCCTCTGGCTGCTATGTTTGAAGAGCGTTTGGGTATTCCTACCGCACTGACCAATGACGCTAACGCCGCTGCTATCGGTGAAATGACTTATGGTGCCGCACGTGGCATGAAGGATTTCATTATGATTACTTTGGGCACAGGTGTAGGTAGCGGCATTGTTATTAACGGACAAATGGTATATGGACATGATGGCTTTGCCGGCGAGTTGGGACATACTATTATACGTCGTGAGAATGGTCGTATTTGCGGATGTGGGCGTCATGGTTGTTTGGAAACCTATTGCTCGGCTACCGGTGTGGCACGCACTGCACGTGAGTTCCTTACTGCACGTACCGAACCGAGTTTGTTGCGCTCTATTCCGGCAGAAGAGATCACATCTAAGGATGTATATGATGCAGCCGTACAAGGTGATAAACTGGCGCAGGATATTTTTGACTTCACCGGTACCATTTTAGGTGAGGCGCTTGCAGATTTTATCGCTTTCTCCAGCCCTGAGGCAATTATTCTGTTCGGTGGACTGGCTAAGTCCGGTGATTATATCCTCAAACCTATCCAAAAAGCTATCGATGATAATATCCTGACTATTTATAAGGGTAAGACAAAACTTATGGTATCTGAATTGAAAGATTCTGATGCTGCTGTGCTGGGAGCCAGTGCATTGGGTTGGGAACTGAAAGGGCTTGAGTGATCCCTCGGATGAAAACAAATAGGAATATCCTCGTGCAGTTTTTTGCGCGAGGATATTTTTATGCTGGATAAAGATGGAATTAGTGTAGCTGTATGAACTTGAGAATCTTTCTTCGGCAGAGACCTGAACATAAAAAAAGGAAACCGTTTAATGGTTTCCTTTTTTTATTTAGAAATAGGAGTTGGGGATTAACCGTTAACTCTTTTTTCTTTAATTCTTGCTTTCTTACCGGTAAGAGCACGCAGATAGTACAATTTAGCACGACGAACTTTACCCACTTTGTTCACTTCGATGCTGTCGATAGCCGGTGACTCAATCGGGAAAATACGTTCTACACCAATAGTACCAGACATTTTGCGTACAGTGAAACGCTTTTTGTCTCCATGTCCGGCAATCTTGATAACAACGCCACGATACAACTGTACGCGCTCTTTGTTACCTTCGACGATACGATATGCTACTGTAACAGTGTCACCTGCTTTGAAGCTCGGGTGTTGTTTGCCGGTAGCAAATGCTTCTTCTGCAATTTTAATTAAATCCATTGTTCTTATTATTAAATTGTTTGATCGTTACAACGCAACATACCAGGCTTCTCACTCTATGTCCTGACAGCGATTGCGCGAAAGCGGTGCAAAGGTAGAGTTTTTCTTTTGATTGACAAAGAGATGTGAGTTTTTCTTTTTATATTTGTAGCAATTTAAAATGGATAAATATGAAAAATAGTTATTTTAAATTCGTTTCCGGAGCAGCATTGGCAGTGGCGTTTTCGTTGGCATCTTGCCATTCTGTTTACGATGTAACGAAGGTGGAAGGGCGTATGCAGCCGATAGACTCTGTGTATGATGTCAATCCTGACGCGGAAGCTGTGGCGTTGCTCTCTCCTTATAAAGCAAAGATAGACAGCATGATGTACCGGGTGGTGGGTACTGCAGAGATGTCCATGGATAGGGGTATTCCAGAAAGCCTTCTTTCCAACCTTGTGGCCGACGTGCTGCGCGGGGCGGCGGTGCAAGTGCTTGGAAAACCTGCCGATATGGGTCTTGTGAATATAGGAGGATTGCGTAATGTGCTTACGGAAGGGCCTGTTACTTGTGGTAACATCTATGAAATATTACCGTTTGAGAACTCACTTTGTGTAGTGACTTTGAAAGGAACTGATCTGAATCATTTATTTGAGAATATAGCGGCGTGCGGCGGCGAAGGGGTCAGTGGAGTGCAGTTGCATATTACTAAAGATGGCAAATTGCTGCGGGCCACAGTAGCCGGTAAGCCGGTTGTTGAAGATAGAATGTATACAGTTGCTACTATCGACTATTTGGCCGACGGCAACGATGGTATGACTGCCCTGATCCGGGCAGAGAAAAGAGAATGTCCTCAAGGTGCGACTCTACGTTCTCTATTCATGGACTATGTAGAGCGGCAGACGGCAGCAGGGAAGAAGATTACTTCTCGCATGGAGGGAAGGATCACAGTGGAAGATTAAAGTTTGAAAACTAAAAAATGAGAAATCGATGAAACGTATATCTATATATTGCTTGCTGATACTTTGCGTATCGTTGGCAGCATCGGCGCAGCGGACTAAGCAACTGACAATCCTGCATACCAGTGACACTCATAGTCGTATTGAACCAATTGACTCGCATGCAGCCGACCAGTATGCCGGTATGGGCGGTGTGGTACGTCGTGCCACTTTTTTGAAAGATTATCGTGCCAAACATCCTGATGTACTGCTTTTTGATTGCGGTGACATTTCACAAGGTACTCCTTATTACAATCTTTTTCAGGGTGAGGTGGAAGTTAAAATGATGAATCTTATGGGCTATGATGCCATGACTATCGGTAATCATGAATTTGATTTCGGTCTGGACAACATGGCACGTTTGTTTCGTATGGCCGATTTTCCGGTGGTGTGTGCCAATTATGATGTTACCGGGACTGTCCTTGAGGGTCTGGTGAAACCTTATGTTGTGTTGAATCGCAATGGAATGAAAATCGGTGTGTTTGGTTTGAGCCCTAAAATGGAGGGGTTGGTACAGGCTGATAAATGTGAAGGTATTGTGTACAATGACCCAATTGCTGTGGCACAGGAAATTGCCGATCGTTTACGGACAAAAGAGGGGTGTGATATCGTTGTTTGTCTTTCCCACCTCGGTTTTCGTATTAAGAATGGGGTTTGCGACGAGAAACTGGCGGCGGAAACCAAAGGCATTGATGTCATTTTGGGTGGGCATTCTCATACCTTTATGGAGAAGCCTGCTTTTTTCCTGAATGCCGAGGGCAAAAGTATTCCGGTATTGCATACGGGTAAGAATGGTATTTTTGTTGGAGAATTGGATTTGACATTATCTGAGGAGGAGTAGATGAAAAGGCTGTTACTGTTTGTTCTGATTATAATGGGATTTTGCGGACGTTTTGCTTCGGATGCAAAACGCTGTCCGGTGGCACAGGTAGTTGTAGAACCCGTAGAGCCTTTGTTGGTACGTCCGGTGCAGGATGACATGCAATGCAGGCTGTGGGTAGACTCTGTGTTAGATAGGCTAAGTCTGAAAGAACGTGTAGGGCAGCTTTTTATTTATACAATTGCGCCTCATCAGGATAAAAGTAACAGGGAATTGTTGCGTAAGGTTATTGAAGACTATAAAGTTGGGGGCCTGTTGTTTTCGGGTGGTTTGATGCAAAACCAGGTTATGCTGACAAATGAGGCGCAACGTATGGCAGATATTCCTTTACTGATAACATTTGATGGAGAGTGGGGGCTTTCCATGCGTCTGCGGGACACTCCCGCTTTTCCGAAGAATATGGTACTGGGGTGTATACAGAATGATAGCTTGCTTTATGAATATGGGCGTGAAATGGCAAGGCAGTGCAAGGAACTCGGCGTACAGGTAAATTTTGCTCCTGTGGCAGATGTCAATATCAATCCGAAAAATCCGGTTATCAACACCCGTTCTTTCGGTGAAGATCCGGTGAACGTAGCTAATAAGGTTATCGCTTATGCCAGAGGGCTGGAGGACGGGGGAGTACTGTCGGTAGCCAAACATTTTCCCGGTCATGGAGATACGGATGTAGATTCGCATAAGGCGCTTCCTGTCCTGACTTTCACACGCGAGCGTTTGGATAGCGTGGAGCTGTATCCTTTTAAGAAAGTGATTGAGGAAGGGTTAGGCGGCATTATGGTGGGACATTTGGAAGTCCCGGCTTTCGAGAAGGAGCCCGGATTACCTTCTTCGCTTTCCCGTAAAGTGGTTTATGATTTGCTGATGCGCGAATTAAAGTTCCGAGGGCTTGTCTTTACGGATGCTCTGGCAATGAAAGGGGTTTCGAATAATGGATCACTCTGTTTGAAAGCGCTGAAAGCTGGGCATGATTTGTTACTTGTTCCCCGGCGTATCAAAGAAGAAGTAGCTGCTGTGTTGGCTGCCGTAAAACGTGGTGAACTGTCAGAACAGGCAATAGAAGAGAAGTGTCGCAAAGTGCTGACTTATAAATACGCTTTGGGACTGAATAAGAAGCCGATGGTCCGTCTCTCAGGTCTGGATATGCGGATTAATACACCTTATACGCGCGATTTGATTCGCCGTTTGAATGCGGCGGCTATTACCGTACTGAGTAATCCGACGGAGGTATTGCCACTGGATCCGGATATTAAGGATGTTGCTGTGTTGAACGTCGGTACGGCTGCGGAGATACAGCCTTTTATCAAACAGCTTTCTGAATATACGCATCCGGTAGAGTTCCGGTTGGAGAAAGATCTGTCAGGTGCCGGGCGCAAGGCTTTGAGGGATAAATTGTCGAAGTATAAACGTATTTTAGTATGCGTGACTGAGCAACGCTTGGCGGCTTATCAGTCTTTCTTTGCGGAGTTTACACCGGATACTCCGGTAGTATATGTCTTTTTCATTCCCGGTAAGCAGTTGTTGCAAATACATCAGGGCATATCTGCTTCCAAAGCGGTGGTTTTGGCACATTCTTCTGATGATGAAGTGCAGCGGCAGGTTGCTAAGGTTCTCTATGCGGATGCTACGGCGGACGGCAGACTGTCGGCAAGTATCGGTAGTTTGTTTACTGCTGGAGTTGGGACGAATATCTGTTCTCAGACAGAGCCTCACTTTGTTCCCGAAGAGCATGGAATGGACTCCCGCTTATTGGCGCGGATTGATACGATTGCTTGGGAAGGCATACGGGAAGGTGCTTATCCTGGATGTCAGGTTGTTATTTTGAAAGACGGGAAAGAAATGTACAATAAATCCTTTGGAACTTATACATGGAATACAGCCCGGAACAAGGATGTATTTCCGGTGACACCGACTTCTGTGTATGATGTTGCTTCTTTAACCAAAACGACGGCTACTTTATTGGCTGTAATGAAGCTTTATGACAAGGGACGCTTGAACTTGACAGATCGTGTGTCTGATTATCTTCCTTACCTGAAAGATACGGATAAGAGTAATATCACTGTCAGGGAATTGCTGTTCCATCAGTCAGGATTGCCTTCTACTTTGTTGTTCTATCAGGACGCCATTGACAAGGATAGTTATAACGGTACTTTATTTAAGTCTCGGCCGGACAAACAACACTCCATTCGCATTGGACAGCAGACATGGGCTAACCCTAAGTTCCATTTCCGTCAGGGGCTGACTTCGAAAGTGCGTACTGACGAATGCACTTTGCAGGTTTGCGACAGCCTTTGGTTGAACGAGTCTTTCAAAAAGGAATATCTTCAAAAAATTGTTGATACTCCTTTAAAAGACAAACGGTACCGTTACAGTTGTGTTGGTTTTATCCTTTTGCAACAACTGGTTGAGATACGCGCAGGAATACCTATGGACGAATTTCTGAAACAGGAGTTTTATGCGCCAATGGGGTTGAAGCGTACCGGATACCTACCGTTGGATTTTTTGCCTAAAGAGGATATTGTCCCCTCTTCTGTTGATCCCTTCTTAAGGAAAACTACTCTACAAGGGTTTGTACACGATGAGTCTGCTGCTTTTCAGGGTGGTGTATCGGGTAATGCGGGATTATTTTCTACGGCAGAGGAAGTGGCGCAGATTTATCAGATGTTGCTGAATAATGGTGAATTGGATGGAAAACGTTATTTGAGTAAGGAAACTTGTAAGGTTTTCACTACTACGGTCGCTAAAAACAGCCGTCGTGGCTTAGGATTCGATAAACCGGATGTGCAGAATCCGCTGAAAAGCCCCTGTGCTCCTTCTGCTCCGGTATCGGTGTACGGACATACAGGTTTTACCGGTACCTGTGCATGGGTGGATCCTGATAATGGTTTGGTTTATGTATTCCTTAGTAATCGCATTTATCCGAATGTGTGGAATTCGAAGTTGCTAAAGCTGGATATCCGAGGAAAAATACAAGAAGCGATGTATCAGGCGGTGTTGAAGTAAGGTCGTCATATCTTAATAAAAGAAGTAGGAGCCGATGTTGTAATAATAGCATCGGCTCCTTTTTTGAAACAATTAATTTATTCTGTTAAGCTTTAGGTGTGTATGTTAGAATGCGATACCAATGCGTAAACCTACATTGTTCATTCCGTCTACGCTATAAGTGAAGAGATCACCTTTGTTTGTTCCGTAACTATAATAGGCGGCAAAATGCAAGCCCGGACCATAAGCCCATGGATAAACATTAAAGCCGATTTCCGGAGATACATAGAAACCCCATGTATCTTCATTGGCTTCAAATGCGTTGAAGGTAGATTTCAACTGGGCATATTGTGCACCGAGTTTCACGCCTACATACGGTTGGAATGCACCGCCGCGGTTCCAGGCATAACGTGTGGCAAGGCCGAAAGGCAACTGGAATACGGTATGCTGTTGGTCTGTATTCAAACTGCCGCTTTCACCAACCGGTAAAGTCTGACGGTCAAAATATTCATGATTACTGTGATAAGAAAGGAAACCTCCTAAAGCAAAGTTTGACGTCAGGAAGTAACCGCCTTCAAAGTTCATACCCCAACCGCTAGCCTTATCGGCAAAGTGATTGTTTAAAGGAAAGTTGAACTGCCAGTCGATGTTGGCATAACCGTTATCGGTCATTTGTGCCTTTGCCGGCATGGCAAAGACAAGGGCAAGGGCGGCGATAGCAAATGCCCTCAAAGATATATATTTCAATGTTTTCATACTTGTTCTTGTTTTATAAATTCAACAATGGCTTTCTAAGATAGGAATAGTTTATTACTTATCTGGGCTGAGCACTCATCCTGTTGAGATAGGCAGATTGTGTAAAGGCTTGGTTTACGCCCTCTACCGCCATCTTAGTATTGAAGGACGTTGAACCGCTCAATAGTCCGCTCATGTAGCTGGTCCACAGGACAGGAAGTTTCTCTTTCTCGCCTTGAGGAGCGTTGAGGTTCAGTAATTCGGTGATGAAGGAACCGGTACTATAAGCATAGTTTACGGCGTATGGATAATACCAACCACCCCAGTTACCCCAGTAAGGAGCATCCCAATAGCCCGGGTAGTTCCACCACCATTCGGGGCGTCCGTAGTCTGTAAAGTAGTAAGTGCTTTTTACGTAGCTGACCTGCAAGCCGAGATCTGCTGTTTCACGTTTGTCTACACGAACGTAACCGCGGTTGTTCATATTAGTAACGTATGCGCTGAGGATTTCCTGTGCACTTTCGTCTTTCCAGTATTCGGCATCTTTACTGTTTCCGATAACAAGGATGCTGTCCGGTAAGTAGTAAGTTTCAAAAGCTTTGAAGTCTGCTTTCGTGTCATAATTGGTATAAACCAGATACTTGCTGTCCAGCTTATCCATGTCAGGGTCTTTTTCGCAAGAAACAAATGCTATTGCGAAGACCGCTAATAATAAAGGAATAAATTTCTTCATACTTCTATAATTGTTTAGGTTAAATATAAATTCCTGCCCTATTGGTACCTTAGGCTTTTGGAGAAAGAACAAGATAAAAAATAAAAGGTTCAAAAAGAAGTATGTTAAATATGTGGCGAACAATAAAGGAATAGGGTGATAAATGTATCGTAAATACATCATCGCCCTATTGTATGCAGGCTTATTAATACCTATTTTACAATTTGATAGATGCTTTCTAATTCTTCTGCGGAGAAAGTCGTATTATCTATCGCTTTCAGATTATCTGTCAGTTGCCCGACGGAACTTGCTCCGATAATGACAGAGGTCACCATGTCGTCTTTCAGCACCCATGCAAGCGCCATTTCGGCAAGGGTCTGCCCGCGATGAAAAGCAAGTTCATTCAGTGCCTTGATTTTTCTCAGAATTTCTTCTGTCAGTGCTTCTTTTTTAAGGAAACCACCTTTGGCAATCCGCGAGTCTTCAGGGATCCCGTTAAGGTAGCGGTTGGTAAGCAATCCCTGTGCTAAAGGGGAGAAAGCAATAAAGCCTGTACCGTTTTCTTTAGCTTGTCGCAGAATGCCTTCTTCCTCCGGTTCGCGATTGAACAGATTGTATCTGCCTTGGTAGAGGAGACAGTGAACATCTCTCTCTTCCAGATATTTATAAGCTAATTCTGCTTTGTCTTTAGGGTATTTGGAGATACCGATGTAGAGTGCTTTCCCTTGCCGTACAATATCAACCAGTGTTTGAAGTGTTTCTTCAAGAGGGGTATTGGGATCGTAGCGATGGGTATAGAAGATATCTACATAATCCAAATTCATTCGCTTCAGGCTTTGGTTGAGGCTGCTCATCAAAGACTTTCGGGACCCCCAGTCACCGTAAGGTCCTGCCCACATTTCATGTCCAGCTTTGGTGGAAATGAATAACTCGTCCCGGTAGGGCATAAATGATTTCTTCATAATCATGCCGAATGTTTCTTCAGCCGAACCGCAGGAAGGACCATAGTTGTTGGCAAGGTCGAAATGGGTAATACCTCGGTCGAATGCGTAATGTGCCATTGCTAAAGAGTTGGAGAATGCATTGACATCACCGAAATTGTGCCATAGCCCTAAAGATATTTCAGGGAGCAGAATGCCGCTTTTACCGCAACGACGGTACTTCATATTGCTGTCGTATCTGTCAGGGGCTGGAGAATAGATGGAATTGATCATATCTGTAAGTTTTAGTTGAACTTTATAATAAGGTAGTAAAAACAGTGAAAGCAAAAGTAAGTAAATTCTTTAAAATACTCTGCGCTTTTTTGCAATAATAAATTAGTCATTTAAGAGTTAAAATGGATTTTGTAAATATTGGAATGAAAATAATGGCTATATTTGCAACATGTGATACTTTTTTAACTGATTGAAATGGAAAACCCAAACTACATTATGAGGGAGATAACCCCTTTGTCTGAACGTGATTGTTTTTATATTGCAGATCGTCGTAAAACCGAATTTACTTATCCTATTCATTGCCATGCCGAATATGAGTTGAATTTTACGGAACATGCTTCCGGAGTGCGTCGGGTAGTCGGTGATTCTGCGGAGGTTATCGGGGATTATGATTTAGTGTTGATTACAGGTAAAGAGTTGGAGCATGTGTGGGAGCAACATGAATGTACTTCAAGGGATATCCGAGAAATTACAATTCAGTTTTCTTCAGATCTTTTCTTTAAAGACTTTATCAATAAAAATCAGTTTGATAGTATTCGCCGGATGTTGGAAAAAGCACAATGTGGTATTAGTTTTCCAATGCAGGCTATTATGAAAGTCTATAATTGGTTGGATAAGTTGGCTTCTGAAGAACAGGGATTTTATGCGGTAATGAATTTTCTTCGAATACTTTATGAACTATCTCTGTATGACAATGTAGAAGTGCTTTCTAGTTCTTCGTTTGCTAAAATAGACAATTTTTCAGACAGTCGTCGCGTGCAAAAAATTCAGAAGTATATTGCGGATCATTATCAAGAAGATATACGTTTGGCAGATATGGCAGAGATGGTAGGAATGACTCCAGTGTCATTTAGCCGTTTTTTTCATTTGCGCACAGGTAAAACTCTTTCTGACTATATTATTGATATTCGTTTAGGGTTTGCTACACGATTGTTAGTTGACTCAAGTCAGACTATTGCTGAAATATGTTATGATTGTGGGTTTAATAATTTATCTAACTTTAATAGAATGTTTAGAAAGAAAAAAGGATGCTCGCCTAAAGAGTTTCGTGAAAACTATCGGAAGAAGAAAATTGTTATATAACATTTGGTGTATTTGTAGAGAACTGGAAGAGGTATTCGAAAGGATGCCTCTTTTTTTGTTGTTTAATGCGAACGTATCATTTGAATATGATAAAATAGTATTAGTTTTTTGCATGGCAATGGTCTAATTTTGTCGTGTCTAATCTATGAGATATATCGGTTTTAAGAAAGATGAAAATATCTGGATATTTAGTTTAATAGAATGATTGCTTATTGTGAAATTATTAATCTATATTGATCTTATTTTTAAATAGCATGAAAAATGTACTATTCTTTTTAATGGCATTCTTATTTGAATGTCAGATTGTAGCCCAGGAGGTTATTATTAGAGGTTCTGTGGCGGATGCTGCAGATGGTTCTCCTTTGATAGGAGCGAATGTGTTGGTAAAAGGTACTAGTGTGGGTACTATTACGGATGTGGAAGGAAAGTTTAGTTTGAAAGTTCCTAAAGGAACGTCGAAGTTGACTTTCTCTTGTGTAGGTTATCAAGAACAGGAAGTTGCTTTGAAAGCGAATCAAACAATGTTGGATGTTTCTATGCGTGAAGATTCAGAATTACTTGATGAAGTTGTCGTTATTGGATATGGTGGAGCTAAGAAGTCGGATCTTACCGGTGCTGTAAGTGTATTGGAATCTTCTGATTTGTTAGATGCTAATCCGTTGAGTGTGTCACAAGGATTGCAAGGTAAGATTGCAGGTGTGAATGTAGCTCAAACAGACGGTGCTCCGGGTGCAGGTATGAATATCTTGATTCGAGGTATTAACTCATTCTCAACAAGTACGGAACCTCTTTATGTTGTCGATGGAGTTCCTTTTGAAGGAGCGTCTTCATTAATTAATCCATCTGATATTGAAACTCTTACGGTTTTGAAAGATGCTTCGTCTACAGCTATTTATGGTTCGCGAGGTGCTAATGGAGTTATATTGATAACAACAAAACAAGGAAAAAGAGGGAATGATCGGATTGAATTCTCGGCAAACTATGGTTTCTCTAATGTTTTAAAGAGAATAAACGTATTGGATGGTCCTACTTATATTCGTTATAGAAATGAAGCGGTAAGTAATTATATGTATTACGATAATGCAGATGATGAATTGCCGTATCCGATAACAGGACCGGGATATTATGACCCTGCTCAGGGATATTATAGACCGTCTTATGAAGATTTTGAAAATGGATATTTGAATGGAACAGGAACTGATTGGCAGGATGTGATTTACAAAACAGGTGTAACGCAAGAATACAATTTGAGTATTTCCGGAGCAAGTGAAAAAGGGAACTACTCTGTTTCTGGTGGTTACTATAACCAGAAAGGTGTTATCGAAGGTTCCGGTTATAGCCGTATTAGCTTGCGTACCAATATCAATAGAAATTTGCGCGATTTTATCCGCGTTGGTACAAGTACGTCGGTAGTACGGAGTGTAGGAGATTATGTGAAGGCAAGTACTAGCTCAAATAGTGTCGTTCGTTCTGCTTTGTGGTATCCTTCTGATTTGCCTATTTATGATGAGAATATTGAAGGTGGATTTACGCGTGTGGACTGGCTTGCGGCTAATCCCTATTTGCAAATACGTGATTCAAAAGATCAGACAGTAACTTATAATATATTTTCATCCAATTATTTGGAGGTCGATATCTTGAAGAGCTTGAAATTCAAGCAGACAGCAGGTGTAAGTTATGTTGGCAATAATAATTATTCTTATTATGGTAGCACTACTTTGGATGGTAGGAATGCTCCTAATGGTAAAGCTTCTCAATCTGACAGTTGGAGTACTCGATTGGTCATGGAATCAATGTTGACTTATGATAAGGTATTTAAGAAAGATCATCATTTGAATGTTATGGCTGCATTTACGGCAGAGCGCTCAGATTATGGTAGTAAGGCAATTTCTGTATATGACTTTGATAATGATTATCTGTTAATGTGGAATTTAGGAGCTGCGAAAAAACAAAATAAGCCCTCAAGTGGACGAGGTATGTCTTCTTTAGCTTCTGTATTAGGTAGAGTGAATTATAATCTGAAAGAGAGGTATTTGTTTACAGCATCATTTCGCTATGATGGTTCTAGTAAATTTTCAAAGGATAACCGTTGGGCATTTTTCCCGTCAGTGGCTCTTGCTTGGAGAGCTTCAGAGGAATCATTCATCAAGAATTGGAATGTCTTTAGTAATTTGAAGTTACGTGCCAGCTATGGTCAAACTGGTAATCAGGCTATAGGTTCATATCAAACTGTTTCATCGTTATCTCCGGTTGGTTCTGCATTGAATGGTTCTATCGTAAGTGGAGGTGTTGATTCATTCTTGAATAATACACAGTTGATTTGGGAAACAACTGAACAGACGGATTTGGGACTTGAAATGGGATTCTTCGATAACCGTTTGAATTTTACAGTTGATTTGTATCATAAAAAGACGAGAGACTTATTACAAAACATAATTATTCCGTCCAGTACCGGATTTGGTTCTAAAATTGTAAACTCCGGTAATATGATCAACCGTGGTTTAGAATTGTCTATGAAAGCATTTATTATAGCACAGAAGAATTTTGGTTGGGACATCAATGCTAACATTGCTTTTAATAAGAACAAGATAAAAGGTTTGAAGACCGACCAGTTTGCACAAGCTCTGTGGTCAGATGTTGACCAAGTGTTTATTCAGCGGAATAATTGTCCGGTAGGATATATTTATGGCTATGTTGAAGATGGATTCTATGATAATGAAGCTGAAGTACGTGCAGATCCCGCATATGCCAATGCTTCGAGTGCTGTTATCCGTTCTAAACTTGGGGAAATCAAATATAAAGATTTGGATGGAAAGCCCGGGATTACTTCGGATGACCGAACGATAATTGGAGATGTCAATCCAAATTTCACCTTTGGTTTCACAAATAATTTCCAATGGAAAGACTTGTCTTTGAGTATGTTCTTCCAAGGAAGTGTGGGAAATGATATCTTTAATGGTAATTTGATGGAGCAAAAAATGGTGGAAGTTAGTAATATAACGCAGGAAGCCTATGATACACGTTGGACTCCGGACAATTACGAAAATGCGAAGTGGCCTAAACCGACAGAGAATATGAGCAGACAACTCCAAGTATCAGATCGATTTGTAGAAGATGGTTCATATTTGAGATTAAAAAGTCTGAATGTGGAATATAAGTTTAGATCACCTGTGAAATTTGTTAACTCATTGACGGTTGGCGTTACAATGACGAATTTGTTTACGATTAGTAATTATAGTTGGTATGATCCGGAAGTTAACGCATTCGGTGGAGATGCTTCTCGTAGAGGAGTAGATGTATTCTCTTATCCGTCTAATCGTACTTATTCATTGAATTTTAAATTAGTATTATAGTTAATTCTTTATATTATGAAGATCAGATTGTTAATAGCTTTGTTAATAGCCTCTGTTACTATTACTTCGTGTAATGACTTTTTAACAGAAAAGGAATATGATTTTATAGGTCCCGGTCTTGTCGGCGATTCAGAAGATTCAAAAGAATATTGGTTAAATGGAGTGTATTCAACATTTAATTCCGGAGAGTACTTCTTATATGGCGCGTTTGAACAGATGTGGGAATTGGATAGCGATGATGTGACGGGACCGGCTTGGGCGATGTCCGGTATTGGAGCTGGAGTTTTTACTGAGTTTTGGGGATATAATGTAACATGGACAGGACCTTATAATATTATCCATCGTGCAAATCAAGCCCTGCTTAGAGTAGCTGAAATGGGTTCATTGTCAGAAGAATCTAAGAATGATGCGCTTGGACAGTTATATTTTCTGCGGGCATTTGCTTATTTCCAGTTGGTAAGAGCTTATGGACCGTGCCCTATTCATGAAACGTCTGTATCTGAAGGAGATGAACCTCACAAACCTCGTGCAGCGGTATCAGAAGTGTATGCTCAGATTATAAAAGATTTGAAAATGGCAGAGACTCTTATGTTTTCTATGAAGTCTCAGGAACATAAACCGGGCCGTCCTGCCAGTGGTGCTGCCAGTTTGCTGTTAGCAAAAGTTTATCTGACTATGGCATCGGGGGCTGCTCCGGCCGGAACGGAAGTTACAGTATTGGGAGGACCTGCGTTTAAGGATGAAAATGGAACACGTGTGAAAATTGCGAAGCCGGCTCCGATTACTTATGCTAAAAGTGTAGTTGCCGGTTATGAGGTTTTTGATTCTCAAGAGTATTTTAAGTTAGCCAAAGAGAAAGCTTATGAAGTAATTCAGAGTGGCGATTATGAGTTGTTTAAAACTTGGGGTGAAATCTGGAAAATCGAGAACCGTAATACGAAAGAACATATGTTCTCTTTACAGTCTCTTTCAAGCGATTCATCATTAGGCAATTCGTTGGCATATAATTTTATTGGGCTAATGAATCTTACTACAATGCACCGTAAGGAAGGTGGATGGTTTGGCTTGCGTTCACATTGGTATGAATTGTTCGAAGAGCAGGATGCCAGAATATTGGAAGGTGTTGTTCATAGATGGACCGGTGATCCGGAATTGGAAACAGGACAATACCGTTATTATCCGGAAAAGCATAAAGATAAAGTTGAAGCAGAAGATCCGACTTATGGATATAAAAAGGAGGATGTATATTTTGATTTTGATCAAAATGCTATTGCAAGATTGACAAAATTCTTCTGTACATCAGATCCGACTCAAAGATATGGAGATTTCCCTTATCCGTGGTTGCGTTATGCTGAGGCTTTCCTGATTTTTGCTGAAGCTGAAAATGAATTGAATGGTCCGACTTCAGATGCTTATGCTGAATTAAATAAAATTCGGAGACGTAGCAATGCTTCGGATGCACCGGCAAATATGAATAAAACGGAATTTCGTTCATTCGTATTGGAAGAGCGTCGTAGAGAATTGGCATTGGAAGGTAACCGACGTTGGGATTTGGTTCGTTGGGGAATCTATTTGCCTGTAATGAATGATATCGATATCGATGAGAACAATGTGATAAAGCGTCGTGAAAGTAGAAGTTTGTTATTCCCTATTCCTGTAGGTGAAATAGATTCAAACGATGCGATATTGGAGAATAATCCTGGATGGTAATTTAAAAATGGAAAATTATGAAAAGTAAATTTTGTTCTTTTATGATACTTTGTGCACTATTGTTTGTAGCTTGCGATAATGATACAGACAATATGGCTCAACCTCAGGTAATGAAAATTACTTCAACTACAGATTTAGAGACATCGTTGAGTGCTTGTAACTTAGGCGACTGGGTAGTTGTTCATGGTGAGGGGTTGGATAATGTTACTTCAATCAATGTGAACGGAGTAGAACTTAATATTAGAGATGTCTTTCGGGAAGCGAATCGGATAACGCTGCAAATTCCTCGTGAACTTCCTGAAGGAGAACCTACAAATAAGATTAGAGTAAATGTTGCGGGCCTTGTTGCAGAAACTGACCTTGCTGTGTCAATTCCGGATTTAATTGTTACAGGTTTGGACAATGAATGGGCAGTTGCCGGGGAGACGGTGAAAGTGTGTGGTAACAACTTTGATTTATATGATGTGACGGCAGATGCTGGAGAGGTGTTCTTTGGTGATGCCAAAGCTGAAATTACTGAAACGCAAGCCACTTTTGTAACAGTAGTAGTACCTAATGGAGTATCGAATAAAAGCCAGATTAAAGTGGTAAGTAAAAAATCAACTGTAATTGCTCCTGTGCTATACCGCGATGATACTAATCTTTTTGAAGGTTTTGAAGGTGGATTTGGTTGGGCTGGAACGGACAACTTGGTTACAGATGGAAGTCGTGAAGGCGATATTGCACCTTGTAATGGTAAGTATTTTTATATGAATGAAGTTCTTCATGCCAATTGGTATATTTTTATAGCTAATGCAGTTATGTGGCCTAAGGAAATGTGGGAAAATCCTGAAAATTGGTGCATGAAGTTTGAAATGTTTACACAAAAACCTTTCAGTGGCAACTACTTCCAATTTGATCAAACTCATTATCTGTGGAAACCAGAAGAGCATGGAGTAACTAATACTCATGGTAAGTGGCAAACAATGGTTTTAGAGATGACCGATGTTCTATTTGAAGGGTATACTCAAAATCCGGAAGCTGCTTTCTTATTCCAAATATCTCTTCACGGAGGAAATGCGGAAACAGTGGACATAGGACTTGATAATTTCCGCTTATATAGAAAAAATTAATTTTAGTTATTTGAGAGCCTGTTTGAATTTTGTTATAAGGCGATTTGAACAGGCTCTTATTAAATGTACGTAAACTATGCATCGTTTTAGATTTTTAATATTATTCTTTTCTTTTGTACTGGTTCTTCATTCGTGCTCTAACACTGAAGATAAATTTGTTAGAATCAACAACTCTCATTTTGAAGTGAATGGTAAGCCCTATTATTTTGTCGGTACAAATTTCTGGTATGGGGCAATCTTGGCTTCTCAGGGTGAAGGAGGCGATAGAGAGCGTTTGGTTCAAGAGTTAGATTATTTAGATTCTATCGGAATAAATAATTTACGTATATTAATCGGAGCCGATGGACAAGACGGAACACTGACCAAAGTGATGCCAACTTTGCAAAAGTTACCGGGTGTTTATAATGATACTATTTTTGATGGTTTGGATTTCCTTTTGGCAGAAATGGGAAAAAGGGAGATGTACGCTGTCTTGTATTTTACAAATAGCTGGGAATGGAGTGGAGGTTATGGACAATATCTGGAATGGACCGGACATGGAGTGGCTCCTATACCATCTAAAGATGGCTGGAATACATATATTGATTATGTATCGCAATATGCAACTTGTGACGAATGCACTGAGTTGCTGAAAAAGCATATAACAAATGTTGTAAATAGGGTTAATTCTTATACAGGTGAAAAATATATAGATGATCCTACGATTTTCTCATGGCAAATTTGCAATGAACCACATGCATTTGGTGATGAGAATAAAGAAGCGTTTGAGAATTGGATGACAGAAGTGGCGAAACACATACGCTCTTTGGACCCCAATCATTTGATTTCTTCCGGTTCTGAAGGTATTGCAGGATCTGAATTTGATAAATCTCTTTATGAACGTATTCATACAAAATCGGATATTGATTATTTCACATTGCACATTTGGCCGCTCAACTGGGGATGGGTTGACGGAAGTAATATGAAAGACTCATTGGAGTTGTGCATTGAACGGACCAATAAATATATAGCGGAGCATATTGAACTGGGTGTCAAGCACCAGAGACCGGTTGTTATTGAGGAGTTTGGAATGCCTCGTGACGGACGTAAGTATCAGTTGGATGTTCCAACAGAATGTCGTGATAGATATATGGAGAATGTGTTTGAGCAAGTGGTACTTAGTAGCCGTAATCAAGGAGTGTTGGCAGGTTGCAATTTCTGGGCATGGGGAGGACTTGGAAGACCTCATTCGGAACATATTTATTGGCAACCCGGAGATGCCTATTTGGGTGATCCGGCTCAAGAGGAACAAGGGTTAAACTCTGTTTTTGATACAGACTCTACTATACAATTAATATTGAAATATACTAATAAAATCGTGAAAGAGTAAGATGAGAAATCGTATAGATAAAATCTTTCTGTCTGTTTGGGGGCTATTTATGCCTCTGTATGCTTTGGGAGATGACTATGGAACTTTTTATGAAAAGTTTATAGACCCTCCAAAAGAATATAGGCCTGCACCTCTATATGTATGGAATACACAAGTAACTGCTGAACTGATAAATCATACAATGGAAGATTTGCATGAACAAGGTTTTGGAGGCGTTTTTGTGCATCCTCGTCCTGGATTAAAAAACGAGTATTTATCGGATGAGTGGTTTTCTCTTTTTCAGCATACATTAAATACTGGTAAAAAATTGGGAATGAATGTATGGGTTTATGATGAAAATACCTTTCCTAGTGGTTTTGCTGGTGGACATGTAAATGCAGAAATGCCAGAAAGTTATAATCAAGGAGGGAGCATTGTATTGTATCAGTATAATAAACTTCCAGAAAATATAGATAATCTTTATTTAATTTTAAAAGAAGAAGCTGGAAATTATGTGGATGTGACAGCAAATTTTTTGTCAGAGCGTAAAAAAAATGGAAAATATTATGTTTATGTAAAAAGTTTTGAGCCTCGAGTTGCTTGGCATGGAGGATACTCTTATGTAGATTTACTTTATCCTGGTGTTACACAGAAGTTCTTGGAAGTGACAGGAAAAGGGTATGAGAAAGTTGCATCCAAAGACTTTGGAAAATATTTGCCTGGCTGGTTTACTGATGAACCTCATGTTGGTCCTCCGGGAGGAGGAATACGTTGGACTCCCGATTTGTTTGATACTTTCTACAAGCGTTGGAAATATGATTTGAAGTCATATCTGCCTTCTTTATCATTGGATGTAGGCCCCTGGAAGCAGGTTCGTCATGATTATTATCAAACCTTGTTAGACCTGTTCATAGAACGCTGGGCTAAACCGTATTATGAATATTGCAGTGAGCGCGGATTGGCTCTTACCGGACATTATTGGGAACATGCCTGGCCTGAGATTACGTATGGACCGGACAATATGGCAATGTATGCTTGGCAACATGTGCCTGGTATTGACATGTTGATGAACCAATTTGATGAAGATGAACCTCAGGCTCAATTTGGAAATGTACGCTCTGTAAAAGAAGTTCGCAGTGTGGCTAATCAATTGGGACGCGAACGAATACTTTGTGAGACTTATGGCGCTTCAGGTTGGGAAGAACGTTTTGAGGATTTTAAAAGATTGGGAGATTGGCAAACTGTGTTGGGAGTTAATTTTATGAATCAACATCTCTCGCATCTCAGTTTGGCGGGTGACCGTAAATATGATTGTCCTCCTTCTTTCTCGGAACATTCCCCATGGTGGCGTCATTATAAAAACTTGAATGATCATTTTTCTCGTTTATCTGTTGCGATGTCTGTAGGTGAACAAATAAATGATATTTTAGTAATAGAGCCGACTACAACAATTTGGATGTATTATGTGACTTGGGCAAGTCGCCCTCAGTTGTGGAATATAGGACGTAGTTTCCAGCGTTTTGTTACTACATTGGAAAAGTCACAGTCCGAGTATGATTTGGGGTCGGAACAGGTTATTAGTGATTATGGGAGCATTTGCAATCATCGTTTTAAGGTTGGGCAACGAGAATATTCAACAGTGGTAATTCCTCCTTTAACTGAAAATTTGAACAAGAGGACTTTTGACCTTTTAAAAGAATTTGCAAAAGTTGGGGGTAAAATATTGGCATTTGCAATACCGACATTGGTAGACGGTTGCGAAAATCGAGAAATTGTTTCTTTTTTTCAAAAGAATAAGTCTGTAATAAGAGAGAAAGAACTTACACAAGAAGTTGTTGATAAATATTTGCTTCCCAAAGATTTTCGTATTGTATCCAATCAAGGGGGCAATCTTTTTCATCATCGTCGTAAAATGTCGGATGGAGAAGTTGTGCTATTGGTAAATTCCGATTTGAATGAATCGTCTAAAGGTATGGTACAGCTTGCCGGAGCCGGAGTTGTTGAACTCAATACATTCTCTGGTAAAGTTGTTGATTACCCGAACAGTCGTTCATCTGAGAATGTAAAGTTTGATTATGAGCTATCACCCGGTGGACACTTATTGGTTTATGTATTTGAAAAGAAACATCACTCTTATCAATCTTCACCGGTAACCACGCAGCGTGAATATATAATGCCCGTTTCTCCTTTGAAAATAAATCCGTTGGCAGATAATGTGCTTGTGGTTGATTTTTGTGATTTGGAGTTGGCGGATAGTGTGCATAAGGATATTCATATTTATGAAGCCGATCAGAAAGTATTCAAGCATTTTGGCTTTCCGGAAGGTAATCCGTGGGGAACAGCCATACAGTATAAGAAAAATATAGTAGAGCGTGATATAAATAAACATGAAGGCTTTAAACTGACCTATCATTTCCAGTTTGACAATTTGTTTAATGTATCAACTGCCGATTGGAAGATAGTTATAGAGCGATCCAATCTCTATTCTATCGCTATAAATGGAATTGAAGTAAGTAACCAAACAAATGAATGGTGGCTTGATCGTGATTTTTGTGTATTGCCGCTTGGAAAATATATTTGTAACGGTGTCAATTCGCTTACTTTATCCATTGATTCAATGAATTTGGATGCAGAGCCAGCTCCTATCTATGTATTGGGAGACTTTAAACTACTCTCAGCTGAGCATGGTTGGAAAATGGTAGGTTTGAACAATAAAATAGAATTGGGTAGTTGGAGAGTACAAGGCAGTCCTTTTTATGCAGATGCGGTTACTTATGAACAAAGCTTTCAGGTGCCTTATTGTGAAAATATGGGTTATGAAGTTCAATTAGGCAAATGGAATGGAACGGTTTCTGAGGTATTGGTTAATGGCGTTTCTGCCGGTATTATAGCATTTAAACCTTATACATTGGACGTATCGAAATTGATTCGACCGGGAATCAATCAGATATCGGTTAAAGTTGTGGGAAGTAATAAGAATTTGTTCGGTCCTTTTCATAATGAATCCTCTATAGGCTTTGTGACTCCTAATTTGTATAAAGGAACAGTAAATTATCCGGCAGGTAAAGATTATATGCAATTTGATTATGGTTTGTATGAACCTTTTTTATTGTTAAGTAAATCTAAGTGAAATCATTAAATTTTTATTATATATGAAGACGCGTTATATGAGGGTTTTGTTGGGCATCCTATTGTCCATTGTTTCGTTCGCTCCGGTGAAGGGAAATGTTACTAACGTAGATTTTGCCCCTGCACATTGGATATGGTATCCGTCCGGACGTGTTTTGCAAAACACTTTTGTATTGTTTCGTAAAGAGTTTAATTTAGAAAAACAACCTAAACAAGCTATAGGTTGGATTTTAGCAGATAGTCGTTATCAACTTTTTGTAAATGGACATAGAGTTCAATGGGGACCTGCTCCTCATGATCCCCGTTGGCCTGAAGCAGATCCGGTTGATGTTACATCTTTATTGAAAGAAGGTAAAAATGTTATAGCCTGTCAAGTCCTATTTTATGGGATGGGCGAAGGCACATGGGCTATGGGAAAGCCGGGACTTATTATGAATCTGGATGTTGATGGTGAAAAAATAGTAACCGATAACACCTGGAAAAGTTTCTTGGCTGATAGTTGGAAACCAGGACAGTATAAGAGAAGCTTCTTGAGAACATTGCAAGAGTGTTTTGACGCAAATAAGTTCCCTTATGGTTGGGATACTGCTGATTTCCAGGAAAATGCAGATTGGATACCGGCGTCGGAATCACAAGCTTCAGCTGCTAAGCCATCGATTTGTGCTGGCTTTGCAGAATATCAGTGGGAAATTTATGGAAATCAGTCGACTACAGATATTCGCCAACGTTCGATTCCTATGATGAAAGAAAACAATGTATCTGTAGATAAATTGGTTGAAACAGCTTGGGTTACTTGGAAACGCCCATGTGAAGAGTATTTCGATATGTTAGTTCCTAATGCTTATGAAGCAGAATGGGCTGATTTGGCTCATAAGAAATCAAATGATGCGTGGGAAGTCAAAGACTCTTTGGGAAAAGCTGCTATATTGACATTTGATTTTAAAGAACAATCTGTTGGATGGCCTTATTTTACCATTGATGCTCCTGAAGGCACTATAGTAGAACTATTGGTACATGAGGCTCATCAACCGGGAGGACCTGTATTGTTGAATTCTCATTTTAATGCATGGAGCCGTTTTGTATGTAAAGAAGGAATTAATCATTTTGAAACTTTTGATTTTGAATCGTTACGTTGGTTACAACTTCATATTCGTAATAATTCAAGGTCTGTGACTGTTAGTAACGTTGGTATGCGACGCAGGCAGTACAATTTCCCTGTAGTTCCTCAGATTCATATGAAGGATGGTAAATTACAGAGATTGATGGATGCTGCGGTAAATACACTCTATAATTCAGCCCAAGAAACAGTTGTAGACGGTATGGCACGCGAACGTCAGCAATATAGTGGCGACGGAAGTCATCAGCTGCATGCTTTATACCAAGCTTTTGGAGAAAGCAGATTGCCTAAACGATTTATCCATACCTTTAGTCAAGGTATGACATTGGATGGTTACTTTTTGGATTGTTGGCCTGCTTTCGACCGTTTGGCGCGTATTATAGAACGTCAAATGCAGTTGACGGATTGGGGACCCATATTAGATCATGGTGTAGGCTTCTGTTTCGAGAATTATCATTATTATCAGTATACAGGTGATTTGGACGGGTTGAAGGAGTCTTATCCACGTTTATTGCGCTTCTTTGATTATCTAAAAGAGTTACGGGGCAATGATAAATTGTTGCCGGTTGAGAATATTGGTATTCCTTCAGTTTGGATTGATCATCAGGCATTCCGTCAACAGAAACATAAACAATGTGCTTTCAACTTGTATGTTTCGGCGATGTGTACGAGAGCATTGTTACCGTTATGTAATGCTTTTGGTGATGTAAATAAGTCTCGCGAGGTGAAAGAGTTTGGAGACTCTTTGTTGAAAGAAACGGTAGCGGCATTCTGGTCTTCTGATCAAAAAGCATTTGTTGATAACTTGCCTTGGGTAAGCGAAGATCAGGGTCAAACATACTATAGTGATAGGACATTAGCGTTGGCTATCCTTTTTGATATGTGTCCTAATGATGATGATACAGCGTGTGTCCGTTTGTTAGCTGATAAAAATAAGATAGGCGTTTCATATCCTTGTAATGCAATATGGGCTATGTGGGCGTTGGCTAAAGCCAATCGTATGGATGTAATACTGAAGGATATGCGTGAATTGTGGGCGACAATGCCGTCTGTGACTATCAACAATACAATTCAAGAGTTTTGGCAGACGGAACCCGATTCATGGTCGCAATGGAGTCATTGCGCTGTTGGTCCATTGATTATTCTGTATCAAGGAATTGCAGGAATACGTCCATTGAAACCCGGATATGAGGAGTGTATGATTTCGCCCCAATTAGGAGATTTGACTGATGTTGAATTGGAAGTCCAAACTCCGACGGGTGGAATACATTTTAAGACAGAAGGAAAATATGGAAAGAGAACATTGTTGCTTGATATACCTGCGGGAATAAAGGCTGTATTGAATTTGGATAGTCGTGAGAATGTAAAGCTGAAACCTTTGATATCAAATGATTCAGTAAAAGGCAAAAAGCAATATGAACTTATCGGAGGAAAAACTTATAAACTGAATTTGAAGTATATGTAATTTAATAAAATATATCACTGCTGGGCACTTAGTCCCAGCTGATTTTCAATTGTTTATAATTTAGTTCTTTGACATTTTTGTAATCGCAATCGGTAAGTATCTCTCTTACAGGTGTTTTATCCAGTAGAGAAAAGCTCAAAATTTGTAGAATTTCGTAGATTGGACGGTTGACTTTCAATTTGTAAGCAACAATGGCAACCAGACAGTATGTTATGATGGCACAGTACACTTGTGTCTTGACTGCATTCATCGTAGTTCCCCAAAAAGATTTTACTTTCAAGTGTTGCTTTATCCATTTGAAAAATAGTTCCACCTGCCAACGGTTCTTGTATAGCAAAGCTATTTCCTCTGCTGAGAGTTCCATGTTGTTGGTGATGAACACAAATTCTCTGTCCAGTTCTTCATCGTAGTATTTAACCCGTCGGAGTTTGTCCGGATATGCTTTGAGCGATTTATACGTTTCAAGCATTCCAATTTGATCACATTTTATTCCGGTTATTTTTCGACCTCACGGGAATACATTCTACGGAATCTCATATTATCCTTTGCACGTGTAACGAAGTAAGCACTGCTGGTGTGAAGCTTATGTAAACGAGTGAAGTCAACATATCCTTTATCCATGATATAGAAACTTTCTTTTTCATAGTTTAACTCGTCCAGCATGTTTACGTCATGTACTTTGGTGTTGGTTATCAGTACGATTGTCGGTATGGAGGTCTTTACATCATACAATGTATGAAGTTTGATGCCTCCTTTGTGTTTCCTAAATTCTGCCCACCAAAAAACATTCAGGCAAAGGTCTATGGTGGAGGAATCAAAGGCATAAGCATCACCGTCAACTTTCACCTCAAAGTCATTTCTGTAGTAGCTGTTACGGGCTTCTGCAATCAAGGTATAGGCAAATTCTTCGTAGATACGATAATCCCTATTCCGGTTTGCTTTCCCTAGATTGGTACGGGTAACTGTTGAGCCGAGTCCCAAGTGATAGTACTTGTTCTTGTGCGCCTCAAGGCTAAGCATAAGGTCACGCATACTGTCCCGGGCGGTCAGTTGTCCGAAGATCATGCACAACATCTGATTCCAACAGGTGAATGTTCTGATTTTCTTATTCCCGGAATACTTCTCTACCAAGCGGTCAAAGACACGACGAGGAAGAAAATCTGTAAGTTGAACGAAAATATATTTGCCTTGATTCATTGTTTCGAGCTTTTGGGCAAAGCTAAAACAACTTTTCAATTCAAATCGTCACGCTCCAAAAAGATACATAACTATGCGATTATCAAATATTTCAAAGAACGATGTTTAATTTAAAGTGCCCACTAGTGAAAATATATGGTTATGAAAAAAGTAAAAATTGGATTGTTAGGAACCGGACTTGATACATATTGGAACCAATTTGAAGGCTTGCATGATGCATTGTTAGCTTATCAGGAGAAGATTTGCTCAAAAATGGAAGTTGTAAATGACGTAGAGGTGGTAAATGTAGGATTGGTTGATAATGCGCAGAAATCCATCGAAGCAGCTGATAAATTAGTAAGCGAAGGAGTTGATATCGTCTTTTTATATATGTCAACTTATTGCTTGTCATCGACGGTTTTGCCTATAGCTCAGAGAGCTAATTGTCCTATTATTATATTGAATCTTCAACCGACTTCAGCAGTAGACTATGATTATATGAATAGTTTGCAAGATCGTGGTAAGATGACCGGTTATTGGTTGATGAACTGTCAGGCATGCTCTGCTCCGGAAATTATTTCTGTTTTGAAGAGAGCCGGTTTGCGCTTTGATTTAGTTTCGGGGTATTTGGATGATCCATTGGCTTGGAAAGAAATTTATGAATGGATTAATGCCGCTGTAGCATACCGTAAGATGTACGATAACCGATTGGGTATTTTAGGACATTACTATGGAGGTATGTTAGACGTATATACCGATGTAACCAAGCAGTCTGCTGTTTTTGGAACTCAGATTGAGATTTTGGAAATGTGTGAGCTTAAAGCTTTGCGTGATGCTGTAACAAAAGAAGAGATTGATGAAAAGATTGTAGAGTTCCGTAATGCTTTTAAAGTAGATGACAGATGTGATGATAAAGAACTTGTTCGGGCAGCTTGTACTTCTGTTGCTTTGGATAAGTTGGTGAAAGCTCATGATTTGGGCTCAATGGCATATTATTATGAAGGATTTGCGGGAAATGATTATGAAAATATAGTAACATCCGTAATCGCAGGAAATACACTGCTGACAGGAAAAGGAATCCCCGTTGCTGGTGAATGTGAGGTAAAAAATGTTCAGGCGATGAAGATTCTTTCAGCTTTAGGTGCTGGTGGTTCGTTCTCTGAGTTTTATGCATTAGACTTTGATGATGACATTGTAATGTTGGGACACGACGGTCCTGCCCATTGGGCGATAGCAGATGGTGAAGTCGAGCTTGTTCCATTGCCTATCTACCATGGCAAACCCGGAAAGGGACTTTCTATACAGATGTCTGTGAAATGTGGTCCGGTTACCATTCTTTCTGTTTGTGAAGGAGAAAATGGAGTTTATCTGTTGGTAGCGGAGGGAGAAGCTGTTGAGGGACCGGTATTCCATATCGGAAATACGAATAGCCGTTATCGTTTTGCTTGTGGTGCACGTGAATTTATTAATAAGTGGAGCAAAGGCGGTCCTTCTCACCATTGTGCAATCGGAATAGGACATTGGGCTTATACATTGGAAAAAATGGCATTTTTGTTTAATATTCCTATTATAAAAGTTTGCGAATAAATTGCTCTTGACTTGATTATAATAACTTAATTATAAGATTATTGTATGAAATTTAAAACATTACTTTGTATAAATGCATTGGCACTTTGTGTCTCTTCTTGTAGAGTAAGCGTAGAAGAGACAACCCTTGAAACCCAAAAGCTATTAAGTAACCTTCAGACGATGTCGTCAAAAGGCATAATGTTTGGACATCATGATGATACGGTTTATGGCATTGGCTGGGAGGGAGATGAAGGACGATCTGATGTAAAAAGTGTCTGTGGAGATTATCCGGCTGTAATCAGTTTTGATTTAGGGGAAATAGAACTCGGGCAAGATGAGAACTTGGATAAAGTTTCTTTTGATAAGATACGAAAGGAAATTGTAAATCAATATGAAAGAGGCGGTATGGTCTCTTTAAGTTGGCATGTTCGTAATCCGTTAACAGGAGGAGATGCATGGGATGTATCCGACTCAACTGTAGTCCGTTCCATTTTGCCGGGTGGAAGCATACATGATAAATTCGTCAACTGGATGGATTATGTTGCAACCTTTCTTAATTCTTTAAAAGATTCGGATGGAGTAAAAGTACCTGTTTTGTTCCGCCCTTGGCATGAACATACCGGTAGCTGGTTTTGGTGGGGAGAAAAACTATGTTCCTCTGCTGAGTATAAACAACTATGGCGTATGACTGTAGAAACTTTGCAGGCTAAAGGTGTGAACAATGCGCTTTATGCGTATTCTTCAAGTTCTAATTTGCAAGATAGTTGCCAATATTTGGAACGTTATCCCGGGGATGATATAATCGATGTTATGGGATTTGATGCATATCAGGGTGATAGCCTGGCTTTTGCCCAAGATATGAAATCCTCTTTAAATGTTCTCAGTGAGGTTGGTAAGAAGCATAATAAAATTATAGCGCTTACAGAAACCGGATATGAAAGCATTCCTGATGCTAAATGGTGGACTGATACACTTTTACCGCTTGTTGAATCTGTTCCTCTATCTTATGTATTGGTTTGGCGTAATGCACGTGAGCGGCCGACTCATTATTATGCTCCTTATCCAAAGCAAGTTTCTGCAGAGAACTTTGTAGAATTTTACAACGATTCCAGAACTTTATTTGTTTCAAATGTTAATTTATATGAGTAATACAATGGGAAATAATTATAAAGAAAAGATTAATGCGCTTTTAAAAGATTACGAAGCGCTGATAACACAAAAGAATGAACCGGTAGAGAATGGCAACGGTATATTCACCCGCTATAAATATCCTGTACTAACCGCCGCGCACACCCCTATCTTTTGGCGTTACGATTTGGATGAAAACAGTAATCCTTATCTAATGGAACGAATCAGCATTAATGCCACGATGAATTCCGGTGCCATAAAATGGAACAATAAGTACTTATTGGTGGTTCGGGTGGAAGGGGCCGATCGTAAATCATTTTTTGCCATAGCCGAAAGTCCGAATGGTGTTGACAATTTCCGTTTTTGGGATTATCCGATAATGATGCCTGAAGACATTGTTCCGGCAACTAATATTTACGACATGCGTCTCACAGCCCATGAAGACGGTTGGATATATGGTATTTTCTGTGCGGAACGGCACGATGACACAGCTCCTGTGGGAGATTTGTCTTCTGCAACGGCTACGGCAGCTATTGCCCGTACCAAAGACCTGAAAACCTGGGAGCGTCTGCCGGACTTGAAAACTAAAAGTCAGCAACGTAATGTGGTGCTTCATCCGGAATTTGTAGATGGTAAATATGCACTTTATACCCGTCCGCAGGATGGTTTCATAGATGCCGGAAGCGGTGGAGGTATTGGTTGGGCATTGGTGGATGACATAACGCATGCTGAAGTAAAGGAGGAAAAGATTATTGACCAACGCTATTATCATACTATCAAAGAGGTGAAGAATGGCGAAGGGCCGCATCCTATCAAAACCTCTAAGGGGTGGTTGCACTTGGCACATGGAGTACGTGGTTGTGCGGCAGGATTGCGTTACGTACTTTATATGTATATGACAGCCTTGGACGATCCCTCCAAACTGATAGCTGCTCCCGGTGGTTATTTCATGGCGCCCGAAGCGGAAGAACGTATAGGCGATGTAAGCAACGTACTTTTCTCCAACGGGTGGATTGTTGATGATGACGGAACGGTATTTATCTATTATGCTTCTTCCGATACGCGGATGCATGTTGCAACCTCTACTGTCGATAAGTTAGTGGATTATTGCATGAATACTCCTGTTGACGGTTTGAGTTCGTCCGCATCGGTGGACACTTTAAAGAGATTGATAGATAAGAATTTGGAATTATTGAAACAGCAACCTGTTTCTAAATAAACATAGTATGATAAAACTTACAGAGAAAATAGGCTATGGATTTGGAGATATGGCCTCATCCATGTTCTGGAAACTGTTCGGCGCTTATCTGATGATATTCTATACGGATGTTTTCGGTTTGCCGGCTGCGGTGGTAGGAACTATGTTCCTGATAACAAGAATATGGGATTCGGCTTTCGATCCTATTGTCGGAGTTGTTGCCGATCGCACACACTCCCGTTGGGGAAAGTTCCGGCCTTATCTCTTGTGGTTGGCCGTTCCGTTCGGTATCATAGGTGTGCTGACTTTTGTTACTCCGGACTGGAGTCCGACCGGTAAGTTGGTTTATGCTTATGTCACCTATTCGCTGATGATGATGATATATTCTGCCATCAATGTCCCTTACGCTTCTCTATTGGGCGTGATGAGTCCTAATCCTAAAGAACGCAACACACTTTCTACATATAGAATGACCTTTGCCTACATCGGTAGTTTTATAGCTTTGCTGCTGTTTATGCCGTTGGTAAACTTTTTCAGTGGTAACAGTAAGGACTTGGGCGACCAGCAGACCGGTTGGACTATGGCGGTTGTTGTTATAGCCATATTATGTATTATTTTATTCTTCGGTTGTTTTGCCTGGACAAAAGAGCGGGTAAAGCCTATCAAAGAAGCACAGAATCCGTTGAAAGAAGATCTGAAAGATCTGTTTAAAAACAAGCCTTGGTGGATCTTATTGGGTGCGGGTGTGGCTGCTTTGGTATTCAACTCCATTCGTGATGGCGCTACTGTCTATTACTTCAAGTATTTTGTTGTAGAGGAAGATTATGCAACTGTCTCCTTTTTCGGAATGTCATTCGTGTTGAGTGGATTATATCTCGCTTTGGGGCAGGCTGCCAATATAATAGGCGTGATAGCTGCCGCTCCCGTCAGCAACCGCATCGGCAAGCGTAACACCTATATGTGGGCTATGATTATAGCCACAGTCCTTAGCGTTATTTTCTATTGGTTTGATAAGGAAGACCTGATATGGATGTTTGTTTTTCAGGCACTGATCAGCATTTGTGCGGGTAGCATCTTTCCGTTACTTTGGTCTATGTATGCCGATTGTGCTGATTATTCGGAACTGAAAACCGGTAATCGTGCCACCGGTTTGATATTCTCCTCTTCTTCCATGAGCCAGAAGTTCGGTTGGGCTATCGGGACGGCAATCACCGGCTGGTTGCTTGGCTTTTTTGGCTTTCAGGCAAATGCCGTACAAAGTGAAGAAGCGATTAGCGGTATCAAGATGTTCCTGAGTTTTCTACCGGCGGTAGGCACGATATTGAGTGTGGTCTTCATCAGTATGTACCCGCTTACTGAAAAGAAAATGAAAGATATAACAACTGAATTGGAATGTAAAAGACAATTATAAGAAAATGATGTGTATGAATATACTAAGCGAGATGCAGCTTGAGATGCGCACTGTGCTGGAAGATAATATTCTTTCGTTTTGGGAAGATAAAATGACAGATTCGGTGCATGGTGGTTTCTATGGCCGCATCACCGGGACTGGTAAGCTGGAACCGCAGGCTGTGAAAGGAGCTGTACTCAATGCCCGCATATTGTGGACTTTCTCGTCGGCTTACCGCCTGTTGGGGAAAGCCGAATATCTGGAGACAGCCACTCGTGCCAAACGTGTCATTATTGATCAATTCTACGACAAGGAACAGGGTGGAATATATTGGTCGCTCGACTATGCAGGTCGTCCTGCAGATACCAAGAAACAAATTTATGCCTTAGGTTTTGCCATTTACGGCCTGAGTGAATACCATCGTGCTACCGGAGATGAAGAAGCGCTGACCTATGCCATCCGTCTCTTCAAAAGCATTGAACAATATAGTTTCGATTCCGTAAAGAACGGTTATTGCGAAGCATTAACTCGTGATTGGAACGACATTTCCGATATGCGTCTCAGTGACAAGGATGAGAATGAACGCAAGACCATGAATACCCATTTGCACATTTTGGAGCCTTACACAAATCTCTATCGCGTGTGGAAAGACGCCGTTCTTGAGAAGCAACTTCGTAACCTGATAGAGCTTTTCACAGATAAGATATTGAACCAGCAAACCGGACATTTGGAGCTCTTTTTTGATGATGATTGGGTGAGCAAATACCGTATCATATCCTATGGGCATGACATTGAGACTTCCTGGCTGATTCATGAGGCGGCTTTAGTCTTGGGAGATAAAGCGCTGTTGGCGAAAGTGGAACCTTTGGTGGAGTACATTGCGGCCGCAGCCGATGAAGGATTGACGTCCGAGGGCGGCATGATTTACGAGACTTTCCCCGACAAAGGCACTACAGACCGGGATTGCCATTGGTGGGTGCAAGCCGAAAACGTGGTGGGGCACATTAATCTTTATCAACATTTCGATGATGAAGTGGCTCTTCAGAAAGCATCTCGCTGTTGGGAGTATATCAAGAAGCATTTGATAGATTACAAAAACGGAGAATGGTATTGGAGCGTTCGTGCCGACGGAACGGTAAACACAGCCGATGATAAGGCGGGTTTCTGGAAATGCCCCTATCATAACGGGCGCATGTGTATGGAAATGATAGAGCGCTTTTCTTAAAAAAACAGGTTAGTTGTTTTCAGGTTGAGGCTATATTAGAGTGAGGTATTGGGGAATATCCATTCTGATATAGCCTTTCCGTTATGTATAGGAACGTATTATCCTGTGACTTTGTCTGTCTCCGGTTCGAAGAGTTTATTGCTGAGTGCCTGCAAAGCTCTTTTCTTATCTTCTGTCTTAATGACGAATGCCACGTCACTGTCATTGCTGCCATACGAAATCATACGTAGCGGGATATCTGCCAGGGCTTCTATAATTTGTGCTTCGACACCGGCATACTGCCAGCGCATGTTTCCTACCACGGATACAATAGACATGCGGTCTTCCATCAGAATTTTGGCATATTGTTCCAGTTCCGCAAGGATTTTGCATAGACGCTCGCTGTTGTCTATGGCGACGGACACATCCTGATTGGATGAAACCAACAAACAAAGCGGGGTTCTGTGCTTGGCAAACGTATCAAAAATCTTACTGATAAACTGATAAGGACATAAGCAATGTTTTGACTCGAATTTCACGTAGAAGATATTGTCTTTGGCGGCTATGGCCTTGATGATATTGTCGTCCTGCAAATCCGAAATCAATGTTCCCTCTGCCTGAGGATTCATTGAGCTGAGTAACCGTACCGGGATATTGCGCTTGCGTGCCGGAGCGATGCAAAACGGGTGCAATATTTTTGCTCCGTAAAAGGCCAGTTGTTCGGCTTCGTTGAAACTGAGATGCTTTACGGAACGGGTTCCCGATACTTCACGCGGGTCATTATTGTGCATCCCGTCAATGTCCGTCCATATCTGTATTTCCTCTGCGCAGATGGCAGCGCCGATGAGCGATGCAGTATAGTCGCTGCCGCCCCGTTTCAGGTTGTCCGTTTCATTATAAGCATTTTTGCAGATATACCCTTGAGTAATAAAAAGATTGATGCCGGGATACTGTGCCAATTGCGCCTGCAGTTTTTCCTCTATATATTTCAAGTCCGGTTCTCCTTCCGGTCCGGTACGCATAAAGTCGAAAGCGGAGAGTAGGATATTGGCAATCTTTCGTTCCCGCAGGTAGAAGTGCAGCAGGGCTGTACTGATAAGTTCTCCTTGTGCCAATACCTCTTTTTCTTCAATCGAGGTGAATTCATCATTGATAAATTGCCAGAGTCGCTGGAAGCGGTCGAGAATATAATCTATTGCTTCTCGCTTTGTGGACTCGTCTGTTAACAGTTCGTTGGCGAAGTCAATGAACTGGAATTCCATCCGGGTGATTTTCTCGTGTGCCTGTTCTATATCGCGGTTGAACAGGTTGGCTGCAATTTCTTCCAGATGATTGGTTGTGCCTGCCGTTGCGGACAGGACTACAATCTTCGGTGTGGACTCTGAAATGAGTTCCGCTACGTGTTTCATTCTCTCTACTGTGCCGACGGAAGTACCGCCGAATTTGTAAACTTTCATTTTTAATTCGTTTTTAATTATTTTTTCTTTGTTGCCGGATGAAGCCTCTGTATTCCTTTTCGTTTTAGAAGGCTCATGCCCAAAATGGAAGGGTGAGTTTCTTTTTCTGTTCTCTTACAATGTCTCTGAGGATACATTGTAAGGCGTTTTTCTACTTATCCGTAGCCTTATGTACAGTCCCTTCACTTATAAAAGTTCAAAAGACATGCCGTTTGTTTCCCGGAAAACGTTTATATTTGCACATCCCCTGTTTTTACCATTTATTACTTTAAACTTATCCGAGAAATATGAGCAAGATTTTAGTCGTTGACGATGAAGTACAGATTCGTACCCTTTTGTCGCGTATGTTGGAGTTGGAAGGATATGAAGTAGGCCAGGCCGGTGATTGCAGGACTGCTTTGAAGCAGTTGGAATTTCAGAGTCCGGATGTAGTCTTGTGCGATGTGTTCCTTCCTGACGGTAATGGGGTAGACCTTGTGGCGTCTATCAAGAAAACAGCCCCTAACGTCGAGATAATCCTATTGACAGCGCATGGCAATATTCCGGACGGGGTACAGGCCATTAAGAACGGCGCTTTCGATTATATCACCAAAGGTGATGATAACAATAAGATTATACCGCTTGTCAGCCGAGCCGTAGAGAAAGCGCGTATGAACGTCCGTTTGGAGAAGTTGGAAAAGAAAGTAAGGCAGACGTATTCGTTCGATTCAGTTTTGGGTGATTCGAAAGCATTGAAAGAGGCTGTTTCACTGGCACAGAAGGTATCGGGAACGGATGTGCCCGTATTACTGACGGGTGAAACAGGTACGGGAAAAGAGGTCTTTGCACAAGCCATACATTATAATAGTAAACGTGCCGGGCAGAGTTTCGTTGCTGTCAATTGCTCTTCTTTCAGTAAGGAGTTGCTGGAAAGTGAAATGTTCGGTCATAAAGCCGGTTCGTTTACCGGTGCGTTGAAAGACAAGAAAGGGCTGTTTGAGGAAGCTAATAACGGTACTATCTTTTTGGATGAGATCGGTGAAATGGCTTTTGAGTTGCAGGCTAAACTTTTGCGTATCCTCGAAACGGGTGAATATATAAAGATTGGAGATACCAAGCCTACTCATGTGAATGTGCGTATTATTGCTGCGACCAACCGTAATTTGCCGGAAGAGATTGCCGCGGGACGCTTCCGCGAGGATTTGTTCTACAGGCTCTCCGTATTCCAAATACATCTGCCGCCCTTGCGTGAACGGGCGGGCGATGTGCGTATTCTGGCAAAAGCCTTTATAAAGGACTTCTCCGGTCGGTTGGCGCGTCCCGTTACGGAAATAACGTCCGCTTTTTTCGAAGCCCTTGAACAACAACCCTGGAAAGGCAATATCCGGGAATTGCGTAATGTGATAGAGCGCAGTCTGATTGTTTGCGAGGGTGAAGGGTTGGATGTTGCCGACCTGCCGCTCGATATACAGAACGCACATTACGAACAATCCGATGAAACCAGCCCCGGCAGTTTTGAACTTTCGGCTATGGAGCGTAGGCATATAGCTCGTGTGCTGGAGTATACAAAAGGTAATAAGACGGAAGCTGCTCGCCTGCTCAAAATCGGATTGACCACGCTCTACCGGAAAATAGAGGAGTACGGGATATAATGTATTCTTTCCAATGGCCTGTTCAGGGGATAGGCAACTCACCGGAAGTTTCGCCGGTTGAAACCAATAGTTTCGCTTGCTGAAACTCTTAGTATCCTTGTATGAAACTACTGGTTCCAACCGTTGGAACTACTAGTTCCAAGCATTGAAACTGACAGTTCCAACGGATGTTCTTCGAATTGCACCATGATTCTTTTTTATTTTGATAGGCACCCTTTCATTTTGGAAGGGTGCTTTCTTATTTTGTACTTCCCTGTTTCTTTTTTATTCCTTTAGCAATCAGTGCCTTATCTTTCAGGCTTCTCTTTTGGCACGCATTTGGCAATTATAAGGACGGTAAAACATGAATATTAATTTAACAAAGTAAAAACATGGGAATAACGATTTCATTTATTTTCTGCCTGTTGAGCGGATTTCTCGCTTTCTGGCTATTCTGGAAATGTGTGGATTGGTTTGAGAAGATTTAAAGAGGGGGAGAAAAGATTATGTACACAGTATTATTTGTATTAGGTGTTGCAGTGTTCGGGTACTTGATGTATGTTCTGGTGAAACCCGAAAAGTTCTAAAAGATTAAGGAAATGAATACGGAAATTTTAGGTGTAGTTTTACAGATTTTCCTGTTGGTGGTGATTTCTTATCCGCTGGGAAAATATATTGCGAAGGTTTATAAAGGAGAGAAGACATGGTCGGACTTTATGAAACCGGTAGAGAGATTGATATTTAAGGTAGCAGGCGTTAATCCCAATGAAGAAATGAACTGGAAGCAGTTCCTCAAGGCGCTGCTGATATTGAATGCTTTCTGGTTTGTTTGGGGAATGGTGCTGTTGGTCAGTCAAGGGTGGCTGCCGTTGAATCCTGACGGCAATGGCCCGCAAACTCCCGATCAGGCATTCAACACCTGCATCAGTTTTATGGTGAACTGTAACTTGCAGCATTATTCCGGTGAGAGCGGACTGACGTATTTCACCCAGTTGTTCGTCATCATGCTCTTTCAGTTTATTACCGCAGCGACAGGTATGGCGGCTATGGCGGGCATTATGAAGTCCATCAGTCGTAAAACAACGAATACAATCGGCAACTTCTGGAACTTTCTTGTATTGAGTTGCACGCGTATTCTTTTGCCGCTTTCCCTGATTGTCGGCTTTATCCTTATTACACAAGGAACTCCGATGGGCTTTGACGGTAAGATGGAAGTGACTACGCTTGAAGGACAAGAACAAACGGTTTCACAGGGGCCTGTGGCAGCTATCGTTCCTATCAAGCAGTTGGGTACGAACGGTGGCGGTTACTTTGGCGTAAATTCGTCTCATCCGTTGGAAAATCCTACCTACCTGTCCAATATAGTTGAGTGCTGGTCTATCCTGATTATACCTATGGCAATGGTTTTTGCGCTGGGCTTTTATACAAAACGCATGAAACTGGCTTATAGCATTTACGGCGTAATGCTCTGTGCCTATTTGGCGGGTGTCGGCATCAATGTTTATCAGGAGATGAACGGTAATCCGCGTATTGATGATATGGGCATTGCACAGGACAATGGGGCTATGGAAGGCAAGGAAATCCGTTTGGGAGTAGGCGCCACTGCATTATGGAGCATCACGACTACGGTTACTTCCAACGGTTCCGTCAATGGCATGCACGATTCTACGATGCCCCTGTCCGGGATGATGGAGATGCTGAACATGCAGATAAATACTTGGTTCGGCGGTGTCGGTGTAGGGTGGATGAACTATTATACATTTATTATTATCGCAGTCTTTATCAGCGGACTGATGGTAGGACGTACACCGGAGTTTCTCGGAAAGAAAGTGGAAGCCCGGGAGATGAAAATAGCGACAATCGTTGCGCTGCTCCATCCGTTTGTGATATTGGTAGGTACGGCTTTGTCTTGTTACCTCTTTGCGCATCATCCGGAGTTTGTGGAGAGTGAGGGCGGTTGGCTGAATAACCCAGGTTTCCATGGGTTGAGCGAGCAATTCTATGAATTTACTTCGTGCGCTGCCAACAACGGTTCCGGTTTCGAAGGTTTGGGCGACAACACTTATTTTTGGAACTATGCCTGCGGTTGGGTACTTATTCTGAGCCGTTTTCTTCCTATTGTAGGGCAGGTTGCCATTGCAGGTCTGTTGGCGCAGAAGAGGTTTGTTCCCGAAAGTGCCGGTACGCTGAAAACCGATACGTTCACCTTTGCCGTAATGACTTTTGCCGTAATCTTTATCGTGGCAGCTCTGTCTTTCTTCCCGGCACATGCGTTGAGCACTATTGCCGAACACTTTAGTTTGTAACGAGATAAGAATAATTAGATATGTTTATGAAGGATAAAAAATCAGCTTCTTTGTTTCAAAAGGAGCAAGTAATGGAAAGCTTGAAACAGTCATTCGTGAAGTTGAATCCGCGGGTGATGATAAAGAATCCGATAATGTTCACTGTGGAGCTGGTGACACTGGTGATGCTGGTAGTCTGCATCCTCTCTTTAGGGACATCGGAATACGGGACGTTCGGTTATAACTTCCTGGTGTTTGTGATACTGTTTGTAACTTTGTTGTTTGCCAACTTTGCCGAGGCCATTGCCGAAGCCCGCGGCAAGGCACAAGCGGACAGCCTGCGTAAGACGCGTGAGGAAACTCCCGCCAAGGTTCTGGTGGAGGGTAAGTTACGTACTGTCAGCAGCGCACGTCTCAAGAAGGGAGATTTCTTTGTTTGCGAAGCCGGCGATACGATTCCTGCCGATGGTGAGATTGTGGAAGGGCTGGCTTCTATTGACGAGAGTGCCATTACCGGTGAATCTGCTCCGGTAATTCGTGAGGCGGGTGGTGATAAAAGCTCCGTTACCGGCGGCACGAAAGTTCTGTCGGATAAGATAAAGGTGTTGGTTACGCAGCAACCGGGCGAGAGTTTTCTCGACAAGATGATTGCGCTGGTAGAGGGGGCTACCCGGAAGAAAACCCCGAACGAAATAGCGCTGACTATCTTATTGGCCGGTTTTACGTTAGTGTTCGTAATTGTATGTATTACGTTGATTCCGATGGCGGACTATACCAATATCGACCATCCGGGTACATATATCTCTATTGCGGCCATTCTCTCATTATTTGTCTGCCTGATACCGACCACCATTGGCGGCTTGCTTTCGGCAATCGGTATTGCCGGTATGGATCGTGCTCTGCGTGCCAATGTAATTACAAAATCGGGCAAAGCCGTTGAAACTGCCGGTGACATTGATACATTGCTGCTGGACAAGACCGGTACAATCACTATCGGTAATCGTAAGGCTACCAAGTTTCATCCGGCTCCGGGCATTGATGAAAAGGTGTTTGTGGAGGCCTGCCTGCTGTCCTCGCTCTCCGATGAAACCCCGGAAGGAAAGTCTATCATTGAGTTGGGGCGTGAGAACGGACATCGTATGCGCGACCTCAATACTGCGGGTGCTCACATGATTAAGTTTACGGCCGAAACCAAATGTTCCGGTGTCGACCTGCAAGACGGTACACAAATCCGTAAAGGTGCGTTCGATGCTATTCGTCGGATTGTGGAAAGCGCAGGGAATAAATTCCCGAAAGAAGTGGAAGAGGTGATTGCTGCCATTTCGGGCAATGGCGGTACTCCGCTGGTAGTATGTGTCAATAACGTGGTACTGGGAGTCATAGAATTACAGGATATCATCAAACCGGGCATTCAGGAACGCTTTGAACGTCTTCGTAAAATGGGGGTAAAGACGGTTATGGTAACCGGTGACAACCCGTTGACCGCCAAATATATTGCCGAAAAGGCCGGTGTGGATGATTTCATTGCCGAAGCAAAGCCGGAGGATAAAATGGAGTATATCAAGAAAGAACAGCAAGCCGGTAAACTGGTTGCCATGATGGGAGACGGAACCAATGATGCCCCCGCACTGGCGCAGGCAAATGTGGGTGTTGCCATGAATAGCGGCACGCAGGCTGCAAAGGAAGCCGGCAATATGGTAGACCTTGACAATGATCCGACCAAGTTGATTGAAATTGTGGAGATAGGCAAGCAGTTGTTGATGACGCGCGGCACGCTCACGACTTTCTCCATTGCGAATGATGTGGCCAAATACTTTGCTATTATTCCCGCACTGTTCATGGTTGCTATTCCTCAGTTGGCTCCGTTGAATATCATGGGGTTGCATAGCCCTGAAACGGCCATTCTTTCGGCTATCATCTTTAATGCTGTCATCATTCCCATACTGATACCGTTGGCATTGAGAGGCGTTCAATACAAACCGATTGGCGCAAGTGCGTTGCTACGCCGTAACTTGCTGATTTATGGTTTGGGTGGTGTCATAGCACCGTTCATAGGTATTAAGTTAATAGATATGTTTGTCAGTTTGTTTTTTTAATTTAAAATAGAAAGAAAATGAAAACTCTTTGGAAATCAGTTAAAATAACCATCGCTTTCTGCGTATTCTTTTCTGTGTTCTATATCCTTGTCTTGTGGATATTCGCACAATTTGCAGGGCCGAATAAAGGTAATGCCGAAGTATTGACCTTGAACGGCAAGGCAGTGGGCGCTGCCAACGTGGGGCAGATGTTTACGGAGGACATTTATTTTTGGGGACGGCCTTCTTGTGCCGGTGACGGTTATGATGCAAGCAGTTCGGCAGGTAGCAATAAAGGTCCTACAAACGAAGAATACCTTGCGGAAGTGGAAGCGCGTATAGATACATTCTTGTTACATCATCCTTATTTGCAACGTAAAGAAGTTCCTGCCGCAATGGTAACGGCCAGCGCTTCGGGGCTTGATCCCGATATTACGCCTGCCAGTGCTTATGTACAGGTAAAGCGTGTGGCTGAGGCAAGGGGAATGGATGAGGCTACTGTCCGGGGCATCGTTGACAAGACTGTTGAAAAACCGTTGCTGGGATTGTTCGGTACGGCGAAAGTGAATGTGTTGAAGCTGAATATTGCATTGGAAAAAATAAATGGAAAATAATGAAAGATATGAATTGTGTAAAAGTAACAGTAATAGGCATTATCGCCGCTTGGGCAGTAAGTTTTATGGGAGTGGCCAAGGTACAGGCACAGGAATTTAAGGTACAGGGTGATTTGGTCAGTTCTTATGTGTGGCGTGGCTTTTATCAAACCGGGGTTAGTTTCCAGCCGACTTTAGGCTTGGAGATAGGTGGCTTTTCGTTGACGGCATGGGGCTCTACCGATTTCGACGGAACAAGCTCCTCGGACGGTGAGGCTGCCAAAGAAATAGATTTGACGGCAGCTTATACGTTCGGCGATTCCGGTTTGACCTTGTCGGTCGCCAGTCTTTGGTGGGCAGGTCAGGGAAGCAATAAGTATTTTAACTTCAAAAGCCATGAGACGACCCATCATTTTGAAGCAGGGCTTGCCTATACACTGCCGTTGGAGAAGTTCCCGCTGTCAATAGCCTGGTACACAATGTTTGCCGGTGCGGATAAGAATGAGAAGGGAAAGCAGAATTATTCTTCTTATGTAGAGTTGAACTATCCGTTCAGTATCAAATCCGTCGATTTGAATGCCACTTGCGGTTTTTTGCCTTACGAAGCCGGCGTGGGTGTTTACGGAGTACCGAACGGTGGCTTCGCCGTAACCAATCTGGCACTGAAAGCCACGAAGGATATAAAGGTGACGGATAAATTCGCGATACCGACATTTGCGCAGGCTATTTGGAATCCCTGTATGGAAGATGCGCATCTGGTGTTTGGTATAACTCTGAAGCCATGAGCAGCAGGGAAGAGAGTGTACAACATTTCCTCGACTTAATTAAGAAATCACGTCGCGGTAAGTTTAAGGTCTACATCGGCATGATTGCCGGTGTAGGCAAAACTTATCGTATGCTTCAGGAAGCCCATGACTTGCTGGATAATGGGGTAGACGTGAATATAGGCTATGTGGAAACGCATGGACGTGCCGGTACGGAGGCGGTGTTGGCAGGACTGCCCGTAATTCCCCGGCGTAAGATATTCTATAAGGGTAAGGAACTTGAGGAAATGGACCTTGACACCATCATCCGTATCCATCCGGAAATCGTTATTGTGGACGAGCTGGCGCATACCAATGTGGAAGGCAGTAGGAATGAAAAGCGTTGGCAGGATGTAATGGATTTGTTGGATGAGGGCATCAATGTTATATCCGCTGTCAACATACAACATATTGAGAGTATTAATGAAGAGGTGCAAGGTATTTCCGGTATCGAGGTAAAGGAACGCATTCCCGATAGTGTGCTGGAAGAAGCGGATGAAGTGGTGAATATCGACCTGACGGCGGAAGAACTGATAACCCGTCTGAAAGCCGGTAAGATATACAGGCCGGATAAAGTAGCCATTGCTTTGAATAACTTCTTCAAGACGGAAAATATCCTGCAACTGCGCGAACTGGCTCTGAAAGAGGTGGCGTTAAGGGTAGAGAAGAAAGTGGAGAATGAAGTGGTGGTTTCCAGTGTCGGTGTACGGCATGAGAAGTTTATGGCGTGCATCAGTAGCCACGAGAAAACTCCGCGTCGTATCATCCGTAAGGCGGCACGATTGGCAACCCGTTATAATACATCATTCGTAGCCCTTTATGTGCAGACACCCCGGGAGAGCGCCGACCGTATTACCCTTGCGAACCAACGGCACCTGCTAAATCATTTCAAACTGGTGACTGAGTTGGGAGGAGAAGTCATGCAGGTGCAGTCCAAAGATGTGCTGGGCAGTATTGTTACGGCTTGCAGGGAGAAACAGATAACGACCGTTTGTATGGGAAGCCCCTCGTTCGCTTTGCCGCAATCCTTGTTTATGGTACTGAAATATAGAAAATTTGTGAATGAACTGGCGCAAGCAAACATAGATTTGATTATACTTGCATAAAAATTAATTCTTGAGCATTATGAATATTCGTACTAAATTGATACTCAGTGTAGGTATCCTTGCAGGCATGATAATCCTGTTGGTAGCCCTTTCTGTTGTGAATCTTCAGATATTGACGGCTACGGAGCCGGACAGCCCTGCTGCCATACCCGGTTTGCAACGTGCTTTGTTGTGGGTTTCTGTTACGGGTGGCATTTGTATCCTTGCCAGTATTGTGTTGTTGGTATGGTTGCCCCGTTCTATCAACAAACCTATTAGGGAACTGATGCAGGGCATTCTCGAAATAGCCAACCATAACTATGAAAAGCGTCTTGATATGAGTGAACACGAAGAGTTTCGCGAAGTGGCCGATAGCTTTAACAGCATGGCGGAACGCCTTACGGAATACCGTACCAGTACGCTGAATGATATTCTATCTGCCAAGAAGTTTCTGGAAGCTATTGTAAACAGTATCCATGAACCTATTATCGGCTTAAACCGCAAGCACGAAATCCTTTTTATCAATAAGGAAGCGCTGACTGTGCTGAATTTGAAGCGCGAGGATGTTATACGCCGTTCTGCCGAGGAGTTGTCACTGAAAAATGACCTGCTCCGGCGATTGGTGAGGGAATTAATCAATCCGGGTGAAAAGAAAGAACCATTGAAGATTTATGCAGATAATAAGGAAAGCTATTTCCAGGCATCCTATATTACCATAATGAATACGGATGCCGATACGGACGAATCCCATAACCTGGGGGATGTTATCCTATTAAAGAATATCACCGAATTTAAGGAATTGGATACGGCTAAAACCACCTTTATATCTACGATCTCGCATGAGTTGAAAACCCCTATTTCTGCAATCTTGATGAGTTTGCAGCTTTTGGAAGATAATCGTGTGGGTGCTTTGAATGAGGAGCAGGAACAACTTTCAAAAAGTATCAGGGAGAATGCCGATCGTCTGCTGGGGATTACAGGCGAACTTCTTAATATGACACAGGTGGAAGCCGGTAAGTTACAGATGATACCGAAGATAACGAAACCCATCGAACTGATAGAATATGCTATCAAAGCAAACCAGGTACAGGCTGATAAGTTCAACATTCAGATTGAAGTGGAATATCCGGAAGAGAAAATGCCGAAGTTGTTTGTGGATAGCGAGAAGGTAGCATGGGTGCTCACTAACCTGTTGAGTAATGCCATTCGTTATTCCAAGGAAAACGGTCGCGTTATTATCGGCGCAAGGCAGGAAGGTAATTTTGTGGAGCTTTATGTGCAGGATTTTGGTAAGGGCATTGACCCGCGTTATCATCAGAGTATCTTTGACCGCTATTTTCGCGTCCCCGGTACGAAAGTACAGGGAAGCGGATTGGGACTTTCCATTTCCAAAGATTTTATAGAAGCTCATGGCGGCACGCTGACTGTTCAGAGTGAATTAGGTATAGGTAGCCGCTTTGCAATTCGGTTGAAAGCGTAATAGGTTTGTGATATTCCTGTCTCTTGAATATTTATGGCTTGAAGCCACTTTTCTTCAGGCCTGTTAGGGTACTTTGGCTTTACTTTCTGCGGTATTGTTGCGGCGACATTCCTGTCTGTTTCTTAAAGAAAGTACCGAAGTAGGATGCGTTTGGGAAATTAAAGAAATCCGAAATTTCCTGAACATTCTTTTGTGTGTTCTTGAGTAGTGAAATACTTTTGCGTATGATGGACTTAAAGACCAGCTCTTGTACCGTATACCCACAAATAGACTTAGACAGGGCTGAAAGATATTTGGGAGATAAGCATAGTTTGTCCGCGTAAAAGTCCACTCCCCGCTCTTTTGTATAGTATTGTTCTATCAACTGTATCAGACGGATAAAAATGTCATGTTTGTGGCTCACAGACGCTTTTTCCGCAATGAGTTTACGGGTATAGACAGAACAGAGTCTGTATGTTAATGCCAACAAGAGCAGTTTTTGTTCGTACCGATTGAATGTGTTTTCTTCTATGTTCAGCGTATTGTCCAGTAACGACAGGTATTTCAGAACTTCTTCTTCCTCTCCGGTATTCCAAACATAACATGGTTCGGTGGCAAGATGTGAATATAGGTTCATGGATACTACCGAGTTTCCTATAATATCCCGTATGGGATCAGTCTGATAAATAAAGATAAATACCTCTACATCAGCGGATGAATATAATACCTGAAACAGGGAGTCTTTCGGGAGAAAGAGTGTGTCGCCGGTTTTAGCAGAAAATGATTTCTGGTTAAGGATAAAAGTAAAGCTTCCTTGTCTGCAGATTACCAGTCCTACTCCGTCTATCATAAATGGTTCTTTTAAGACGGTTGGGAAAGAGGAGAGTACACCTTCCGAACTGCAGATTTGTTGCTTGTTCAATAGCGCATTGTCAAGGCGCGATAAACGTTCTTGCCGGGTATCCATGACATTAGGGATTACAGTTGTATAAAAAAACTGTGCTAAGTTAATAATTTCCGTTTAGGATAGGGTAGTACTACAACAAATATCATGCAAAACAGACACGCATATAATGTCCAACCTGCCATTTCCTTGACTGCTGATAAAGTGGCTTGCACTTGAATACGTTCTTTTGTAGATATGGCTGCCATGTTAACGGCTTCTTGCTTGCTTTTTCCTTGATATTGCATCCCTTGTACGGTTTGTGTGAATGAGGCGGATGCTTCGGGATGCATCATATCTACATTTTGGGCATAACGGGTAATGTAGTGTTGTTGCCGTTCTTGCAACACATTACTATATAGGGCAGTTCCTATGCTGGGAGCGAGTACCATACGCACAGTGAGCATCGTACAAATCCATGAGGACAGGTATTTGTAGGGCATACGCTGGGTAGCAAAAGTCGGTATCAATGAATACAAGAGCATCATTCCAGTGGAACGAATGATAATGGGATATTTCATCCGTTCGTATAAACCGGCACCTTGAACCTCGAAGTACATGAACATGGCGGATAGTCCTAAAAATAAGAATCCTGCGGCAAAGAGGTATTTAAAGTGCACTCCTTTTACACTGAGCCAGATAGTTGCAATGCCACCGATAAAATAGCCCAACATAGACCAGTTGCCCAATGTTGCGTTTTGATAGTTGTCCAGCTTCATTCCTATTCCCGTAAATACATTGACGAACACTGAACTGGAGTTCAGCACCATTAACAGAAAGTAGAACAGGAATCCGAAGCGGATAGTACGCAGCTTGAGGACATCGAATTGATAGTAGGGATTGCGCAGGGTTACTTCTATGTGGACAAATAGGATGCCTGCAACCACAGCGCCGACCGTAGCCCATTGGATTGTAGGATCGTCATACCAGTCGAGTACTTTGCCATAAGTAAGCACATAAGTGATGCACGTCAGTGTGATACAGAAGATGGAAGCGTTGCCAAATTGTTTGAAGTTGATAGGGAAACGACGGGTGGTATACTTATGATAAGGCATCGTGACGAATGTAATAAGGATGCAGAGTAACAGCAACCCCATCATGAAGTAATAAACATACTGCCATTCGTATTCGTAGGTAAGCCATGCGGTAAGCGATGTACCCAACTGTCCCAATACCATAAAAAACAGATAAATGGCAGGTTGCGCAGCACTCCGCTCAATATCCAATTTATCCCATCCTTTGCCGGTGAGGGGCTCGTTGCCGGGAGTAATCTTTTCGGTTGCTTCCATATGGCCGGCGTATTTGATGAGAGTAAACAGATTGACCATCATCAGCACCATACGCAAAAATCCCATGAACAGACTACACAGTGCCAGCAGGAATATACTGTCTGTCTTGGCACAGATGTAACTGAAGATATACATCAGTGAAAATCCGGCGATGCACATCATTTTCTCTCTGCGGATACATACCAGCCGGTACAGGAAAGGGCAGAATGCTGCCATGCCTATGGATGTGGCGAAATTGGCAAACTGGATGTGTTCGGATATGATACCCAGACCGCTCATCATCTCAGTGCCGCTGGCAGAGTAAGTTCCGCCTACTGTGAGAATGGGTAGGAAGAACATGAACAGGATGATAATTCCTATCGGTTTAGGCACCCAGTTATAGAAAGGATAGTTTTTGGGATATGCGGGCATTTCCTTAACAATTAATGATTGAAAATCAGAGTTTGGCTTTCACTATTACCATCATACCGGCAGCTAGTTTTTCGTTATCTTCTTTGGAAAGATTGGTGAAGTCGATGCGTACGGGTATGCGTTGTTGTATCTTAACGAAGTTGCCGGCAGAATTGTCAGTAGGAACCAATGAATATTTTGAGCCCGTTGCTCCAGAAATGGCGGTGATGGTACCTGTGAACTCTTTGTTGCTGATGGCGTCTACGGTGACAGATACCTTTTGCCCTATATGCAGGTTCTCCACTTGAGTCTCTTTGTAATTGGCAACGATCCACTTTTGGGTGTCAGGGAGTATGTAGGTAATAGTTTGTCCGGCTGTAATGAACTGTCCTTCTTCCAATGCCCGGCGGCCTAATTTCCCGTCACAGGGAGCCACTACTACAGTGTAGGAAAGATTCAAACGTGCCATCTCTAAAGCGGCTGTCGCGCGTTGGATGGCAGCTTCTGTACTTTCACGACGGTGTGATACTTCATTTACTCCGGATAAAGCGGCTTTTTGTTGGCGTTTTGTCGCTTCCAACTTTTTGCGGGTGGCTTCATATTCCGTTTCTATCTGTTCGAGCTGTATGGGAGTCGCTGCATTTCTTTGCACCAGGTTCTGGTAGCGTTGGCGGTCTTTCTCCAGCTTGGCAAGACGGATCTCAATTTCGGAGATGGAAGCGTCGTATACGGAAGCGGTGGTCTGTGTGGTTTGTAGTGTGGCCCCGATTACGGTAGCGCCGGCTTGTGCGTCTTTTAGTGCGGCTTCGGCTTCCATTACGCGTATCTTATATTCGCGGTCGTCCAATACAAGGAGCGTATCGCCTTTATGTATCTCTTGATGCTCGGTAAAATAAATCTTCTTGATATAGCCTGACGCGCGCAAATTGATAGGAGAAATATACTGTTCTATCTGTGCGTCATTGCTGGTTTCTGTGCGATTGTAGCTGAGGAAGAGACAAGCAACCTCTATTATTCCCCAAACGACAATTGCTGCTCCCATCAGACTGACTACGATTTGCCAGCGGCGTAGTTTACGAAGTTTCTTAGCCTTTTCCTGATGTGTGTTCGATGTGTTATTTTTTTCTATTGCTTCCATATGATGATTTGATTAACTTGTTATTTAATTAATGAATCAATTTGCCCTGTCAGTTTCAGTAGTAACAGAGTTGTTACCCGGTAACTGTAATGGGCACTGATGTAGTTGTTTTGTGCTTCGCTCATCTGCATTTCGTCTTGCAGAACTTCGGTCATCGAGGCAATCCCTTCGCGGTAACGCTCCATCGTAACTGTGTATACATCTTCTGCAAGCAGATAATTGTCTTTCTGCTTCTTGAAATTACGCTGGTTATTCATCAGATCGTTAGTAGCATTTAAATACTGGGTTTGCAGATTTTTGCGGGTATTTTCTTGTGCTAGTTTTATGTTTTCAATGTCTATTGCGGCTTTCCGGTTTTTGTAGCGTTTATCCAGTCCGTCGAAAATAGGAATGCGCAGTGATACCCCCAGTCCGTAAGAACGGAACCAATGATTGGACGGTCCGGAGTGGAACCAATGATAGGCTTTGTCTGTATAAGCGGAGAACATCCAATTGGCAGTTAGGTTTAATGAAGGAATGTAGCCGTAACCAATCATCTTTTTTTGCTTTTCAGCCATTAACTTTTGCGATTGCAGCAATTGGAGCTCATACAGATTCTCGGATAGTCCGGTCAGTGTAACAGGAGTTATGTTTTCGGAGTTCACCGGAACTAAAGCTATCTGTGCGTCGGCAGGATAGTCCATTATATATTTCAGTAGGTTCAGTTGTTGTTCCTGCATTGCCTGAGCATTGTCATATTGTACTTTCAGATTTTCCAGATTGATATTAACACGTTTCACATCTACTTCCATAGCCATTCCATTATCGTGAAAAGCCATGGTGATGTTTTTCAGTTCTTCCAGCCGGGTTATGTTGGCTTTTATCAATGTGATTTGCTCAGTAGTGGTTTGTCCCAGATAATATATCTTACATATTTCCAGAATAAGATCTTCTCTCGCTTTTTCATAAGAAAGACGGTTCATCTCATCCATTACTTTGGCAATGGATACGGTGGTATAAAGCGTTTGGTTGTAAAGAGGCATTTGAAGTTGCAAACCTGCGTTGGCGTTGTGTTGCAGGGTATAAGTTATGTTATACGGATTTCCATAGGCCGAACCGTCGGTGACAGATACGGGTGGATCTATATTGTCATTATAGTTGGCAAACCCATTGATTTGAGGTAACAGCTTTGCCCGATTCTCAGAAATCCCATATTTGCTTTTTTGCATATCCTTACGCTTGCTTTCCAATGACAGATTATTCTCGATGCCTATCTCGAGACAATCTTTCAGTGTCAGAGTCTTTTGGGCATATACTTGGGCAGCCGAAAAACAGAAAAAGGAAAAAATGAATAGTAGCTTTTTCATAATAATCACCAATAATTTGTGCAAAGTTAGTGGCTTATTACGAAAGGATGCTATCCATATATAGACTGCTTGTGTTCATATTTTCCTTTTTCTTAGCTGTTTTAAGGATGTAAATGAGTAAAAAGCAACTGTTTTGAATTGCTGCTCCTGCTTAATAAATGATAATTATCGTCTTTCTTATGAAAAAAAATAAGTAGAAATGTATTTATCAAGTTTATTATACTACCTTTGTCCCAGAGTTTGAGTTACGAATCATTATCGTATAGTTCTTCTTTTAATATATTATTAGTAAGCAGTCCTCTTCTTTAATTATCCTCCTCACTCCAATTTATTATTTATTTTATAACATTTTTAGAATGAACATTTACATTTCAGGTTTAAGTTATGGCATTAATAATGCTGACTTGACAAATTTATTTGCAGAGTTTGGAGAAGTTTCTTCAGCTAAAGTTATTTTCGATAGAGAAACCGGTAGATCCAGAGGATTTGCTTTTGTCGAAATGAACAATGACACAGAGGGACAGAAGGCGATTGACGAACTAAACGGTGTAGAATATGACAATAAAGTTATTTCTGTAAGCGTTGCACGTCCTCGTGAAGAAAGACCGTCAAACGGTAGACCCCGTAGCGGTTATAACAACTCTAGAAGATACTAATATTAGATAGAGGCAGGAAACTTGATTTCCTGCCTCTTATAAATAATTTCTGTCTTTTTCATTTTAGCGGAAGCGTTCCGTTCCACCATCTGCACTTTTCATTCTACGAGGATTTATAAGACTTTTGTATGAGCTACCTGAGTGAAGCGTGCTCATATTATACTTATGCTAATGTTTTAGCATACTCAAAAATAACATTTATGACATTTAAAGATTTAAATATAACCGAACCGATTTTAAAAGCAATTGAAGAAAAAGGATATATCAATCCTACTCCTATACAAGCAAAAGCAATTCCAGTCTTATTGGCAGGAAAAGATATATTAGGCTGTGCGCAGACCGGAACAGGAAAAACTGCTGCATTTGCTATTCCCATCATTCAACAGCTACAAGCTGATAGAAATTTAAATAAAAGTATCAAAGCCTTGATATTAACACCTACTCGTGAACTGGCATTACAGATTAGCGAGTGTATAGATGACTATGCCAGATATACCCAGGTCTGCCATGGAGTAATCTTTGGTGGAGTAAATCAACGTACACAAGTAAACATGTTGCATAAAGGAGTGGACATCTTGGTTGCTACTCCGGGTAGGCTGCTGGATTTAATGAATCAAGGATATGTTCGTTTGAATAATATACAGCATTTCGTATTGGATGAGGCAGATCGTATGCTTGATATGGGGTTTATCCATGATATCAAACGTTTGTTGCCGAAACTTCCTAAAGAGAAACAAACTTTATTGTTTTCAGCTACTATGCCTGATACAATTATTTCTCTTACAAACTCTTTGCTGAAGCAGCCGGTGAAGATTAGTATAACTCCTAAATCATCTACGGTAGATGCAATCGAACAGACTGTTTACTTTGTAGAAAAGAAAGAGAAAAGTAAATTACTAATTTCTATTTTGCATAAAACCCAAGGACAGTCGGTACTTGTCTTTTCACGTACTAAGCACAATGCAGACAGAATAGTTCGAGTGTTGGGCAAAGCCGGCATTGGCAGCCAAGCCATTCATGGAAACAAAAGCCAAAATGCACGACAGTCAGCATTGGAAAACTTTAAATCAGGCAAGATACGTGTCATGATAGCTACTGACATTGCCGCTAGAGGTATTGACATCAATGAATTGCCATTGGTTATTAACTACGACCTTCCTGATGTTCCCGAAACTTATGTACATCGTATTGGGCGTACAGGTAGAGCCGGAAATTCAGGAACGGCACTGAGCTTTTGCTCACAGGAAGAACGTAAGTTGGTCAACGATATTCAGAAGTTGACAGGAAAGAAACTCAGTAGGGCAGAACTTGCAATTTGAGGTTGCTTCTAAGTTTATTATTTATTCAGTAATTATATATCTATTAATATAATATAAGTTCTATGGCAAAATCCATGACAGTGGGAAAACGCGAAAATGAAAAGAAAAGACTTGCTAAGCGAGAAGAAAAATTAAAGCGGAAAGAGAACCGGAAAACCAATAAAAGCAGCATTGACGATATGATTGCTTATGTGGATGAATACGGAATGATTTCCTCGACTCCCCCTGAGGAGAATGTTAAGAAGAAAGAGATTAATTTAGAAGAAATAATGATTGCCACTCCTAAAAAGGAGGATGAAGAACCGGTTATTCTGAGAGGAAGAGTTGAGTTTTTTAATGAGTCCAGAGGATTTGGGTTTATCAAAGATCTTTCCGGAGTTGAAAAATATTTCTTCCATGTGAATAACGTTGTTACGGAGATCAAAGAAGGGAATGTTGTTACGTTTGATCTTGAGCGTGGAATAAAAGGAATGAATGCGGTTAACATTTGTTTGGAAAAGAAATAATATATATCTTATATTGAAATCGTCTCGCAAGATAAATTTACTTATCTTGCGAGACGATTTATTTTATATCATAAAATAAAAATGTTATTCTTTTGATACACAATTAAAATCGATGGAAATCTATTATTAGGAAAAGCGCTTCAAGAGAGGAGTAATTGTATCTGTAATAACAGAATTAACTGAGCTGAAAGAGATAAATTCCGAAAATATACATAATTATTTATTTAGAATTTTATTCTATAAAAAAGAAGATTTTTATTTATTTTTGCAAAAAAGAAGCCAGCTATGAAATATCTTTTTTTACTCTTAATATGTGTTTATTGCTGTCTATTCGGCTATGCTCGCCCTGTCATCGTGTATGATGATGATAACTTATCGTGTAATCGTATTATTTCTTTGGAGCAGGATGCATATGGTTTTATATGGATTGCAACAGAAGACGGATTAAACAAGTTTGATGGCTATACATTTACCAACTATTTTCATGATGAAAGTGATTCTACCTCTATAGCGTGTAACTATATCAATAAGGTTTATTCGGACTCTCATCAAAGACTGTGGGTGGCAAGTAATAAAGGTATCCAGTATTATTTACCCCAACAAAATGCTTTTAGAACCATTAAATTACCTGTTAATTCCAATCCTAATGTTACAGCTATAACAGAATTGCATAATGGTGATATTTGGATTGCCGCTTCCGGTTCTGGTTTGTATTCTATTAATTCCCATACAGACCAAGCTGAACAGTTGACTTGGATAGGAGAACATTGTGATTATTTGTATGTAAATTGTATTTATGAAGATACAAAACATTATGTTTGGATTAGTTATCTTGGCAATCAGCTGGCTCGTATTTCTCTTGAGAGAAAAGAAATTGTTACTTATACACTACCACAGACTCCTTTCCCGAAAGTATATGGTATGAAAGAAGATGCTCAGGGTAATTTGTATTTTATTACTTACAATGATGTTTTGATGAAAACTCCTGAAAAAGAGAGCTTTCAGTCTGTACGTACTGCTGACAATCGAAACGTTGTTGCACGCGGCATCACCCAGACCAGTGATGGCAAACTGTGGGTAAATACAGTAAACAACGGGTTAATGTTTATTGATACAAAACAGAAACAATTATATCCTGAACGCGTATCCGGAAATACATTTGATGAGTTAACGTACGGAGAAATTGTGTGTTTTTTGGAGGATACAGATGGTAATAAATGGTTGGCTTACCGTCGAAAAGGTTTAGTAATGGTACCTAATGAAGGAAAACTTTTTGAGTCTTTAAGTCTTACCGTATCACCAACTCAAGGGTCTCCGACTATGATTTATCAAAGTTGTGACAATCATTTATGGGTAGGAAACTGGGACGGTTCGCTTCAACAACTGGACAGAGGAGGAAAACGATTGAAGCAGTACAAACTTTCGCATTATCCTCGGACTGTTTATGAAAAAGAAGGAACTCTTTGGATAGGAAGTAACGATGGCGGAATTTATCAGCTGAATTTGCATACGGATAAACTTTATCAGACCTCTTTATTCGCTAATAAAAGTGTCAACAGGATTATTGAAGGGCGTGATCATATGCTTTATCTATCTTGTCCGGGTAATGGATTGGGCGTTTATAACCCAACTAATGGAGAGAGTACACTAATATCTTACCAGACTCCTATGGAAAATCAAGTAACATTAGGAAATGATTGGATTAATGATTTGCTGTGCGATAAAGATAGTCTTATTTGGATTGCTCATTTCCTGGGAGTAAGATGCTATGATACTTCTAAAAATATATTTTTAGATCTTCCTATTAACCATGATTTGAAAAACTATGTATGCTATGAACTTTTGGAAGATAACGACGGACGGCTATGGATTGGTACTAATAATGGTATTTATATTTATGATAAGCAAAAGCAAACTCTTCAGCACATAGGGAAAAAGGAGGGTATGCCTAGTAATGTTGTTTGTGGATTAGAAAAAGATACGCAAGGAAATATTTGGTGCAGTACTTACAAAGGTATATGTCGTATTGAGCAGGAGAGTCACCGGGTAACAACTTATTATTCCGGAAATGGATTGAGAGATAAAGAATATATAATTGGCATGTCTTTACAAGATAATAATGGATACATTTATTTTGGTGGTCCTAGTGATATTATCCGTTTTATACCTGACAGTATTCAATTTGGTAAGCCGTTACATATTCCGGTTCTAACCAATTTATATGTAGATAATGTTTTGGTAAATGCTTCAAAGTCAGCTTTGTGTAAAAAGAAGCTGGCAGATACTTTGTCTGTCTATACAAATGAATTATATTTTGATCCTAAAAGTAATACTTATTCTTTTGAGTTTTCTACATTTAATTTTCATAATCGAAAGAATACTTATTTTAAGTATCGTTTAAGGGAATTGGATGGCAACTGGAGTCATACATTACTTGGAGAGAACCGGATTACCTATAATTATTTACCACCGGGACAGTACACTCTTGAGGTACAAGCCTGCGAAAATAATATCTCGTCTCCTATACGTAATATATCCATTTATATCGCCTCACCTTGGTATCTTACTTCGTGGGCACTGGTTATTTATTTTGTTGGAGCAGTTATGTTGATTCTAGGTTCTATAAACCTATATATTCGTCAGCAAAACCATAAAAGAAGAGATGAAATAAATGAAGAGAAAATACGCTTTTTCATTAATATAGCTCATGAGATACGTTCTCCATTGACATTGATTATAAATCCGTTGAATGAGCTACTCAAAAAAAGTACGGATTCTGGTATGTTAAAAATATTGAGAATGATGGAACATAATACTAATCGTATTATGAGTCTTATAAATCAGCTTCTTGATATTCGGCGTATTGATCAGGGACAAATGAAGATAAAATGTAGGGAGACTGATTTGATTAGTTTCATTGATGATATTTATGAGATATTCAGCTATCAAGCAATTAAGCGGAATATAAATTTTACTTTCAACCATACTTCCGAGAAACTCTTCGTTTGGATTGATGTGAAAAACTTTGATAAGATAATAATCAATTTGTTATCAAATGCATTTAAATACACTCCTGATGGTGGGGAAATAGAAATAGTACTTACTGCAAAAGAAGAGCTGAAAACAAATTCTCCATTGAGGAAATATGCTGAAATTTGTGTGCGGGATACCGGTAAAGGTCTTGATAAAAAAGAGATGGAAAAAGTTTTCGAACGTTTTTATCAATCGCCTTCCGATCCAAATCGTAGCTTGGGTTTCGGCATAGGATTGAATTTGGCTAAAATGTTAGTTGAGCTTCATCATGGTACTATCAAAGCGGATAATCGCTCAGATAAACAGGGGAGTTGTTTCACAATACAAATTCCGCTTGGAAATGACTTCTTATCTGCAGAAGAACGAGAAGTAGAAGTTGTGGAAACATCTCCTATTCACAATATTCCTATGGAAGAATGGGTTGTAGATGCAGAAAGTGCTGCATCTAACAAGAAAAGCAAGTATCGAATTTTACTTGTTGATGATGATAGGGCTCTGTGTGAGTATTTACAGGACAAATTAGGAGATATCTATAGGATTACTACTTGTCACAATGGACAGGAAGCATTACAAGTAGCGATGAGTCAAACATTCGATTTGGTTATTTCAGATATTGTTATGCCGATAATGGATGGATTCGAACTGTTACATCGGATTAAACGAACACCACAAATAGGATATTTGCCCGTTATTTTATTGACATCGCAAACAGAGTTGGAAAATAGGATTAAGGGGTATAAAGAAAAAGCTGATGCTTTCCTATCTAAACCTTTTAATATTGATGAGCTAATGATGCTCTGTGCTAATTTGATTGAGAATCGCATCCTTATAAAAAGTCGGTATAATATTTTGGAGAAAGATATAAAATCAATTAATATAAAAGCTAATGATGAACTTTTTCTTGAGCGTCTTATAAAGGTCATCAATGAAAACCTGTCAAATGTTGATTTTACTGTTGAAAATTTAGCAGATGAAGTAGGTATAAGTAGAGTGCAACTTCATCGTAAATTAAAAGATTTGATAGGTGTATCTACAAGTGAATTCATTCGTAATTTACGATTGCAACAGGCAACTATCTTACTCAAGGATAACAAAGTTAATATTTCTCAGATAGCCTATGCTGTTGGATTTTCAAATCCGATTTTGTTTTCTTCTACTTTCAAGAAAACGTATGGATGTAGCCCTAGGGAGTATAGGGAGAGGAATATGTAACAAAATAATATATAGAATGTAACGCCTATGTTACAAATGACCGAATAGTATGTAACAATAAACTAGAGCATTTCATAACCGTATTACTATGTTTGCAGCGTGTAAATTTTAAATTTAATATGTTATGAAAAATGCTTTTAATTTTAGGCCATGGATGGTTTTGGCTGTCTTGTTGACGTATTCATTGGGGACGTGGGCTCAATCTATTACGTTAAAAGGAATCGTGAAAGATGACTTTGGTGAAAGTATTATTGGTGCTAGCGTTTTGCAAAAAGGTACCACGAATGGTACGGTAACTGATTTGGATGGTAATTTTACTCTGACTGTTCCTAATAAAAATGCGGTGCTGGTTATTTCATTCATAGGCTATCTTACGCAAGAAATAACTGTAGGAAATCAAACTCATTTCAATGTTCTCCTAAAAGAAGACGCACAAAATTTGGATGAGGTGATTGTTATTGGTTATGGTACGGCAAAGAAAAGTGACTTGACGGGAGCCGTAACTCGTGCAGATATGGGTGCGTTGGAAAAATCACCTAATGTAAATGTTTTGCAAGGCTTAAAAGGGGTTGTTCCAGGTCTGAATATTGGTATTGCAACCAAAGCGGGAGACTCACCTACTGTTTCTATTCGTGGTCGTAACTCTATTTCTGGTTCTACTGAGCCATTAGTTGTATTGGATGGAGTTATTTATCGTGGTAATATTTCTGATATTAACCCAAGTGATATTGCATCTATTGATGTGTTAAAGGACGCCAGTAGTACAGCTATTTATGGTTCACAAGCAGCAAACGGTGTGTTAATGATTACTACTAAAACGGTTAAAAGTGTTTCTAAGCCGATTTTGGAATATAGTGGTTCATTTACTTTGCAAGGTTTGATTAACAATGATATGAAACGTCTTGACAGAGATGGTTTCGCTACTCAGGTTGCTGATATTAAGTTGGCTGAGAGTCGTATGGGAACTGATATGTTACAACGTAATCCGGATTTCAACCCCGCTACTTATTTTAAAGATGGAGAAGTGATAACTGGTTATAATAATGGTGTGAATACCGATTGGTGGGATTTATTGACGGAAGATGTTCCTTATATTCAAAATCACAACATTAGTGTTCGTGGAAAAACAGAAAGGAATAGTTATTTTGTTTCTTTTGGTTTTACTGACCAACAAAACTTAGTTGTTAATGATACCTACAAACGTTATAATGTTCGCATGAACTTGGATAGTAAAATTACAGACTGGTTAAAAGTTGGAACAGCTTCCTATTTTAATATAAGTAACTTCTCCGGTGAGAATACTTCATTTAGTAGTTTGTTTAGCATTCCGGCTTCTGCCACTCCATATGAAGAAGATGGTAAAACATTGAAAGTACAACCTTTGGTAAGTACTGTAAATCCTTTGCTGACAATGAGTAATCCTGATAAGGATATACGCTATAACTTGTCAGGTAATGTATATGCCGATGTTAGTATTCCTTGGGTAAAAGGTTTGAGTTATCGTATCAGCTATGCGAATAACTGGACGATCTATAATTATTATAATTTTAATCCGTATGGCAATACTTTGTTAGGTCAGGCAGAGAAGAAACATACCAACCAAAATGAATGGACGTTGGACAATATCATTACTTACCAAAATACATTTGGAAAACATTCTGTTAATGCCACATTTGTATATGGTGTTGAAAAACGCACTTATGAGAGCACTGATGCTATTGCCAAAACTTTTACTGATAAGACTCTAGGATATAATAATATGGGAATGGGGCAAGCTGACTTGAATGCCATTACTTCAAATGCTTGGGAAGAAAGCAGCTTGTATAACATGTTGCGTTTAGTCTATACTTACAATGATCGCTACATTGTTACTGGAACCATTCGTCGTGACGGTTTTTCGGGATTCAGTAGTGGTAATAAGTTTGGTTATTTCCCATCAGTAGCTGCGGCATGGAGACTCTCTGAGGAATCTTTTATTAAAGATAATATCAAATGGATTGATAACTTGAAACTACGTTTGTCTTATGGTACCAGTGGGAATAGAACTAGTGGACGCTATGCAACTATGGCGCAAATGCAAAATAATTCATCCTATGGTAAGGGATATGTGTATGGTGATGGTGCAAAAGGTGGCTTGTTGCAACTAATGAAAACTTTGCCGAATCCCGATTTAAAATGGGAGACGACCAAATCGGTCAATTTAGGTCTTGACTTCAGTGTATTGGGGGGACGTTTGTTTGGTAATTACGAGTTTTATGTATCTAAAACCAGTGATTTGTTGTACGATGTTGAAATTCCTCATATGAATGGTATGGTTACTAACAGTATTCCTACTAACATCGGTAAGTTGCGCAATATAGGACATGAATTTAGTATTACTGGTATCCCCATTGTTAACAAAGATTTTCAATGGACCATTACTGCTAACTTCTCATTGAATAAAAATAAAGTAGAAAGTATCTTGGGTATTGATGCGAATAAAGATGGTAGGGAAGATGATTTGGTTGCAAGTAATATCTTTATTGGTGAACCCTTAGATCCGATTTATGATTATAACATCATTGGCATGTGGCAGGTAGAAGATTATAATAAAGGCATAATTCCTGATGGTTTCTTGTATGGTACTTACAAGATTGAAGATGTTAACCATGACAACGCATACACAGCTGAGGATGACCGGAAGATTCTTGGTTACAAAGATCCTTTATATCGTTTCAGTATTCAAAACAATTTTACTTATAAAGATTTTGAGTTGAATATCTTTATCAATTCTGTACAAGGAGGTAAAAATCACTACCTGGGCCAACCTGCTGGGAAATTAGTCATTCCTGATCACCTGTTGAGTAACAGTTTCATGAAATTTGATTATTGGACTCCCGAAAATCCAGATGCTCGATATCGCCAATTGGGATTCTATACTAATTCATTAGGTTCAGGATTTTCACCTTATATTTCCCGTAGTTTTGTTCGTTTGCAGGAGTTATCTTTAGCATATAACCTGCCTAAAAAATTCTTGAGCAAGATTCATGTAAATCGTGCGAAAGTGTTTATCAGCGCATCCAACCTCTTTACTATAACAGGTTGGGACGGATGGGATCCTGAAGCAGGACAAGGCATTAGCTATGACTTGGATGGAGGTTATCCAACGATGAAGAGCTATACACTGGGATTGAACTTTGAATTCTAAAAAATTAAATACGTATCACAATGAAAAACTTGAAATATATATTTGCAGCTGTTGCATTATCATGTTTAGGCACAGCTTGTAATGAAAGTAGCTGGTTGAAAGAAACTCCCTACGATTTCTATACGCCTGAAAATTCCTATACTACAACTGACCAGTTCCAAAATGCGTTAAATTACTTGTATGATCAGGTACGAGGGATGCGTTGGAAAATGGGTGACCAAAATATGGCTTTAATTTGCAGTGATATTGCTTCCGGTGGAACAGATACTTCCCCTGTTGCTAAATTTAATGACTTTAAAACGTTTCTTACTCCCTATACTTATGTAGCCAGTTCATATTGGGATAGAGCTTATTCAGCCATAGCTAATGCAAATGTTATTATCAGCCGTATTGATATGGAAAATGAGGTAGGTGAAGATAACAAAAAAGTAATTAAAGGACAAGCACTCTTTTTCCGCGCTTATTTTTATAATTTCTTAGCAAATTTATATGGCGGTGTTCCATTGATATTAGAAGAAGCTACCGAACCTCGGAAGGATTATGTACGGGCAACGCGTGAAGCTACTTATGACCAGGCACGTCAGGATTTGGAAGATGCCATCAAAATGCTGAATGATATTACAAAGGCTAAAGATGGTGAAGTAAATATTCAGGCTGCTCAACATTTGTTGGCGGAAGTTTATATTTCTCTTGGAGATTATTCCAAAGCCATTGCTGCAGCTACTGCTGTTATTACTCACCCCAGTATGGGATTGATGAAAACACGTTTCGGTTCAAGAAAAGACGAAACCGGTGATCCTTATTGGGACTTATTCCAATTGAATAACCAAAACCGTTCAAGTGGTAATACTGAAACAATTTGGGCTTTACAGTATGAATATAAGAACTCCGGTTCTTCCTATAGTAATGAAATGCCGCGTTGGTTACTTCCTTATTATGAAGGCTTGAATGTGCGAGATAAAGAAGATACAAAGAATGTAAAAGCCTTTACACTCAACACGATGGAAAAAGGTGGTAGAGGTATCGGTACTATTCGTCCTACTAATCACTTCCTCAACGAAATTTGGGAATCAGGAGATATCCGTAATTCTGAATTGATGATTATACGCGATTTCCAAGTTGACAATCCGGAAGCGAAAGATTTCAAAAAATGGATCATGGCTGATGGGTTATATGATAAGTTTAATAAGGAACAGCAAACTCGTCAGTTCTATCCGTTTATTATGAAATTCAGTCAGGTCGGTACTTTAGAGGACGATAATTATCAGAAAAATGCTGACGGTACATATAAACTTACAGCTTTGGGTGAGCATGGCGTGGTTTACGCATGGGGAAGTCTAAGTGCTAATACTTCTATGAAAGACGAATACATGTATCGTTTGGCCGGTACTTATCTTCTTAGAGCAGAAGCCTATTTGGCCAATAATGAACCGGATAAGGCTATGGCAGATCTGAATGAACTTAGAGATCGTGCTCGAACTCGCCAGCTTACTAGTTCAAGTGAAGTAACACTCGATTTCATTTTGGACGAGCAAATGCGTGAGTTATATTTCGAAGATTTTCGTGTGCCTACCTTATGCCGTTTAGGTAAAATGGTGGAGCGCTCTAGAAAATATAATCCGTTTGGTGCAAATGTTGGTGATCACCAGAATTTATTCCCTATTCCGTATAGCGAAATAGAAAAGAATATATTTAATAAAATAGAACAAAATCCGGATTATGAGAAATTCTAGGAGTTTATGAACTCTTCAGAATCTATCTCAGTGCTTCATAAAAAGTAGGCTGATATTTATCTATTTTATAAATACCAACTTAAAAAACACATTATAGCAAATATTGTTATGAGGAGATTATTACTATTATGTTATTTGGTTACGGCGGGAGTTGTCGGGATATTCGCTCAAGGAGAAAACCGATTAAAGGATAACTTTGACTTCGATTGGAAATTTTCATTAAATGATGATCGCCAGTATGCTGATCCTGTGTATAATGACCAATCGTGGGAAGATATCCAACTACCGCATGACTGGAGTATTAAATTGAATTTTGACCATTCGATTAGTGGATCGGCAGCTCATTTGCCTGGTGGCATCGGTTGGTATCGCAAAGCGTTTATTGTACCGGCTTCCTATAAAAATAAGTCCGTATCTGTTTTATTTGATGGCATTTTTCATCAGAGTGATGTTTATATTAACGGTAAACATTTAGGTTTTCGGCCGTATGGATTTTGTAGTATTGAATATGATCTGACTCCATATCTGAAGTATGGGGAAAAGAATATAATTTCTGTACGTGTTGACCGTTCGGGAAAAGATAACATCGCTCGCTGGTATACGGGATCTGGAATTTATCGTCATGCTTGGCTGATTGTAACCAACCCTATGCATGTAATTAACAATGGTACTTATGTTACTACGCCAGAGATAGATGCCCAAAGAGCATGCGTGGCTGTTGTGACAAGCCTTACCAACACTTCTCACCAAGAAGAAACTGCTACACTTATGCAGTATATTCTGGATAAAGAAGGAAAACTTGTAGCCAAAAGTGATAACCGAAAAGTTACGGTTCAGCCCAAAGATACGGTTGATGTAACTCAACAACTGAATTTGGAAAATCCTGTGCTATGGTCGATTGATACTCCGTCGATGTATACCATGAAAACCATAGTGAAGATTGGGCGAAAAACCGTTGATGACTATCGTACTCCATTTGGTGTGCGCACTATAGAGTTTACAGCTGATCGTGGATTTTTCTTAAATGGTCAGCAAGTCAAACTTAAAGGCTTGTGTTTGCATCAGGATGCCGGTGCATTAGGGACAGCTGTACCCGACCGGAGTAGTGAACGCCGTTTGGAGATCTTGAAGGAATATGGGTGTAATGCCATCCGCTGTGCGCACAATCAACCCTCTCCTGAGTTTTTGGATATGTGTGACCGTATGGGATTTATCGTAATTGATGAGGCATTTGATAAATGGAAATCCGGTTATTATGCCAAATATTTTGACGAATGGTGGCAAAAAGATATGGAGGATATGTTGTTGCGTGACCGTAATCATCCGTCGGTTGTTTTGTGGAGTATCGGAAACGAGCTGCAGGAAGCGTGGGAAAGCTCTGATGAAGGAGTGGAACGTGCAAAAATGCTGCAGGATTTTGTTCACCAAAAAGAACCGAGTCGTATGGCAATTCTCTCTGCGCAAAACAACCATCAGGAAAAGTTTTCCGGTGTAACGGACGTTATCGGATATAACTATTTGGAGGCACGTATGTTAAGTGATCACAAGAAATTCCCCGAACGCCGTTTTATGATAACCGAAGAGCTTCCTTATTATAGTGGTGAAGAAGGAAACATTCGTAGTTATACTCCGTATAATCCATGGAACATCATTGCTGAGAATGAATTTGTAGCCGGTGGATTTATTTGGTCGGGGGTAGATTACTTAGGTGAGGCAGCTAGTCGGGAGAGCCATGGATGGCCCAACGGGCTGTTTGATATCTGTATGTTTGAGAAACCTCGCGCTGCCTATCATCGCGCGATGTGGAACAATAAACCATTGGTAAGCATAGCTTTTCTTGATCCCTCTCTTGATATCGACCATGGAAGGGATTTGTGGCAGTGGCCTAAGATGGCTTCACACTGGAACTTACCGAGAACGTATTTCGGACAAGTTATTCAGGTGTGCACTATCACAAATTGCGAAGAAGTAGAGATGTTTATGAATGGTAAATCGATGGGCAAACAAAAAACAGCTGACTTTACGAATAATACCATTATATGGAATATTCCTTATCGTCCGGGAACTTTGGAAGCAAAGGGATATAATGATGGGAAAGAAGTAGCAGCTTATCAGCTTGCCACATCAAAAGATACGGATTCTTTAACTTTGACGCCCGACCGGACAATGATTAAAGCAGACGGACAAGATTTGTCGCACATTGCTATTCAGTTGTACGATGAGGATGGGAAACCTGTACAGACGGATGATAAAGAGTTGACTGTAACGGTGGAAGGTGATGGCCGTTTCTTGGGCATTGATAACGGGGATTTAAGACGTAAAAATTCATTTAGCGGGAACAGGTTGAAAACCTATTTCGGCAAGGCGCTGGTTGTTGTACAATCCTTGCGTAAAGCGGGCACGATGACAGTTAGTGTGAAGATGGAAGGAAAAGCAACTCCTTATGTAGTTACCATCCAGTCCGTCCGGTAGTTGGTAAGTGGTTTGATATTAGTTGAATAACAGAAAAGAGTGTACTGTAATGGTGCACTCTTTTTATGTATAAAATAGTTTCGTAATAGGTATATCTTTAGCGTTTGTTATATTGAAAACAGGAAATGTAACATAGAAAATAATGTTGTAGTTTCAGTATAATAAGATGTATCATATCTGATATATTCTAACTGAAAGATTCCGTAATTTTGAACAATAAAGCTGCAGTTAACTTGGAGAGTTGTTTTAATCTAATATGAATATGAGAAGAATTTATTTTTTTGTTTGCATTATTGTATTGTGTTGTATAAACTCGGCTCAAGCGCATCTCCCTTGCCCGGTGAATGGCAGGGGGGTATTGCAATGTGATGCCGAAGTGAAATCATCTTATAAGAAAGGTGTGTCTCTTCATTTTGATGTTAATTCCCGGGAAGAATCTTATGCAGCCCGAATGTTGACGAAGTCTTTGCAAGAACGGGGATATGTAATAAATGCGAATAGTGGAGATTATTCAATCAAATTCTTAATTGACAAGAGGAGATATGATGCCGAAGCATTTGCTATTATTCCTGAAGGAAATGTAATCAAAATTATTGGAGGAGATTATAGGGGACTTATTTATGGGGCATTGTCATTGTCGGAAGATTTGAGGAATGAAATTTTGTTGGATAATGCGGTTGCTCGGAGTGAAAAGCCGAAATTGATGTTACGAGCTGTAAAGTACGATCTTCCATGGGATACCTATCGGCATAGTGAAGCGTTGAATCTCCATGATGAGACCTGTCGTGACCCGAAATATTGGGAAGCATTTTTGGATATGATGGCCGAAAATAGGCTGAATGCTTTGTCGCTTTGGAACTTGCATCCTTATCCATTCATGATCATACCTAAAAACTATCCGGAAGCGAGCCCGTTTACGAAAGAAGAATTTAAAGAGTGGCAAAAGCTTTTTCAGTCTATCATCGGCATGGCTGCTGAGCGAGCTATCGAAACCTATCTGATCCCGTTCAACATTTTTGTGACGCCGGAGTTTTCAGTTGCACATAATGTAGCAATGGATAATCTTGATCATCATTTCTATGTGCGTGGGGAAACGGCACAAATTGTCAAAGACTACACACGCGAATGTGTAACCCAAGTGTTGGAAGAATATCCTGATTTAACGGGGTTTGGATTGACTTTGGGTGAAGGCATGGCAGGTATGACACCACAAGAACGTGAAGCTTGGATGACTGAGACTATCATTGAAGGGATGCGGCGGGCCAATCGACCTTCTAAACTGGTACATCGCGTACCGTTCTCTAGTACGACCGAATCACTTGGGAATACCAGCGTTGAAACGGAGCGCATAACTCGCGCATCCATAGAGCGGGAAGCGGATATGGGCTTTACCGAAGGTCCTATTTTTGCAGACTTTAAATTCAATTGGTCACATTCCCTTTCCACGCCCAAGCTGATTAAAGTGCATGGTGGCCCGTTGTATGATACTTACTTTAATCCTGTCTCCGATAAATATAAGGTGACTTGGACAGCACGTAATGAAGATATCTTTTGCCTACGTTGGGGGGTACCTGAATTTGTCAGAGCGCATGTGAAATTAAATTCTCCGGCTTATGTTGGAGGGTATTTTATAGGTTCGGAAACCTATATCCCGGCAAAAGATTATTTCACGACGGATATGAGTAAGGCTAATTGGAAATGGGCTTTTGAACGTCAATGGCTGTATTATAAAATTTGGGGACGTTTGTTGTACGATAGTGATACGCCGGATGAAGTGTTTCATGCTGAATTTATTCGTCGTTATGGCAAAGATGGTGAAAATCTGCTGAAAGCTTCTTCACTTGCCGGCATCACACCGCTGGTGTTTGCGTCAAATACGGACTGTGGTTGGGATTTTACCTTGTATAGTGAAGGATTGATGGCTCTTGTTCCTAAAGATCGGAATAGGCCGGGAACTCCATTGGAAGAATATGTTTCTATCGACCGATTGATTCACCAAAATCCGCTTGATACCTCTTTTGTTAAAGTAGCAGATTATGTGGAACGGATATTGGCTGGCGGAAGTTTTACCAAAGAAAGGGTCACACCTCCGCAGATAGCCGATTCTTTGGAAAGGAATGCCAAACAAGCTCTTAAACTGGTAGAAAATATTAACCCGGCAAAGAATCAGAATGCAGCATTGATCTATGAAGTTGCAGATATTAAAACTTGGGCTAATTTAGGTTTACATTATGCCGAGAAGATACGTGGGGCTATTGCTTTGCAAACTTACAGGGTAAATGGGAATAAGACTTATCAGCAACAAGCGATACGGCACTTGAGTAAAGGACTGGAATATTGGGATAAAGTTATTGAAATTACTCGTCCGTTATACAACGATATGCCGCTGGTTCATTACAGTGAGCAAGGGGGGAAGCATTGGAAGGAAAATGATCATTTACGCTTTCACTGGGCATTGATTCGTCCTGATGTGGCTAAAGATCTGGAAATAGCCAAACAATAGCTGTGTGATATGGATTTTGATGAAACATATAATATCAATACTAAATTCAAACTTTTTTATATGAAAAATAGAGCGTTATTATTTGCATGCGTTGGAATACTTGTGTGTAACGGGCTTATAGCTAAAGAATATCATGTAGCTAAGAGTGGCTCGGATACCAATCCCGGTACAGTTGAAGCTCCGTTCCTTACAATTTCTAAAGCGGCAATGGTTCTTAATGCCGGTGATACTGTAACTGTACATTCCGGCACTTATCGCGAGTGGGTAAGTCCCCGCAATTCTGGCTTGAATCGTACTTCGCGTATCGTGTATCGTGCTGCTCCGGGCGAAGATGTTTGGATCAAAGGGTCGGAAGAAATTAAAGGTTGGGTGCGTCAACGGAATTCTACAGTTTGGAAGGTTGTGGTGCCTAATAGTGTATTCGGCGATTTTAATCCGTTTGCAGAAAAGCTTTGGGGAGATTGGCTCGATAAGAATCCTGTAACCTATCATTTAGGAGAAGTTTTCTTGAATGGCAAGTCATTTTATGAGGTGGACAGCCTTTCTAAAGTGAGAAATCCTCAGGAATTTCCGGATTCCAAGAACAAAGCCCAGTCGCTTTACCAATGGTATGCCGAAGTAGGTGATACGGAAACTGTCATTTGGGCTAATTTCCACAAATACAATCCCAATAAGGAACTTGTAGAAATCAATGCTCGTCCGGCTTGTTTTTTTCCGAAGGAACAAGGTGTGAATTATATTACGGTACAAGGCTTCAAAATGTCGCAGGCGGCAGTTCAGTGGGCTCCTCCTACAGGTGTTCAGAAAGGACTTTTAGGCCCTAATTGGAGTAAGGGTTGGATTATTGAGGGAAATGAAATATCGAATGCCAAGTGTTCTGGAATCAGCTTAGGGAAAGATTTTGCTTCGGGCAACAATCTTTGGACATTGGAGCAAAGTATTGTGGGATTTAACCGGGAGATAGAGTCGGTTATTAAGGCCTGGCGTATGGGCTGGAACAAGGAGAATATCGGTTCTCATGTGGTACGTAATAACGTTATCTTTGATTGCGAACAGACAGGTATTTGTGGACACATGGGAGCTATATTCAGTGTGATTGAGAATAATCATATCTATGATATTCATACTAAGCGCCAGTTTACCGGTGCGGAGATCGGTTGTATTAAATTGCATGCGCCTATTGATGTGGTTGTTAAAGACAACTGGCTTGATAACGGTTATCGAGGTATATGGCTTGACTGGCAGTGTATTGGAACTCGTATAACAGGTAATTTGTTTACGAATAATGACTTTTATGACATCATGATTGAAGTTACCCATGGCCCCTGTTTGATTGACAATAACATACTGTTGTCTGCTAATTCTGTAAATAATCTGTCACAAGGGACTGCGTGGGTGCACAATCTCATCGGTGGAGTGGTAACAGTACGTCCTATTCCCATACGTTATACGCCTTACCATGAGCCACATTCAACGGACATCATAGGTCTAACAAGTATATTGTGCGGGGATGAGAGACTTTATAATAACATTCTTACAGTAGTTCCCGGCTCACAGTCTGAACATAAGCTTGATGGTTTCTCTCCTTACGATTCTCATCCTGAATATAAAGAAGGAATTTATCAGGAAATGAACCGCACATCACGAGGTTCGGTTCAGTCAAAAGACTTTACGTTGGCTATGTACACCGGTGCTAACCTTTATTATGATGGAGTGAAACCCTATGCTCACGAACCTTATAATATTGTAAGTAATCATGCATTGGCTCCCACAATTGAACAGCGTGGTGACGAGGTGGTTCTTAAGTTGAACTTTGACAACAATATTTCGCAATTGCAGTCGCAAATTATCGACACAGAAAAAATGGGAGTAACCTTCTTTTCAAATGGTTATTTCGAAAATCCGGATGGAACGCCTATAACACTTAATACAGACTATTTAGGAGTTTCTCGAGGAGACGTTCCTAAAGCAGGACCATTTGAAAATGTTGTATCCGGTGTACAGGAAATCGTAGTTTGGAGGGGACATCACAAACCGTAAATTCCAGAACACCACCTTGAACCTTGTCACATTGTTTTTTTTGTGACGCAAAATAAAAATGTTATTCTTTTGATACACAAATTGAAATCGAAGCTGTTAATGGAAATCTGTTATTAGGAAAAGTGTTTCAAGGAGAAAGGATAACATAAGATGCAGGGCAGAGGAAACTATTTATAACAGGCTATAAAACAATACCCTACATGTCCCATTTGAATGCCACCCTTTGGTATATTGAGTACCAAACGTTGGTATTCTAAGTACCAAGCGTTGGTATTTCAAGTACCACTCTTTGGTATTCCAAGTACCAAGCATTGGTATTTTAAATACCAAAGTTGGGTATTTAAAATAGTCAGCATAGAGTTTGTTTTTGACAGTGACGACAAAATATTGGTCGTCACTGTCTATGTGCCTTGTCGTCACAGGTAACCCACTTATCCTTAGTGTATTGAAGTGAAAAGTGACGAGTGATGACAAAAAATGAAAAGATAATAGTATTTTTGTGCCAGCCAAGAGCTTAGTAGCGGTTTTATATCCGCTGCCAAGCTCTTTTTTATGTCCTTTTTCGTAGAAGCATAGCTTGGTAAATTCGTGCAAAATCTGTGCAAATGCCTTTATAAACAAAAAAGACACTCAAGAGTGGAAGCCTCTCAAATGCCTTATTTTCAAGCCTTTCGACTTTGTAGCGGGACCCGGGATTGAACCGGGGACCTCATGATTATGAATCATGCGCTCTAACCAGCTGAGCTATCCCGCCATTATTTCTCGATTGCGGGTGCAAAGATATAGCTTTTATTTAAACTGCCAAAATATTTGTGGAGATTTTCTGCTATTTATTTTGTCAATAGAAAAAAGGAAATAGTATTTTCCTTTTTTCTTATATAGCATAATGCAACATAATCAGCACTTTAATCTTGCATTGTGGAGTTGAATTGAATAAAATCAATGAATATTTTTTCTAATTAGAAAAAAGTATTTATCTTGGCCGGCGTAATACAAAGAAGACATATACTATGGAAAGGAAAAAAATACATTTGGAATATCTCTTGAATGCGACTTCTAAAAGTATTCTTTGGACAGCAATAAGCACTCCTACTGGTTTGGAGGGCTGGTTTGCGGACAAGGTGCAGTCAGATGATAAGACCGTCTCTTTCTTTTGGGGGAAAACAGAAAGGCGCGATGCTGAAATTATTGCTGTGCGAGCATATTCTTTTATTCGCTTCCGCTGGCTTGATGATGAGAACCCGCGTGAGTATTTTGAATTAAAGATGACAAACAACGAGTTGACCAATGACTTTGTACTTGAAATTACTGACTTTACCAATGCGGACGAAGCAAACGATTTGTGTGAATTATGGGAATCTCAGGTAGACACTTTGCGTAGAACATGCGGTTTTTAGTTAACTTTCAATTAAAAATTTCCCGTACTCCCTTTTTTGTGCTACTTTTGTGCGTTCATTGCATGAAACAAGTAAAATGCTGCGCATAAAAAAGTTAGATATATTTATATTAAAGAGCTTTTGTCTGCTCTTTATGGGCACTTTCTTCATCTGCCTGTTCATCTTCATGATGCAATTTCTGTGGAAATATGTAGACGAAATGGTGGGAAAGGGATTGGAGATGAACGTTCTTGCTCAGTTTTTCTTCTATTCGGCGCTGACGCTGGTACCGGCTTCATTGCCTTTGGCTATCTTGTTGGCGGCCCTCATTACTTTTGGAAATTTTGGAGAACGCTTTGAGTTGCTTGCTATGAAAGCAGCAGGTATTTCTTTGTTGAAAATTATGCGTCCGCTGATATTCTTCATATCTCTTATCTGTTGTGTTTCCTTTTATTTCCAAAATGTCATCGGTCCTAAAGCACAGACTAAGTTGTGGACGCTGCTGGTTTCCATGAAGCAGAAATCACCTGAAGTGGATATCCCTGAAGGAGTATTCTATGACGAGATAGATGGTTATAACCTGTATGTCAAGCATAAGAATCGGGAGACGGGTATGTTGTATGATGTGCTGATTTATAATTTTGAAAAAGGGTTTGAGAATGCACAAATAATTAAATCGGATTCCGGCAGGTTGGAAATGACGGCAGATAAGCAGCACCTTTATTTGCATCTTTATAGCGGTGAGCAGTTTGAGAACCTGAAGTCGCAAAATATGAACCAAAAAAACGTGCCTTACCGCCGGGAAACTTTCGTCGAGAAGCATGCGATTATAGAGTTCAATTCGGATTTTAATATGGTGGATGCCGGATTTATGAGTAATCAGTCCAGTAGCAAGGATATGAGTATGTTGCAGGCAGATATTGACTCTATGAAAGTTCAGAATGACAGTATCGGGCGGACTTACTATAAGGAAGCAATGGCAAGTACTTATAAAGCCACTGTTAATACATTGAGTAAAGACGATACGCTAAAGATAGAATCGGCTCATTTAGGCAGTTACAATGTGGACAGCCTGTTCAATATGGCTACTTTGATGCAGAAACAGAAAATAATGTCTATGGCTGTCAGTCGTGCAGAGAGCGCTGCAAGTGATTGGAGCTTCAAAAGCTTCAATATCTCACAGACTGAGACCAGCTTGAGACGGCATATGACTTCCTGGCATGAGAAACTGACGCTCTCGTTGGCCTGCCTTATCTTCTTTTTTATCGGTGCGCCATTGGGGGGTATCATTCGTAAAGGTGGGTTGGGCATGCCTGTGGTGGTGTCCGTACTTATTTTTATAATCTACTACATTATTAATAATACGGGCTATAAAATGGCTCGTGATGGTAAATGGATTGTGTGGATGGGTATGTGGACCAGTACTGCTATATTGGCACCGTTGGGAGCCTTTCTTACTTATAAATCCAATAATGATTCGGTAGTACTGAATGCTGATGCTTATATCAACTGGTTCAAGAAAATAGCGGGTATCCGTAGCGTCCGTCATCTTTTCCGAAAGGAAGTGATTATTCACGATCCGGATTACGCTCGTTTGCCGGGAGAGCTCCAGCAGTTGTCGGCCGACTGTCGCGCATATGCTGAAAAGAAATCTTTGATGCGTGCACCTAATTACTTCAGTTTGTGGATGAATTATACTCCTCATGACGAGGAGGTAGTGGCACTTAATGAACGGATGGAGGCATTGATAGATGAAATGTCCAATACAAGGTCTATACCGTTACTGACAGCACTGAACAATTATCCAATCATAGCCGTTCATGCCCATGTGCGGCCTTTCCGTAATTATTGGCTGAATATGCTGTGTGGAGTGATAGTTCCTGTCGGTTTGTTTTTCTATTTCCGTATTTGGGCATTCCGTATCCGGTTGGGTAATGATATGGAACGGATTATCCGTACAAACGAGGAGATACAGAATATAATAAAAGTCGATCTGAATAAATAATAAAAAGTAAACATATGGAAACAGTAAAGTTGAATACAATAGAAGAGGCTATTGAAGATTTTAAAGCCGGTAATTTTGTGATTGTAGTCGATGATGAAGATCGTGAAAACGAGGGAGATTTGATTATTGCTGCCGAACAGATTACGCCGGAAAAGGTAAACTTCATGCTGAAACATGCACGTGGTGTGCTGTGCGCTCCTATTACGGTGTCTCGTTGCAAGGAACTGGATCTGCCCCATCAGGTGTCTGATAATACTTCTGTATTGGGTACTCCTTTTACGGTAACTATTGATAAGTTGGAAGGTTGCACAACCGGTGTCTCTGCTGCCGATCGTGCTGCGACAATCCAGGCGTTGGCCGATCCTGCTTCAACTCCTGCTACTTTCGGTCGTCCCGGACATATTAATCCGCTGTATGCTCAGGAGAAAGGTGTGTTGCGTCGTGCAGGTCACACAGAAGCCACAATTGATATGTGCCGTTTGTCCGGTTTCTATCCGGCTGGTGCGCTCATGGAAATTATGAATGAAGACGGTACAATGGCACGTCTGCCGGAATTGCGTAAAATGGCTGATGAGTTTAATTTGAAACTGATTTCCATTCGCGATATGATAGCTTATCGCTTGCGACAGGAATCTATCGTGGAGAAGGGAGTAGAGGTGGATATGCCGACAGAACATGGACATTTTCGTCTCATTCCTTTCCGCCAAAAGTCCAATGGTTTGGAGCATGTAGCTTTGTTCAAGGGAACTTGGGAACCTGATGAACCCGTATTGGTACGTGTACACTCTTCTTGTGCAACAGGAGATATTTTTGGCTCTATGCGTTGTGATTGCGGAGAACAGCTTCATAAGGCTATGGAGCTGATTGAGAAGGCTGGTAAAGGAGCTATTGTGTACCTCAATCAGGAAGGTCGCGGCATCGGATTAATGGAAAAGATGAGAGCTTATAAGCTTCAAGAAGATGGCATGGATACAGTGGACGCCAATATCTGCCTCGGACATTTGGCGGATGAACGTGACTATGGAGTAGGTGCTCAAATACTGCGTGAACTAGGTGTGCATAAGATGCGTTTGCTCACAAATAATCCAGTGAAACGTGTCGGTTTGGAGGCTTATGGCTTGGAGATTGTAGAGAATGTGCCGGTTGAAACAACTCCTAACCGATATAACGAGCGTTACTTACGTACAAAGAAAGAACGTATGGGGCATATTCTTCATTTTAATAAGTAACTGACTTTTTGTTTTATTATATCAGAGAAAATCGCTTATTTTGCAATCAGATTTGCATAACAACCATTAAATAGAAACAAAATGAACCAATTATCAGATCGTTTGAACAGCTTGTCGCCTTCTGCGACGTTGGCTATGTCTCAAAAGAGTGCAGAGCTGAAAGCTCAAGGCATAGATGTAATTAACTTGAGTGTCGGAGAACCGGATTTTAATACTCCCGACCATATTAAAGAGGCTGCGAAAAAGGCGATAGACGATAACTTCTCTCGCTATTCTCCGGTTCCGGGCTATCCGGCTTTGCGCAATGCTATTGTGGAGAAATTAAAAAAAGAGAACGGTCTGGAATATACTGCTGCACAAATCTCTTGCGCCAATGGAGCTAAACAGTCAGTTTGCAATGCAATCTTGGTACTGGTAAATCCGGGCGATGAGGTGATTGTGCCTGCACCTTATTGGGTTAGCTACCCTGAAATGGTGAAGTTGGCAGAAGGTAAACCGGTGATTGTTACAGCAGGCATTGAGCAGGATTTCAAGATAACACCTGCGCAATTGGAAGCTGCCATTACGCCGAAAACCAAAGCACTGATACTTTGCTCTCCTTCCAATCCTACCGGTTCTGTATATAGTAAAGAAGAATTAGCCGGACTGGTTGCCGTATTGGCTAAGTATCCTCAGGTAGTTGTTATAGCTGATGAAATTTACGAACATATCAACTATATCGGTAAACACCAAAGTATTGCACAATTCCCGGAAATGAAAGACCGTACAGTAATTGTGAATGGCGTTTCCAAGGCATATGCCATGACAGGTTGGCGTATCGGTTTCATTGCTGGTCCTGAATGGCTTGTAAAGGCTTGTAACAAATTGCAGGGGCAGTATACTTCAGGTCCATGTTCGGTTTCTCAGAAAGCTGCTGAAGCTGCTTATACAGGAACGCAGACTCCGGTGGAGGAGATGCGTAAAGCGTTTGAGCGTCGTCGCGATCTCATTGTGAAGTTGGCTAAGGAAGTTCCGGGATTTGAGGTAAACGTGCCGGAAGGTGCTTTCTACTTATTTCCCAAATGCAGTTCGTTCTTTGGAAAGTCTGCGGGAGAACGTAAGATTGATAATTCTGATGATTTGGCTATGTACCTGCTGGAGGTAGCTCATGTAGCTTGTGTGGGTGGTACTTCGTTTGGTGCTCCTGAGTGCATTCGTATGAGTTATGCTACGAGTGATGAGAATATTGTCGAGGCGATTCGCCGTATCAAAGAAGCATTGTCGCAGCTTGCATGATCCGTAATGAGTGAGATATTAAATAAAAAGGCTCGGTTTCATTGAAACCGAGCCTTTCTTTTTCTTAGGATTGTATTATTCTCCCGGATGAATTGCTTCAGAAGGGCAAACATCTGCACAAGTACCACATTCTGTACAAGTTTCAGGATCGATAGAATAGATATCGCCTTCAGAGATAGCGCCTACCGGACACTCGTCGATACAAGTTCCGCAAGCAATACAATCGTCACTAATTACGTAAGCCATTTTCTTTAATTTTTTAATTATTAGTACTAATTGGTTCGGCAAAAATAGCTGTTTTCTTCAACACTTGCTATCAATCTTGATTAAAAACATTTAATTTGTATGCAGTCTAAATAACAACAAGCGTAATAGGCATAAAATCAGTCGGTAAGCAGCTGATGCGTGGATTTTGTAATTAGAATTGCTTCTTGTTTATGACTAAGGATGTATAGGACGTTTTTGTTAATCTACTTTGTGGGATAAGTAAAATATATTACGGAGCCCCTTTCATTCGGTTCCTCTATGCGGAAAGTGCCGTTGAAATGTTCAAAGAACAGGTGGCAGGTTTTTTGCAATATAAATTGCTTTTGTGAAGAAAATGTAGGATCGGCAAGTGGGCTGTTCGCTATCTGGCAACTTATGTTCTGAGCTTCCGTATTGTAAGCCAGCTTCATCTTTACGTCTCTTCTCTTTTTACATTCAATGGGGTAGAGAAGCATGTTAGAGACCATTTGTGTGAAACGGTTGATGTCTGTATGGATAGTTGCATCTCCTGCATCTGCCTCTAATTCCAAGTGTATGCTTCCTTCGCTACGCATCTGTATTAGGCATGCCAGTTCGCTACACCACTCTTGTACATTGCAATCCTGCAATTGGAATTTCATCATGTTGGCTTCCAAGCGTGAGAGGTCGAGCACATTATTTACGAGTTGAATTAATTCTGCCGCGTTATTTTGGATGATGCCGGAATATTCTCTTTTTTCCTCTTCGCTCAGCCCTGTGTCGTCGGTTATGAGTTGCGAGAACCCCACTACATTATTGAGAGGAATACGTATGTTATAACTCATATTTGCCAGAAAACGGCTTTTTATTTCATTTGCTTCTTCAGCGATGGCAGTTAACCTTTTCATTTCTTTTTCATCTTTTTGCAGATGCTTCCGGCTCCGGTATATGTGGATATTGAAAAGCAGCAGTGCTATAATGATGATGATGGAGACCGTTAGGCAGATATAATGGAACATGCTGCGTCTCTGCTCTTTTTGCAGTATGAGTTTATCTATATTATACGAAGCGAGTATTTCCTCCATTTGTGAAGTGGTGAGCAGGTTGTATAGAGAGTCTTTGGCCTTGAGACTCTTTTTATAGAATGAGAGTGCTTCATCCGGCTTTCCCGCGTTTACCAATGAATCGGCTTGTCGGATACCGTAGATTATGTCATGCTCTATTTCCACCAGTTGCTTATGCGACAAGGAAGGCGGGCTCTTCCTATCTGTGTTGATGGATTGTACGGATAGAGGCAGGACGAGGAGGGTTAATATAATAAGCAATTGTTTCATATCTTGTTTCCCTTTCTGCCTTTGGCGGTATGTGGCTGTCGGATAGGGTGGGTGAAACAGAATCTTGATCCGTTTGTGTAGTTGGGATCGATCCATATTTTACCCCCGATATGTTCAATGATAAGTTGGCAGATGGAAAGCCCCAGTCCGCTTCCTTGTGCGTTTTCGTTTAGCTTTTCGAAACGCTGAAAGATAGTGGCCTGTTTCTCTTTGGGGATACCGCATCCGGTGTCTGTTACGGAGAAAAGTAATTCTTCTTTTGATCCTTTCTTTACCTCCAGAATGATACTGCCTTGCGGTGTAAATTTGGTTGCATTAATCAACAGATTTATCAGGACTTGTTGCAGGCGTGAGTCGTCAGTTTCTATTTCCATGCTTTCCTGTTCTGTAATGAAGTGAATTTCGGCTTGGGTCTGTTTCACTTTACTGACGGTGTCGGTTACATTCCTGCATATGCCGACGACATCATGCTTCGCGATGCTGAACTGTATCTTGCCGAATTCAAGGCTTGATAAATCTATCACATCATTGATGAGCTTCAATAATAGTTCGGAGTTTTGCAGGATTACATCATTGCATTGGCGGCGTGTTTCGTTGTCCAATCCTTCTTCTGTCAGCAGCGAGGAGAAACCGGAGAGTGCATTTAACGGGGTGCGTATTTCATGACTCATATTCGAGAGGAATATGCTCTTGGCGGATGTCGCATTTTCTGCGTTGGTGCGCAGACGTTCCAGGTTTTGGGTGGATAGGGTTATCTTTTGTTGCTGTTTCTTGAGTCTGAAAGCTATAATAGTGAACATGAGCAGTAGCATGATACTTCCTGCCAGCATGCTGGTGATAAGCCTGTTGTGCTCTTCCTTATTGGCAATCTCCATTTGGTCCACCTGATATTTGGCACGTAGGGTGTTGATTTGTCGGGTATAACCTTCGGTAGTAAGCGTGTCGACGGTAGGGTATAGCTCCTGATATAACCGACAAGCTTCCATTGATTTTCCTTGTATCTTATATAGGTATATAGTTTCCAGAGTTATCCATCGGTAGTATGTGGAACGTTTATTGACTGAATATTCCTGTCTCAATTCTTCGTACAGCTGCATGGCTTTGTCCCAATAAGATGCATCCCAGTTGCCCATTGCCCGATAGTAGGCAGCAGCGGTGTATTTCAAGTGGAAATAGTAGAATTTTTCAGGATGCAACCGGTAAATGGAGTCCATGCTTTTCAGGTGTCCGGCCGCTTCTTTAAGATAGGAACGTGAAAGGTGGCCATGCGAAATGGCGTAGTTAGCTTCTTCAATGGTAGCGAAAAAGGTGGTGGCGTAATCCGGCTTTTTCCCAAGAGTGTTTTTGATTTCGTCCAATACTTTTTTGGCGTCTTTCAGTTGCCCTTTACGTTGTAAGGTGTTGGACTGCTTCAGCAGTAGTTGTATGTGGTAAGGGTGGTGCGGAGATATAAGATGCAGCTCTTTCAAAGCGTCCTGATAGGATTCCAGCGCTTTGTCGCATTGGTTGGCTATGGTATAGGCATCTCCGATAGCTTGGTTCGCGACCACCATTCCAAAATCATATTCCATTTCTTTGGCTTCTTCGTACATCAGTCGTGCACGATCTATGGCAAGGCTGATATCTCCCCGCAATGTGTAAGCATTGGCAAGCTGGAGTTGTAGTAGAAAATAAGTTGTTTTGTCTTGTTTGTTTTTCCTGATGTCAGGTAAAATGCTTTCGCTCCAACAGATGACGCTGTCCACCGGTATTTCCTCATTGTAGAGAATCTTTTTCTGAACAAAAACCTTCAGTGTATCCAATCTGTTCGGATTGGTTGCCGCAAATATTGAAGTGGCGTATGATATACATACGCTCCACAACGCAATTAATATGGCAGCATTCTTGTTCACCGTTTGTTTTGTTTGTCTATTATTGGCAAAAATAAACATTAAACATGATATAAAAAATAAAATATAATGATTTTATTTTCAATATGTTCGTGTGGATAAACGGTAAATCTTATCTTTTTTATTTCGGGAAAGTTTAGTAAAGCTCCAATCCGAATTCGTTTTTCAGTTGCAGTAGAGCGTCATTCTTTTGTACCATCATTTGGAATTTTTCAACTCGGCCGTATGCATGAACCTTCTCTGTGGGGGCACTGATGCGTACTGTCATGGTTACCTTGCGGTTTTTCAGGCGTGCGCGTAGATATTCTTGCAGATGGGGGATCATTGCGGTGAATTCTTTCGAGACGATTTCGTTATCTACAACAGCCTCAAAAGTGGTATCATTCAGCAGCGTGACGCGCATGTTCTGCATGCGTTTGGCTATGGCAACTTGTTCTTTTGGCATGCGTCCGGCATATTCCTGCCAGTAGTAGTTCACATCTCTTTCATTGAAGATGTAGTCTTCTTCCGGTTGTGCCGCCTGCTGTGCGGTAGTAGTGGTGGTACTTTTTGTTTCTTCCTCCGCTTTCGGGCGTTTGATAGATACGCCAAGTCCCGACATTTTCATAACCGGAACTTTCTTCTCCTCTTTTCCTTGTGCCAGCAGTATGGCGGTGGGAGTGGTGTGGGGAACAGAGTTTGTTGTTGTGGCAGCGGTATTCGTAACGGGTGTGGTTGCCGGAGCGGTCTGTGACTTGATGCTGGCTTGCGGCCGGGGTGCAACAGGGGCGGCCTGTGACTGCTGTGCAGGGGCAGGCTGTGTAAATATGGGTTTTATGGCTTGTTTAGGGCTATGCCCACTGGCAGCGTCGTTCCCCTCGGCGGTGATTTGGGCTACTTGTATTAGGGTCAGCTCCACCAGCAGCCGTTTGTTTTTACTGGCGCGATAGTTCAAGTCGCAATCGTTGCACAGTTTCATGGCGCGATAAAGAAAAGGCAACGGACATTTCTGAGCTTGCTCCTGGTAGCGTTGACGAATACTTGCGCCTACTTCAAGTAGGGGCAAGGTAGCGGGGTCTTTGCTCACCAGCAGGTCGCGGAAGTGTGAAGAAAGGCCGGTGATAAAATGGCTGCCGTCAAATCCTTTGTTCAATACGTCGTTCAGCAGTAACAGAGCGTCGCAGACTTTGTTCTCAAGAAAGTGGTCGGTCAGCCTGAAGTAGTACTCGTAATCCAGAACGTTCAGGTTTTCGATTACGCTTTGGTAAGTGATATTCCCTCCGGTAAAGCTCACTACCTGGTCGAATATGGATAAAGCGTCGCGCATACCGCCGTCTGCTTTCAGGGCAATGATGTTCAAGGCTTCCGGTTCGGCGGTGATTCCTTCTTTGGAGGCCACGTAGGCGAGGTGGGCTACTGTGTCTTCTACGCTAATGCGGTTGAAGTCGTATATTTGGCAGCGTGACAGGATTGTCGGCAATATTTTATGCTTCTCGGTGGTGGCAAGGATGAATATGGCATGGCGTGGCGGTTCTTCCAATGTTTTCAGGAAGGCGTTGAATGCAGAAGCTGATAGCATGTGCACCTCGTCGATGATGTATACTTTATATTTGCCTATTTGGGGCGGAATACGTACCTGCTCCACCAATTGGCGGATGTCGTCCACCGAGTTATTGGATGCGGCATCCAGCTCATGAATATTGTATGAGCGTTGTTCGTTGAAGGCGGTGCATGATTCACATTGGTTGCATGCTTCTCCTTCTGCCGTAGGGCTCATGCAGTTGATGGTTTTTGCAAAGATGCGTGCACAGGTGGTTTTTCCAACGCCGCGCGGACCGCAGAAAAGATAGGCATGCGCCAGTTTGTTTGTGGCGATAGCATTCTTCAAGGTGGTGGTCAGGGCGTGTTGTCCCACTACTGACTCAAAGGTTGAGGGGCGGTATTTTCGTGCCGATACAATATAATTTTCCATATTCAGGGTATTCTTATCACTTATATAGAATGCAAAGACGGTACATCTTATCTTTGCTTTTGTGCAAATGTACGCAAAAAAAAGAAATTTTTCAGTTATTCGTCTTATCTTTGTGCTCAAAGAAACAATAACTGAATTACATGGATAAACTTGCGTCCCTTTGGTTGTTTGTCCGCAGACGTAAATATCTGATAACGTTTGTGCTATTTGTCGTGCTTGTTGGCTTTTTAGATGAAAACAGCATTGTGCGCCGTCTTGCTTATTATCGTGAGGAGACGCGTTTGCGTGGGGAAATAGACAAGTATCGTACAGAGTATGAGGAGAATACCCGTCGTCTGAATGAACTTGCGGTCGATTCCGGTGCGATTGAGCAGATAGCTCGCGAAAAGTATCTGATGAAGAAGCCCAATGAGGATATTTATGTATTTCAAGAAGATGTAGAAGAATGAAACAACTGATACCTGCCCTTTTCGCAGTAGGAGCTGTGATGCTCCTGATAGGTGCGGCCGTCTATGTTACCGGCTGGCCGCTTTCGCCTTATATATATACGATAGGTGCGACGTTTGTTGCTTTGGCACAGGTCAACTCGCCCTCAAAGTATAAGACTCCCACTATCAAGCGTCTGCGTCGCCAGCAGATATTTGGAGCATTGCTACTTGTGCTTACCGGAGCTTTCATGTTTTTCACGCATGGCAACGAATGGATCGTTTCATTGACGATTGCTGCTATTCTTGAACTTTATACGTCGGTGCGTATTCCACAGGAAGAGGCTAAGGAGCAATGATTGTAGGTGCTTCTTTCGGGAGTTGTATCATTTTCTGGGATAAATGCGCGTGGGATAAATACGCGACCTTTTTTATGCATAAAAAAAGGCTATCTCTCCCAGACAGCCAATCTTTTTGTTAACCTTAAATCTAATACTATGAAAAACACATTACAAAGATACGGACATTTCGGGAATCTCCAAATTATCGGAGCGCCAAAGCCCAACTTATAACATGGTTTAAGAGGAGTGTGCTGTTATTAACATTTTGATGATAATAAATCAGGAAAAAACTTATCTGGCATGGATTTATTTGGCAAAGGTTAACATGTTTCCGACAAAAACCTTATCTTAGCTGCCAAATATAAAAAAAACGCTATGATAACCGAAGAACTGAAGAAACTCTACACCGTACATACCGGACACGAACCCGAAACCATTGACGAACTCCCCTCTTCCGGCTCCAACCGCCGCTACTTCCGTCTCACAGGTACACCCACGCTGATAGGTGTCAGCGGTGAATCCGTCGAAGAAAACCGAGCATTTCTCTATATGGCAGAGCATTTCCGGCGGAAAGGCCTGCCCGTACCCGAAGTATTCATCCGTTCCGAAGACGAAGTGTACTATCTGCAAGAAGATTTGGGAGACACTCTCCTGTTCAATGCCATTGAAAAAGGACGCAAAACCAGCGTATTCGGAGAAGAAGAAAAGCAACTGTTGCGCAAAACTATCCGCCTGCTGCCTGCCATACAGTTTGCCGGAGCCGACGGCATGGACTTCTCCTACTGCTATCCGCAGGCGGAGTTCAACAGCCGCAGCATCCTGTGGGATTTGAACTACTTCAAATACTGTTTCCTCAAAGCAACCGGCATGGACTTTCAGGAAGACTGTCTGGAGGATGATTTTCAGAAAATGGCGGATGTATTGCTCCGCAGCAGTTCCGCGACTTTCATGTACCGCGACTTCCAAAGCCGCAACGTAATGATCAAGGATGGCGAACCCTGGCTCATCGACTTTCAGGGCGGGCGTAAAGGGCCTGTCTACTACGACGTGGCTTCATTCCTATGGCAAGCCAAAGCCAATTATCCCGACAGCTTGCGTCAGGAGCTTCTGAAAGAGTATATAGAAGCGCTGCGTAAATACCAACCGGTGGACGAAAGTTATTTCTATGCCCAGCTTCGTCACTTCGTACTGTTCCGCACCATGCAGGTACTGGGCGCATACGGTTTTCGCGGTTACTTCGAGAAGAAGCCCCACTTCATCCAAAGTGTGCCTTTCGCCATTGAAAACCTGCGCCAACTGTTGCAAGAACCTTACCCCGAATACCCCTACCTCTGCAAAGTCCTGCACGAACTGACCGAACTGAAACAATTCACCGACGACCTGCAAAAGCGGCGCCTGGTAGTGAAAGTCACCAGCTTTGCCTATAAGAAAGGAATCCCCGAAGACTCCTCCGGCAATGGCGGCGGCTTTGTATTCGACTGCCGCGCCGTAAACAATCCCGGCAAGTACGAACGCTATAAGCCTTTCACCGGACTTGACGAACCCGTTATCCGTTTCCTCGAAGAAGACGGGGAAATAGCCGTTTTCCTTGAACACGTATACGCTCTGGTAGATGCTTCCGTAAAGCGATACATGGAACGCGGCTTCACCAGTCTCTCCGTATGCTTCGGCTGCACAGGCGGGCAGCATCGCTCCGTATATTCGGCACAACACCTGGCCGAACACCTGAACAAAAAGTTCGGCGTACAGGTGAACCTTATGCACAGAGAACAGAATATTGAACAGACTTTCAACGCAAAACGCTAAAAAGCAATGAGATAATGAAAGCAATGATATTTGCCGCAGGACTGGGCACGCGCCTTCGTCCGCTGACGGACCACACCCCCAAAGCCCTTGTTCCCATAGCCGGGAAAACGATGTTGGAACGTGTGATCCTACGGCTGAAAGATGCCGGATTCAATGATATTACGATCAACATCCACCATTTCGGCGAACAGATCATCGAGTTTCTCCGCACCCACAATGATTTCGGAGCCACCATCCACATCAGCGATGAACGGGACAGATTGCTCGACACCGGTGGCGGAATAAAGAAAGCGCGTCCCTTTTTGGACGGCAACGAACCCTTTCTTGTGCACAATGCCGATATTATCTGCGACGTAGATCTTGCAGAGCTTTACAGACATCACAGGGAAAGTAACGCCGAAGCCACACTGCTTGTCAGCGAACGACAAACCTCCCGGTATCTGCTATTGGACGATGACAATCTTCTGCATGGCTGGATAAACAAATCCACAGGCGAAACCAAGCCCGGAGACTTCGTTTTCCAAGAAGGAGAATATAGGGAAATGGCTTTTGGCGGCATTCATGTCATATCCCCTTCCATTTTCCGCCAAATGGAAAGTGCCCAATGGGAAGGGAAATTTTCCATTATCCCTTTCTATCTGTCCGTCTGCAAGACAACCCGTATACAAGGCTATCCGCTTCAAAGCTGCCACTGGTTCGACATCGGTAAACCGGAAACACTGGCAAAAGCGGAGAATTACCTCATAGAGAGTGCATTAAAGTAAAAACATCCGGCAGCATACATACCCTTCACTCTCTCTTACGAACATGGAAAATCCGTCTCGCGAGATAAAAAAAATCGTCCCATGAGATGAAATAATTCATCTCACGAGACGAAATATTTCATCCCGTAAGACAAAATAATTCATCCTGCAAGACGAAAAAAGACATTAAAAAGGAACTGCTATCTTTGACATCCGGCACATGAGATTTCAAACATTCAGTCAGAAGATCAAAAAACAGAGAACATACGTATGAAAAAGATAATGATGATAATCGGCCTCTTGGTTGCCGCATCAGCCGTTTGGGGCCAATCATCCCTCTCTTTCTATGCAGAGGCAGGAATCGGCACCTCCCGCCTCTATGGAAGACACTCCGGCAGTGACACGCAAACAGCCTATAAAGCGGGAGTAGGTGCGGAATATACGCTGAACAGGACCTGGGCACTGCAATCCGCCCTGGAATTTGTATCCATAGGCGGCAAAGACGATATGCAATATGTGGAACATGCCAAGATGCACGAATTGTACTTACAGATACCCGTAATGGTTGCCGCACGACTGCCGCTGGGCGAAAACTACCACGCCTCATTGGGCTTGGGTCCGTACATTGCTTGCGGTGTAGGCGGAAAGACATCCGGCAGCATCAAACAGGATTACGCCCACAGCGGTCACGACGGCTATTACCGCTTCCGGACAAGCACATTCGGCAGTGTATTGGAGAATAAAGCGGGAAACAGAAGGCTGGACGGCGGCGTCATCATTGAAATAGCGTTTGAATACCGTCGGTTCATCATCGGTGCAGAAGCACAGGTAGGGCTGGTGAAAGTCAACCAGCAGTTGAGACAGGTAATCGAGACGGAAGAGTTTCAAGGCTACTTGCCCAAGAACTTCGCCTCATTCTTTACCATAGGATATAAGTTCCGGTAGGAGTTTCGCCAATACCTCTCCGATACCGGAAAGACACACCGGCTCTTTGCCGGGCTGATGCACAACAAACACCTCGTCTCCTCCCTCCGTACACCCGTCCGTTTCAACGTGCGTTTCCGCTTCCACATCGCGACCGGCAAAGATGCCGTTGCGTTGCAAAGCCTTGCGCATCATGGCATACCTCTGTCCACTACCGGAAAGGCGTACCTGCGAGGCATATTCATTATCCACCCTGAACAATCCGCTCTCCGGATCGAACACAATGCCTTTGCGGGCAAAGAAACGACCAAGACTGCCGTTTAGCGAAAGATCCTCCGGCGTACCGATAGTTACCCCATTCGCCTTATCCATCAGCCAGATTTTGTCGGCAATTTGCAGAGCCAGTTCAAGATCGTGCGTAGAGAGAAAAATAGTCTTGTCCGTCCGTCTGCTGAGGTGATGCAGCAGTTGCATCATTTCCACTTTGCTGGGAAAGTCGAGGAAAGCGGTAGGCTCATCCAGATAAATCACCGGCGTCTCCTGAGCCAGCGCTTTGGCTATCATCACTTTCTGACGTTCGCCGTCGCTCAACGTATGCACCATGCGGTGTGCCAGGTGAGGGATGCCGACCAAAGCAATGGAGTGTTCCACCACATGCTTGTCCTCCTGTGTCAACACGCCCCAAAAACCTGTATAAGGGGTGCGTCCCAGCCCCACCAATTCCGTAACGGACATATTGCGGAGGTCGCACTTCTCCGTCAGCACCACACTGATGACGCGTGACAACTGCTTGTCGGTATAAGTCTCGATCTCCCTGCCCTGAATACGTATCTCTCCGCCCAGCTTGGGCTGAAAGGCGGACAATGTCCGGAGCAGTGTGGACTTGCCCACTCCGTTGGCTCCCAACAGACAGGTCAGTTCACCGCTGTTGATACCGGCACAGATGCCGTCCGCCACCACTTTCACATCATTCTTACCGGGATAGCCGATAGAAAGGTTCTCTATATGTATAGTTTCGCTGTTCAATTTGAATTACCGGATTAGGAGTTTCAGGTACGCACTTCTCATTTCCGGACGCAATATTCGGAATTTTCGGGGAGATACGCAAACTCTCCCCGAACAAATCGCTATAAAAAGAAGATGAAAACCATTGCAACAGCATCCCACTTTTTCATAGTCTTATTTCTCGAACCGGTTCAAGACCTTTTTTGCGCTGTCTGCCAACACCACAAGAGCTCCGGCAAGAATAGCGGTATCCTTTATCACCAGACGTCCCGCCCCGGTCAGCAAAGGAAAACCATGCTCCCCACTTCCCAAATCGGGAACCCACACTTCGGGGGTGGTAACAAGGAAAGAAAGCGTACCGAGTGTCATAATGACCGCCAGCGCAGCTCCCGCCAGCCCAATTTGAGGAGAGAATATGCCCAAAAAAGTAAGGATACCTATTGCCATAATCAGTATTCCAAGACCGTGGGAGAAACCGTAGGTATTGTTCTCCATATGCCATTGGTGTTTCACCTCATTGAACTCACCCTCCTTCAGTTTATACTCCTTGTATTCCGGCGCCGCCTTGTTATAGAAGAAACTCATAAACGGACTGTTTGCCACGAACGGAACAATTCCCTCGGCTTCATAATTCCAGAATTTCAGGCCGCCTATCCATACAAATATCACAAGAATGGCCACGCGGATCAGATTAACGCCCAATTTTTGGGAAGAAGCGGCCAGTGTCAGCAGTGTAAGAAACAGTTTTTGCAATTTCGTTTTCATAATTTTTATTGTTTTTAGTGAGGGGGTCAAAACTCTGACAAGCATATCATTTCGCTCAAAATATCTTTTATTTCTTACGCTGATATATAGTCTGTCATGCAGAACGTAGTGAAGCATCTCTTCTCCTACTCACACAGAGAGTAGATTCTTGAATGACAGAGTAAAATGATAGTTAATGTCAGTTTTGACACATCTTCATGTTTTTGCAAAGATCCCTGTTTCCGACGGAACGTGAAATGGCAATTATTCCGTAACTGTTGGCAATTCTTCCCGTTGCACCCTTTTCCGGTACTCCGACACACACTCCCCCGTCATTTTCTTGAAGAAACGGCTGAATGTCGCCAAATCCTCAAAGCCCAGAATATCCCCGATTTCCTTCGCGCTTTTTCGTGTGTAGAGCAGCAGGCGTTTGGCTTCCGCCTCTATCCGTTCGTGAATGATGCGAAGCGGAGAAGGCAGTCCGCAGGCGGAAAACAAGTTGGATAGCGTTTTAGGCGAACGGCAAAGAATACCGGCATAGTCCTGCACCTGCTTCTTCTCGCGGAAGTTTCCGTCTACCAGCACATAGAACTGCCGAATGATGTCGAAAGCCTTTTCATGCTCCCTCCCCACACTGAACTTTGTACGGGCTATACGTGTGCAGGTGATGATGAAGCGCTTCAGCATAATACGCAGCATCTCCTCCTGAAAACTGTCGCTAATGGCCGATTCCCGGCAGAAGTCGCGGACTATATCGTGCAGCCCGGACGACTGTTCTTCCGAGAGTTCCAGACGCATCACCTGGGATGAACCATAGAACAGGACGCCGTTGCAGGACACTTCGTCATCATGTCCGAAGATGCAATAGAAGTTACTGTTGAAAACCAAAGTCAGGTACTCGCCTTCCACCTCTTTCACCTCCAAATGGTGCAACGGGGTAAGCGTAATGATTTCGTCCTTTGCCAATCTCATGGGTATGTGGTCCACCTCAACAGCAAGCGAACCGTTCTGCACCCACAGGAACTTATACAAAGTCTTGTCCCGTTGCAGCCGCTTGTTTTCATGGAAACGGGAGGTCATCGCGATATTGCCGTTCAAGCGCGTATTTAGCTGATAGTCCATAAGTTTCTATTCGTTGATAAAGGAAACAAAGATAGGCAATATCCCGGATTTAATACTATTTCGCATAAAATACGAATGATTTTTGCAGAAATGGCTTACCTTTGCGCACTGTGTAACTAAATTAAAGATAAAGACATGAAGAAACTTGCTTTTTATATGTTGATGCTGGTTATGGGTATCGGTTATGCCCACGCACAAGGCCAGGCAGATATTAAATTCGACAAAACCACCCATAACTTCGGTACATTCTCCGAAAGCAGTCCGGTGGTGAGCTGCACTTTCACTTTCACCAACGTAGGAGATGCTCCGCTGGTAATTCATCAGGCAGTGGCATCTTGCGGATGTACAGTGCCCGAATATACGCAGGAGCCTGTAATGCCCGGAAAGAAAGGAACAATCAAGATTACTTACAACGGTACGGGCAAATACCCCGGACACTTCAAGAAGTCCATTACGTTGCGCAGCAATGCCAAGACCGAAATGCTCCGGCTCTTTGTGGAAGGCGACATGACTGCCAAAGACGCCAAATAATCGTTTTTATGATACAGAATAAAGGAGAATTTTTCAATTCTCCTTTTTTTTTGCTTTCTTTGAAGCCTATAACCGATACATATCGCAATCATAACAATAAACAATAAAACAGCTATTATGAAACAAGAAGAAGAAGAGAAACTGACCGGCTTGCCGGAAAATGCGTTCCGCGCACTGAAGCCGGGAGAAGTCTACAACCCCTTGATGAGTCCCGACAAGAAATATCCCGAAGTAAACCTTTGGTCGGTGCTGTGGGGTATCGCTATGGCAATCCTCTTTTCGGCGGCGGCAGCCTATCTGGGATTGAAAGTGGGACAAGTGTTCGAAGCAGCCATTCCCATTGCCATTATCGCCGTCGGCGTATCAGGCGCAGCCAAACGCAAGAACGCGCTGGGCGAAAATGTCATTATACAATCCATCGGAGCCAGCTCCGGCGTCATCGTGGCAGGTGCAATCTTCACCCTGCCCGCACTGTACATCCTGCAGGAAAGCTATCCGGAGGAAATCACCGTAACATTCACGCAAGTATTCATCAGTTCATTGCTGGGTGGCGTGCTGGGTATTCTTTTCCTCATTCCGTTCCGCAAATATTTCGTCAGCGACATGCATGGCCAATATCCTTTCCCCGAAGCCACCGCAACGACGCAGGTGCTTGTATCGGGCGAGAAAGGCGGTAGCCAGGCAAAGCCGTTGCTGTTGGCAGGTATCATCGGAGGTCTGTACGACTTCATCGTAGCCACTTTCGGGTGGTGGAACGAGAACTTCACAACCCGCGTATGCGGCTTCGGCGAAATGCTGGCCGAGAAAGCCAAGCTCGTGTTCAAGGTAAATACCGGAGCTGCCGTTTTGGGTCTGGGCTACATCGTCGGACTGAAATACGCTTCCATCATCTGTGCCGGTTCGCTTGTCGTATGGTGGATTATCATTCCCGGCATGTCCCTCATCTGGGGAGACAGCGTGCTGAACCAATGGAATCCTGAGATTACCGCCACCGTAGGCGCAATGGCTCCAGAAGAAATCTTCAAATACTACGCCAAGAGCATCGGTATCGGCGGCATTGCAATGGCGGGTATCATCGGCATCATCAAGTCATGGAGCATCATTAAGAGCGCCGTAGGACTGGCTGCCAAAGAGATGGGTGGCAAAGCCGATGCGGAAGCCAACGTGAAACGCACGCAACGCGACCTTTCCATGAAAATCATTGCTATCGGCTCCATCATCACGCTGGTACTGGTGACGCTGTTCTTCTACTTTGATGTGATGCAGGGCAACCTGCTGCACACATTGGTGGCTATCCTGTTGGTTGCAGGCATATCATTCCTCTTTACCACCGTAGCTGCTAATGCCATTGCCATTGTGGGCACAAACCCGGTATCGGGCATGACACTTATGACGCTGATACTTGCATCGGTAGTAATGGTAGCAGTAGGTCTGAAAGGCCCGGGCGGAATGGTAGCCGCACTGGTCATGGGCGGTGTGGTTTGTACGGCGCTTTCTATGGCAGGCGGCTTCATCACCGACCTGAAAATAGGCTACTGGCTGGGAAGCACCCCCGTAAAGCAGGAAGCATGGAAATTCCTCGGAACAATCGTTTCGGCAGCTACCGTAGGCGGCGTAATGATTATCCTGAACAAGACATACGGATTCACCAGCGGACAACTGGCTGCCCCGCAGGCCAATGCAATGGCGGCTGTCATCGAACCGTTGATGAACGGTGTAGGCGCACCCTGGCTGCTTTATGGCATCGGTGCTGTGCTGGCTATCGTACTGAATTTTTGCAAGATACCTGCACTTGCCTTTGCGCTGGGCATGTTCATCCCACTGGAGCTGAACGTTCCGTTGGTAGTGGGTGGCGCCGTCAACTGGTACGTAACCAGCCGCAGCAAGGATGCTGCCCTCAATGCCGAACGCGGTGAAAAAGGTACACTGCTGGCATCCGGTTTCATAGCCGGCGGCGCACTGATGGGCGTGGTAAGCGCGGCAATGCGCTTCGGCGGTGTGAACCTTGTGAACGACGCATGGCTCAACAACACATGGTCCGAAGTACTGGCACTGGGTGCTTACGCTATCCTGATATTCTATCTCGTCAAAGCTTCGATGAAAGCGAAATAAGCTGCGGAGATACTGAAATAAGTTCATAGGAAATCATCAGCCATTCTTCGCTATGTTCTGAATGGCTGATGATATAAAACCGTATTCATTATGAAAAAGACACTATTCCTATCCTTACTGTTCGCAACAACAATGTTGTCTGCACAAAAGCCCGTCGAACTGCCGTTATGGCCCGACGGAGCGCCTAATACAAACGGGCTGACCGGCAATCAGGAAGATTTGGAAGGCGGCCGCGTAGCCAATGTAGTCAATCCTTCCATAACCGTTTACCGTCCGGCAAAACCCAACGGTATGGCTGTTATCATGTGCCCCGGCGGCGGATACGGCCGTCTCGCCATGAACCACGAAGGACACGACATGGCGGCATGGTTCACAACACAGGGCATCACGTATGCCGTATTAAAATACCGCATGCCCAACGGACACCATGAGGTTCCCTTGTCGGACGCCGAACAAGCTATCCGCCTGATGCGCGGACACGCCAAAGAATGGGGTGTGAATCCCAACCGTATCGGCATCATGGGAGCATCTGCCGGCGGGCATCTGGCGGCTTCTCTTGCCACACTATACAGCAGTGACGCCACCCGCCCCGACTTTCAGGTCTTGTTCTATCCCGTCATCTCCATGCTGAAAGGAGTTACCCACAGCGGTTCACGCAAAAACCTTCTCGGAGAAACGCCTTCCGCCGAACTGGAACAGAAGTACTCGCTCGAACGGCAAGTATCTCCCCAAACGCCGCAAACATTCATCATGCTGTCAGCAGATGATGCAGGCGTTCTGCCCATCAACGGCATCGGCTATTTCCTCGCCCTGCAAGAGCAGAAAGTTCCCGCCACTCTGCATGTCTACCCCACCGGCGGACATGGCTGGGGCTTTCGTGACAGTTTCACCTACAAACGCCAATGGACCGGGGAACTGGGAAAATGGCTGAGAGAAGGACTCACCTTTCCGGAGAAATAGCAGACCGGGAGAAAACGTATTTACAAACAATCATTAACTCATACAAACCTTAAAACATTCTTTTATGAAAATGAAAAAACTACTGGTTGCAGCCGCCTGTCTTCCTCTCGCCCTCATGGCACAGGAAGACAGGTACGCACAAATCACCAATCCCCGGCTGACAAGTATCAACAAAGAGCAGCCCCGCAGCACGTTCACCTCCTATACGAACGAAGCAGATGCCGTCATCAACGACCGCAAGAACGGGACATTCCGCATCTCCCTCAACGGGAAGTGGAAATTCAACTATGTAGAGAACTTCGCCGACCGCCCTACCGACTTTATGTCTCCCCATACAGACGTAAGCAAATGGCCCGACATCAACGTTCCCGGCAACTGGGAACTGCAAGGCTTCGGCACGCCTATCTACGTCAACCAGTCGTACGAGTTCTGTTCCCCCGGCTACGCCCCCTACTGGGACAAGCCCAATCCGCCCTACGTTCCCAAAGAGTGGAACCCTACGGGAACCTATCGCCGCACCTTCACGCTGCCTGCCGACTGGGATGACAAAGAAATCTTCCTCAGCGCCGACGGAGTACGCGGAGCAGCTTTCTACTACCTCAACGGGAAATTCGTGGGCATGAACAAAGACTCCAAAACCCCTGCCCGCTTCAACGTCACCTCCTTTGCCCGAAGAGGAGAAAACGTGATAGCCATACAGGTGCATCGTTTCTCCGACGGCAACTATCTGGAGTGTCAGGACTTCTGGCGCATCAGCGGCATCGAACGGGATATTTACATGTATGCCCAGCCGCAAATACATCTCACCGACTTCAAGGCAGAAACTCCTCTGGACGCAGATTATCGCAACGGCATCCTGAAGCTGAAGGTGAAGTTCGCCAATGAAACCGGTAAGGAAATCCCGTTTACGGTAGGCTATCGTCTGCTGAACAGCAAAGACGAACAGATAGCCCAGTCATCCGCACGCGCAAGCTACGGCCAGACAGAAGTGGAGTTCACCCCAAAAACAATCAAAGAACCATTGCAATGGACGGCCGAAACACCTGATCTCTATACACTTGTCATCAGCCTGAAGCACACCAACGGAGACGTTATCGAAGCCACCAGCTGCAAAGTGGGCTTCCGCACCGTAGAGATAAAGGACAAGCAGCTGATGGTGAACGGCAAACCGATCCTTGTGAAAGGCGTCAACTACCATGAGCACAATGAACATACCGGACATTACGTTCCCGAAGACCTTATGCTGAAAGACTTCGAGCTCTGGAAGCGCTACAACATAAACACCGTCCGCACCTGCCACTACCCGCAACAGGAACGTTTTTACGAGTTGTGCGACCAGTATGGCATCTACGTCATCGACGAAGCCAACATCGAAAGCCATGGAATGGGCTATAATCTGAACGTAGGCGGAACATTGGCAAATAACCCGTTGTTTATGAACTCCCACGTAGACCGTACCCTGAACATGTACGAGCGCGACAAAAATCATCCCTGCATCATCACTTGGTCATTGGGCAACGAAGCCGGCAACGGAGTGAACTTCTACGTCACATACAACACACTGAAGGCGCTGGACAGCCGTCCCATACAATACGAGCGCGCCCAACTGGAGTGGAATACGGACATCTTCTGTCCCATGTACCACCGCCCCGCCCAGATCGAGAAATATGCCCAAAACCCCGAAATGACCCGTCCGCTCATCCTCTGCGAATATGCCCATGCCATGGGAAACAGTCTCGGAAACTTCCAAGAATACTGGAATCTCATCGAAAAATATCCTATCCTGCAAGGCGGTTGCATCTGGGACTGGGTAGACCAAGGATTTGCCGCCAAGACCTCCGACGGACGCAAATACTGGACGTACGGCGGCGACTATGGTGAATACGGCACTCCTTCCGACGGAGACTTCTGCATCAACGGCGTGGTATATCCCGACCGTAGCGTAAAGCCTCAGACAGAGGAAATGAAGAAAGTATATCAGAATATTAAGTTCCTCGACTTCGATCGCATAGCCTTTGTCGTAAAGATACGAAATGACTTTTCCTTTACCAACCTCAACAAGTTCGACTTCTACTACATCGTCCGCCAGCATGGTAAAGAAATCTACAAAGGGCGCATCAAAGACATCGCAGCCGAACCGGGCCAGACAGTCACCAGTCCGTTCCTGAATGGTATTCCAGCGGTCAACCCCTCAACCGGAGACGTACGCATTGAATTCTATGCTGCCATCCGTACCCCCGAACCGTTCCTTCCGGCAGGCACAGTCATTGCCCGCGAGCAAACCTATGTCTATACTTTCCATAAGAAAGACGCTCCGCAGCAGGCATTTGCCACTCCGGAAGATAATGGCAGACAGCTCACCTTCTCCGGTGCAGACTTCACAGCCACATTCGACAAGCAAAGCGGCTTGCTGGTATCCTACCGATACAAGAAACAGGAATTTATCCATAATGGACAAGGTCCCCGCCCCTTCTTCTGGCGTGCACCTATCGACAACGATTATGGAGCCCGGCTTCCCGTACGACTGAAAGCATGGAAAGAAGCAAGCTATCAGGAACCGAAAGCCGAAAACTTCGACATTGTGCGGGGCAAGGACTCCACAGCAGTAAAAGTGACCTACCGCTTTCCACAGACCGATGCCCGCTGGGACATTACATACAAGGTGTACAGCAACGGCGTTATCAAAGTGAACAACCACTTCGTAGCCGAAAATGCCCAAGCGCCAATGATACCGCGCGTGGGACTGCGCATGCAACTTCCCGCACGCATCACTTCGCTGGCCTACTACGGACGCGGTCCGGAAGAAAACTACCGCGACCGCCGCACTTCGCAATTCTTCGGTGAATACACCTCGGACATCAAAGACATGTACGAACCCTACGTCCGCCCGCAGGAAAACAATCACCGGACAGACATATATTGGTGTACACTCACCAGCAAGGCAAAAGAAGGCCTGCTCTTTGTAGCCGACCGCACTTTCGAGATGAACGTGTCCAATTATCCGTTGGAAAGTCTCGACAGCGGCGACTCCATAGAAAACGGCGCTCCACGCACCGCCAAGACCAATCATCGCCACCTCACCGACCCGCAAGCCGTTCCCTCAGTGGATTTCTTCATAGACTACCGCATGATGGGCATAGGCGGTGACAACAGTTGGGGAGCTTTGGCACACGAGCCTTATCTGATACATTCAGGCAAGCAGAATAGCATCAGCTATGGCTTCACGATTGTACCATTCGACAAGAAGACGGACTTCAAGAGTCTGATATATCAATATTAAACCGCAAGACAATGAAATCCTTGTTCTGCATGTTCTGTACTTTAGCAATAGCATCGTCCGTTTCTGCACAGGAAACGGGCAATGCCATGCTGAGATATGGGTTGAACTTCCTCAAAACACCTTATGTGGCACATACACTGGAAGTGAACGAAGAGGAGAAGCTCGTAGTCAATTTCGACGAAGTGGATTGCACCACTTTTGTGGAGTACGTACTTGCCCTGTCACTCTCCCCCGTCAAGAACGGAGCGATAGATAAGACTGACTATGCAAGAGTTCTACAAAAGATACGCTATCGCGACGGCAGGATCAACGGTTATACTTCCCGCCTGCACTACATTGCCGACTGGATAAACAACGGTGTCAAACATGGTTTTATGGAAGATGTAACCGCAGCCAACAGTCCCGATTCAATAGCGCTGTCCCTCAACTTCATGTCCTCACATCCCAAATCGTACAGGCAGTTGGCGTCTTCTCCCGAGAATGTCAGCAAAATAGAGAGTATAGAAAAAGCCCTTTCCGGACAGACATTCCATTACATCCCCAAAGCCAAACTTCCCGACGAAGGTTTTAGCTGGATAAAGAATGGCGATATTATAGCTATTACAACCAATGTTCCGGGTCTGGATGTCGCCCACATGGGAATTGCCTATTATGAAAAGGGAGTATTGAAATTGCTCCATGCTTCTTCCACCCGGAAAATGGTGGTTATTACGCAAAAGACATTGGCACAGATGCTGAAAAATAATAAAAGGTTTACGGGGATCAGGGTGGTAAGAATGAAATGATATTAAAAAAGAGGAATTTTCATTCCTCTTTTTTAATATTGGCAGGTGATATTATTGCATTCATAGGAATTAAAGGTATCAGATACTTTTCTAACGGAGTCCCTTTCAACTTTGTAAAAAAGATACCTCTCAAAGCTCCAACATTAATTTCACATAGATGTTCCAAAGCATCCGGCAAATTTGTTTCAAAGCCTTTCTCTGTTTCCATCTTTATAAAGGCAGAAAACGGATCAATCCTAAAATTGGTGTATACACCTAATTCAGCCAAAACACAATTATCGTGAGCCGATTTATATCTTGCCTTAACTTCTACCCCAAACTCTCCTTTTTCTTGATCACTCTTAAAGCTATGAATAAAGTCCACTTTTAGATCATCTGGCTTAATCGTAGAATAATCATAATCGTAATTAAATCTATAAAGAGTTTCTGTAAGGTTCAGCAAAGATATTTTTATATTTACAGGTACTGTTTTTGCCATATTATCAATTGTATAATAAATTATGTGAGGAAACCAAATCATAGTTATAACTATACGATTCCTGTTCGTATTGAGGTATAAACATATTCTTTCGGGAAGGTTTAACCTCAATAGTTATCCTATGATTAATTGTACTTTCAAAGGCAACCTCCTCTCTATTATCAAGCAAATGAATATCTAAAGCATGTTCTATATCCGATAACGTGTCTGTAGTAAAGTTATGTTTCCCAGACAACCATTTAGATATTTCAGAGGGACGCTTGCCCAGTATTCTGGAAAACTCTTTCTGGCTCATATTGCGTTTTTCTAATGTCTTGGCTATTTTAGCGGCAATTGCCATCTTGGATGCAGTTCTTCGCACTTCATCTTCTGATATATCAGACAATATCAAGTCTAAAAAAGTCCCTTTTTTAATTTTCCTCATAATCATTTATAATAAGTTCTCCGGAAATAATTCCGTCTTCGTTTAATTTTAAATCTTTCTCTTTTATGCGCTCGTTTATCAATTCTGCTATCCACTTTATTTCTTCAACTTTTCCTGACAAAACAGGATCTTCTTGATAAGCCCTTATACTTGGAGGCTTATAGCCACCTCCTCCCAGTATAATTAAAGATGAACCATAGCGCAAACAATAAACTCTGATCCTCTTAGCCCATACAGCAGCCACACCATCCCCTACTAACCTTCCTTCATTCAACTTAAAAAAGTGTTCCTGGCATCCTACTTTATTCCCCATAGCTATTAGTTCTTTCACAATCTCTCTAATTTCATTAGGGTATAAAGGACCGTTTTCTTCTACAAATTGATCGAACAATGTGTCTTCCGCATCATCTAACAAAACAGAATAAATGTGTGCTTTGTTCCCTGAAAACTCTTCTAAATCAACTAACTCAACTTTCACTGGCCACTATTTTTGTTACAAAAGTAATAATTATTATTAGAATAAATAACTTATAAGTGAATTTTATCGTTTAAGTTCAATTATCGAAAGTCTTATAAATACTCATTCTATATCAAGAATTTAAACAAAAACAGCCGGAATTGCTAAATCGAAGCAATCCCGGCTGCGCCTAAAACATAATAACCGCTGTTACCTGTCGTTTATCTGTTTTTCCTTTTCCTGACTATCAACGGTGCTCCAAGCTCTTCCCGTTCCACCACTTCAAGAAAACCACTTTGTTCCAATTCAAATAAAGCCGGATATACACGTAGCTTATCGGCACCGGAGTTCTGGATAATGTCCTCTACCCTGACATTGTCCAAAAAAGAATTGATATAATTAATTACTCTTTGAGTATCAATTATTTTTTGATTTTGAATCATTGTTAGTTTTATTTTGAGTTGTTAAATATAACCTTATCAGCTCCCTTTTTAATACGTCTCTAATTTAAACATAATGTATGGTGTAAACCTCTAATTTCAAATAATCCAAATTTCTTATCGAAGTAATTTCTTATACATAATTTCCCGCAAAAAATTAGGTACAATTCTGGTTAAGAAACGTACAAATACATTTTGTATAAACTCTAGAATAGAAATAAAATGTAGTTTTCTCATCATCCACTGAAAGCGAAACTCATTCATGGCATATTTCCACCCACCTCTCCTTTTAAACATTTCTGAAGAAAAGCGGAAGTACAACAAACTCTCTTGGATATTATAAAACTTTGCTCCATTTATCAACATACGTATCCACAAATAATAATCTTCAAACAAAGGAAAATGCTGATATCCACCTGCAGCAAGAACTGCACTTTTACGAAACATTACCACTGGATGATTTATTGGATTACGACGTTTTGCAAATGTAAGAATATCACATTGATGCTCAGGCAATTTTCTTACAGACCTTACACTAGAAATATCATTTTCAAACTCATCAATCCACGCACCAACAACATCAATATCCGGATGCTTCTTAAATACAGCCAACTGTTTTTCAAAACGTTCAGGTTTAGCAATATCATCTGTATCCATTCGGGCTACAATATCATGGGAACAATGTTTAAGCCCTTCATTCAATGCTTTACCTAATCCCTGATTTTTAGAAAAAGAAACAATTTTCAGAAATGGATAACGACATGCATATGATACAATTATCTCATTTAGTTCTTCGGTCAATGGCCCATCCTTCACCAATACGACCTCATCTGCAAGTAGTTTTTGTGTAAAAATACTATCTAGACTTTGACGGAGATATTGAGGAGCCTCTTTATAATATAAAGAGAGTAAAACAGTAAACATATATTATTTTATTTTTCGAATAATCCGTACTATCCGGTTATGTCCAATCCGTCCCCAAAACAAATATATAATTCGATGAACTGTTCTTTTAAATTTATAAGTAAATTTCTTTTGTAACCATTTTCCATCAAAATGATGAATGCAATAAGTTGATTTTGTAGTACAAATTTTACCGACATTAAAATCCTTTGGAGAAAAGTAATAAAAAGGCAAAATTTTAATATCTGTTTTAGCTATAACTTTTGACACCAAAATAGGTACAGGGCGTGTATCAAATGTTCCATCCATTTTTACGAAAGCCCTATCATGATAATAATCAAGACATTCTTTCACCCACAATAATCCCTTTTCAGCCCCCATCACAGCAGCTTCAATGTCTCCTCCTGCCTCTTCACCGATAAATTGTTTCTGGTTTAGTAATGGCGTAAAAGATTTAAACACCTCAACATCAGCATCTAAATAAATACCTCCGTAATAGTACAATGCATAAAATCTGATATAGTCTGCAGCAAATGCATATTTTTTGTTTTCATATGCTTGCTTTAGCCATTGATTAGAATTTATATCAATACGAGAAGTATCCCACAATATTAATTCATAGTCTGGCAAAAACTGTTTCCATGAATTGATACATTGCTCTATCAATGCGGGATAAGGTTCTCCACTCAACCAGCAAAAATGAATAACTTTAGGTATCATTATTTTTTATGTATAGAAGATAACAAATAGTAAGCAGAAAAGAGAACCACCAATATGATATTTATTTCAACGATATATAAGAGAAATGCTACTACACTCTTAGATGAACCTTTAAAAATATCATAAAAATAATTTTTAAAAAAGCCAGAGGATAAACCAGAAAAAATAATAGAAATAAAACCAAAATCGGCAAAAGTATATGCCAAACCGAAAGAAGGCATATAACCATCTGCAGAATAATCAGGATATATTCTATAATTTAAAAGAGCAAAGCCAAAATCTTTGGGTTTAGATTCCCAAAGAAAACGAGGAATTATTTTATACCAAGAGCTCAAAGATATTTCACCATAGAAATACTCAATTTTCCCTTTAATAAACATTTCGAGTGCTATACTTTGTTGCTTATATACATCAAAATAAGATAATGCATTTTCAAAAACACTAATATTTGAAGTTTTTAAACTTTGGGTAAAATGATAACCCACTAACAACATAAATATAATAGGAAATGAGAAAAGAAGATATTTATAATTCATTTTCCTATATTCCTCCCACATTGTTGAAAAAGTTATAACAATACCCAATATTGCCATTTTACTACCAGAGAAGACCAAAATCAAAGACAGCACAATTATTGTCTTTGTAATTTTTCTCTTTCTCACAAACAAAATGATAATCAGAAATAGTAATAACGTCTTAACTATTTCATAAAATGATGCATATGGAGAAAATACCACATATTCATAAAATTCTCTTAAGCCACGAAATGACAAACCAAAATTTAGTAAATGAGGTATGAGAGGGATTGATAATATCAATAACAAAATGAATGTAAAAGTTATTATCAATCTATTATTTTTAAAAGGATATACTTTTAATAAAGGCAGTTTTAGAAATGTACCAATATAAATAAAAAAGACAGATATAGCAATAACAAAATCTGACAAGATAGAATCCTCACCAGCATCCAAAAGAATTAAAATAATTTGAGGAATTACAATAAACAGTAATGGATATTGGATTGATAAAGTAAAAGGATTGAAGAGTTTACGATACCGAATAACAGATCGCCAACAAAGAAATATGATAAAAATCAGGGTGACAAAGAGCATACTTTATAAAGTAAACTTATCCAATTCTTGTTTCAATGTTTCAATGTATTTTTTTCCATACTTAAGATCAGGTTCCATATAATTTCCTTCCCCCCATTCATTCCATGATTTTAAAAACACAATCATATTATCAGCTCTTTTTTGTAAAGTAGTTGCAAGTGCTTTACGAACATGAAAACGAAATAGTTCAGGAGTAGAATTATTCAAAACATACCCATTAAACCCACTTCGGGGAGTATGATCTGTCTCTTATACACATCTCCGAGCCCACGAGACAGGCAGAAATCTCG